>Ga0182739_1003047_pt1 | contig 15061 bp, 11 predicted proteins | sample eDN5th30CBELigBY_FD_128873 | JGI IMG/M metagenome (GOLD analysis project Ga0182739, IMG submission 128873) | Enriched backyard soil microbial communities from Emeryville, California, USA - eDNA 5th pass 30_C BE-Lig BY (version 2) (version 2) | ecosystem: Environmental > Terrestrial > Soil >... | reverse complement strand
GGTGACGTCCGCCGTTTCCGGCACCACGATGACGATGTGGCCGGACTTTCCGTCTTCCCTGCGCCGCGCCACGATGACGCCGATGGCCCCCTGGTTGGCTTCAGTCTGCAGCTTCGTCAACGTGCCTGTCTGACGCCATCCAAACCCCGCCCCGAATTCGCGCAGCCACCGGAACAGGTCGTTCGCCCGCATCTCGAAAAGGGTATTGCCCAGCAGGGGCTGCACCGGTTTGCCCTGCGCCAACTGCATGAGCGCCTGACCGGACCACCACACCCTGGGAATGTAGGCGCCTGCGAGGCGGCAGAAGTCATGCGCATAGATATTGCAAAAGGTCGCGGTCCGGGTGGGCTGATATCGCAGGAAGTCGGGATTCTCGACATCGAGGTAGTCGATGATGGCGCCCAGTTCCGCGCGCAGCGCTGCGGGCGTGGTGCCGGACCGCCCGGGTGCGCCCTTTTCGTTCAGCGAGCGTGCCGTGGCCCGGTCCTTGCGCCGGGTCACCAGCCCGGCCTTCTCGGGCATATTGACCTCGACGACGCGCGAAGCCGCCGTTGCGTCGGCTGGCCTGCTGACGTCGATCTTCTGGTTGGACGGCCCGGCCACCAGGAATTTCGCCGAGGAGAATCCCTGCACCAGGGCGCCATTGAGGCTGGTCTCGATCTGGAAAAATCCTTTGGTCGGCCCCGCCAGCGCCCGCACGGGATGCCCATCGGGCAGATGGGCCACAACGTTGGCCTGGGGCGGGTCGCTGATGCGCGGTTCGCTGCGGACTCTGAGCATGCCATCGGTGATGGCCACCTTCATGGGCGCGCCATCGCGCGTGACCGGGGAAGGGGCGGCGATCAACGCCTGGCCCGCTGCGGGCGTTTCCAGCAAGGGCGCGTCCGCGCCCGGATCCGGCACCGTGTGCGCTAGCCGGATGAGATCGAAGAGCGCCTGCCCGTAGTGCTTGCCGCCTTCGGGCTGGAACCCCTGTTCCAGGCCCTTGGATTCCTTGTAGCCCCCGGTGTTGTAGACAATGCCCACCGTCGCCAGGTCAAAGTCCGAAAGACTGGACCGGCCCTCGAAGCCCCGCTTCTTCAAGGCGAACTGCAGCACGCCCAGCGCCCGCTTGAGCGACCCATCGAACGTTGCCCATTGGCGCTCCAGGAAGTAGTCGGGCTCTCTCAGGAAATGCTGAATGTCCACCTGATACACCCCGAACGCATGACAGTACTTCTCGGGGTTGCCGGCGACTTTCTTGTAGGTACCCCCCACGACGTTGGCCATGCTGACCAGCGCCTCGCGGCCCATATCGAACATGCGCTGTCCATCCGGCTTGCTCAGCAATTCCGCCCGTGTCTTCGGAAACGCTCCCCGGCCGTCGAGCGTGTCGCCCACGCACAGCGCCATCACCTCATCGACCGACGCGAGCTTCTTGCGGGCGATCGGCCAGATTTCCCCGCTTTCCTGGCAGGCCAGCGCCGTGAGGAAATCGACGGTCAAGGGCGTGCCCTTTGTCGCCGCGGTCATCTTGCTGAAAAAGTTCGACTTGAACCAGGCGATATCGTCTTTCGTGACCATCCATGCTCTCCCCGAAGGCTGCGGCGAAAAACGGGCCACAAGCAATGCGCGTCGGCAACCTGAATCTGCATGGATGTTAGGGTCAGGACAAGGAACGGCTATACCTCACATTGGGTATGGGCGCGCCACATCGCGCCGGTCTGGACCGCCCTGAGCCGTAGGCGTGGACGTCCGATACAATTTATGACACACTCTGATATTTTTGGATACGCCTGCTTAAATCCGAGTACGGGCGGCTCGCAACCTCAGTCATCCATTGATATCCCGACCATGTATCGAACCCCGAAGAATGTGCTGAAAATGGCCGTTGCCTGCGGCGCCCTGCTTGCGGCAACCGGTTGCGCCAATGTTCCGCTGGCGCCAGAAGAGAGCAACCAGAAGGCCAAGACCTTTGCGGCGCCTGACGAAGGCAAGTCCGGACTATTCGTTTATCGGGACAGCTACGTCGGCAAAGCGCTGAAGAAAGACGTGTATGTCGATGGAAACTGCATTGGCGAAACCGCCGACCGGGTTTTCTTCTACACCCAGGTCGAAGGCGACAAACCGCATAAGGTGTCGACCGAATCGGAGTTTTCCCCGAACGATCTCATGCTGACCATGGAGGCGGGCAAAAACTACTTCGTGCGGCAGTTCATCAAAATGGGCTTATTCGTCGGCGGGGCCGGCCTTGAACAAGTCCCGGAAGAAGAAGGAAAGCGCGTGATTTCCAAGCCAGAGGTCAAACTGGCCACCCAAGGTCAGTGCGGCTGATCATCAAGGCCTTTTGACCCAGCACACCGGCGCGCCCGGGTGCCTGGTTTGAAGCGGGAGCTTGACACCTCCCGCTCCCCCCCGGGAACATACCCTCCATTCACCCGGGGAGCTTCGCCAAGAAGCTGAGAATCCGTTGGCCTGCGCATGCAGGCAATGCACGGCGACCCGTCGAACCTGATCCAGACAACACTGGCGTAGGGATGGTGCGTGTCCCGCGGCGCGCGTCCCCTGCGCAAGGAACGCCCGGCATGACACCCAACGACCTTCAGGCCCTCGCCCTCCCGTCCCAAACCCTCCTCGCCGCCGTGCGTCGCGACGCGCCGCTCGTGCAGTGCCTGACCAATTACGTCTCCATGAACTACGCGGCCAATGCCGTGCTGGCCATCGGCGCGTCGCCCGCCATGGTGCATGCCGAAGAGGAAGCGCCGGAATTCGCGCGCATCGCCGGCGCGCTGGTCATCAATATCGGCACCCTGTCATCGCCCTGGCTGCAAAGCATGCTGCTGACCGCGAAAGCCGCGAAAGCAGCGGGCACGCCCTGGGTGCTCGATCCCGTCGCCCATCACGCCACCGCGTTCCGGCGCGACGCCATCGCGCGGCTGCTCGACCTTGAACCCGCCATCATCCGCGGCAATGCCTCGGAGATCATTGCGCTGGCGGGCGGCCGCAGCGCCGGCCGGGGCGTGGACGCCCGCGACGCCGTGGCGCAGGCCGAGGAGTCGGCCCGGGACATCGCCGCGCGCCGCCACACCGTGGTAGCGGTGACGGGCGAGGTCGACTACGTCACGGACGGCGCCCGCCAGGTGCGGATCGCGGGCGGTTCGCCGCTGATGCCGCGCGTGACGGCGACCGGCTGCGCATTGAGCGCGGTCGTCGGCGCCTTTGCCGCCGTGTCGCGCGACGATCCCTACGTTGCCGCCGTGGCTGCCCTCTCCTGCTTCGCCATCGCGGGCCAGCGCGCCGCCGTCCAGGCCAAAGGACCGGGGTCGTTCGCATGGTGGTTCCTGGACGCGCTGGCGGCGCTGGAAGACGATTGCCTAACCCGCGAGTCGCCGCTGCGTTGATCTGACCCCGTGCATGTCACGCATGGGTCACAATCCGTCCCCAAAATTCTTTCCTTCAACCTGGAGGAAAGACGGTGAAGCCACACCTACGCAAGATCTTTGCAGTGACGGCCAGCGTTGCGCTGGTCGTCGGCCTGTCCGCCTGCGGCGGCGACGACGATGACGACGACGCCGCCCCCGAGACACCGCCGCAGGCGAGCGTGCCGCAGGGCGCGACGCTCGACGTTGCGATCCTGGGCACCACCGACCTGCACGCCAACGTGCTGGGCTACGACTATTACAAGCTGGCCGAAGACAAAAGCTACGGCATGGACCGCACGGCCACGCTGATCGCCAATGCGCGCAAGCAGCATCCGAACACGCTGCTGTTCGACAACGGCGACACGGTGCAGGGCACCGCCCTGTCGGACTACCAGGCGCTGGTGTCGCCGGTGCAGTGTTCCGACATGATCGCGATCTACAAGCAGATGAAGCTGCTGTCGTACGACGCGGCCACGATGGGCAACCACGAGTTCAACTACGGCCTGCCCTTCCTGTCGCAGATCACCAATGTGGACTTCGGGCTGGACGGCATCGGCAAGGGCACGGCGCAGACCAACCCGGCCGGCGCGAAGGACTGCGCGGCGCCGGCGTTCCCCTTCGTGTCCGCCAATGTGGTGTCGGCGGCTTCCAAGCAGCCGATCTTCAAGCCGTGGGTGCTGTTGAACAAGACGTTCCAGGCGACGGACGCCAGCGGCAAGGCCATCGACGTGCCGCTCAAGGTGGGCGTGATCGGCTTTGCGCCCCCGCCCATCATGCAGTGGGACAAGGCCAACCTCGAAGGCCACGTGGAAGTCACAGGCTGGAAGGAGACGGCGGCGCGCTACGTGCCGGAGATGAAGGCCGCGGGCGCGGACCTGGTGGTGGCGCTGGCGCATGGCGGCATCGACCTCGCGACGGCGTACAGCCCGGCTATGGAAAACGGCGCAGCCTACTTGACCCAGGTGGCCGGCATCGACGCGCTGATCACGGGCCACCAGCATCTGCTGTTTCCCGACACGAATGCCAAGTCGCAATTCGCCGGCCAGCCGGGCGTCGAGCTGGAAAAAGGCTTGATCAATGGCGTGCCGACCGTGCAGGCCGGCCAGTGGGGCAACAACCTTGGCCAGATCACGCTCAAGCTCACGTACGACCAAGGCTGGAAGGTGCAGAAGGACGCCACGCAGGTGCAGCGCATCTCGACGCGCCTGACGGCGCAGAGCGGCGCCACGCCCGCCACGTATGTGGAGCCGGACAGCGCCGTGCAGCAACTGGTGCAGGCCGAACACGCCGCGACGATCGACTACGTCAAGACGCCGATCGGCCAGAGCCAGTTCGACATGGCCACGTACTACGCGCTGGCCGGCGACGTGTCGGCGCTGCAGATCGTGAACATGGCGCAGATCGATTACCTGACGGACTACATCGCGAAGAACAGCCCGTCGTATGCAGGACTGCCGATGCTGTCGGCCGCCGCGCCCTTCAAGGGCGGACGCAACGGCCCCGGCGACTTCACGTATGTGCAGCAGGGCAACGTCGCCATCAACAACGCGGCCGACCTGTACCTGTACCCCAACACGCTGCAGGTGGTGCGGGTCAGCGGCGACATCGTGCGCCAGTGGCTGGAAAAGACGGCCGAACAGTTCAAGCAGATCGACCCCGCCCAGGTCGCGCCGCAGGATCTGATCGACACCAGCTTCCCGACGTTCAATTTCGACGTCCTGTACGCGGCGGGCAATGCGCTGCGGTATGAAATCGACGTGACGCAGCCCAAGGGCTCGCGCATCACGGCGCTGACGTACAACGGCGCGCCGCTGGATCTGACCGCGCAATTCCTGGTGGTCACCAACAACTACCGCGCCAGCGGCGGCGGCGATTTTCCCGGCCTGGCCGGCGGCAAGGGCGACATCGTGCTGCAGGCTCCCGACGCAAGCCGCGACGTGCTGATCAGCTACATCAAGAAGAACCCGGTGCTGGATCTGGCCACCTTCGGCCTGGACCGCAGCTGGCGCTTCAAGCAGGTCAGCACGCTGGCAGGGCCCGTGGTGTTCTCGTCGGTGCCCGGCACGCTGGCGATGGCCACCGCGCATGGCGTGACCAACGTGTCGGTCTATGACGCCACGCCGGACGCCACGACGCAGCTTTCGCGCTACGCGATCGACCTCAGCCAGTAAGCCGGCAAAGCGGTCGAAGCGGCGGGGCGTCCTGCAACGGGACGCCCCGCCCTAGCGGTAGTAGACGCAGATGCGCTTGCCGCCGATCTCGTGCACGTCGATCGGCAGCTCGTACAGATCGCTCAGCACGTCCGGCCGGATCAGTTCGTCCGGCCTGCCGTGGCGCGCGATGCGCCCCTGCCGCATCGCCACGATGCGGTCCGCGTAGCTGGACGCGAAGTTGATGTCGTGCAGCACCAGCACCACCGTCTTGCCCAGTTCATCGGCCGCGCGCCGCAGCGTGCCCATCATGGCGACGGCATGCTTCATGTCCAGGCTGTTCAGCGGCTCGTCCAGCAGGACATAGCGCGTGTCCTGGCACAGCACCATCGCGACGAACGCGCGCTGGCGCTGGCCGCCGGACATCTCGTCCAGGTAGCGGTCGGCCAGCGGCTCCAGGTTCAGGTAGGCGATGGCCTGGTCGATGTGGACCTTGTCATCCATCGTCAGGCGTCCGCCCGTGTGCGGATAGCGCCCGAAGGCCACTAGGTCCTTCACCGTGAGCCGCAGCGGCAGGTGGTTGTCCTGGCGCAGGATGGCCAGGCGGCGCGCCAGTTCCCGGCTGTCGGCGCGCGTCACGTCCAGGCCTTCGACGAGGACACGCCCCGCGCTCATCGGCAGCAGCCGGCTGACCATGGACAGCAAGGTGGACTTGCCCGCCCCGTTGGGCCCGATGATGGCGGTGACGCCGCCGGCCGGCAGGTCCAGGCTGACGCCGTCGATCACCACCGTGTCGCCGTATTGTTTGCTGACGTTCTGGATTTCTATCATCGGCGCCCCTTGCGCAAGATCAGGACGAGGAACATCACGCCGCCCACGAATTCGATCACCACGCTCACCGTGGTATTGAGCCCCAGGACGCGTTCCAGCAGCGTCTGGCCGCCCACCAGGAAGATGACGCTCAACAGCGCCGCGGCCGGGACCGTGTGGCGGTGCCTGTCGGACCCCATGGCCTGGTACGCCAGGTTGCTGACAAGCAAGCCGAAGAAAGTCACGGGCCCGACCAGCGCCGTGGACACGGACACCAGCACGGCGATGGCCGCCAGCGTCAGCATGAGGGTGCGGCGGTAGTCCACGCCCAGGTTCAGCGCAATGTCGCGGCCCAGCGCCAGCACGTCATAGCGGCGCCGCATCCGCCAGACCAGCAGGGACGCGGCGCACACCGCCGCGAACGCGATCGGCAGCAGCCCCACCCGCACCGAATTGAAATTGGCGAACATGCGGTCCTGCAGCACCAGGAATTCGTTCGGATCGATCAGGCGCACCACGAAGCCCGACAGGCTGCGAAACAGCAGGCCAAAGACGATGCCCACCAGCATCATCAGATGCAGGCTGCGCACCGCGTCGGAAAACAGCCAGCGAAACAGCAGGCAGGCAAACGCCGTCATGGCGCACACCTCCAGCAGGAAAGCGGCGACGGGATGGCTGACCGTGGCCGCGGCCTGCCCGAAACCGAACACCACCACCGCCTGGATCAGCAGGTACAGGGCATCGAAGCCCATGATGGCCGGCGTCAGGATGCGATTGTGCGTGATGGTCTGGAACAGCACCGACGACACCGCCACGGCATAGGCCACCAGCAGCATGGCCAGCAGCTTGCCGCCGCGAAAGGGAATGACGAACGACCACTGGCCATTGGCGCCCAGCGTCATGAAGGCCACGGCGCAAAGCAGCGCCACGGCCCCCAGCGCCGCCAGGCGCCACGCCTGCGGCGGTCGCGCGGCCGCCGTGCGAATCGAGGTCTCAGCCAAGGCGGTTCCTCCGCGTGCGCAGCAGCCACAGGAACAGGATGCTGCCCAGCACGCCCACGACGGTCCCGATGGGAATCTCGTAGGGATGGATGAGCAGGCGGCCGATGATGTCGCAGGCCAGCACGAACACGCCGCCCAGCAGCGCCACCCAAGGGATGGCGCGGCGCATGTTGTCGCCCAGGACCAGGCTGACGGCATTGGGGACGATGAGGCCCAGGAAGGGGATGCCGCCGGCGGTCACGACGACCACGGCCGAAATCGCGGAGACGATCAATAAGCCCACCAGCGTCAGCCGCGCATGGTTCAACCCGAGGTTCGCGGCGAACTCGCGCCCCATGCCGGCCACGGTGTAGCGGTCGGCGGCGGCATAGGCCGCGCAGGCCAGCGCAAAGCCGATCCACAGCAGCTCATACCGCCCGCGCAGCACGCCGGAGAAGTCGCCGGTGGTCCAGGCGTGCAGCGATTGCAGCAGATCGAAGCGGTACGCCATGAAGGTCGTGACGGCGTGGATGACGCCGCCCAGGATCAGCCCGATCAGCGGCACGATGAAGGGCGTGCGCAGCGGCACACGGCGCAGCAGCGCCAGGAACAGCAAGGTGCCGGCCAGCGCGAAGGCCGTGGCCGTCAACATTTTTCCGATCACCGGCGTGTCGGGCGCCAGCAGCGTGACGACCAGGATGCCCAGCGTGGCCGATTCCACCGTGCCGGCAGTCGTGGGCTCCACAAAGCGGTTGCGCACCAGCATCTGCATGATGAGGCCGGCCACCGCCAGCGCCATGCCCGCCAGGAGCAGCGCCAGGGTCCGCGGAACGCGGCTCACCATGAGCAGGCGCCACGCGCGCTCGCCCTCCTCGCCCCCGTTCCAGAGCGCGGCCCAGGGCATCTGGCCCGCGCCCAGGCTGATGCTGGCCGCGCACAGCAGCAGTAACGCCACAAACACCGCGGCCAGGCCGCCCCAACCACTGATCGCGCGCCGCCAATTCACCGGCGGCCCTTTCCGTCTGGCATGCCGCTTACTTTCCTTGCGCCAGCGCCGCGGCGATCTGGTCCACGTTCTGCTGCATGGCCGTCAGGCCCGCGCTGCCCAGCAGATACCAGTTAAAGCCATTCAGGTAGACCACGCGCTGGTGCTTCCACGCCTTGGTCGGACGCACCAGTTCGTTGTCCAGCATGCGCTGGGCCGACACGCCTTCGCGGCCGATGGCGGCGTCGCGGTCGATCACGAACAGCCAGTCGGGATCGGTCTGCGCGATGAACTCGAACGAGATCGCCTGTCCGTGGTTGGACACGTTCAGGTCCGTGGCGGCGGGCTTGACGCCGAAGGCGTCGTGGATGACGCCAAAGCGCGAACCGGGGCCGTAGGCGCTCATCTTGCCGCCCGTCGTCAGCACGATCAGCGCGGTGCCGGCGCCGGCGGCCTTGTCCTTCAAGGCCGCGATGGATGCGTCCAGCGCCGCCAGTTTTTCCTTGGCCTGCGCCTGCCTGCCGTACAGGGCGGCCAGGGTTTCGGTGTTGCGCCTGACGCTGCCGACCAGGTCCTTGGCGTCGACGGTCAGGTCGACCGTGGGCGCCAGCCTGGACAGCTCGTCATACTTGGGCGCGGAACGGCCCGCCACGAAAATCACCTGCGGCGCGGCCGCGTGGATGACTTCGTAATTGGGCTCGAACATGGTGCCCGCCTTGAGATAGCGTTTGTCGGCGTACTGGCTCAGGTGCGGCGGCAGCTTGGCTGCGCTGGGCACGCCCACCGGGTCCACGCCCAGCGTGTGCAAGGTGTCCAGCACGGCCAGGTCCAGCACGATGGTCTTGGATGGGTTGACCGGCACGGCGGTTTCGCCGCGCGCGTGCTTGACGGACACCGTGGACTGCGCGGCGCACACCGCGGCCGCGGCGCTCAGCGCCAGGGCCACGCCGGCCCGGGTTGCCCAGCGGCGGGCGGCGCCCGCCTGTTTTCCATTGTTCATGCTTACCTCTCTGTGTTGGGGCGCGAGGCGCCCCGTCATTCTCAGAACTTCACGCCCACGCCCAGCCAGTAGCGCCGGCCGTCTTCGACGTAGCCGAAGTCGTCGTAGGCAACCTGCTTGTCGAACAGGTTGTAGATGCCGGCGTACACCGACACGGTCTTGTTCACGGCGTACGAGCCGCCCAGGTCCACGAAGGTGTAGGACGGGGCCACCAGCGCGTCCGAGGACGGGCCCGTGGTCGGCTGGCTTTCGCGGCCGCGGAAGTTCACGCGCGCCCAGGCCTGCAGCGCATCGGACGGCTGCCAGTTCACGGTGGTGGTGAACAGGTGCTTGGGCAACTGGTTCAGCGGCTCGCCCTTGTACTGGCCCGACTTCTGCTCGGACTTGGTGAAGGTGTAGCTGCTGGTCATGGACCAGTCGGTCGAAAGCGGCAGCTTCAGGCTGGCCTCGACGCCGCGCGACACGGCCTTGTCCACGTTCATGTACGTGGTGGGATCCGAGCCGAACTGGTTGGGTCCCTCCGTGCACTGCGTGATGGGGCAAGCGACGCGGGTGATCTTGTCCTTGAAGTCGTTGTTGAACAGCGTGACGCCGGCGCTCATGCCTTGGCCATCGTCATACAGCAGGCCGATTTCCTGGGTCACCGACTTCTCGGGCGTCAGGTCCGGGTTGCCGTACATATTGCCGCCGCGGCTGGTCTGGCCCCATCCGGCCACGGTGTTGCGCAGGTCGGGCGCGCGGAACCCGGTGGACACGCCGCCCTTCAGGGTCCAGCGCTCGGCCATGTGCCACACGCCGTACAGGCGCGGGCTGAAGTGGCTGCCGAAATTCTCGTCCTCGTCCATGCGCAGGCCGGTGGTGACGGCAAAGCTCTCGGTCAGGCGCCATTCGTCTTCGGCGAACAGGGCCCACTGGTAGCGCTCGATCCTGCTCGGGCCGCCGGCAAGCTGGTTGCCGGTCTGGTCGTCCAGGCGCTGGTTCAGGTAGCTGCCGCCCAGCGTCAGCATGTGCGAGCCCAGCGGCAGCGACCAACTCGTCTGCATGTCCAGGTTCTTGATCTTCATCTGGCGCGAACGGTTGTCGAATTCTTCCTGCTGGACATAGCTGTCCGACACGCCCCAACCCCAGCGTCCGGTGTGGGACAGCGCCCACTTGTTGCTGCGGTAATCGGTTTCCGAGGATGCCGGGCAACCCGTGCGCGGGCACGCCGTGCCGGGCGGGAGCGGCTCGACCGTCTTGCCCAGCGTGTCCTGGAACTTCTGGCGCATCGTGGTCGCTTCCAGCACGATGTCGTGGTCGCGATTCGGCGTGAGCGCCAGCTTGGCCGTCACGCTTTCGGCATTGCGTTTGCGGTAGCCGTTATAGATGTCGTCTTCGTCCCGTTGCGTGGCCTGGCCGTAGATCTGCAGGCCCAGCAGGTCGTTCTTGATCGGGCCGGCCAGGTAGAAATTGCCCTGGTAGATGTCGCCGGACTTGCTGCTCTCCTGGATCGTCGTATCCATGCGGATTTCGCCGTGCCATTCGGTCGGGACCTTGCGCGTGATGATGTTGATCACCCCGCCCATGGCGTCCGAGCCGTACAGCGACGACATCGGCCCGCGCACCACTTCGATGCGCTCGATGGCCGACAGCGGCGGCGTCCAGCCGCCTTCGACGCCGGTCGAGTCCGAGTTGGTGCGGGTCTCGCGCGAGCTCTGGCGCTTGCCGTCGATCAGGATTAGCGTGTACTTGGGCCCCATGCCGCGCAGGCTGATGTCCTGGCGGTCGCCCCCGCCCGTGACGATGACGCCGGGCACACCCACCAGCGCGTCATTCAGGTCGCGGTAGAACTTCTTGTCCAGGTCTTCGCGGGTGATGACGCTGATCGAGGCCGGCGCATCCTGGATGCGCTGCTCGAAACCGCTCGCGGTCACGACGACGGTGTCCATCGTGGTCGCGGTGTCGGCGGCCTGCGCCCAGACCGCGGCCGGCCCCAGGCCAAAACCCGCGGCGCACAAGGCGGTGGCCAGATGCGTGCGCGACGCGGCAATGCGCTGGCCGACGGCCAGTTCTTTCCTGCTCATGATTCCAACTTCTCCCGTCCCAGGTCCGCGCCGCGCCCCACGCGCCACGCCGCCCCGGCTCTTCATTTATTAATGAAAACCATTCTCATATTAGAATTGGGGCTTGCTGGACGCGGCAACACGCTTTCCGCAACTTTTATCTTCTTTGCACTTCTTGACACTCCGGCGCGCGGCGTTCGGCCACACTGCCGGATGCACGACGCCCACCACGCATGCCTTTCACTCACTCAGCGGTCGCGCGCCGCATCCTGCTCATCGACGACGACGTCGAACTGGCGCAGATGCTGCGCGAATACCTGGAACCCAATCAATGCCAGCTCACGCTGGCCCACACCGCCACGCAAGGGCAGGCCCTGCTTGCGCAGGACGACTTCGAGCTGGTGCTGCTCGACCTGATGCTGCCCGACGGCAATGGACTGGACCTGCTCAAGCGCCACCGCCAGCGTTCGCGCCGCCCGGTCATCATGTTCACGGCCCACGGCGGCGAGACCGACCGCGTGCTGGGGCTGGAGTTCGGCGCCGACGATTACCTGGCCAAGCCTTTCAGTCCGCGCGAGCTCAAGGCCCGCATCACGGCCGTGCTGCGCCGCTTCGAGGACGCGCCCACCCTCCCCGGCCCGTCGCTGACCCTGGGCGCGCTGACGCTGGACCCGTCCACGGGCCGCGCGCGCCTGGGCGCCGACGAGGTCATGCTGACGGGCGCCGAGCAACGCATCCTGGAGATCCTGATGCGCGCGCCGGGCCAGGTGATCGCGCGCGACCAGATCGGCCTGTACGCGCTGGGGCGCGCGCCGGACCGGTACGACCGCAGCATCGACACGCACATCAGCAGCCTGCGCAAAAAGCTGCGCCTGGATCAACAGGCCGACACGCTATCCATCCGCAATCTGCGCGGCCTGGGCTACGTGCTGGCGGGCGCCGCGTGATGGCCTTCCTGCCGGCCCGGTCGCTCTTCTGGCGCGCGTTCCTGACCTTCTGGGGCGCCATGGCCGTCATCCTCGTGTGCGGCATGGTGCTGACCGCCGCGGTGGCCTGGTACCGCTTCAATTCGCTCGATGGCCTGAATCCCGGCAACCTGACGCGCGACGCCGCCCAGGTCGCCCGAACCCAGGGTCGGGAGGGGCTGGAACGCTGGGTCCGCGCCATGGACGGCAATTACTCCGCGCTGAAGATCTACATCATGGACGCCCAGGACACGGACATCCTGGGGCGTCGCCTGCCCACCCGCCTGCACGACTGGCTGGTGGCCTACCGCGCGGGGCCGGACAGGCCGCCCCAGACGGACTACGTGCCCGCCGATCCCGCGGGCGAACGCGTCTCGTGGTGGGAGCCTCAAATACTGATCCTTCCGGACGGATCGGAATTGCTGATGCTGTTCCTGCCTTTCGATTCCTCGCGCTGGGAAGTGCTGGCGCTGTCGCCCGTCACGCTTGCCCTGCTGCTGTTCGCGCTGGCGGTGACGGCGCCCTTCTGCTGGGCGTTGACCCGGCACATCACCGCGCCGCTGGCGCAATTGCGCCAGACCACGCATGCGCTGGCCGCCGGCCGGCTGGACACCCACACGCCCACGAACCTGGCGACGCGCAAGGACGAACTGGGCCTGCTGGCGCGGGACTTCGACGCCATGGCCGTGCGCGTGAAGTCGCTGCTCGACACACGGGAACAATTGCTGCACAACGTCGCGCACGAGCTGCGGTCGCCGCTGGCGCGCCTGCGGCTTGCCGCCGAACTGGCGCGGCGCAACGACGAGCGGCGCGACCTGCAGCTCGACCGCATCGAGCGCGAATGCGAACGCCTGGACGCCCTGGTGGGCAATACGCTGCGGCTGGCGCGCATCGGCGCGCTGCCCGAGCCCTCTGAAACGCTGGACCTGTCGGAAGTCGTATCCGGCGTGGTGGACGATGCGCGCTACGAAGCCGAAGGCCGGCACCTGCGGATCGATTGGGATACGCCGGCGCCCGTCCTGATCGCGGCAGATCGCGGCAGCCTGGCCAGCGCCATTGAAAACGTGCTGCGCAACGCCCTGCGCTTCGCGCCCGCGCACAGCGTCATCCGCGTGCGCCTGTTGACCAGCGCCAGCGAAGCCAGCATAGAGATCGAGGATCGCGGCCCGGGCGTGGCCACGCAGGAATTGGCCTCGCTTTTCGAGCCCTTCTACCGGGCGGGATCGGCCGGTGCGGCCAGCGCGCCCGGCGGCGGCGCGGGCCTGGGCCTGTCGATCGCGCAGGCGGCGATCGCCGCGCACAAGGGATCGATCTCGGCGCGCAATGTGGCGCCGCAGGGGCTGAGCGTGCGCATGGACCTTCCGCTTCCCGCAGCGCCGCAGGCGTAGCCGATGCCGACGACGCGGGCGCCCCGCAACGTCGCAATCAGTCCGAATCGGCCAGAATCGCGGCGGGCAGTCGCGGCAGCACGCGCATGGCGTTGGCGGACGTGGCGTGCGCCACTTTTTCCGGCGTGATGCCGCGCAGTTCCGACAGGACCGCCGCAATGCGGGCCAGTTCGCCAGGACGGTTGCGCCGGTCGGGCGCGTGCAGCCAGGCCGGCGGGATGTCGGGCGCGTCGGTTTCCAGCACCAGGTGTTCCAGCCCCACGTCCACCGCGTGGCGGCGGATCTGCAGCGCCCGCTCGAAGGTCATGGCGCCGCCCATGCCCAGCGCAAAGCCCTGCTCGATGAAGGCCTGCGCCTGCTGGGCGCTGCCGTTGAAGGCGTGCGCGATCCCGCCGATGCGCGCGTGGCGGCGCAGATGCTTCAGCAGGATGTCCTGGGACTTGCGCACATGCAGCAGCACGGGCAGGCCGAATTCCTCGGCGATGTCCAACTGGGCGGCATAGAACCGCTCCTGGCGCTCGCGCGGCTCGCCCGTGGCGATCTCCGGCACGAAGAAGTCCAGCCCGATCTCGCCGATGGCGACAAAGCGCGGATCGCCCAGCGCCGCTTTGACGGCGTCGCGCAGCGCGTCCAGGTCGGCGTCGTCGGCGCGCTGCACATACAGGGGATGGATGCCCAGCGCGTAGGCGCCGCCCGTAATACGGCCGGCCAGCTCGCGCACCACCGTGAAATTGGCTCGCTCGATGGCGGGGATGACGATGGCCTGGACGCCCGCCTCGGCGGCGTGATTGGCCACCGCGTCGCGGTCGGCGTCGAACTCGGCGGCGTCGAGGTGGCAATGGGTATCGATAAGCATGGGCGCATCCTCCATGGGCGGATTATCCGCCCGCCTCCCCGCGCGGACCAGCGCCGGGTTGCCTGCCGCCGCCACCAACCGGCCTGAGGCCTAGCCTGACACCAGGCGGCCGTTTTCCATCAGCAACTGGCGGTCGGCGCGCGCGGCGAGTTCGGGATCGTGCGTCACGATGGCAAACGCCGTGCCCGACTCCTGGTTCACCCGCGTCAGCAGTTCGAACATGTTGTGGGCGGTGTGCCGGTCGAGATTGCCGGTCGGTTCGTCGGCCAGCACGCACACGGGCCGAGTCACCAGCGCGCGCGCCAGCGCCACGCGCTGCCGCTCGCCACCCGACAACTGCCCCGGGAAGTGGCCTTCGCGAGCGGACAGGCCCACCAGCCCCAGGACTTCGCGCGCGGCCTCGCGCGCCTTGTCGCGGTTCTCGCGGCGCACGATCAGCGGCATCGCCACGTTGTCCAGCGCCGAGAATTCCGCCAGCAGGTGG
>Ga0182739_1003046_pt1 | contig 15064 bp, 11 predicted proteins | sample eDN5th30CBELigBY_FD_128873 | JGI IMG/M metagenome (GOLD analysis project Ga0182739, IMG submission 128873) | Enriched backyard soil microbial communities from Emeryville, California, USA - eDNA 5th pass 30_C BE-Lig BY (version 2) (version 2) | ecosystem: Environmental > Terrestrial > Soil >... | reverse complement strand
TTGATCGGCGCCATCCGCGCCGGCAACGCCAAGGAGGCCGGCCGCATCAACCAGGAAAAGGTCAGCCCGCTGGGCACCCAGTTCACCCAGGCCATCCAGAAGTATGTCGACTTCGCCGACGAGATCGGCCAGCGCGTGGCCCGCGAATCCGCCGCCCGCATCAACGTCGCGATCGTGGTCCTGATCTGTCTGCTGGCGGTGGTGGCGGCGCTGGTCGTGGGCCTGTACGTGGTCTTCGGCCGCGCGGTCTTCCGTCCGCTGCAGGAAGCCGGACGCCTGTTCGACCGTATCGCCAGCGGCGACCTGACCAACCGCATCGAACAGCGCGGCAATAACGAAATCGGCGTGCTGTATGCGGCCGTCAAGCGCATGCAGGACAGCCTGGCGCGCACCGTCTCGGCCGTGCGCCTGGGCGTCGAGGAAATCCATACCGGTTCGCGCGAGATCGCCGCGGGCAACATCGACCTGTCCTCCCGCACCGAGCAGCAGGCGGCCTCGCTGGAAGAAACCGCCGCCAGCATGGACGAACTGTCGTCCACCGTGAAGAACAACGCCGAAAGCTCGCGCAGTGCGGCGCAACTGGCGATGGCGGCGTCGGAAGTGGCCACACGCGGCGGCCAGGCCGTGGGTGACGTGGTCGGCACGATGCGCGGCATCGCCGACAGCTCCCACCGCATTTCGGACATTGTCGGCGTGATCGACGGGATCGCCTTCCAGACCAACATCCTGGCGCTGAACGCCGCCGTGGAAGCGGCCCGGGCGGGCGAGCAGGGCAAGGGCTTCGCGGTGGTCGCGAGCGAAGTGCGCGCGCTGGCGCAGCGCAGCGCCGCCGCCGCCAAGGAGATCAAGACGCTGATCGACGATTCCGTGCAGAAGGTCTCGGTGGGTTCGGACCAGGTGGAAGCCGCGGGCGCCACCATGCAGGAAATCGTGGCATCGGTGCGCCGCGTGACGGACATCATCAACGAGATTTCCAGCGCCTCCGAGGAGCAGTCGCAGGGCATCGAGCAGGTGAACCAGGCGGTGTCGCAGATGGACAGCGTCACGCAGCAGAACGCGGCGCTGGTCGAGGAGGCCGCGGCGTCTGCCGCATCGCTGGAAACCCAGGCGCAGCGCCTGCGCGAGGCGGTGGCGGTCTTCAAGGTGCAATCCGGCCGCGTGATCGACGCCGACGCGCCCGCGCTGGAAAGCCGGGCTGGCGAACCGGCGCTCATCGGCGCCTGATCCTTTCCATGAAAAAGCCGGCCATGAAGGCCGGCTTGCACATCCCGGGATCCCGGTGTTTCGGGCCCCCCGGCAAAGACCCCGTTGCGCAGCGCGCCGGGGTCTTTTGCCTTTGGATTACTGGTCGAGCTGGATCTTGGCGTCGCTGGCGACGTGCTTCCACTTCTTTACATCGCTGGCGATGACTTGCTGGAAGGCGTCCGACGAGCCGGCCACCACCGTGCCGCCCAGGCTGGCCATCTTGGCCTTCACGTCAGGCGCATTCAGCGCCTTGACCGAGGCGTCGTGCAGCTTCGTCTTCACGTTGTCGGGCAGGCCCTTGGGCGCCAGCAGGCCGTTCCAGGCATTGGCTTCGTAGCGCGCCAGGCCGGCTTCCTTGAAGGTCGGCGTGTCCGGCAGTTCCGGCGAGCGCGCGTCGGCGGCGATCGCGATGGGGCGGATCTGCCCGCTCTTGATGTAGGGCAGGGAGGCCGGCACCGGTTCCCAGATCATCGACACCTGGCCGCTGATCACGTCCGTGAACGCCGGGCCTGCGCCGCGGTAGGCGATGTGCATGAGCTTGGCGCCCGTCATCGACTTCATCAGTTCCATCGCCAGGTTGCCCAGGCCGCCCGCGCCGGAGGACGCATAGGTGTACTTGTCCGGGTGCGCCTTCGACTCCGCGATCAGGGCGTTCAGGTCGGCGGCGGGGAAGTCCTTGGTCACGCTCAGCACGCCGGGCACGGTCACCAGTTGCGTGATGGGGGTGAAGTCCTGGGACGCATCGTAGGTCAGGGTCTTGTAGACGGCCGGGTTGGTGCCGTGGGTGCTGGAGGAGGCCAGCAGGATGGTGTAGCCGTCGGGAGCGGCATCGGCGACGTAGCGCGTGCCGATGGAGCCGCCGGCGCCGGCCTTGTTCTCGACCACCACCGTGACGCCCAGTTCGGTGCCGAGCTGAGCGGCGAAGACGCGCCCGATGATGTCGGCGGTGCCGCCCGGGGCGAACGGCACGATCATGCGGATCGGCTTGCTCGGGTAGTCGGACTGCTGGGCCGATGCGCCGGCCGCCAGCGTGGCGCCGGTCAGCAACGCCAGCGCGATGGTGGTTTTCTTCAGGGTCATCTCTATCTCCACGAGAAGGTTAGTCGAGGCTGCGGTCCAGCCAATCGACGATCAATCCGGCAATGTGGTCGCTGTTGCGATCCAGCATGCAGAAGTGCGAGTTGCCGGCGATGCCGGCTGCGGGCAGGTCCAGCACGTCGGCGCGTTGGCCGGCCGCGCGCAGGGCATTCCAGTACGCATCGGTCTGGGCGCGATAGCGCTGCCAGGTGTCGTCCGCGTCGAAGTGATCGCCCCAGACCAGAAGTTGCGGCGGCAACTGCCACGAGGCCTGGGCCGGCGTGCCGGTGGGTTCCACCGCCACGACGGCGCGCACGGTGGCGGCGTATTCCTGGGCGAGCTGGGTGGCAAAGCCGCCGCCCTGGCTGTGCCCGATCAGGATGCAAGGCCCCACAAGGTCGAGCAGCGCGCGGTAGGCGTCCATCGCCATGTCGCCGTGCGTCAGCCAGCGCGGGACGAATTGCTTGGAAAAGGTGTCGAAGGCATCGACCGGGAATTGCTGTCCCGGATACGCGCGCCGCGGTTCGCCCGCCGGCGCATAGCCGGAAGCCGGCCCGATGCGGAACAGGCGCCAGGCCTCCTCCTTGGAGCGGAAGATGGGCGCCGAGTCGTAGACCTGCGGGTACATCGCCCACGAGGCGCGGCCGCGCTCCGGCGCGTCGGACACGAACACGTCATAGCCTGCCTGCAGCAGCCGCCACAGCCAGCCGTCGCGGCCGTCGGGTGTGCTTTCCCATTGGGCGCCCGTCATGCCGCCGCCGTGCCACAGCAGGATGGGGTAGGGGCGGGTGGGCTGGGCCAGCCGGTATTCCTGCACATACAACTGGCCGGCGCTGTAGCCGCCATTCATGTCGATGAGGCGCGGCATCGCGTTGCCGACCACCTTCTGCTGCTGCATCGGCAATTCGCCGGCCACGAACTCGGCGCCGCCCAGGTAATGGCTGCGGATGGACTTGAGCAGGACGGGAGCGTCTGGCATAGGGTTTTCCAGAGGTGGACACGGGGATCTTAGTTGCAAGGTGTTTCCACCTTGTGCAAAATGCGCAATCTCTGTGCTGAATGGGCACAGACGATGAGCCGACGATAAACAGGGATCCAGCCCCGGCAGACAGGTGGCGGACCCGAGGTGGAGGAAGACACGTGGACATCAAATGGCTGGAGGACTTCGTCGCGCTGTCGAAGTCGCGCAACCTGTTCCAGGCCGCGGAGGCGCGCAGCGTGACGCACCCGGCCTTTGGGCGCCGCATCAAGGCGCTGGAGGAATGGGCCGGGGTGCCGCTGGTCGAGCGCGGCCACCAGGTGTCGACGTTGAATGCGGCCGGGCGCAGCCTGCTGGCCGCCGCCATCGACGTACTGGACATCCTGCGCGAAACGCGTGAAGCGCTGCAAAAGCCCGAGCAGGAACGCGCCCGCAAGATCGTGATCGCATCAGGCAAGACGCTGGCGCATTCGGTGCTGCCGGGCCTGATGGCCGGTGTGCAGCGGGGCCTGCCGGCGTTCCAGTTGAAGGTGATCACCACCACGCTCAACTACGGCGTCGACATGCTGCAGGACGGCGAGGTCGATTTCCTGCTGTGCCATGCGCACGAGCCGCTCTACGCCAAGATCGACAATCCGAACTACCGGTGTCGGCGCGTGGGCGCCGACAAGCTGGTGGCGGTCAGCGCCCCGGTCGCGCCGGGCGGCCACCATCCCCGGTATGCCGTGCCCAAGCTGGCGTCGGACCCGCCCGTGCCATTCCTGGCCTATGCCGACAGCATGTCGCTTGGCCGCATCCTGCACGACAAGCTGCGCGGACTCTGCGAGGTGCCGCTGCTGCAGACCATGTACGAATCGGACCTGGCCGACGCGCTGCATGCGATGGCGCGCCAGGGCTTCGGCCTGGCGTGGCTGCCGCACACGCTGGTCGATCCGGACCTGCGCGATGGCACGCTGGTGCGCGCCGACGGCGCGCGCAACGACATCCATATGGAGATCCGGCTGTACCAGTCGGTGGGCAACGCCAAGCCGCTGGCGCGCGAGGTCTGGAGCCGCGTCGAGGCCTACGCGGCGCGGTAGCGGCACCGGTTTGGCCGGGGCCGGTCCTTCATGGGGACAAAAGATGCCAGCCGCCCCGCGCAGGCATAAAATAGCCGTTTGCCCCTTTCCCGCACACACAGGAAGCCAGCGCCATGAACGCACGCATCCCCGAAGACGCATTGCCGCCCACCCTCGATCCGAAAGCCCTGCAGGACTTTGTGGACGACAAGTGGGACAACGAGATCATCCCCGCGCTGACCGACTACATCGCCATTCCCGCCAAGAGCCCGGCCTTCGACGCCGACTGGGAAAAGAACGCCTTCATCGAGCGCGTGGTGCGCGATGCGGCGCAATGGGTCGAAGCGCAGAAGGTGTCCGGCCTGAAGCTCGAAGTGGTGCGCCTGCCGGGCCGCACGCCCGTCATCTTCTTTGACGCGCCCGCCACCCGCAGCGACAACGGCGACACCGTGCTGCTCTACGGTCACCTGGACAAGCAGCCCGAGTTCTCGGGATGGCGCGCGGGCCTGGGCCCGTGGACGCCCAAGTACGAAGACGGCAAGCTCTACGGCCGTGGCGGCGCCGACGACGGCTATGCCGTGTACGCCTCCCTGACCGCCATCATGGCGCTGGACAAGCAGGGCATTCCCCGCCCGCGTTGCGTGGGCATCGTCGAAACCTGTGAAGAGTCGGGCAGCTACGACCTGCTGCCCTATGTGGACGCGCTGCGCGACCGTCTGGGCAATGTGGCCCTGGTGGTCTGCCTGGATTCCGGCGCCGGCAACTACGACCAGCTCTGGATGACCACGTCGCTGCGCGGCATGGTGTCGGGCACGCTGGAAGTCCAGGTGCTGGATGAGGGCGTGCACTCGGGCGACTCCAGCGGCGTGGTGCCGTCGTCGTTCCGCATCCTGCGCCATCTGCTGGACCGCCTGGAAGACAGCGCCACCGGCCGCCTGCTGCCGCAAAGCCTGCATTGCGAGATCCCCGCCGAACGCATCGAGCAGGTGTCCGCCACCGCCCGCATCCTGGGCGACGAAGTCTGGCGCCGGTTCCCCTGGAGCTGCGGCGCCGACGGCGGCTTCGTGCTGCCCATGACCACCGAACCCGAACAGGCGCTCCTGAACCGCACCTGGCGTCCGACCCTGTCGGTGACCGGCGCGGAAGGCCTGCCGCCGCTGTCCAGCGCCGGCAACGTGCTGCGCCCGCGCACGGCGTTCAAGCTGTCGCTGCGCCTGCCGCCGTTGGTGGACGCCGTGGCCGCCTCGCAGGAAATCAAGGAACTGCTGGAAGCCGACGCGCCCTACAACGCCAAGGTCATCTTCAAGGCCAACGAAGGCGCCGCCACCGGCTGGAACGCCCCGGCCACCGTGCCCTGGCTGACGCAGGCCCTGGACGCCGCCTCGCAGCAATACTATGGCGCGCCGTGCGGCTACATCGGGCAGGGCGGCACCATCCCGCTGATGAGCATCCTGCAAAAGGGCTTCCCGCAGGCGCAGTTCATGGTCTGCGGCGTGCTGGGTCCCAAGTCCAACGCGCACGGCCCCAACGAGTTCCTGCACGTGCCCTATGGCAAGAAGTTGACGGCAGCGGTGGCCCAGACCATGGCGGCGATGCCGGCATGATTTCCACCTCTGATGCCTACGCCAATGTGGTCGAGGAAACCCGCCACTGGCTCAACCAGGCGGTGATCGGCCTGAACCTTTGTCCCTTCGCCAAAGCGGTTCAGGTCAAGGACCAGATCCGCTTTGCGGTCAGCGACGCCACCGATGCCGAGGGCGTGCTGACCGACCTGCAGGACGAACTGGCGTTGCTGGCCGAAACCGATCCCGAAAAGATCGACACCACGCTGCTCATCATCCCCGACGCGCTGGACGATTTCCTGGACTTCAACGACTTCGAAGATCTGTCCGACCGCCTGCTCAAGCGCATGCGCCTGGTGGGCGAGCTGCAGGTGGCCACGTTCCATCCGCAATTCCAGTTCGCCGACACGCAGCCGGACGACATCGAGAACTACACCAACCGCTCGCCGTATCCGATCCTGCACCTGTTGCGCGAGGACAGCATCGACCGCGCCGTGGAGTCCTTTCCGGACGCGGCCGAGATCTACGAGAAAAACATCGGCACGATGAACAAGCTCGGCCTGGATGGCTGGAAAAAGCTGATGACCCGTTCCTGACCGGTCCCGCCCGCGCCGGCCCGCGGGCGTTTTCCGGACACGTTCCCTAAATATTTTCTGGTTATATAGGTACGGATTTTTTATACCGGTGCCAGGCGCTGCCGTGCGCCTGCGCCGCGCCATTCTGAGGGGAATAATGGTGCGCCGAGGCCCTGCTGGTCATACCAGCCATACGGCGCAGAAAAATTTCACGAAACTTACGGCAAGGGTTTTCCCCCTACGTCCCCACCCTGTTTGCCGCTAGCATCCCCCCCGAAAATCAATAAGCGCGACAGTTTGTTACCCGCGGGATCGCGCGTCGGGGCTCCACCAATCCGTCCCGGAATCGAGAGAACTTTACCCAAAGTTGGAGAGACTAGATGCAACGCCGTTCCTTTCTGAAAAAAGCCACCCTGGGCGCTGCCGCCGGCGGTGCGAGCCTGGCGGCGCCCGCCATTGCCCAGGAGGCCCCCACCCTGAACTGGCGCCTGGCGTCCAGTTTTCCGCGTAGCGCGGATGCCATCTTTTCCGGTGGCGAAAGCGTCGCCAAGTACGTGTCGGAAGCCACGGGCGGAAAATTTTCCATCCGCGTGTTTCCCGCAGGCGAAATCGTCCCGGCCCTGCAAGTGCTGGACGGCGTCCAGAACGGCACGATCGAATGCGGCCACAGCGCGTCGTACTACTACTACGGCAAGGACCCCGTCCTGAGCTTTGACGCCGCTGTTCCGTTCGGCCTGAACACGCGCCAGATGAATTCGTGGATGCGTCACGGCGACGGCCTGACGCTGATGCGCGAAGTCTTCAAGGCTTACAACATCGTCAACTTCCCCTGCGGCTACACCGGCACGCAGATGGGCGGCTGGTTCCGCAAGGAAATCAAGACCGTCGACGATCTGAAGGGCCTGAAGTTCCGCGTCAGCGCCTTTGCTGGCGCCGTGCTTTCGCGCCTGGGCGTGGTGCCGCAGCAGATCGCCGGCGGCGACATCTACCCGGCGCTGGAAAAGGGCACCATCGACGCGGCCGAATGGATCGGCCCCTACGATGACGAAAAGCTGGGCTTCAACAAGGTCGCCCCGCATTACTACTACCCGGGCTGGTGGGAAGGCACGCTGCAGGTGTCGCTCTACGTCAACCAGGACGCCTACAACAAGCTGCCCAAGCAGTACCAGGCCATCCTGGCACAGGCCTCGGCCGCGGCGACCAACGACATGATCGCCAAGTACGACGCCGAGAACCCGGCCGCGCTGCGCCGCCTGATCGCGCAGGGCGCCAAGCTGCAATCGTTCCCCAAGCCGGTGATGGACGCGTGCTACGCCGAAGCGGTCAAGCTGTACGAAGAAATGGGCGCCAAGAACCCTGCCTTCAAGAAGGTCTACGAAAGCATGAAGAAGTTCCGCGACGACCAGCTTCCCTGGTTCCGCGTCGCCGAAGGCAGCTATGACAGCTACATGGGCACGATCAACCGCGGCAAGTAAGCGGCCACTGGTCTTGCCGGCGCGCGCGGATGTGCCGCATCCGCGCGCGCTTGTCGGTTCTCTCCTCTCCCGAGTTGCATATTGACCGCGCGCCATGCGCCGCGCGGTCCCGGAATCCAACATGAATGCCCTTCTAGCCCTATCCCGGTTGATCGATGCGATCAACACGGTGGTCGGCCGGTGCGTGACGTGGCTGACGCTGGTCGTCGTCGTGGTCAGCGCAGGCAATGCCATCATCCGCAAGACATTCCAGACCAGTTCGAACGCCTGGCTCGAATTGCAGTGGTACCTGTTCGGCGCGATCTTCCTGCTCGCCGCCGGCTACACGCTCCTGCGCAACGAACACGTGCGCGTGGATGTGCTGTCTTCGCGGCTGTCGCGCCGCAAGCAGATCTACATCGACATCTTCGGCGTCATCTTCTTTCTCATGCCGGCCTGCCTGCTGATCACGTATCTGTCCTGGCCGGTGTTCATGGACTCCTTCCTGACCAACGAGCAGTCGTCGAACACCGGCGGGCTGGTGCGCTGGCCGGTGAAGCTGCTGATCCCGGTCGGCTTCGGCCTGCTGGTGCTGGCGGGGCTGTCGCACCTGATCAAGTGCATCGGTTTCCTGATGGGCAAGTGCCCGGACCCCGGCGCCCGCCCCACCGAGATGTCGGCCGAGGAAGCCCTGGCCCTGGAGATCGCCGAAGAAGCGCGCCAGCGTGAAGAACGCGCCCTGGGCGCGCACCGCGCGGAAGGGCCCGGCGGCAGCCGCGACAAGAACGGACAGGACGGACGCTGACCATGGAATTTCTGACTGCAAACATGGCCCCCATCATGTTCGCCACGCTTGTGGCGTTCTTGCTGCTGGGCTTTCCGGTGGCGTTCGCGCTGGCGGCCAATGGCATTCTCTTTGCGCTGGTGGGCATTGAACTCGGCCTGCTGAACGTCGCCTTGTTCCAGGCATTGCCGCAACGCATTTTCGGCATCATCGCCAACGACACCTTGCTGGCCGTGCCATTCTTTACCCTCATGGGGCTGGTGCTGGAACGGTCAGGCATGGCCGAGGACCTGCTGGAGACCATCGGCCAGTTGTTCGGCACCGTGCGGGGAGGGCTGGCGATCGCCGTGGTCTTCGTGGGCGCGATGCTGGCGGCCACCACCGGCGTCGTGTCGGCGTCGGTGATCTCGATGGGCCTGATCTCCCTGCCCATCATGCTGCGCTACGGCTACGACCGCAGGCTGGCAAGCGGCATCATCGCCGCCTCCGGCACGCTGTCCCAGATCATTCCGCCGTCGCTGGTGCTGATCATCCTGGCCGACCAGTTGGGCCGTTCCATCGGCGACATGTACCGCGGCGCCATCGTGCCGGGTTTCCTGCTGGCGGGCACGTATGTGCTGTTCGTCGTCATCATGTCGTACATCCGGCCGGGCTCGGCGCCGGCGCTTCCCGAGGAGGCGCGCTCGTTCCGTGAAGACAACGGCACGCGCGGCGGCAGGTCCCTGCTGGTGCTGATGGTGATTTCGGCGCTGTCGGCGTACTTCGTCGGCCAGTACATCGAAACCGACACGGCGCCCGTGGACGAGCAGATCGTGCTCTCGCTCCTGATCTGGGGCCTGACCGCCTTCATCATCGCCGGCGTCAACAAGGTGTTCAAGATCGGCATGCTCTCGGCCCTGGCCGAGCGCGTGACCTTCGTGATGATCCCGCCGCTGTTCCTGATCTTCCTGGTGCTGGGCACGATCTTCATCGGGGTGGCGACGCCCACCGAAGGGGGCGCGATGGGCGCGGTGGGCGCCATCATCATGGCCCTGGTCCGTGGCCGCCTGACGCTGAACCTGCTCAAGCAGGCGATGGACACCACGACCAAGCTGTCGACCTTCGTGGTGTTCATCCTGGTGGGCTCCACGGTCTTCGGCCTGACCTTCCGCGGCGTCAACGGCGATTTGTGGGTCGAGCACCTGCTGGTCAGCCTGCCGGGCGGCGAGCTGGGCTTTCTCATCGCCGTCAGCGTGCTGACGTTCGTGCTGGCGTTCTTCCTGGACTTCTTCGAACTGGCTTTCATCATCGTGCCCCTGCTGGGGCCCGTCGCGGACAAGCTGGGCATCGACCTGATCTGGTTCGGCGTCCTGCTCGCGGTGAACATGCAAACCTCGTTCATGCATCCGCCCTTTGGCTTTGCGCTGTTCTATCTGCGGTCCGTCGCGCCCAAGGACCGGTACAAGGACAAGGTCACGGGCAAGATGATCGAACCCGTGACGACGGGGCAAATCTATCGCGGGTCCATTCCGTTCATCGTCATCCAGTTGGCGATGGTCGTCGCGGTGATGGCGTTCCCCGGACTGGTCATGCACTACAAGAGCGATGAGGCCAAGGTCGATGCGACCAAGGTGAAAATCGAGGTGGACACGTCTTACGGGACCAGCACCTATGGCAACGACGATCCGGGAGCCGGCTTCAAATAGCGGGCGATCCGCGGGCATGCCGCACAGGCATGCCCGATAGGAATGGAAGACAGGTGTGCACGTCAGGTGCGCACCACAGGGAATGCCGGCAGCGATGCCGGCATTTTCATTTGGGGATATCCCTAAATGGCACCCGCGTTGTATCGCATACAGAATACCGTCACCGTGACGGCATCCGCCCGTCAGGTGTCAGGTGGCGTGTGTGCCCGTTGCCTTGTTCGGAGAATCGAATGCGTATGTCCCGCCGCCGCGCCCTGGGCGCGCTCGCCGCCTTGCCGCTGATTTCCCGCCCCGCCTGGGCCCAGCAGAACGCCTTTCCCACGCGCCCGGTGCGGCTGCTGGTGGGCTTTGCGCCCGGCGGCCTGACCGACATCGCCGCCCGCGCGCTGGCCGAGCGCATGGGCAAGACGCTCAAGCAGAACGTCGTCGTCGAGAACCGGCCGGGCGGGCAGGCCATCATCGCCACCGTCGCCGTCGCGCGGGCCGAGCCGGACGGCTACACCCTCGGCTTTGCCGGCACCAACGGCATGATCCTCAACCCCTTGCTCTACAACAACCTGCCGTACCAGCCCTCGGACTTCAAGCAGCTCGGATCGATGGGCAAATCTCCCATGCTGCTGATCGTGCATCCCGAACTGGGCGTGAACAGCGTGCAGGAATTCGTCGCGCTGGCCCGCAAAAAGCCCAACGACATCACCTGCGCGCATGCCGGCCGCGGCGTGATCAACCATCTGGCGCTGCTGCACTTCCAGTCCAAGACCGGCACGCAGTTCCAGGACGTGCCCTATAAGGGCAGCGGTCCCGCGCTGCTGGACCTGATGGCGGGCACCGTGCAAAGCACGTTCGACTTCCCCACGTCGGCGCTGCCCCACATCAAGGCGGGCAAGGTCAAGGTGCTGGCCGTCACCTCGGACAAGCGGCTGTCCAGCCTGCCCGACGTGCCCACCATGAAAGAAGCGGGCGTCGACAACTTCGAGCTTTACACCCGCATGATGATCTCGGGTCCGGCGGCCATGCCCGCCGACGTGGCCAGGACGCTGGAGCACGCCGTGCGCGAGGGCACGCGCGACCCCAGCCTGGTGCAGCAGTTCGCGGAGCAGGGCGTGGCCGTCGAGTTCACCTCGTCGGCGGACCTGGACAAGGTCATCGCCGACGAATCGGCCATGTGGGCCCAGGTCATCAAGGCCAACAACGTGCCCAAGACGGACCTGAAGGCTTGAGGCCGCGGCGGCCAAGGAGACGACTGTGACCCAGCCCCGCATCACCGTAACGCCCGAACGCGCGCTGATCGACGTCGAGCGCGACATCCGCATCGAAGGTTTTCCCGCCTACGCCTTCATTACCGTCACGGCCAGCATGCGCATGTGCGGCGCGTCGTGGCGCTCGGAGGCCGTCTTCGTGGCCGGCCACGACGGCCGCCTGGACCTGCGCCGCGACTGCCCGGTGTCGGGCTCCTATGCGGAGCCCGCCGCGATGGGCATCGTCTGGTCCATGGTGTGCCAGGACATGGACCAGGTGGTGTTTCCGCCCGACAGCACCGACGCGCTCACCGTGCACCTGCACGCGACGAACGGGGCATTGTCGGCCGACGCCACGTTGATCCAGGAGTTCCTGGCGGCCGGCGTCACCCACCGGTCCGTGCGTGAAGAGGTGGACGGCATGATGCTGTCCGGCGAGCTCTACGTCCCGGCCGGTCCCGGCCCGCATCCGGCCGTCATCTACATGAACGGTTCGTCGGGCGGCGTCAATGCGCCGCGCGCCGCGCTCTTTGCCGCCCGCGGCTACCAGTGCCTGGCGCTGGCGATCTTCAACTACGACGGGCGGCCAAAATACCTGAACGACATGCCGCTCGAATACTTCGAGTCGGCGCTGAAATGGATCCGCAGATCCCTGCAGCCGCGCGATGGGTTCGTGGCGGTGTCGGGGATCAGCCGGGGCGGCGAGACCTCCCTGCTTGTCGCCTCGCATTTTCCCGACCTGGTGAGCGCCGTCGTCGCCTATGTGCCGTCGCCCGTCATGCATGGCGTGGTCAGCGCCGGTTCGCCCGGAACGGGGCGCGACGCCCAGGTCTGGACCCGCCACGGCGAACCGCTTCCGCACCTGTGGCAGGACAACGCCACGGCAGACTGGAACGCCGCGTATGCGTCCGAGCCGCCGTATCGGCAGACCCTGGCGTTCCTGAGCGCCACGCGCGATGCCTCGGCATTCGAGCGGGCGCGCATCCCGGTCGAAAACTATCCCGGTCCGGTCATGCTGGTCAGCGCGTCGGACGACGGCTTCTGGCCCAGCACCGCCTATTCGGAAATGGTGGTGCGCCAGCGCCAGACGCACGGGCTGCCGTCATTCCACTACGTGTGTGCAGGGGCCGGCCACCACGTCCACTATCCGTGCCTGCCCGCCACGCTGATCAACAAACCGCACGCCATGTCGGGCCTGCTGCTGGATGCGGGCGGCACGCCGTCGGCAAACGCGGCGGGCAATGAGGGGTCGTACCGGGCGGCGCTGGACTTTCTGGCGCAGGCGCGCCAGAGGCAGGGCGCGGTCGAATAGCCCTGGCAGGGCGGCCCGCGCCGATCAGTTCCGGCGCACCGCCTCGACCTGGATCTTCAGCTTCACTTCGGGCTTGAAGCCCTTGTCCAGCCCGAAGTCCAGGCCGAAATCCTTGCGGCTGAATTCCGTGGAGGCATCGGCGCCGCAGACCTCGCGCTTGACCATCGGGTGGTCGATGCACTTGAAGTCGTCGATCTCCAGTTTCACCGGGCGCGTGACGCCGCGCAGCGTCAGGTCGCCCGTGGCTTCTTCGGGCTTATCGCCGTCGAATTTGGTGAACTTGCCCTTGAAGGTGGCGGTGGGGTACTTGGCCGCGTTGAAGATGTCTGGGGCGACCGCATGCTTGTTCATCTCGTCATGGCCGAAGTCCACCGAGCCGATATCCACGGTGACCTCCAACGTGCCCGTGCGCGCCTGGCGGTCCAGCACGACCACGCCGCTCGATTGGTTGAACTTGCCGCGCCAGGTCGACAGGCCGCCGAAGTGGTCGGCCTCGAAGCTGGGGTAGGTGTGCGAGGGATCCAGGTCATAGGTGACCGGCGCGGCGGTTGCGGCGGCGGTCAGCGCCAGCGCGCCGGCGCCCAGCAGCAGGGACGGGATCAACTTCATTGCGGCTCCTTGTGGATGGCGTTCAAGCCACGCTGGGGCAGGCCGCCAGCGTGCAGCGAAAGCACGACAATAACATTCAGTGCATTGTCAGGAACCCGGCCTAAATCAAAAAGCCAGGGGGAGCTCGCGTACCCCGTTCCCTCGTATCGATCCGCCTTGCCCAGTCTGGTTGCCTACTCGTCGTTCGCCCATTCGACCTGCACGCCGAGGCTGCGCAGGTTTTCGACAAATTGCGGATGGGCGCGGCGGATCGGGGTGGCGTTGCGGATTTCGGAGCGACCTTTGATGCTGCTGGCCACCATGAAGAGCGCGATCGCCACGCGGATGATGTAGGGGCTTTCCACCACCGCGGGCGTCAGCGGATTGCCGCCGAAGGTCACCACGCGGTGTGGGTCCGACGAGAACACGTGCGCGCCGAACTTCGAGAGCTCGCCCGTCCAGCCCAGCGCGCCGTCGTAGACCTTGTTCCAGAACATCGCATTGCCTTCGGCGCACACGCCCAGCGCGATGAAGATCGGCAGCAGGTCTACCGGGAAATACGGCCAGGGCGCCGCCTCGACCTTGGTCAGCACGTTGCTGGTGAAGGGCGTCTGCACCTTCAGCGGTCCCGAGCGCAGCGCGCGCGACCACCCGTCCTTGTGCTCGATCGTCACGCCGAACTTGGCGAACGTGCGGTCGATCAGGGGAAAGTTGCCCGGCGTGCTGTTGCGCACCACTACGTCGCCGCCCGTGATCGCGCCCAGCGCGAGGAAGGTCGTGATCTCGTGGAAGTCTTCCTCGAAAGTGAATTCGCCGCCGCCCAGTTGCTTGCCGCCCCGCACCGCCAGGCGCGACGTGCCGATGCCGTCGATCTCGGCGCCCATCATCGCCATGAAGCGGCAGAACTCCTGCACGTGCGGCTCCGAGGCCGCATTGGTCAACGTGGACTCGCCCTCGGCCGCGGCCGCGCAAAGCACGAAATTCTCGGTCGTCGTCACGGACGCATAGTCCAGCCAATGGTGCGTGGGCTTGAGCGGGCCGCCCGCGCGAACCAGCAGCGACCCGCTGGCGCGTTCCACCTCGCCGCCAAACGAGCGGAAGATGTCCACGTGCGGATCGATCTCGCGCACGCCCAGCGTGCAACCCTTGACGTTGTCCTCCAGCCGCGCCACGCCAAAGCGCGCCAATAGCGGCGGCACCAGCATGATCGACGACCGCATCTCCTCGGGCAGCCGGTGCTGGGCCGCGTCGAAAACCGTGTTCTTGTGATGCAGTTCCAGCGTGCGCGTCGCGTCGTCCAGCCGGACGTCGCTGCCCAGCGTGCGGAAGATGTCCAGGATCTTGCGCACATCGGTGATGTCCGGCACCCCATGCAGTTTGAGCGGCTGATCGGTCAACAGCGTGGCGCACAGGATCGGCAGCACCGCGTTCTTGTTGGCCGAGGGGACGACGCGGCCGCGCAGGGGCGTGCCGCCGTGGACGATGAGGTTGGACATGGGGATGGACG
>Ga0182739_1003045_pt1 | contig 15071 bp, 13 predicted proteins | sample eDN5th30CBELigBY_FD_128873 | JGI IMG/M metagenome (GOLD analysis project Ga0182739, IMG submission 128873) | Enriched backyard soil microbial communities from Emeryville, California, USA - eDNA 5th pass 30_C BE-Lig BY (version 2) (version 2) | ecosystem: Environmental > Terrestrial > Soil >... | reverse complement strand
ACGCAGTCCTTCTGCAGGGCGACCCCGTCGGCGTCGCAGTACGCGCAGCGGGCCCAGGCCTCGAGGATGCCGAACCACTCGGCATCGGTCAGGTCGCTGCCCGAGGCGGCGACCCGCCGGCTTCGGCGCCGGGCGGCGCGGGCGCGGCGGGTCTGTGCGGGGCTCACGTGCCGACCGTAGTCCCGGTCGTGCGGCGTCCGTCGGAGGACGTGCGGCGCGGCCGCCTCCCGCGTCATCGGTCACCACCGCTCCACGGACGGGATCGTTCCTGCCCGGCGAGTCGGCGCCGGTCGCTACCCTCGTGACATGCATGAGCTCTCGCGGGACGACGCGCGGCGCCTCGTGGTGCGCGCCCAGCTGCTCGATGCGCAGCGTCCCGGTGACGTCGTCGAGGTGGCCGAGCAGCTCGGCTCGATCAAGATCGATCCGACCGCGACGATCGCCCCTGCCGAGCAGACCGTGCCGTGGAGCCGCATCGGCTGGTCGTACGAACCGGGCCAGCTGCGCAAGGCGGTCGAGCAGGACCGCCTGCTCTTCGAGCACGACGGCCAGTTCCATGCGGCGAGCCTCATGCCCGCGATGGTCGCGCGCATGCGCGGGCGGGTCTTCCGTGCGCAGGCGACGCAATGGCTGGAGGCCAACGCGCGCTTCCGCGTCGACGTGCTGGCGCGCCTGCGGGCGGAGGGGCCCATGCCCGCCGCGCAGATCGCCGACACGAGCCAGGTCGCCCACAAGGACGAAGCGGGCTGGTACGGGTCGAACCAGGTGCCGCGGATGCTCGACCTGCTCTCGTACCTGGGCGAGGTCGGCATCGTCGGCCGAGAAGGACGCCAGCGGGTGTGGGACATCGGCGAGAGGGTCTATCCGAGCGATCTGCCCGTCGTCGAGTACGAGGAGGCCGCCCGCATCCTGGAGGAGCGGCGCCTGCAGGCGGCGGGGCTCGCACGCCAGAAGTCGCCGTGGACGCCGGTGGGGATGGCAGGGGAGCCCGCGACCGTGGAGGGCAGCGGCTGGAAGTGGCGCGTCGATCCGGCGGCGGTCGCGGGTCTTGACGAGGATCCGGGCGGGCGCGTCGCGATCCTGAATCCGTACGACGGGATGCTGTTCGATCGCCCGCGGCTGCGGGAGCTGTTCGACTTCGACTACGTCCTGGAGCAGTTCAAGCCCGCGTCGCAGCGCAGGTACGGGTACTTCGCGCATCCGGTCCTCGTCGGCGATCGCTTCGTCGGCCTCCTCGACGCCGCGCTCGACAAGAAGAAGGAGAACCTCGTCGTCGCCGCCGTGCACGAGCTGGTGCCCTTCGACGAGGACGACGCCGAGATGGTGCGCTCCGAGATCCTCGACCTCGGCCAGTGGCTCGGCGTCCCGGTGGTCGGCCTGGGCTGACACGCCGCCTGCCCGGCTCGGATGCCGGTCGATCGGGGCTTGACGTCCTCTTCACTTACTTCTACTCTTTATTCAGTCCTGAACAAAGGGGTGGGAAATGGCGACGAACCGAAGCCAGGCGGATGTCAACCGCACCGCGATCCTGGCGCACCTCGGCGCCCACGGCTCGACCTCTCGCGCCGACCTCGCGCGGACCCTCGAGGTCTCGCCCGCGCTCGTCACCCAGCTCACCAGGGATCTGATCGCCGACGGCCTCATCGAGGAGCTCGAGGCCGCCAGCAGCGGCGGAAGGCCCGCACGGCTCCTCGGCCTCACCTCGCACGACCTCGCGGCCGTCGGCGTGAAGGTGGCCCCCGATCACGTCGCGCTCGTCGAGGTCGGCATCGACGGCGTCGTCCGCCGCACGGGCGTCCAGCCCTTCGACGCCCTCTCGCCGCTCGCGATCTCGCACCTCATCGACGCCGTGCGGGGCTTCATCGCCGCCGGCGCCCCCTCCCGCCTTCTCGGGATCGGCGTCGGCCTTCCGGGAACCGTCGCGCAGCAGGGCATCGGCGTCGTCGACTCGACGCAGCTCGGCTGGGTGCAGGTGCCCCTCGGCGAGCAGCTGCGGCGCGCGCTCGAGCTCCCGGTCGTCGTCGAGAACAACGTCAACGCCCTCAGCGCGGCCGAGCAGCTCTTCGGACAGGGACGCAGCTACCGCAACGTGCTGGTCATCACCGTCGGCAACGGCGTCGGCGCGGGGCTGATCGCCGACGGCATCATTGTCCGGGGTCGCGCCGGCGGCGCGGGCGACTTCGGCCATGTGCCGGTGCGCGAGGACGGACCGCTCTGCCAGTGCGGGAACCGCGGCTGCCTTGAGGCGATCATCGGGCAGGGCGCCCTCGTCAACGACGCCCGTTCCATCCGTCTGATCGGGCCGGACGAGGGGATCGACGAGCTGCGGGCGCTCGCGGATGCCGGCAACGACGAGGCGCGGGAGATCTTCTCCCACGCCGGTCATCAGCTGGGCCGTGCCCTGGCGGGCGCCGTCAACCTCCTCGACCCCGAGGTGGTCGTGCTCCTGGGCGAGGGCGTGCAGGCGTGGGCCCACTGGACGGCGTCCTTCGACGGCGCGCTGCGCAACGCGCTCGTCCCCGGCAAGCGCGGCGTGGCCGTCGAGGTCGAGCGCTGGGACGACGACCGGTGGGCGCAGGGCGCCGCCGCCCTCGTGCTGGCGACGCCGTTCGATGCCCAGGGGGTCGCCGGAGATCAGGGGCGCCTCGTCCGAGAGCGTCTCGTCGCGGCGATCGAGAACCGGTCATGACGACGCTCCCCGTCAGATCCGACCTCGTAGAGGGACTGCAAGGCGCACCGACGGCTCCGCAGCGCCGCGAGCGCCGCGGTCTCCCCGGCCGCCGGCGCGGACGCTACGCGCTCACCGTCGCCGTCTTCCTGCTGCCGAGCCTCGTCCCGCTGCTCGCGTTCGTCATCGGCCCCATGATCTCGGCCGCGTGGACGAGTCTGCACTCCTGGAACCTCATCGGGCCGATGCAGTGGGTCGGCCTCGACAACTACGCGCACCTGCTCACCGACCCCGCGACGCGCGATGCGTTCCTGCACACGATCTACTACATCGTCGGCTACCTGCCGATCGTGTATGTCGGCGGTCTCGCCCTCGCCCTGGCACTCAACACACGCCTGCGCGGCCGTGCGGGGCTTCGAGGCATGTACTTCCTGCCGGTCATCACGAGCTGGGTCGTCGTCGCGCTCGTATGGCGGTGGCTGCTCAGCCCCAGCAACGGCGTCGTCAACAACGTGCTCGCGTGGTTCGGCATCGAAGGACCCGGCTGGTGGGCCGACCCGGCGTGGTCGATGCCCTCCATCATCCTCGCCTCGGCGTGGAAGGACCTCGGCTTCGTCATGGTGATCCTGCTGGCGGGGCTCCAGTCGATCAACCCCGACCTGTACGAGGCGGCGCAGCTGGACGGGGCGGGATGGTGGCGGCGCCTGTTCAGCGTGACCCTGCCGATGCTGTCGCCATCGACGTTCTTCGTGATCGTGCTCTCGCTCATCAACGGCTTCCAGGTGTTCGACCAGGTCTACGTCATGACCGGGGGCGGCCCGAACAACTCCAGCCAGGTGGTCGTGCAGCAGGTGTACGACCTGACCTTCCGCTACGGGCAGGCGGGCATGGCATCCGCCCTGTCGTGGCTGCTCTTCTTCGTCATCATGATCGTCACGCTCGTCCAGTTCTACGGACAGAAGCGGTGGGTGAACTATGACTAAGCCACTGCCGCGCATCGCGCTCTACGTCGTGCTGATCGTCGGCGCGCTCATCATGGTGTTCCCGTTCATCTGGACGATCGTCACCTCGATCACCCCCGGCGCGACCCTCACCTCGACGCCTCAGCTCATCCCCGACAACCCGTCGTTCGCCCCCTACGTCGAGCTGTTCCAGCGCGTGCCCTTCGCCCGCGTCATCCTCAACTCGCTGCTGATCGCCGTGGTGAGCACCCTGCTGCAGCTCGTGACGAGCGCCATGGCGGCCTACGTGTTCGCCCGGATGCCGTTCCCCGGCCGCGGTGCGCTGTTCGTGCTCTACCTGGCGACGATGATGATCCCGTTCCAGGTGCTCATCGTGCCGCTGTTCGCGGAGATGAAGGCGCTCGGTCTCATCAACACCTACGTGGGCGCGATCCTCCCGACGATCGCGACGGCGTTCGGCGTGTTCCTGCTGCGGCAGGCGATCTCGACGGTGCCGTACGACCTCGACCAGGCGGCGACCCTCGACGGCGCCGGCCACTTCCGGATCTTCTTCCAGATCGTCCTGCCGCTGATCCGCCCGGCTCTGGCCACCCTCGCGGTCTTCGCGTTCCTGAACACGTGGAACAGCTTCCTGTGGCCGCTCATCATCCTGCGCGATCCGCTCATGCAGACGCTCCCTGTCGCCCTCACGAGCCTGCAGGGCCAGTACTCCACGCAGTGGGACGTGCTCATGGCGGGCTCCGTCATCAGCATCATCCCGATGTTCGCGCTCTACGTCTTCGCCCAGAAGTACATCGTCCAGGGCGTCGCCGGCGCCGGCCTGAAGTAGCCGCCGCCACCCCGCACCATCCACCCGAATCGAAAGAGGTCGCACTCACATGAACAGCAACAGGAAAGTCCTGACCGCCGGCGCCGTCGCCGCGGTCGCCCTGCTCGCCGCCACCGGCTGCTCGGCAGGCACACCCTCGCCCGGCGGCACGTCCGGCGCCGATGCCGAGGAGGTGACGATCAGCTACGCGAACTTCATCTCCAACGGAGGCAACGAGGACAACCTGCAGACGATCGTCGACGCCTTCGAGAAGGCGAATCCCGGCATCAAGGTCGACGTGACGACGACCGACTACGCCAACTACTTCACGCAGCTGCAGACCGACCTGGCCGCCGGCACCCAGGCCGACGTGTTCGACGTGGATGCCGGTGCGTTCGCGAACATCCAGGCATCCGGCGTGCTGGCCGCCCTCGACGGGTTCGACGCCTCGGCCTACCGTCAGGGCGTGCTCGACACGTACGCGGCCGACGGCGCGCAGTACGGCCTCCCGACCTCGTTCTCCAACGTCGTCCTCTTCTACAACAAGGATCTGTTCGACGCGGCAGGTGTCGACTACCCGACCGCCGAGTGGACGTGGGCGGACCAGAAGGCCGCCGCCGAGAAGCTCACCGACGCGGGCGCCGGCGTGTGGGGCGCCTACCAGCCGATCTCGTACCACGAGTACTACAAGGCGGTGCAGCAGGCCGGTGGCAGCTTCCTCACCGACGACGGCTCTGCCACCGCCTTCGACTCCGCCGCGGGCAAGAAGGCCGCCGAGTGGCTGACGGGCAAGTCCGGCACGGTCATGCCCACGGCCGCCGACGGCGCGGGAACCCCCGACTTCGACACCAACCTGTTCAAGGACGGCAAGCTCGCGATGTGGACGACCGGCATCTGGATGATCGGCCTCGTCGGCGATCTGCCGTTCGAATGGGACATCGCCGTCGAGCCCGGTGACGTGCAGAAGGCGAGCGCCACGTTCTCCAACGCCGTCGTCGTCTCCGGCTCGACGGAGCACAAGGACGCGGCCCAGAAGTGGGCCGAGTTCCTGACGAGCTCCACCGAGATGGTCGACGTGCGGCTGAGCGCCGGGTGGGAGCTTCCCGCCGTCAGCGACGAGGCGGCCCTCGCGCCGTACCTCGACAAGACGCCGCCCGCCAACCGCATCGCCGTGTTCGACTCGCTCGACAACGTCGCCGTCGCTCCGCAGCTCGGAGCCAACGCGACGCAGATCCAGGACGCCGTCGGCAACGCGCTCGGCGAGATCGCGGCGGGTCGCGCGACCGTCGACGAGGCGATCCCCGCCCTCGCGGCCGAGGTCGACGGCCTGCTGCCGTAGGCGAACCGGCCGATGGGCGTTCACAACTCAGGAGATCTCGCGCGCCGTGGCCGGCGCTCCGCCGGAATCACGCGGTCCGAGGCGCGAGCCGCTGCCGATCCTCCTGAGTTGTGAACGCCCCGTTCCCCCCACCCCCTCCGTCCCGAAGGAATCCCGTGCCCGTCTCTCCCGCCATCGATCTGGACGCAGAGCAGTCGCTCGCGCGTCACAGCATCCGACTCCTCCTCTCGTTGCAGACGGCCGAGGGCGCCTTTCCCGCCAGCCCGACGTTCTCCGCGTATCGCGGCTACTGCTGGTTCCGCGACGGGTCGTTCATCGCCGACGCCGTCTCGGCCGCGGGGCACGCCGGCCCGGCCGAGCGCTTCTTCGACTGGTGCGCCGGGGTGCTGACGCGTCGTGCCGACCACATCCGGTGGATCGTCGCGGAGTCCGAGGCGGGCCGTCCGCCTGCGGGGGAGCACATGCTTCCCGCCCGCTTCACCTTCGACGGCGGCGACGGGGACGACGAGTGGTGGGACTTCCAGCTCGACGGCTACGGCACGTGGCTGTGGGCGCTGACGGAGCACCGCCGCCGGCACGGCGGCGACCTGGCCGCATGGCAGGATGCGATCGACCTCACGGTCGACTACCTCGTCGCGTCGTGGGAACGCCCCTGCTACGACTGGTGGGAGGAGCACTCCCACCACGTGCACGTGTCGACCCTCGCCTGCATCGGCGCGGGGCTGCAGGCGGTCGTCGGCGACGTGTCGCCCGAGCGCGCGAGCCGGATCACGGAGGCCGTCGTCTCGATCCGCCGAGCCGTCGCGGAGCGGGGGGTCTCCGACGGCCATCTCGCCAAGTGGCTCGGCAGCACGGGGGTCGACGGCAGCCTCGCCGCGGGGATCGCGCCGCTGGGCTTCGTCGATGCGCGCGACGCCCTCGGCACCCGAACGATCGCGGTGCTCGATGCCCACCTGAACGTCGGCGGCGGCGTCCACCGCTATCTCGGCGACACGTTCTTCGGTGGCGGCCAATGGCCGCTGCTCAGCTGCTTCCTGGGACTCGCGCACCTGGCCGCCGGTGATCGCGACGGAGCCGAGGCCCTCTACGCATGGGCCGCGAGCACCGCCACGCCCGGCGGCGACCTGCCCGAACAGGTCGGCGAGCACCTCATCGCTCCCGGGATGACGCAGGAGTGGATCGATCGATGGGGGCCGGTCGCGACGCCCCTGCTGTGGAGCCACGCCATGCTCCTGCGGCTCGGGCTGGAGCTCGGACGGCTCCACCCTGCCGCGCTCGCCGCAGAAGACCACGCCAGCCAGACCGCTCACCCGAAGGACAGCGACCGATGATCCGTCACCGCCCCGCAGGCTCCGGCCATCCGTACTCGGTCGACACGGAGCAGCGCTGGCCCGTCGTCCCCGAGGCCGGCGCGACGGCGCGCCTCGGCGTCCGCGCCGACCCGCGCGTCACCGCCGTGCGCGCCCGGCTCGTGTTCTCGCCCGATGACGGGGGCGAGGAGGAGGTCGTGGAGCTCGGGTTGCGCCCGGTCGCGGCGACCTCCCGCGGCCGCATCACCGACGGCGGGCACCTCGCGTCGGCGGCGAGCCGCCTGGCGCGCTCGGCCGGCGGCTGGGAGGCCGAGACCCCGGTGCTGCGCGGCGAGGGCTCCTACCGCTACCGCTTCACCGGGACACGGGACGACGGCGGAGCCGAACGGACGCGCTGGTTCACGTTCCGCGCGGCGCACTGGCGGCCCGCATCCGACGCCGTCGCCGAGACCGGACGGGAGCGGGTGATCGCCGGATCGGTGGAGCAGCTGCACGACGGCGAGCGAGCCTGGCGGGTGCGGTTCGCGCTGCCGCTCGGCGCCGGCGAGCACGTCGCGGGACTCGGTGAGCGCTACGACCGCGTCGACCACACTGGCACGCGGCTGGACTCGGTCGTCTTCGAGCAGTACAAGAGCCAGGGCGCCGAGCGGAAGACCTACCTGCCGATGCCGTTCGCGCATGTGGTCGGCGGAGCGGGATGGGGCTTCCACGTCGACACCTCGCGGCGTGTGTGGTTCGACCTCGGCGCCTCGGATCCCGCGAGGATCGTGGTGGAGGCCGAGGTCGGCGCCGGCGGCGCTCTCGACCTGCGGCTGTTCGACGGGACGCCGAGGGAGGTGCTTCGCGCCTTTCTCGATCGGGTCGGACGCGCCGCCGAGCTTCCGGGGTGGGTGTTCCGTCTCTGGGCCAGCGGCAACGAGTGGAACACCCAGGCCGAGGTGATGCGGCAGATGGACCTCCACGCCGCGCACGACATCCCCGTCGGATCCGTCGTCATCGAGGCGTGGAGCGACGAGTCCACGTTCACGGCGTTTCGCGACGCGCAGTACGAGGTGTCGGACGACGGCGCGCCGCACCGGCTGTCGGACTTCACGTTCCCCGAGGACGGCGCGTGGCCGGATCCGAAGGGGATGGCCGACGAGCTCCATCGTCGCGACATCCGGCTGCACCTGTGGCAGATCCCGCTGCTGAAGATGCGACCGCACCCGTCCGGGCAACTCGCCGCCGACGCGCGAGCGGCGATCGCGGAGGACGTCCTGATCCGTGAGCCCGACGCGCGGGGCGGGCTGCGCCCGTACCGCAATCGCGGCTGGTGGTTCCCGCTGTCGCTCATGCCCGATCTCACCGACGAGCGCGCCGCGCGCTGGTGGACCGAGAAGCGCCGGTACCTCGTGGAGGAGCTCGGTGTCGACGGCTTCAAGACCGACGGCGGCGAGCACGCCTGGGGTGCGGAGCTGGAGTACCTCGACGGGCGCCGGGGCGACGAGAAGAACAACACCTTCCCCGTCGCGTACGCCGCCGCGTACGGCGAGCTGCTGGCATCCGCGGGCAAGGCGCCGGTGACCTTCAGTCGCGCCGGGTTCACCGGCTCGCAGGCGCACGGCGCGTTCTGGGCCGGTGACGAGAACTCCACGTGGGACGCGTTCCGCTGGTCGATGAACGCGGGGCTGTCGGCCGCTGCGAGCGGCATCGTCTACTGGGGATGGGACATCGCGGGCTTCTCGGGCGACATCCCGGATGCCGAGCTGTACATCCGTGCGCTGCAGGCGTCGGCCTTCGTGCCGATCATGCAGTACCACTCCGAGTTCAATCACCATCGCACCCCGTCACGCGACCGCACGCCGTGGAACATCGCCGAGCGCACCGGTGACGACCGCGTCCTGCCGATCGCCCGCGACGTCGTGCGGCTGCGCGAGCGCCTCGTGCCGTACCTCGAGCGCGAGGCGCGCGTGACGATCGAGACCGACCGGCCCCTCATGCGCCCGCTGTTCTTCGACGATCCGCAGGCGTGGGAGGGCGGCGGGCCGGTGCAGTGGATGCTCGGCGGCGACCTCCTCGTCACGCCGGTCCTCGAGCCCGGCGTCACTTCGCGGGAGGTGCCCCTCCCGGCCGGGGAGTGGATCGACGTGTGGACCGGCGTCACGGTGTCCGGCGGCAGGACGGTCACGGTCGACGCGCCGATCGACCGCATCCCCGTCTTCGCCCGTGCCGGCGCGGAGGTGCTGGCGGCGTTCGGCTGACACGCTGCTGACACGGTGCGGCTGCGGTCGTCGTCGTCGGGATGACAGGCTCGATCGGCCCGGTGACGCCGGCAGGCCGGCTTCCGGGTCGATCCGTCCTGTATTCGTCACGGCATCGGATGCTTGGTTGGTCACGGCATCGGATGCTTGCCAACCGCTCGCAGAGCGGATATGGTCACGGATAAGACAGTAAGCGCTTACGTTCGCAACGATGCGAGGGTTCCGATGGTGACGGTGTACGACGTGGCACAGGCCAGCGGCCTGTCGATCGCCAGCGTCTCCCGCGCGCTCAACGGCCAGTCGGGGGTGTCCAAGACGACGGCCGAGCGGATCGTCCGGATCGCCGCCGAGCTCGGCTACCAGCCCAACGAGGTCGCCCGGTCGCTCGTGGCCAAGTCGACGCAGACGATCGCCCTGCTGGTCCCCGACATCACCAACCCCTTCTTCCCCGAGCTCGTCAAGGGCGTCCAGTCCGTGGCCGACGAGAACGACCTCCTGCTCCTGCTGGTCGACGCGCCCGCGGATGCCGAGACGCTTCGGCCGCGCCTGGCCGCGCTGCGCCGCAAGCAGGTCGACGGCATCCTCCTCGTGGCCAGCGAGCTCGGCGGCGACATGGAGGAGCTGTTCGACGAGACGCCCACGGTGCTCCTGGATCGCGGGCACAGCGGCAGGCATGCGACCGTCGGCATCGACCAGGAGGCCGCCGGTTTCGCCGCGACGCGGCACCTCATCCAGGCGGGGCACACGCGCATCGCGCACATCGCGGGACCTGCCGATCTTGCCGTCGCGCAGCTGCGGCGGGCCGGATGGGAGCGCGCGCTGCGCGAGGCGGGCCTGGATGCCGATCCCTCGCTCATCGAGGTGGGCGACTTCGAGGAGGAGGGCGGCCACCGCGCCGGCGCGCGACTGCTCGATCGCGAACCCGACGTGACGGCGGTCTTCGCCGCGAACGACCTGTCGGCGATCGGCTTCCTCGCGCTGTGCGCCGACCGCGGGATCTCGGTCCCGGACGACGTCTCGGTCGTCGGCATCGACGGCATCGAGCTCGCGCGCTACACGACCCCCGCGCTCACGACGATCGCCCAGCCGATCCGCGAGCTGGGCGTCGCCGCCTGCCGGAGCCTGCTCGCGCAGATCGAGGGGCCTCGACCGGTCGAGGACATCACCCTGCCGACGACCCTGATCGCCGGGGCGAGCGTGCGCGGCCGAGGAGGAGCATCATGACGGGGCGCGTACTGGTCTTCGGCTCACTCAACGTCGACGTCACCTTCGAGGTGCGGCGCATCCCCGCCGTCGGCGAGACGATCGTCGCGGATGCCGTCCGCCGCGCCCCGGGAGGCAAGGGCGCCAATCAGGCCCATGCCGCGGCTCGGACGGCCCGCGGAGCGCCCGTCCTCATGGCGGGCGCGGTCGGCACGGATGAGGCAGGCGCGCAGCTGCGGGCGGACCTCGCCGCCGTCGGCGTCGACGTCTCGCTCGTGCGCGAGGTCGACGGCGTCTCGGGGACGGCGATGATCGCCGTCGACCGGGACGGCGGCAACGTCATCATCGTCGCGCCGGGCGCCAACCACGAGTGGGACGGCATGCCCGACGTGCCCGTCGCGGCCGGCGATGTCGTCGTGCTCCAGCTGGAGCTGCCGCTGCCGGTCGTCGAGCACGTCGCCCGCGCCGCCTCGCTCGCGGGAGCCCGCGTCGTGCTCAACGCGGCGCCCGTGACACCCGGCGCGGATCGGCTGCTGCCGTGGTCGGAGATCCTCGTCGTCAACGAGATCGAGGCCGCCGAGCTGCTCGCCCTCGACGCCGATGCCCTCGCCGGCGATGCGATCCGCGCCGCCGCGCGCCGGCACGCGGTCGACCTCATCGTGACCCTCGGCGAGGAGGGCGCGGTCGTGGTGACCCGTCAGGGCGACCTCACGCGGCTGCCGGCGCTTCCGGTCACGGCCATCGACACGGTCGGCGCCGGCGACGCGTTCGTGGGCGCGCTCGCCGCGAGCCTCGCGGCGGGAGACGAGCTCGCCGTCGCCGCCCGCCGGGGCAGCGCCGCCGGCGCCCTGACCGTCACGGCGCCCGGCGCCCGCCACCCCGACCTCAGCTCCGCAGGCATCGAAGACCTGCTGAGACGACACTCCCTTCCCGATTCCCCCGCAGAGGAGCCTTCATGACAGACCCGACCAGCACCCAGACCGTCCCGCTCATCTTCGACGTCGACACCGGCATCGACGACTCGCTGGCCCTGCTGTATCTCATGGCGAGCCCCGAGGCGGAGATCGTCGCGATCACCTGCACGGCGGGCAACGTGCCGGCGCGCCAGGTCGCGACCAACAACCTCGCGTGGCTGGAGCTGTGCGGCTACGGCGACGTCGAGGTGGCGCTCGGGGCCGAGATCCCTATCGTGCAGCCGCTCATGACGACCGAGGAGACGCACGGACCGCAGGGGATCGGCCATGCCGAGCTGCCCGCGCCGACGCGGCAGGTCTCCGACCGGCACGCCACAGAGGTGTGGATCGACGCGGTCCGCAGCCGTCCGGGCGAGGTCGTCGGCCTCGTCACGGGGCCGCTCACGAACCTCGCGCTCGCCGTCAAGCTGTGCCCGGAGCTGCCGTCGCTGCTCAAGCGCCTCGTCCTCATGGGCGGCGCCTTCAATCACGCCGGCAACACGCTTCCCACGACGGAATGGAACATCGCGGTCGACCCCGAGTCGGCCAAGATCGTCTTCGACGCGTTCTCGGGTCTTCCCGCCGACCGGCACCCCGTCATCTGCGCGCTGGATGTGACCGAGCGCATCGAGATGAAGCCCGAGCACATCGCGGCGCTCGCGCGGGAGGCGGGGAGCACCCCCGAGGAGATCATCTCTCCGGATGACCCCGCAGGCACCCGCTCGTCGGCGTCGAACGCCGTCGTGCGGCACCTGTCGGACGCCGTGCGCTTCTACATGGAGTTCCACCGCGCGTACGACCAGGGCTTCCTCGCCCACATGCACGACCCGTTCGCGGCGGCCGTCGCACTGGACCCGTCGCTCGCGGTCACCCGGCCCGCGACCGTCGACATGGAGCTCGCCGGCACCCTCACCCGTGGGCAGACCGTCGCCGACTGGCGCGGCATGTGGGGTCGTCCCCACAACGCAGCCATCGTCGTCGACACCGACCCGGCCGAGTTCTTCCGTCGCGTCGTCGACCGTGTCGGGCGCCTCGCCCGCAACGTCGGCTGACACACACCAGACCCTTCCCCCTCAACCCGAAAGAGAATGCAAGGAGGCATTCATGTTCAGCACACCCGCCAAGACCGATGACTCCCATCGGATGCGCAACACCATCCTGATCGCCGTCGGTGCGGTCGTGATCGTCGCGACCTACCTGTACCTCGTGATCGGTCAGCCGACCGAGGTCGCCGAGAGCAGCACGAGCCAGGCCTCGCTCATCGCGATCGCCGGCTACGTCATCGGTGCGATCCTGCTGGCCGCCGGATCGATCCACCGGCTGCCGACGGCGACGATCGCGATGATCCCCGTCGCGATCGCCCTCAACATCGTCGTAGGCCAGCTCGTGTCGATCCTGGGTCTTCCCGTGTACCTCGACTCGATCGGCACGGTGCTCGTGGCCGCCCTCGCGGGTCCCGCCGCCGGCGTCGTCACCGGAATCCTGACGAACGTCATCTGGGGTCTGACGCTCAGCCCGCTCGCGCTGCCGTTCGCGGTGGTCCAGGTGGTCATCGGCGTCATGGCCGGCTACGCGGCCCGGTACGGCATGTTCCGCCGGTTCTACCTCGCCCCGATCGCCGGTGCGATCACGGGCATCGTCGCGGCCGTCATCTCCGCCCCGATCGCGGCGTTCATCTTCGGCGGCGCGACCGGCGGCGGCACGGGAGCGCTCGTCGGCGCGTTCCAGGCGATGGGCCAGTCGCTCCTCGGGGCGACGACGCTGCAGGGCCTGCTGTCCGACCCGCTCGACAAGGCGATCACCTTCACGATCGTCGTCGTGATCCTCGCGGCGCTTCCGAGCAGGTTCCGCCAGCGCTTCCCGTTCGTGCGTCAGTATCGCGTGTTCGGGAAGTCGGCGCCCGCCGTCACGAGCAAGAGCGCTTCCGTGACCGAGACCGAGGGCTGAGATCCCATGGCGTCGACGCTCTACATGGATCGGAACTCGCCGATCCATCGCCTCAATCCGGTGACGAAGCTCGTGATCCTGGTCACCCTCATCGTCATCGTGTTCGCGATCCCCTTCTGGTGGGTCGCGATGGGCGTCGTCGTCCTCGTGATCGTGCCGGCCGCCGTGGTCTCCGGCTGCGGCGGCCGGCTCACACGGATCGCCCTCACGATCCTGCTGCCGATCGTGGTGGTGCTGTTCATCGTGCAGGGGCTGACCTTCCCCGGCGGGCGGACGGCGCTGTGGGAGTGGGGGCCGCTCGCCCTGACGACCGAGGGGCTGCTGTTCGCGCTCGGCATCGGCTCGCGGATCGTGTGCCTCGTGCTGGCATCCATCCTGTTCGTGCTCACGACGCACCCCGGCGACCTGCTCTCGGCGCTGACGGAGCGCGGCATGTCTCCCAAGTTCAGTTACATCATCAGCTCGACGCTGCAGCTGATCCCCGCCTTCCAGGACCGCGCGAACGGCATCCTCCTCGCCCAGCAGGCGCGCGGACTCGTGGTCGGCAAGGGGCTGCGCGGACGGATCAGCGCCATGATGCCCCTGCTGGCACCCCTCGTGCTCGGCATGTTCACCGATGTCGAGGAGCGGGCCACCGCCATGGAGGCCCGCGGGTTCGGCTCGACCGCCAAGCGCACGGCGCTGACCCCGGTGCCCGACACGACCGCACAGCGCATCGTCCGGTGGGCGATGCCGGTTGTCGCGCTCGCGGCGATCATCCTCCCTCTCGCGACAGGAGCACTGTGATCACCCTGACCGACGTCTCGTACGCCTATCCGGATGCCGAGCACTTCGCCCTCGAGAAGGTGAGCCTCCATGTCGGCCGCGGGGAGATCCTCGGCGTCGTGGGAGCCTCCGGCGCGGGGAAGACGACGCTCGCGAAGATCATCGCGGGGTTCATCCCGCACGTCGACGGCGGCGAGCTCACGGGCACCGTCGTCGTCGACGGGGCGGATGTGTCCGAGCTCAAGCTGAGCGACGCCGTCGCGAAGGTCGGGCTCGTCATCCAGAACCCCTTCAACCAGATCTCGGGCGCCAAGTACGACGTCCGCAACGAGATCGCCTTCGGGCTGGAGAACCTCGGCGTCCCCCGCGAGGAGATGGCCGAGCGCGTCGCCGCCGCGGCCGATCTGCTCGGCATCTCGCACCTTCTCGACACGTCGCCGTACGACCTCTCCGGCGGACAGCAGCAGCTCGTCGCCGTCGCCTCGATGGTCGTGCTGCGCACGCCCGTGCTCGTCATGGACGAGCCGACGTCGCAGTTGGATCCGGCGGGCACCCGAATGGTGTTCGACGTCCTCTCGGCGCTGCGGGAGGCGGGAAGCACGATCGTCGTGCTGGAGCACAAGGTCGAGCTCCTGCGCGAGCACTGCGACCGTGTCGCCGTCATCGCCCGCGAGACCGTGGCGGCCGTCGGCGAGCCTCGCGAGATCCTCGCCGACGAGCGGATGACGGAGTGGGGCATCGGGGCGACGCGGTTCACGCAGGCGGCGCGCGCGGCGGCCGCGCGCGGGATCGTCCCGGACGGCGCGGTGCCCGTGTCGATCGACGAAGCGGCCGTGACGTTCGGCGAGGAGGTGCCGGCATGACCGGGATCGATGT
>Ga0182739_1003044_pt1 | contig 15071 bp, 8 predicted proteins | sample eDN5th30CBELigBY_FD_128873 | JGI IMG/M metagenome (GOLD analysis project Ga0182739, IMG submission 128873) | Enriched backyard soil microbial communities from Emeryville, California, USA - eDNA 5th pass 30_C BE-Lig BY (version 2) (version 2) | ecosystem: Environmental > Terrestrial > Soil >... | reverse complement strand
GGCGCTTGCGTTCGGCAGGACGGCCGACGAAGTCCGCGCCGAAGGCGTGGACGAGGCGCTGGTGCCGCACAAGACCTTCGAGGGCAACCGTCCGAGCAGCACGATCCTGGCGAAGAAGCTCACCCCGCACGCGCTCGGTGCGCTGGTGGCGCTGTACGAGCACAGTGTGTTCGTGCAGGGCGTGGTCTGGGACATCGACTCGTTCGACCAGTGGGGCGTTGAACTGGGCAAGGTGCTGGCAAAACGGACCGCGAGCGAGTTGGAAGCCGGTGACACGCCGGAGCTGCAGCACGACAGTTCCACCAATGCGCTGATCCGGCGCTACCTTGAACAGCGGGGCAGCCGCTGATGGGCACCAACGTCAGCCCGCTGGCGGGCAAGCCGGCGCAGGCCGCGCAGCTGGTCGACATCGACAGGCTGCTCGCGGCCTACTTCGACGTGAAGCCGGATCCGTCGGTCGCGGCGCAGCGGGTGGCGTTCGGCACCTCGGGCCACCGCGGCACGTCGTTCGACGGCAGTTTCAACGAACAGCACGTGCTGGCCATCACCCAGGCGATCTGCGAATACCGCAAGGCGCAGGGCATCGACGGGCCGCTGTTCCTCGGCATCGACACGCATGCGCTGTCGAAGCCGGCACGCGACAGCGCGCTGGAGGTGCTGGCGGCCAACGGCGTGGAGGTGCGGATCGCGGCCGGCGACGAGTACACGCCGACGCCGGCGGTCTCGCACGCGATCCTCGTCCACAACCGCGGGCGCACGTCGAGGCTGGCCGACGGCATCGTCGTCACGCCTTCGCACAACCCGCCCGGCGACGGCGGCTTCAAGTACAACCCGGCCAACGGCGGCCCGGCCGACACCGCGATCACCCGCCAGGTGCAGGACCGCGCCAACGCGCTGCTCGAAACCGGCCTGAAGGACGTGTCGCGCCTGCCGCTGGCACAGGCCCGCGCCGCGACGACCACGCGCGAGCACGATTTCCTCGGCCACTACGTCGAAGACCTGGGCAACGTGCTCGACTTCGACCTGGTCCGCGGCGCCGGCGTGCGCATGGGCGTGGACCCGCTCGGCGGTGCCGGCGTGCACTACTGGGCGCGCATCGCCGAACGCTATTCGCTCGACCTCGAAGTGGTCAGCGAGCAGGTCGACCCGCAGTTCGCCTTCATGACCCTGGACTGGGACGGGCAGATCCGCATGGACCCGTCCTCGTCGTATGCCATGCAGCGGCTGATCGGGATGAAGGACCGCTTCGACGTCGCCTTCGCCTGCGATACCGACCACGACCGCCACGGCGTGGTCACGAAAGCCGGGCTGCTGCCGTCGAACCATTACATGGCGGCGATGGTCGACGACCTGTTCCGCAATCGTCCGCAGTGGGACGCGAACGCCGCCGTGGGCAAGACCGTGGTCAGCAGCAGCATGATCGACCGCGTCGCCGCGCGGCTGCAGCGCAAGCTGTACGAGACGCCGGTGGGCTTCAAGTGGTTCGCCGACGGCCTGTTCGACGGTTCGCTGGGCCTGGGCGGCGAGGAAAGTGCCGGCGCCAGCTTCCTGCGCCGCGACGGCACGGTCTGGACCACCGACAAGGACGGCATGGTGCCGGCGCTGTTCGCGGCCGAGCTCACCGCGCGCCACGGACGCGACCCGCACCAGCACTACCGCGGCCTGTGCGACGCCTTCGGCGAGGTCTTCTTCGACCGCGTCGAGGCGCCGGCCAGTGCGCAGCAGAAGCAGGTGCTGGCGAAGCTCGCGCCCGCGCAGCTGAAGGCCGACAGGCTGGCCGGTGCGCCGATCCGCCGGGTGCTGGACAAGGCGCCGGGCAACGACGCGGCGATCGGCGGCATCAAGGTGGTGGCCGACAACGGCTGGTTCGCCGCGCGGCCGTCGGGCACCGAGGACATCTACAAGATCTACGGCGAAAGCTTCGAAAGCCGCGACCACCTGCAGGCGATCCTCGCCGAGGCGCAGGGCATCGTCGACGCGGCGCTGGCACCGGCCCCGGGCAAGGAGTCGTAATTCCGCGCCCCTGCCAGGCGCGCCGCGAGGAGGACATCCATGTCACCCGCACATCCATCCGATACCCTCGACCAGCGCTGCATCGACACGCTGCGCTTCCTTTCCGTCGACATGGTGCAGGAGGCCGACAGCGGCCATCCCGGCCTGCCGCTCGGCGCCGCGCCGATGGCCTACGTGCTGTGGCAGCACTTCCTCAAACACAATCCGGCCAATCCCGCTTGGCCTGACCGCGACCGCTTCGTGCTCTCCGCCGGCCACGGTTCGGCGCTGCTCTACAGCCTGCTGCACGTCACCGGCTACGACCTGTCACTCGACGACATCAAGCAGTTCCGGCAGTGGGGCAGCAAGGCGCCGGGACACCCGGAGCGCGGCCACACGCCGGGCGTGGAAGTCACCACCGGCCCGCTGGGGCAGGGCCTGGCCAACGCCGTGGGCATGGCGATGGCCGAGGCGCAGCTCGCGGCGCGCTACAACCGTCCGGGGCACGCCGTTGTCGACCACCACACCTGGGTGATCGCCAGCGACGGCGACCTGATGGAAGGCGTCGCGTCCGAGGCCGCGTCGCTCGCCGGCCACCTGCAGCTGGGCAAGCTCAACGTGCTGTACGACGACAACAGCGTGACGCTCGCCGCCGGCACCGACATCACCTTCACCGAGGACCGTGCCGCGCGCTTCGCCGCCTACGGCTGGCACGTGCAGACCGTGGACGACGGCAACGACGTGGCCGCGATCGAACAGGCATTGCAGCGGGCGCGCGACGAAACCACGAAGCCATCGCTGGTGCTGGTGCACACCCACATCGGCTACGGCTCGCCGGAACAGGACAGCTACAAGGCGCACGGTTCGCCGCTGGGCGAGAAGGACGTCGCGGCGACCAAGCGCAAACTCGGCTGGCCGGAACAGCCGCCGTTCCTGCTGCCTGACGATGCGCTGGCGCGGTTCCGCACCGCGCTCGACCGCGGCAAGCGCGACGAGGCCGACTGGCAGCAGCGCTTCGACGCCTATGCCAAAGCGTTTCCGGACGAGGCCAGCGAGCTGCGCGGCAGCCTCGAAGCACGCCTGCCCCCGGGCTGGGACGGCGACATCCCGGTGTTCCCCGCCGACGCGAAGGGCATGGCCACGCGCGAGGCCGGCGGCAAGGTGCTGTCGGCGATCGCGCCGAAGCTGCCCGCGCTGACCGGCGGTTCGGCCGACCTCGACCCGTCCACCTACACGGCGGTCAAGGGCCTGGGTGACTTCGACCCGCGCGCCACGCCCGGCGAGGACCAGCAGGGCTCGACCGGAGGCGGCTGGAGCTACGCCGGCCGCAACCTGCATTTCGGCGTGCGCGAGCACGCGATGGGCGCGATCTGCAACGGCATGGCCGCGCACGGCGGCATCATTCCCTACGACGCGACGTTCCTGATCTTCTCCGACTACATGCGTCCGCCGATGCGCCTGGCCGCGCTGATGCGCCTGCACGTGGTGCACGTGTTCACCCACGACTCCATCGCGCTGGGCGAGGACGGACCCACGCACCAGCCGGTCGAACAGCTCGCCGGGCTGCGCTCGGTGCCCGAGCTGCTGGTGATCCGGCCCGCCGACGCCAACGAAACCGCGGTGGCCTGGCGCGTCGCGCTGGAAGCGAAGGACCGGCCCGTGGCGCTTGCGCTGTCGCGGCAGAAGGTGCCGACGCTCGACCGCGGCAGGTACGCGCCCGCCGACGGCCTGCGCAAGGGCGCATACGTGCTGCTCGATGCCGGCGACGGCGAACCGGAAGTGGTGCTGATCGGCACCGGCGCCGAAACCGGGCTGGTGCTGTCCGCCGCGGAGAAACTGCAGGAGGAGGGCATCGCCGCGCGCGCGGTGTCGATGCCGTGCTGGGCGCTGTTCGACGGACAGCCGCCGGAGTACCGCGATGCCGTGCTGCCGCCTGGCGTGCCGGCGCGGCTGGCGGTGGAAGCCGGCTCGCCGCAGGGCTGGCACCGTTACGTGGGCGACGGCGGCGACGTGCTCGGTGTCGACCGCTTCGGCGCCTCCGCGCCGGGCGGCGAGATGCTCGAGCGCTACGGCTTCACCGTCGACAACGTCTGCGCGCGCGCCCGCGCGCTGCTTGGAAAGGAGGCAACCTGATGGCACACGAATTCAAGGTCGGCGACCACGTGACGTGGAACTCCGAGGCCGGCCACGTCAGCGGCAAGATCACCAAGGTGCACGTGAAGGACTTCGACTGGCACGGCTACACCCGCCACTGCAGCCAGGACGACCCGCAGTACGAGATCAAGAGCGACAAGACCGATCACGTCGCCGTGCACAAGGGCGGGGCGCTGAAAAAAGTGAAGTCCTGATTCTTGCGCCTTCCGTAGGAGCGGCCCATGGCCGCGAGCTTTTCACTCCTCCCACTGCCTTCGCAGGGAGGGCAAGATCTCGCGGCCATGGGCCGCTCCTACGGATGTCATTGGGCGCGTCGGCGCGGGCGCGCCGCTACTCCTTCTTCATCGCATGCCCGCCGAACTCGATTCGCATCGCCGACAGCAGCTTGTCGGCGAACGAGTCGCCGTCGCGCGAGCGCAGGCGTTCGATCAGTGACTGGGTGATCACCGGCGCGGGCACGTCGAGGTCGATCGCTTCGGCCACGGTCCAGCGGCCTTCGCCGGAGTCGGGCACGAACGGCGCGATGCCATCCATCGTCGGGTTCTTGCCCAGCGCGTCGGCGGTCAGGTCGAGCAGCCACGAGCGCACCACGCTGCCGTGGCGCCAGATTTCCGCGATCTGGTGCAGGTCGAGGCCGAAGTCGGTCTTGTGGCCGAGGATCGAGAAGCCTTCCGCATAGGCCTGCATCAGGCCGTACTCGATGCCGTTGTGGACCATCTTGGTGAAGTGCCCGGACCCCACCGGCCCGACGTGGCCCCAGCCCAGGTCCTTGCCCGGCGCCAGCGTCTCGAACAGCGGGCGCAGGCGATCGACCACCGCGGCGTCGCCGCCCACCATCATGCTGTAGCCCTCGGCCAGCCCCCAGACGCCGCCGCTGGTGCCGCAGTCGACGTAGTGCAGCCCCTTGCCGGCGACGGATTTCGCGCGATCCAGCGTGTCCTTGTAGTTGGAGTTGCCGCCGTCGACGATCGTGTCGCCCGGCGCCAGCAGCTTCGCCAGCGCGTCGACCGTGCCGCCGGTGATGTCACCGGCCGGCACCATCATCCAGACTGTACGCGGCGCCGGCAGCTTGCCGACCAGTTCTTCCAGCGACGCAGCCGATTCCGCGCCGAACGCTTCCACGCGCGAGCGCGCGTCGGGGTTTGGATCAAACCCGACCACGCGATGGCCGCCGCGCACCAGGCGCTGCGCCATGTTCGCGCCCATCTTGCCCAAACCGATCATGCCCAGTTCCATGTGCGTTCCTCTGTCTGCAATCGAAGTCGTGAAGCCGATGCTGCGTGGAGCCGATTCTGCACCCGGCGCGGGGATGCCGCGCCGGCTGCCTGCCATGTCCGTCATTCATTCCGCGGTGACACCGGGTGCTCCCGGCACCAGGCGCGGGCCGCCGCACCGATCGCGGACGACTCGGTGGGATAGGGATGGATCACCCGCGCCAGTCCGCGCACGCCGATCCCGTTGACCATCGCCTGGGTGACCTGTCCGATCAGCTCGCCGGCGCAGCGCGAGACGATCGTCGCGCCCAGGATGCGGTCCGAACCGTCGGCGACGTGGAGCTTGATGAAGCCGACGTCGTCACCGTCGAGCACCGCGCGGTCCACCACGTGCAGCGGGATCGTGCTGGTCGAGACGGCGATGCCGCGGCGCATCGCCTCGCGCACATAGAGGCCGACGTGCGCGATCTCCGGGTCGGTGTAGGTGCACCAGGGGATGACGAGGTCGCTCAACACGTGCTTTTCGCCGCGCAGCGCATTGGCGGCCGCCATGCGGCCGGTGGCCTCGGCGACATGGGTGAAGCGGTGTGCCGTGCAGGCGTCGCCGGCGGCGTAGATCGCGGGATTGTCGGTGCGCAGGTGCTCGTCGACGCGGATGCCGTGCACGGCGTCGTGGCGCACGCCGGCCGCGTCCAGGCCCATGTCGTCGACGCGCGGCACCCGGCCGGTGCCCACCAGCAGCGCGTCGGCGGCCACGCTGGTCACGTAGTCGTCGCTGCGCAGGTCGGCGCGGATCTCGCCATCGACGCGGCGCACCGCGGTCACCTCGGTGTTCAGCCGCACCTCGATCCCGTCGCGCGCGAACGCCACCGACAGGATCTGCGCGGCGTCGCGCTCCTCATGCGGCAGGAACAGCGGCATGTGCTGGACGATGATCACGCTGCTGCCGAAACGGCGGAACACCTGCGCCAGCTCGCAGCCCAGCGGGCCGCCGCCGATGACCAGCATCCGCCGCGGCAGCGCGTCGATGCCGAAGATGGTCTCGTTGTTGAAATAGCCCACGTCGCGCAGGCCGGGAATGTCCGGCACGTCGGGCTCGGCACCGGTGGCGATCACGGCCTTGTCGAAGCGCAGCCGCACCCCGTCGAGATCGAGCCGGTCCGGCGCCTTGAACATCGCATGGCCGAAGAACAGGTCGATGCCGGCTTCCTTCAGCATCCGCGGCGAGGTCGCGCGGCTCAGGCGTGCGCGCAGCTGCAGCACGCGCTCCATCGCGGCGTGGAAATCCACCTCGACTTGCTGCGGCGCGGCGGCACCGTAGCGCCGGGCATCGCGCATCTGCGCGTAGGCGCGGGCGGTGCGGACCAGCGCCTTGGATGGCTCGCAGCCGAAGTTGAGCCGGTCGCCGCCGAGCAGGTCGCGCTCGACCAGCGCCACGCGCACGCCGCTGTCGGCAGCCTCGCGCGCCGCCGCCAGTCCCGCGGCACCGGCGCCCACCACCACCAGCCCGTAGCGGTCCGCGGGCACGGGGTTTCGCCACGGCGTGGGGCGAATGTTGTCGCGAAGCTCGTCGCGGACGGCCGGGTCGACGACGATGCCGGAGCCGGAATCCCGACGATGCATCAGGCCTGCTCCCCGTTGCGCGCGGCCGTATCCAGCCAGCCGCCGTCGAAGCCCGCGCGGTGCAGGCCTTCAACGATCCAGCGGCAGCCGCGCATCAGCTTCCACGGCAGGCCGGTGCGGTGGTTCTCGATCATCATCACGATGATTCCCTGGTCCAGTCCGAACAGGCCCGGCGACACCCAAGCGCGCCCGCTGCGATCACGCAGGTCGGCGTTGAAGCCGCTGGTGAAGGCGTGCTCGTGGACGATCCCGGGATGGCGCTCGCACATCGTGCGGATCGCCGCCAGCGCCAGTTCCGGCTCGAACGGCAGGCTGGCCAGCACCGCCGGCGGCGACAGGGTGCCGTCGTCGGGGCCGTAGGGCACGCCGCGCGCGGCGTAGCCGAACAGGTGGCGCGGTTCGGCATCGGCGCCTTGCACTTCGTCGCTGGGTCCTTCGCAGGCGCTGAATCCCCAGCAATCCTCGTCGTAGCCGGCATGGCCGCGCGGGTTGATGCACGCATAGGCGCGCTGCACGTGGACGGCGCGGCGGCTGTTCTCGAAGTAGTCGCACTGCTTGGCACGCATGAAGCGGTCACGGATGCCGCGAAAGTCGATCCACGCGTGCGAGAACTGGTGGATGAACAGCGGCCCCGCGTACAGAAAGTCCTGGCCGTAGAGGTTCTCCCACTGGTAGGTACTGGTCCAGGCGCGGTAGCAGTCGTCGCCGATCGGGTGGGTGGGCGAGCCCAGCGCGAGCACGTACAGCACGATCGCCTCGCTGTAGCCCTCCCATCCGTAGTGGAGGAAGCCGCATTCGGGCTTCCAGCCCTGCATGATCGTGCTGCCGCCGTCCTGCGACCAGCGCCAGTCGACGCGCCGGTACAGCTGGTCGGCGATCTGGCGAAGTTCTTCCTCGGCGGGAGTGTCGGCGTCGAAGTAGCGGCTGGCCGCCAGCGCGCCGACGACCAGCAGCGCGGTGTCGATCATCGACAGCTCGCAGCGCCAAACGCGGGTGCCCGCATCGCGGTCGAGGAAGTGGAAGTAGAACCCCTTGTAGCCGGTGGCGCCGTCGCTGCCGTCCTGGTTGCTGTCGCGGAAGAAGCGCAGCGCGGCGGCGCAGTGCTCGATCGCTTCCGCACGGTCGATCCAGCCGCGCTCCACCGCGACCGGGTACGACGACAGGGCAAACCCGACCACCGCGATGCTGACCGGCGAGCCGGCGCGCGAGGTGTCGAAGAACAGGCCGTTGGCGGGATTGCGGTTGCGCGGGAAGTAGTCGAAGGCGGCCCGCTGCCAGGCGTCGAGCTGCGCGTCATCGGTCACGCCGGGCAACGACTGCACGTCGTCGGCGTCGATGGCCGCGGCGTGCGCCACGGTCGCCGCCGCCGCGCTGTTGTGGATCGTCTTCGGCACCTTGACGCGCAGTGTAGGCGGCAGTTCGTTAGCTCGCCATGATGTTGACCTGGCCATTACCGCCGACGTGTCATAAAGAGCGGTCGCCCGACAGGAATCCAGATCCCATGCACGATCATGCTTCCGGGAGCACGCCTCCTTCGGCCTGCCGCCAGGCACCGCGGCTGCAGCTGCTTTCGAACGGCCGCCACGGCGTGATGCTGACCGCGGCCGGCGCCGGTTACACGCAGTGGGGGAACTGCGCGATCACGCGCTGGCGCGCCGATCCGACCTGCGATGATCGCGGCTGCTGGCTGTACCTGCGCGACGTCGACGACGGCGCGACCTGGTCGGCGGGACTGCAGCCGGTCGGCGGCGCGCCCGACGCGTATGAGGCTTCATTCGATGCGGGTCGTGCTTGCATCCGGCGCCGCGACGGCGACATCGAAACCACGAACGAAGTGCTGGTCGCGGGCGATGGCGACGCCGACGTGCGGCGCATCACGCTGCACAACCGCGGCGACCGCGAACGCACCATCGAAGTGACCAGCTACGCCGAACTGGTGCTGGCCCCGGCGCCGGGCGATGCGGCGCATCCCGCGTTCTCGAAGATGTTCGTGCGCACGCAGTGGCTGGCCGACCGGGAACTGCTGCTGGCCACGCGCCGGGTGCGCAGCCCCGGCGACCCGTCGGCGTGCGCCGCGCAGTGGCTCGACGTCGAGGGCGGAACCGGCGACGAACCGCAGTGGGAAACCGACCGCGCGCGCTTCATCGGCCGCGGCGGCGACCAGCGCAGCCCCGCAGCGCTGTCGATGCCGAGGCTGTCGGGAACCGTCGGCACCGTGCTCGACCCCGTGTTCTGCCTGCGCCGCCGCGTGCGCATCGCGGCGGGCGGATCGGCGACGCTGCAGCTGTGGACGGTGGCGGCCGGATCGCGCGACGCGGTGCTGGCGCTCGCCGACCGGTACCGCGGCGCGGACGCCTTCGCGCACGCATCGCAAAGCGCATCGCGACATGCGCGGGAGCTGCAGGCCAGGCTCGACATCGACGACGCGCAGGCGCAACGCTTCCAGCGGCTCGCATCCGCGCTGCTGTACGCGGATCCGGCGCTGCGCGCCGCTCCCGACGCGCTCGCGGCGGGGCAGGGCGGCGCACCGACGCTGTGGGCCGGCGGCATCTCCGGTGATCGCCCCATCGTGCTGCTTCGGATCGAAAGCGACGCGGGCCTGGCACTGGCGGGCGACCTGCTGATCGCCAGCGCGTACTGGCAGGCGCACGGCGTGGACGCCGACCTGGTGGCGCTTGTCGATGCGGGCGACGGAGATTCGGCCGCGTGCCAGGCTGCGTTGCAGGCGCGCTTCGACGCGCACGCCAGGCGGTTTCCGCCTCCGGACGGCAAGCCGAACCTGTTCGCCCTGCGTGGGGCCCAGGCCACGCCGGCACTGCTGGCGGGCCTGGCGACGGCTGCTGCGATTGTCATCGAACAGCGCGGCGGCATGCTGGCCGAACAGGTTGATGCGCTGTCTGCCGAAGCAGGTGCGCAACCGGCCAGGGATGCGAATGATGCAGTCGCCGCGCGCGGCGGCATTGAACCGATCACGCAGGACGCGCCTGCCGACGCCATCGAGGACACCCTCGAGTTCTTCAACGGCCACGGCGGCTTCGCCGACGACGGCCGCGAGTACGTGACGGTCATCCGCAACGGCGTGCTGCCGCCGATGCCGTGGCTCAACGTGGTCGCCAATCCCGATTTCGGCTTCACCGCCACCGAGGCCGGCGGCGGCTATGCGTGGTCGCAGAACAGCCAGCGCAACCCGATCACGCCGTGGGCCAACGATCCGGTCTCCGACCCGCCACAGGAAGTGCTGTACGTGCGCGACGAGGACGACGGCCGGCTGTTCACCGCCACCGCGCTGCCGCGCTGCGGCGATGGCGGCGAGTACGTCGTGCGCCACGGCCACGGTTACAGCCGCTTCCAGCACGCGGGGCACGGAATCGAACTCGACCTGCTGCAGTACGTGCCGGTCGACGACGGCCTGAAGATCTCGCGGCTGCGGCTGCGCAACCGCTCCGGGCGCGCGCGCAGGCTGTCGGTCACCGCGTTCGTGCAGTGGGCGCTGGGGCCGAACGGCACCCGGCCGGCGCCCTTCGTCACCACGTCACTGGATGCGGGCACCGGCGCGCTGTTCGCCGGCAATGCCTGGCGCGCGGAGTTCGGCGAGCGCGTCGCCTTCATCGACCTGCGCGGACGCCAGTCCTCGCACGGCGGCGATCGCTGCGACTTCATCGGCCCGCACGGTGACCTCGCTTCACCCGCCGCGTTGCGCACCAATGCGCCGCTGGCCGGCCGCACCGGCGCCGGCCTCGACCCCTGCGGCGCGCTGCAGGCCCGCATCGAGCTGCCCGCAGGCGGCGAGGACGAGATCGTGCTGCTGCTTGGCGACGCAGCCGACGCCGAAGCCGCACGCAAGCTGGTGCGCCGCTACCGCGATGCCGACCTGGACGCCGTGCTGGAGGCCGCCACGCGGCAGTGGGACGACATCCTCGGCACCGTGCAGGTGCGCACGCCGGACCGTGCGATGGACCTGCTGCTCAACCGCTGGCTGCTGTACCAGGCGCTGTGCTGCCGGGTGTGGGCGCGCACCGCCTATTACCAGGCCAGCGGAGCGTATGGTTTCCGCGACCAGCTGCAGGACGTGATGGCGACCTGCATCGCCAGGCCGGACGAAACCCGAGCGCAGCTGCTGCGCGCAGCCGGCCGCCAGTTCGAGCAGGGCGACGTGCAGCACTGGTGGCTGCCGCCCGGCGGCGACGGCATCCGCACGCGCATGACCGACGACCGCCTGTGGCTGCCGTTCGTCGCCTGCCATTACATGGACGCCACCGGCGACACCGCGCTGCTCGACACGCGCCAGCCCTTCATCGAAGGGCCGCAGCTCGAACCCGGCGCGCACGAGGCCTACTACCGGCCGACCATCGCCGCCACCGATGCCAGCTTCTACGAACACTGCGCGCGCGCGATCGACGTCAGCCTCACGCTGGGCGCGCACGACCTGCCGCTGTTCGGCACCGGCGACTGGAACGACGGCATGAACCGGGTCGGCGAGCAGGGCAGGGGCGAGAGTTCGTGGCTGGGCTGGTTCCTGTGCGCCACCATCGACGCCTTCGCGCCGCATGCGAAGGCCCGCGGCGAACATGACCGCGCGGCGCGCTGGGAACAGGTGGCCAGGACGGTGCGCATCGGGCTGGATGCGGGCGGCTGGGACGGGCAGTGGTACCGCCGCGGCTACTACGACGACGGCACGCCGCTGGGTTCGCATGAAAGCGAAGAGTGCCGCATCGACGCCATCGCGCAGTCGTGGAGCGTGATCGCCGGCGGCGGTGATCCCAAACACGCAAGGTCGGCGATGGAGCAGGTCGACCGCCAGCTGATCCTGCGCAATGAGAGAATCGCCCCGCTGTTCACGCCGCCGCTGCAGCACACTTCGCACGACCCGGGCTACATCAAGGCCTATCCGCCGGGCCTGCGCGAGAACGGCGGCCAGTACACGCACGGCTCGCAGTGGTCGATCTTCGCGTTCTCGAAGCTCGGTGATGGCGACCGCGCGTTCGAGCTGTTCTCGCTGATCAATCCGGTCCACCACGCCGCATCGCCGAACGGCGTGGCGCGCTACCAGGTCGAACCCTACGTGGCGGCCGCCGACGTGTACTCGGTCGAACCGCACGTCGGCCGCGGCGGCTGGACCTGGTACACCGGCTCAGGCGCATGGCTGTACCGGGCCGGGCTGGAGGCGATCCTCGGCTTCCACCTGCAGGGCGAGCAGTTGCGGCTTGACCCGTGCATTCCTCGGGACTGGCCCGGCTTCTCGATCGAGTTCCGCCACGGCGGCAGCCGTTACCTGATCGAGGTCGCCAACCCGCACCGCGCCTGCCGCGGCATCGCGAGCTGCGAACTCGACGGCCGCGCGCTCGACGTCAGCCCGTGCCTGGTGCCGCTGCGCGACGACGGCGCCGTGCACCGCGTTGCCATCGGACTCGGCCGCTGATGCAGCCGGCCCGCGCGTGATCCCGCCCCGCAAGCGCCCAGGCGAAACCGCCCGCCAGTGGCTGGCGCGCCGCGCCGCGCGCCAGACGCGCGCGGCGACGGCCGCCGGCCCGCACGAGCTGCCGCTGCGTGCGCAGCTGTTCAGCGCCGAGCAGATGGAACGCCACGGCCGGGTGCTGGCGCAGGCGCACAAGCTCAGCGGTCGCCACAGCGCCGACCTGCTGCTGGCGCGGCTGAGTGCGAACGAGGCGGTGATCGAACGCGCCAGCCGGCTGCTCGGTGACGCCGCGCATGCCAAGCGCCGCCTGACCCCGGCCGGCGACTGGCTGCTCGACAACCTCTACCTGATCGAGGAACAGGTCAGGATCGCGCGCCGCCACCTGCCCAAGGGCTACAGCCGCGAACTGCCGCGCCTGGAGGGCGGTCCGTCCGACCAGCTGCCGCGGGTCTACGACATCGCGCTCAACGCGATCTCGCATGGCGACGGCCGCGTCGACGTCGAGAGCCTGGGCCGCTTCATCAGTGCGTACCAGTCGGTCACGCCGCTCACGCTCGGTGAGCTGTGGGCGATCCCGATCATGCTGCGGCTGGCGCTGATCGAGAACCTGCGCCGGGTCAGCGCGCAGGTGACCGCCGGTCGCATCGACCGCGACCTCGCCGACCTGTGGGCCGATCGTTTCAGCGCGATCGCCGAGTCCGACCCCAAGAGCGTGGTGCTGGTGATCGCGGACATGGCACGCGCCCAGCCGCCGCCGAGCAGCGCCTTCGTCGCCGAGATCGTGCGCCGCCTGCAGGGGCAGGGCGCGGCGCTGAGCCTGCCGCTGACCTGGATCGAGCAGTGGCTGGCCGACCGGGAGCAGGGCATCGCGCCGCTGGTGCAGGCGGAGAGCCGGCAGCAGGCCGCCGACCAGGTGTCGATCAGCAACAGCATCGGCAGCCTGCGGCTGCTGTCGATGACCGACTGGCGCGACTTCGTCGAGGCCATGAGCGTGGTCGAGGCGACCCTGCGCGACGACCCGGACGGCACCTACGGCCGGATGGATTTCGCCACCCGCGACCGCTACCGCCACGTCGTCGAGCGCATCGCGCGGCGCGGAAAACTCAAGGAACACGAGGTCGCGAGCGCCGCGCTGCAGCTGGCGCGCGACGCCGACGTGCAGGACGGCACCGGCGACATCGCCCGCCATGTCGGCTACTACCTCGTCGACGCAGGGCTGCCGCGCCTGGAAGATGCACTCGGGTTGCGGCGCGGGCTGCTGGCCGCCCTGCGCAGCGGGCCGGCGCGCTTCCCACTGCCGGCCTACATCCTGCCGATCGCGGCTGTGGTGACGCTGTTCACCGCCGGGCTGATGGGCGATGCGCGCGAGATCCTCGACCAGCGCGACGTACTGTACCTGGTCGGCGTGCTGGCGGTGATCGCCTTCAGCGAACTGGGCGTGGTGCTGGTGAACTGGTTCGCCACCATCCTGACCGTGCCGCGCGCATTGCCGCGACTGGATTACTCCGACGGCATCCCGCCCGACGCACGCACGCTGGTTGTGGTGCCGAGCATGATCGGCGATGTCGAGTCGGTGCATGCGCTGGCCGACGCGCTGGAAGTGCGGTTCCTCGCCAATCGCGACGGTAACCTGCGCTTCGCGCTGCTGACCGACTTCCTCGATGCCGATGCGGAAGTGCTTCCGGGCGACGCCGCCGTGCTTGACGAGGCGAGGCACGCGATCGAGGCGCTGAATGCACGCCACGCCGGCGGCTACGACATCTTCTTCCTGCTGCACCGGCCGCGGACCTGGAACCCGCGCGAACGCACGTGGATGGGACGCGAGCGCAAGCGCGGCAAGCTCGCGGCGCTCAACGCCTTCCTGCGAGACGGCAGTCCGGCGGCCTTCTCCAGCATCGTCGGCGACGCGCAGGCGCTGCAGGGCGTGCGCTACGTGATCACGCTCGACACCGATACCCGGCTGCCGCACGATGCCGCGCGCGAAATGGTCGGTACGCTGGCCCATCCGCTCAACCGCGCCCGGCTGGATCCTTCGCGGCGCGTGGTGTCGGGTGGCTACGGCATCCTGCAGCCGCGCGTGGGCGCCAGCATGGGCGGCGAGCGTCGCTCCTGGTATGCGCGCCTGTACGGCAGCGAGCCGGGCATCGATCCGTACACGCGCACGGTGTCGGACGTCTACCAGGACCTGTTCGGCGAAGGCTCGTTCGTCGGCAAGGGCATCTACGACCTGGCCGCGTTCGAACGCACGCTGGCCGATCGCTTCCCCGACAACCAGATCCTCAGCCACGACCTGCTCGAGGGCTGCTACGCACGCGCCGGGCTGGTCAGCGACGTGCAGCTGTACGAGGACTATCCCGACCGCTATGCGCTGGACGTCAAGCGTCGCCACCGCTGGATCCGCGGCGACTGGCAGCTGCTGCCCTGGCTGCTGCCGTGGGTACCGACGGGCGGCGGCCGCGGGCAGCGCAATCCGCTGTCATGGCTCTCGCGCGGCAAGCTGCTCGACAACCTGCGCCGCAGCCTGGTGCCGGCGGCGACCACCACGCTGTTCGTGCTTGGCTGGCTGCTCGCGCCGCACGCGCTCGGATGGACGATGTGGGTGCTGTCGACGCTGCTGGTGGCGCCGCTGGTGGCCGCCCTGACTGCGCTGTTCGACAAGCCTCGCGAACTGC
>Ga0182739_1003042_pt1 | contig 15076 bp, 13 predicted proteins | sample eDN5th30CBELigBY_FD_128873 | JGI IMG/M metagenome (GOLD analysis project Ga0182739, IMG submission 128873) | Enriched backyard soil microbial communities from Emeryville, California, USA - eDNA 5th pass 30_C BE-Lig BY (version 2) (version 2) | ecosystem: Environmental > Terrestrial > Soil >... | reverse complement strand
TAGCCGAGCGCCCGGTGAATAAAGGCCCGGATCTCGGGGTCGGGCTGCACACGGGCAAATGAGGCGTCGTAGATCGGACAGGTAGCGTTCGGATCGTACCCGACGGCACAGATCTTGGTGATCGGAGAGCGCATCCGCGACAAGTTCGCCGCCTCCCGCCGCAAGGGCTTGTGGATGGGCGGCTGGGTCCCGCTCGGCTACGACATCAAAGACTGCAAGCTGGTCGTGAACAAGGTTGAGGCAAAACTCGTCCGCGCCATCTTCGAGCGCTTCGCCCGGCTGGAGTCCGCCACCACCCTGGCCCAACAGCTGTTGCAGGAGGGCGCCCTTGGTAAGCGCGGCAAGCCGATCGACAAGGGCGTGCTCTACAAGCTTCTCAACAATCGGATCTATATCGGCGAGGCCGTCCATAAGGGCACCGCATACCCGGGAGAGCATCAGCCCCTCATCAGCCGACAGCTTTGGGACCGGGTGCATGCCATCCTGCAGGAGAGCCCGCGGAAACGCGCCTCCCACAGCCGGGCGCAGACCCCTGCCCTGCTCAAGGGCCTGCTCTATGGCCCCAACGGCGCCGCCATGACACCGACCCATACCCGGCGCCACGGCAGGCTCTACCGCTACTACGTCTCCACCAGCGTGCTGAGGCAGGGGCCGGAGGCCTGCCCGGTCCGCCGCATCGCTGCCGGCGAGATCGAGGCCGCCGTCATCGCCCAGGTCCGCCTGCTCCTCACCACGCCGGAGATCGTGGTGCAGACCTGGCGCGCGGCACGCCATACCCTCGACGGGCTCACCGAGACCGAGGTGCGCGAAGCCCTGCACAGCTTCGAACCGCTCTGGGACGAACTGTTCCCGGCCGAGCAGGCCCGCATCGTCCGCCTCCTGGTCGAGCGCGTCGATCTTACCCCCGCCGGTGCCGACATCTGTCTGCGCGCTGAGGGCCTCACCAGCCTGCTCGCCAACCTCCACGCCGGCCGCGGCATTCAGGCCGCCGCGTGATGCCGATGGGCAAAGAGGCGCGACGCAGAGGCGAAGAGGTGCGGGGCAGCACGTTGCAAAGCCGCGAGCTGCGAAACAGTGAGCGAAACGGCAGTGAGGCGCGAGGCAACCCCCTCAGTACAGATCACGCAGTAAGCGCGGTCATCGCCACCGGAGATCGCCGGCTCTCACCGAAGGGATCCAGAAAGCCGGCTGATCATTCGAAGCAGCACAGTTCAGACCATGCCGCATCGGGGCTCGCTGCCACACCGACGACGAGGGTGGCGGACCCGCCGGTAGCTTCGAAAAGGGCGCCGAGGGCGGCGGAGCCGACGGCGACCGCAAACCAGGCATCAAATCGATCATCCCGCGCCGCTGGTCTCGCGTGTTGTGTCCGGACATCCGCACCCGTCACACGCACAATTACTATCCATGTTCCCCTCGCCATGCAGCGCAGAGGCGGTCGCAAGCTGGTCCTTACACCGGATGGCACGCCAGCGGCACCGCCAAAGCCAACCAGCGCCCCGTCCACCTCACTCAAAGCGCTGGCCCGCGCGTACCGCTGGCAGCACCTGCTCGAAAGCGGGGAGTACAGCTCAATCGCAGAGCTGGCCGCCGCCGAGAAAATCAACGACTCGTATGTTTGTCGCCTGTTACGTTTAACGCTGCTGGCACCCTCAATCGTCCAGGCGATTCTTAACGGCCGAGGAGCGCTATCGCATCGCCGCGATGAACTGCTGAGGCCTCTTCCGGCCGAGTGGGACAGTCAAGAGTCTATTTTGCGTCATTGACCGACTGCACCCGCGCATTATCTCAAGCTCCGGGGCTGAGAGAGACATCAGCTCCACACCGGGCAGACTCGCTGGCATGAGTCATGGCGTTGACCGTCGCCCCTGCCCGACGTTCGGCTTCCTCGATAGCCGCAGCAGGCCAAGCACGCCCCGCTGAGCGGCCCTTCCTACTTCCCCTCCGAGAATCCCCTTGCTTCTACGTGCGCTCTGCGCCGCACTGGCGCTCGCCTGGGCCTGCCTTCCTTCGCCCGCCCATCAGCTCGTCGGCATCGCAGCGTGACCTATCGGCCTCCACTTGGCCCGCCTGCATATCCAGGGAAGCGGCGATTCCGACCTGACCGATGCTTCCTAGAGGGGAAGACACCGAAGCCATAACCGTCCAGAGTTGAACCACGCGGGCAAGTCGAACGAAGTTCAATATCTACCGTGATCTCCTTCGCAGCGGTCTCACGAATAAACGCAGTTTTCAGGGATACCGCCCGCAAAACCGATTCGCTATGCTCACCGTTTGTTTTCGGTCAGCGATGTTCCGCGACAGATTGCTGGACCCAATCGAAGGAAAGTTGGACAGGAGTGTGGGATGATCCCCGAAAATTGGGAGCGACGGAAATTCCTCGCAGGCGCCGGCGCGGGAACCTTGGCAGCCGGCTTCTATTCAGAGGCAGCGCAATCGCAGAGCACCGGCAAGGTTCCTGAGAAAGTCAGCAAGGTTCTCACGGTCGTCGACTTCCATAATCATTATATCGGGGCCGCTTTTCCTTCAATTGCTGGTCGCGGCGCGTCCGCCGCCGGAATCGCATACTGGCAGAAGGTTAACCGTAATCTTTCAAATCCGCATGCATTACTATCGTCGATCGAGACGGCAGGCATCGCCGCTCGCGTGGTGAGCACGCCACTCGAATTTCTCCAGAGTCCTGATGACGATGTGCCTCCTGATCGGCCAAAACGAATCAACGATCAACTTGCTGAGCTGGCAGGGAAAAATCCCGGTCGGATTTTTGGTCTTGCGACGGTGGACGCTTATAGTGGTGACGCTGGAGCGCTCGAATTAACCCGCGCTGTCCGCGAGTTGGGTTTGCGCGGCGTATTTGTGGCTAGCGCCAAAAATGAACTGCTGCTCGATGCGCCAGAAGCGCGCCCGACGCTTGTCGCAGCCGCCAATCTGGGCGTGCCGATCTTCATTCATCCGATCACAGATGTCCAATGGAGCAAGCGCCTTGCGCGCTACGGAGCGCTCGGACTTAGGTTTAATCGCGGTGTTATAAACGCTGCGTCCTTGATAGCGCTAATGGAAAGCGGCACGTTCGAGCAATTGCCAAGTCTGCGGGTGGTAGTGACGACTTTGGCCATTGGCGGGGTCCTGCTCGCCAGCGCGCCTGGGGACGCGCGCGGCGCGCCACGTGACAGGCAAGGGCTTCTTCGCCGGCATGTCTATATCGACACGATGGGACTCCGGCCTACACTCATCCGTAGCATGGTGGATATTTTGGGCGCTGAGAACATTCTCGCCGGGACCGATTGGCCGATTTTTGAGGAATTGGCGGTGCCCGAACGGCTGCATGAAGCATTGTCGACTTGCGGACTTAATGCTGCCGAACAGCAGATGATTGCGAGCGGCAATGCATTGAAGCTTCTGGGCATTACATAATTAAATGGATTATCCCTTTTTCGGCTTTGGCTTTCGCAGCCAATCGCACCCGGATCAAAAAAGCCACAGCCGCGGTGGTGGGCAAGTTGGCTCAACGAGGGACCAGCCGCAAAGCGCGGGCGGCCGTTTTCCCCGTCCGTTCTTATGCGCTCTCGCTGCGCTCCCGTCGCAGTCGGATTGGACCGGCTGCTCCTTGAAACCCTCAAGGACGTTTACTATGCGGAGCGGAAAATTCTGAAGGCGCTCTCGAAGATGGCGCGCGGCGCCGAGTCACCGAAGCTGAAAGAGGCTTTCGAGAAGCATCGCGATGAGACGGAAGGGCACATCGAACGATTGCAGTGTTCGAATGCTAGGGAAGCGGGCCCATAGCGCTTTCCAGCACTGCCGGGACGGGGGACCGCGTTTCCCAGTCTTCTTGCCGTAGTCTCCCGGGTGCTGCGGCGGGCTCCCTGAGGTTGCGCAGGGAGCCTTTCTCATTTGAATCCACCGATGTAGTGCTGGCAGCCCAGCCGGTCAGATCAAGATCAGAACAGCGTGGCGGTAGCAACCGCTGCAACGAGAAGAAGTGCGATAGCTGCCGCCATCACATCAATCTTGGCGGCGATTATCATTGAGAGCCTTCCTCCTGTCGGCCGGAATCACGCCGTTCAGCCAGTCCTCATTGTCAGCCAAAGCGGCATACCCTGAGGCCATCTTGCGATAAAGGCTGCCAATGTGCAGCAATGGAGTTACGCGAGCCTTCGCGAGGTATTGTGCGGACAGACTGCGAAAGTTGTCTGAATTCAACATACCGTGTCTCCTCTTGAAAGGCGGGAGTGCACGACCCTCTCAGCGTCAGGCGCCTGATGCAATTGCCTGCCGTTTATTCTAAGTGGGCCATCTGAGGGGCAATTGCTATGGGCTGCGGCTCATACTCTACGGCTGCCTAGCGCTTCGATCGAATGTGCCCTTGTAATCGCGCCCAGGATCACCATATGCGTTTGGCCGAACTTGTTGACGAACGTTGGTTCTAGCGCTTAGCACTCTGACGATTTTCCTTCTCAAATTCGACGACTAAACGCGCTTGGTTTGTCGCCAAGCGATGATGACTTATGCCGATTTGAAAGGAAATCGCCATGAACACTGGAACCGTGAAGTTCTTCAATTCCACCAAGGGCTTTGGCTTTATCGAGCAGGGCAATGGACAGCCGGACGTGCTCGTCCATGTCTCTGCTGTCGAACGAGCGGGAATGCGTAGTCTTGTCGAGGGCCAGAAGGTCAGCTTCGACATCGTGACCGAACGCGGCAAGCAGGCGGCCAATAACCTGCAAGCGGCGTAGCTCATGACGCTTCTGGTCTTTGACCACGGATGTACTGGCACTGGCCATTGAGGTGCTGTGGAGAAGGTCGGGCTAGCCCGGCCTTTTTTCGTTCAACGGAGGCAATGCGATGAAACCGGAAGTCGCCGCGGGAATTTTCAAGCCGACGCTAACAAAAGCCGAAACGAGGAACGAGCTAGCGACGAGAGTCGCAAGGGGGATCGTCGAGAAAGAGACGGCGGCCAGAAATGCAAAGACAGAACGTCTTCGCAAAGCTCGCATTGCTCGTGACGAAACAGCTTGAAGCAACGTCTTGCGTAGTAGCGGCGCTGAGGCGCGGTGCTCGCCTCGATTTCTAAGCGTATGGCGGCACGTCGACGAGCGTTCCGATCAGGCGCAACAGCGCTCTATGCTCCGGCCCATCTCCGCTGCAAAGGAACGTGCCCAATTCGATGTGCGTTAGGCGGCCACCCGAAGGGGCGTTCGGTTGATGAATGACAAACGCGCGACCGTTTTGCGGCTCTCGACCAAGAAACCACGAATCGCCATTTGGGCTTCGATAGAGTTCTCGCCGTTCTGCCATGGGACTCCTGAACTCAAGTATCGTTCTGGCTCGTCAGCTTTCCGACCGGAATCGACTTAACGGACGGCTTGCGGTCGGCCGGACGCTCAAGGTCTGGCGAACCTTTCAGCAGACGCCGTTTCCGCGAGGCCTTTTCGCCCTCTGTCTGACCCGAACCGCGTTGCTGCCGATCGATCTCAGCGCCTGCCTGTGCCTCAGCACGCACCGCGCCGACCGCTCGTTTGGCGCTACTCATGCGAGCCGGTACTTTTGATGTCGCGCCGAGCGCCTGTTCGACCAGACGGCGGATGGCTTCGGGTCGAGATGGGCGCGGCTGTAGCTGTAAGGCGATCCAAGCGTCCAGAGCGGCCAGTCGATCGCCGACCAATCTCACGCCGATCAACTGGCCCATACCAGTCGTTTTTGGGCGTCCGCGCTTTTTTGAAGCCATAAATTATTGATAACATAAATAGCAAGCGACGACAAGGATACGCAGGTTCAGGCAGACGCGCTCATGGTCGAGGCTCAAGCCAAGCGCCGGCTGGCCGACGAGTATGACGCCGCGCAGGAACGGAGCGAGATTGCCAAAGCAGGCAATCCCAATTTTTCCAAAGCTGAAAAATTGGCGAGCGGTGCAGACGCCATCCCCCCAAGGAGCTTCACGAGGCTCGCCTCATCCGCAATGCGGAGCGGGAGGAGCCCGGCATCGTCGCGCGGACCGTCAACGAGGCGATCGTCGCGGGGGGAAGGGCCGACGCGGGCCGATTCTCGCCCACCATCAGCTTGCCACGATACGGAGACTTCATTCAGCCTTAAGACGTCCACGTTTACGCCCCTAACGTTGGAGGTGATGGCGAATGGCAAGAAAAATCTTCATGCTTTCGCTATCGTTGGCTTCAGTGATCGCCTTCGGGGCCGGTGTGTACTTCGGGCACCGGGCCGGCAAGACGGAAGCCTTTCATGAATTCGTTGGCATCGCCGATTTCCATGAACGCCGAAGCTATGCGATCCGGCACGCTATCGGACTGCATGCGTTTCACGGCCTCACCGGGCAAGACCTGTGGGTGCTGCATACGGTGCATCCGGGCGTCACCGACGGCTTTTTCGTCGACCTGGGCTCAGCCGACGGCGTTGCGATCTCTAATACCCGTGCGCTGGAGCGCGCCGGCTGGACCGGCATCTGCATCGACCCGTTCCCGCGCAACATGGAAACCCGAACCTGTCAGACGTTCGCCGAGGCCGTGGACAGCACCGGCGGACGCACGGTGGAGTTCCAAAACCCCGGCGGGTTCAGCGGCGGAATACTGGACTACGCCGGTTTGTGGGTGAGTGACGAAAGGAAGGCAGACACAACTGCAGTCACGACCACCACGCTGGAGGACATCCTGCGCCGAGCGAAGGCTCCCAAATTCATCCACTATCTGAATGTGGACATCGAGGGAGCCGAGTACGAGGCCCTGCGAGTCTTCCCGTTCGATGAATACAGATTCGGTGCGATCACAATCGAGCACAACAATCTGGAGGATCGGCGCGCAATGATCCGCGATCTTCTGGTGAAGAACGGCTATCGGCTCGAATGGGCAATTCGCGATCAGGATTGGTATGTGCCGGCTAAGAGCGAAAAATAGGCAGGAGCCATCACTGCGAATATCCCCTTCGATCAATGCTCACCATGGATTGCGGTTCGATGCACCGCGGGAAAGCCATTTCGCTGCTGAGTGCGCGCGGCTCGCCTTTAGGACGGCGTCAACGTCGTCCCGCCGTCCCGCCGTCCCGCGAATGCCACGGGTCACTGCACCGGCGCGATCATCTCCTCGAGGATAGCAGTCATACGAACAGACCCCGTTCCGTCGAAGTTCGACCCGGTAGCTGTGAGCACCACGTTTTGAGCGGAAGCAAAGAACCCGGCAGGATCGGCCGTTGGCGGGTTGTCGTGCCCGCCTGTCGTTGTGCCGGCCGTGGCGGCCGCGGCGACGCCCCAACGATCGGCGTCGCTGCCATCACCCACCCCGTAACCGGTCGCACCACCAAGCTCAGTCTGAACGCGCGTCAGAACACCCTTCAGACGCGCACCAGCCGGAATGAAGTTGGACAAAACGCGCGTTGCGCCCGACGGGTTGACGATGACCTGCGTGACCCGCCGCTCGCGCCAACCGCCCGCCACGGCGAAGGGAGCTCATAACCAAACCCGTTGGACCGATCCCAATCCGAACGGAGCACTACTCTTTCGAGCCACTGGCAGAAGCGCGCGAAACGCTCCTGCGTCAGCTCAGCTGTCCGCAACGATGGTTTTAATCGTGCCGTCTCCGAACCGGATTTTTAGATCGCCGTCAGCGCTATCGATGTAGATGATGGCTCGCCCTGAAACAGCGGTGGGCTCGGGGGCGCCATCCATCAGAGAGATTCCGAACGGGTGAACCCGGAGCCCTTCTCGCTGTACACCTGAGTTATCGGCTGAAGGCAGTGTCACCGAGAGGTGGGACTCTTCAGTTCCGTCTGACGCATCAGTAATCGTCGGAACGAGCCTAGCAAAGTTTACGACCTCAAGGGCGTCGTTGTGCCGTTGGAACACCAGAGAGGCGAGAGTGTCATTATCGGCCGGAGACGGAGACTGTAGACTGAGAATGGCCCTGGGGGCTTCGCTGCCGTCTGCGTTGAAGGACTTCAGAAGGGTAACACGATCTGGCACAGAGCTTTGTACGCGCTCCCCCTTGACGATGAACCCATTGCCTTGACCGGGGTCGACAGAGCCGGGCGAGTTCCCGCACAGACCCGCGCACCCGATAGCGATGTAGTCGATCGACCAGCGCTGATTGGCGCCCTGTGAGCTTGCCATCGGCGCCCGGGTCCCCAGCGCTCGCTTGGAGCCGCTGCGTTTGCCCGGTGAGCCGTTCTTCCCTGTAAAGCCGATAGACCTTCTTCAAGTTGAGCGGCACGCCGTCGCGTTTGAGCATCACGGCCAGCCTGCGATAACCGAACCGTCGCCGTTCGTTTGCAAGCGCGCGCAGACGCTCGCGCACGCCGGCATCCTCAGAACGCCGCGACCGATACTGGAATGCCGTCCGATCAACACCGATAAGCCTGCACGGCTCGCCGCTCGGAGTAGCCGTGATCGTCGATCACCTGCTTCACCACAGCACACCGCGCCGCAGGCCGTCTCAGTTTTTTCAGCAGATCCTTCAACACGGCATTGTCGAGAAGCGACTCCGCCAGCTGCTTCTTCAACCGGCGGTTCTCTTCCTCCAGCGTGCGAAGCCGCGCCGTCTCCGGCACCGTCATGCCGCCAAACCTGGCCTTCCAGTTGTAGGAGGTCGCATCGCTGATCCCGTGCTTGCGGCAAAGCTCCTTCGTCTTGAGCCCTGCCTCGTGCTCAGCAAGCACCGCGATGATCTGATCTTCAGTGAAACGGCTGCGCCGCACTGTCCATCTCCAGTGCATGGACCCAACTTATCAATGGCCGGAATTCGGCAAGCACGTCACCATGGGCAGGGGCCTGGCCTTTCCTACAGCAGCCCTCATGGATTTTAGAGGGCTATAGGGTAAACCAAGCTCTCCGCTTCGTCGTTTTCGGCCCGCCCGACTAGATCTGAACGGTCACGGGCTGCTTCATCAGCCGCTAACTGACTGGCTATGCAAGAGCCAAGCAGGAGCGGCGACTTGCAAATGAGTTTGCGGTTTATTGCCGTCGCCTATCCGACGTTGTTTCCAACTTACCCCGTCGTGAGCCCCTCTGCCCCAGGTACTTTCGAGATTCGTACTAAACGGCTTAGTCCAGAGGTCTGGAGAACGGAGAGCAGAAATCGGCGTTTCGGCGCGCAAGAGAGATCGGGCGGTCCAGAGGTCAATCCGCACAAGCCTGTAAAATATGAGCTTTTTCGGCGCTGAGGAACGTCTGGAGAACGGATTCCAGGTCGGCGCTGGCGGAGGGAGAGGAACTGGGATCCAACCTTCTCCACAAATAGGAGGCGATTTCTTTCAAGTGACGGAGACAAAGAACCGACGGCTAGTGCGGGCTGTAATGGATGGCAGCCCCATCACGCTTGCCTATACTTCGTTGACCAGCCTCGCGTGAACTCTGAGCAGTAGCCCGCTTTCATCCGTCGCGAACTTAAGATCGCCGTTGAATCCAGCAATATGGCTAACCACGCTCTTTGCTTGCTTGGGAGACCAACGTGCGTATCCTCTCCAGGCGAGCAATCGCCCGCTGCGCCAGCGACTGTGCCGCAGCGACGACATGTTCGGACCGCGAAAGATCGGCGATATCAAGGTAGCTTTCCGCCAGGCGCTCGGCCGTCGCCAACGGATTTGAATCGTCGAGCGCTCCCGGATCGGAAACGGGACTTCCGTGGCTCGTAGCCTCATCGGCCATCTCACGTGATTGAGCCGCGAGTTTACGCGCCGCACCGGCATCGTCGCCCGCCACGTGACGCGCGAGATGTTCCAACTGGTCCGCCAAGTGGCTTTCGAGGATAGCGGATTCGGCCATTCTGTCAGCTACGGAACGCGCGCGCGGGCGCGTGACACTCCCCCGCATCACATGATAGGCGCGGCGGCGCGCATGGCGAAGGACCGCCACGTGGTTCAGTTCTTCGCGCGCTATCCTCTCAGCCAGTTGCCGTACCCGGGGCGTGCCAGCGTCGGACGCGACATATGTCCAGAACGCAAAGACACGCTCTTCATTGCGCACCGCCATCGAGAGCACGCGGTAGGGCGTTGCAAGCTGAGAGTTCGCAAGGACACTCCCTGCTTCATCATCAAATGTGGGCGGCAAACGCCACTCTAGCTGCGCCTGCTCTTCCGCGACTTCACCCGGCGCTCGCGACCAGCCCGAGAGGCGGCGTTCGTGATCCCGCTTCTCGTCAGAAAGCCTGTCAAACAGGTCTGCGATCTCTAGCAAGCCCTGCATTCGTGCGCGCTGCGAAAGCGCTGCATAGCGGGCTGCGGCCTCGTTCTCCATCGCCTGCGCAACGGTGAAGAAGTCCCGGACGGAGCCGACCGCCTGACGAGGAACTTGCTTCAGGAGAGACATTTCACGCTCCCGGTCGCACTCGGCGAAAGCATCATCGCATGACGAAGATAGCTTGGCCCGTGGCGCGCACCAATTGATGCAAGTCAATAAGCACCATCCAGACTTATGGCATTGGTCGCATGTGCGCTGTTCGCTCGCGCAACTGTGCGGTTCATCGAAAGGTGAGCCGTGCAATTTCGTAGAGGTTTGCAAAACCTGGTTTTGCAAGCACTGCCCTGATCAGAGTCGAGAGGTTCCGTGCTCCGATTCAGTCACAGCGTTGCTGGCGCGCTGATGCGACGATGGCAACCGGGTTCTCTTGTGGCGATCCTCGCTGCCGTGCTGCTGATGGCCCAGTCACCTATCGCTCTCGCCGCGAGCAAGCTGCCGGCATACCTGTCCAAAGCAAGCCCCTCCGAGCTGTTCAAGGACGCAGACCGCTTCGGTCCCCTCCAGGGCGACCCGGCCATCGCGCCGGCGTTCAAGGGTGATGTGCAGGTCGGTTTCGCCTATCTCAATTCGGACTTCGCCAATGCGGTCGGCTATTCCGGCAAGCCCATTCACCTGCTGGTCGGCATCGACGCCAAGGGTGTCATTCACGGCATCAAACTGGTCGATCACAAGGAGCCGATCGTCCTGGTCGGCATCCCGGAAGCGCGCGTCGTTCAGGCGATCAACGGTCTGATCGGCAAGAACATTACGCTGATTGCCAGCGGCGCCGAGCGTCTGCCCCAGGTGGATATTGTGAGCGGGGCGACCGTCACCGTCCTGGTCATGGGAGACAGCATCCTCCGTTCCGCTGTGCGCCTGATCCGCAGCGGCCGGCTCGGCGGGCCGGCGCAGGCAGCATCAGCGGCTCCCCCGGCGATCACCAGAACGATCGACTTGCAGCACAACAAGGTGCGAAGCTGGGACGAACTGATTGGCGACGGCTCTGTGCGCCGGCTGCACCTGAGTATTGGCGACGTCAATGACGCCTTCGCGCAATCCGAAAAGGCCGCCGCCCGCGACAATCCCGAGCCGGGCGATCCCGCCGACACCTTCATCGACCTCTATGTCGCACCCGTCTCGGTGCCCAGCATCGGCCGCAGCCTTCTGGGCGATCAGCATTACGAGCGGATGGTGCGGCGGCTCAAACCCGGCCAGCAGGCGATCCTGGTCGCGGGCGAAGGCACCTACTCCTTCAAAGGATCAGGATATGTCCGCGGCGGCATCTTCGATCGCATCGAACTGATCCAGGACAATGCCGGTACGCGGTTCCGCGACCGCCATCATGAACGCATCGGCGCATTGGCTGCCGCGGGCGCTCCTGACTTACCCGAAATTGCGCTGTTCCTGGTCCCCGAGGACTTCACGTTCGACGTGACGGAGCCGTGGCAACTGCAACTGCTCGTGCAACGCAGCATCGGCGCCCGCGACAAGGCATTTCTGAGCTTTTCTGTCGGCTATTCGCTTCCCGAAAAGTACTTGAGTCAACAACCGGCCGCGCCGGCGGCCAAACCGAGCGCCACTGCCACGCCGCCGGGCGCTAAGGCACCGATCGCGGGTGCGCCGACGTCAGGCGGTTCCGGCGCCGCGGCGACGGTCGATCCTCTGGACGAGCCGCTCTGGATGCGTCTGTGGCGGGCGAACGCGGTCTCGATCGGCATCACTATCGTGGCGCTGCTGATCCTCACCGCCATCTTCTTCTTCCAGGAAGCTCTGGTACGCCGACCCGTGGTCTATATCTGGGTGCGGCGCGCCTATCTGACCTTCACGCTGGTCTGGCTCGGCTGGTATGCGAACGCCCAACTCTCGGTCGTCAACGTTGTCACCTTCACCAACGCGCTGATCACCGACTTCAATTGGGAGTTCTTCCTCGCCGCGCCGCTCATCTTCATTCTATGGACGGCGATTGCCGCCGGGTTGCTGTTCTGGGGGCGCGGGCCGTTCTGCGGCTGGCTCTGTCCATTCGGCGCGCTGCAGGAACTGCTCAACAACATCGCGCAGTGGCTCAAGGTGCCGCAGTTCAACGTGCCTTGGGGCCTGCATGAGCGCCTGTGGCCGATCAAATACATCATCTTCCTGGGCCTCTTCGGACTCTCGCTCTATTCGATCGCGTTAGCCGAGATGTTCGCCGAGGTCGAACCATTCAAGACCGCGATCATCCTGAAGTTCGCGCGCGAATGGCCGTTCGTGATCTATGCACTCACCTTGCTGACGGCCGGACTCTTCATCGAACGCTTCTTCTGCCGATATCTCTGTCCCCTCGGTGCGGCACTCGCGATCCCCGGGCGACTCCGCATGTTCGAATGGCTCAAGCGCTGGCCCGATTGTGGCTCCCCTTGTCACCGCTGCGCCAAGGAGTGCCCAGTCCAGTCGATACATCCGGAAGGGCACATCAACGTCAATGAATGCATCTACTGCATGCATTGTCAGGAGCTCTATCACGACGACCAGCGCTGCCCACACATGATCCAGGTCCGCCTCAAGCGCGAGCGGCGCGAAGCGCTTTCCTCGCCCGCGATGCGAAGCGGTCAGGGAACGCCGAAGACCGTCATCTCTCACATGGGAAAGCCAATCCGCGAGCCATCAGCAGACGTCCCGATCACGTGACAACATCATGAAGGCAAGGAAAATCCAGATGTCGAAGAATGAGAGCAAGAAAGCAGTCAGCCGGCGCGCTGTGCTCGGAACGACTGCTGTGGCCGCCGCCGCAGGGGCCACAGGGGCCGTCGGCGGGTTCGGTCTGGCGCAGATCGGCGGGACCACGCCCGCAGAAGCGCAAACCCGTCCTGCGCAGCCCGCCCGCCCCGCTGCTAAGTACGAAGTCAAACCCGGCGAGCTCGATGAGTACTATGTATTCTTCTCGAGCGGCCAGACCGGCGAAATGCGCATCGTGGGGCTGCCTTCGATGCGCGAGCTGATGCGCGTGCCGGTGTTCAATCGCGACAGCGCTACCGGCTGGGGCCAGACCAACGAAAGCATCAAGATCCTCACGGAGGGGCTTCAGCCGGAGTATCGCGAATTCCTGAAGGACAGGGGTGGCATCTACATGAATGGAGACCTGCACCATCCCCATCCGTCCTTTACGGACGGAACCTATGACGGCCGCTATGTGTTCGCCAACGACAAGTCGAACTCGCGCGTCTGCCGTATCCGGCTCGACGTGATGAAGTGCGACAAGATCATCCAGTTGCCGAACCAGTCGACCGTGCATGGTCTGCGCGTACAGAAATATCCGAAAACCGGATATGTCTTCTGCAACGGTGAAGATCGCGTGCCGCTCCCAAACGACGGCAAGATCCTCGACGACCCGTCGCGCTATCACGCGATGTTCACCGCTGTCAACGGCGAGACCATGAAGGTCGCCTGGCAGGTGATCGTCGATGGAAACCTCGACAACGTCGACGCGGACTTTCAAGGAAAGTACTGCTTTGCGACCTGCTACAATTCCGAGGAGGGAGTGACGCTCGCCGAAATGATGGCGAAGGAGCAGGACTGGATCGTCATCTTCAATATCAAGCGGATCGAGGAGGCCGTAAAGAAGGGCGATTTCAAGGAGATGAGCGGTGTGCCGGTGCTGGACGGGCGCAAGGGGTCTCCCTACACGCGCTATGTGCCGGTTCCGAACAGCCCGCACGGCATCAACACCGCGCCGGACGGGATCCACGTCGTCGCCAACGGCAAGCTCTCGCCGACGGTCACGGTATTCGACGTCCGCAAGTTCGACGACCTGTTCGACGACAAGATTCAGCCGCGCGATACGGTCGTAGCAGAGCCTGAACTCGGTCTCGGCCCGCTCCACACCGCCTTTGATGGAAAGGGCAACGCGTTCACGACGCTGTTTCTCGATAGCCAGATATGCAAGTGGAACATTGATCGCGCGAAGCGCGCGCACACGGGTGAGAAGGTCAACCCGATCATCCAGAAGCTCGATGTCCACTATCAGCCCGGCCACAACCACACCTCCATGGGGCAGACCAAGGAAGCGGATGGGAAGTGGCTCATCTCGCTCAACAAATTCTCGAAAGACCGCTTCCTGAACGTCGGCCCGCTCAAGCCCGAGAACGACCAACTGATCGACATTTCGGGCGACCGCATGGTTCTGGTCCATGACGGCCCGAGCTTCGCCGAGCCGCACGACGCCACCATCGTGCACCGTTCGAAGATCAATCCGGTGCACGTCTGGGATCGCAACGACCCGTTCTTCGCGGACGCGGTACAGCAGGCGAAGGTGGACGGCGTTAAGCTCGAGGACGACAACAAGGTTGTCCGCGACGGCGACAAGGTGCGCGTTTACATGACGTCAGCGGCCCCTGCGTTCGGTCTGGAGAAGTTCGAAGTCAAGCAGGGCGACGAGGTGACCGTCTACGTGACCAACGTCGATGATGTGGAAGACCTGACCCACGGGTTCTGCATCGTCAACTACGGCATCAACATGGAAGTTGCGCCACTGGCGACCGCCTCGGTGACATTCAAGGCCAACAAGGCCGGCGTGTATTGGTACTACTGCTCCTGGTTCTGCCACGCCATGCACATGGAGATGCAAGGCCGAATGCTGGTCGAGCCGCGGAACGTCTAAGGCAATGCGAGCATGTGGCGCATTGGTGGGTTTGGGGACGGCAGCGCTGTGGATTGCCGTCCTCGCACTGCCCGCGGCAGCGGCGACGACAACCGTTGTCGCCGGCAACGACGCCCTGCGCGCGGCGCTTTCCAGCGCCGCCGACGGTGATGTGCTGATTCTGGGCAAGGGTGAGCACCGGGGACCTGTGACGATCACCCGCCGGGTGACGCTGCAAGGCGAACCGGGCG
>Ga0182739_1003040_pt1 | contig 15078 bp, 7 predicted proteins | sample eDN5th30CBELigBY_FD_128873 | JGI IMG/M metagenome (GOLD analysis project Ga0182739, IMG submission 128873) | Enriched backyard soil microbial communities from Emeryville, California, USA - eDNA 5th pass 30_C BE-Lig BY (version 2) (version 2) | ecosystem: Environmental > Terrestrial > Soil >... | reverse complement strand
GGCGCTGACCCTCGGCATACAGCGTGTCGATCGCCAGGGAACTCTTCCCCGACCCGCTGGGACCACTGCAAACCGACATCTTGTGTCGGGGAAGGTCGACGTCCACCCCCTTGAGGTTGTGCTGTCGGGCCCCCCGCACCGAGATCGCGGCCAGCCCTTCCTCCGACGACTTCCGCTTCCGTTTGGCCGACCCGGCCTTCTTCGAAGCCGCCGTCTTCTTCGGATTCAAGAGCTTCGCCAGCGCCACCCCGGTATGGCTCCCGGCAACCTTGGCGACATGCTCAGGAGGCCCTTCCGCCACAACCCGACCGCCGCCGGCCCCCCCCTCGGGGCCCATGTCGATCAACCAGTCGGCCGTCTTGATCACGTCGAGGTTGTGCTCGATCACCACGACCGTGTTACCCAGGGCCGTGAAGCCGTGGAGCACTTCGAGCAGCTTGCGCACGTCCTCGAAATGCAGCCCCGTCGTCGGCTCGTCAAGAATATAGAGGGTCCGCCCCGTCCCTCGCTTGACCAGCTCGCGGGCCAGCTTGATCCGCTGCGCCTCGCCGCCGGAAAGCGTCGGCGACGCCTGGCCCAGCTTCAGGTAGTCGAGCCCGACGTCATGGAGCGTCTGGAGCATGCTCGCGATCTTGGGAACGTTCGCGAAATGCTCGAGTGCCTCCTGGACATCCATCTCGAGCACGTCGCTGATGCTCTTCCCCTTGAACCGAACGTGCAGGGTCTCGCGGTTGAACCGTTTCCCCTCGCAGACCGGGCAAGTCACCCAGACGTCGGCCAGGAAGTCCATCTCGAGCCGGTTCGAGCCATTCCCCTGGCAGGCCTCGCACCGGCCCCCTTCGACGTTGAAGCTGAACCGGCCCGCCTTGTAGCCCCGGGTCTTGGCGTCGGGGAGCCTGGTGTAGAGGTCGCGGATCAGGTCGAACAGCTTGATGTACGTCGCCGGATTCGACCGCGGAGTCCGGCCGATCGGCGACTGGTCGATGTCGATGATCTTGTCGAGATGATCGACCCCCTCGATCCGGTCATGGGCACCCGGATCGGTGATCGCCCCGTTGAGGTCGCGGGCCAGGGTGTCGCGAAGGATGTCACCGATCAACGAGCTCTTGCCCGAGCCACTCACCCCGGTCACGCACACGAAGAGCCCGAGCGGGATCTCGACATCAACCCCTTTGAGGTTGTTCTGCCGCGCTCCGACGACCTTCAAAAGCCGCCCATCGGGCGTCTTCCGGTCCTTGGGGATCGCGATCGACTTTTTCCCTGACAGGTACTGACCGGTCAAGCTCTCGCGCGCTGCGGCGAGCTTGGCGATCGACCCTTCGGCAACAACCTCCCCCCCCTTGACCCCGGGCCCCGGCCCGAAGTCGACGAGGTGGTCCGCCGCGCGCATCGTATCCTCGTCGTGCTCGACGACGATCACCGTGTTCCCCACGTCGCGAAGCCGCTGAAGCGTGGCGATCAAGCGATCATTATCGCGCGGATGCAGGCCGATCGACGGCTCATCAAGGATATAGAGCACCCCGACCAAGCCTGCACCGACCTGGCTCGCCAGCCGAATGCGCTGGGCCTCGCCGCCGGAGAGCGTCGGCGCCGCGCGGTCCAGGGCCAGGTAGTGCAGCCCGACATTGGTCAGGAACCCGAGCCGACCCCGGATCTCCTTGAGCAGCTCATCGGCGATCGTCCGCGACAGCGGGTCGAGCGGCTGAACCGAGGTCCCGTTCTCCTGTCCCGCCAGGGCGTCGAAGAACTCGGCCGCCTGACCGATCGGCATCGCCCCGATCTCGACCAGGGTCGCCCCGCCGACGCGGACCGCGCGAGCCCTCGAGTTGAGCCGGGTCCCCCGGCACTCGGGGCAGGTCACGCTCCGCATGTAAGGCTCGAGCTTGGCTTTGACCGGGCCACCGGTCGCCCCCCGGTACTTCGCCAGGAGCTCGGTCGCGACCCCGCCCCAGGTCTCGGTGTGGGATGAGGTCTTCCCCCGGCTCTTCCAGCGGTGGACGATCAGGCGATCGCCGAGCCCGTAGAGCCAGGCGTTCTGCCACTTCGGATCGAGCTCGCCCCAGGGTCCCTTCAGCATCGCCCCCTTCGGAGGCCCGTCCTTGTCGGCCTCGAGGTTGGCGGCGACCCCCTCGAACAGGTGCCGCTTCCACTTCCCCAGCTCGCTGACGGGCCCCAGCGGCTCGATCGCCCCCTTCCAGATCGACAGCGTCGGGTCGGGCACCAGGAGGCTCGGGTCGAAGTCGTGCCGCACCCCCAGGCCGTCGCACGCCGGACACATCCCCTGCGGGCTGTTGAAGCTGAAGAGCTGCGGGCTGGGCGGATCAAAGCTCAAACCGCAACTGGCGCAGGCGTAATGGGACGACAGCAGCAGGTCGGGCTTCCCGTCCCGCGCCACGATCACCGTCCCCTCGCCCAGCTTCAAGGCAGCCTCGATCGCCTCGGCAAGCCGCGGTCGGACCGCGGCCCCCGCCTTCAGGCGGTCGATCACCACCTCAATGTGATGCTTCGTCTGCCGATCCAGCGCCAGGTTGTCCGTCAGCGCGAAGACCTGGCCGTTCACCCGCGCCCGGACGTACCCCGCGCGTGACAGCTCATTGAACAGGTCCTTGTATTCCCCCTTCTGGCCGCGAACCACCGGCGCCAGCACGCTGTACGCCGTCCCGTCGGGCAAGTCGAGGACGCGGGCGATGATCTGTTCACGCGTCTGCGCTGCGACCGGCCGGTCACACTTCGGGCAATGCCCCTGCCCCACCCGCGCAAACAAGACGCGCAGGTAGTCATTGATCTCGGTGATCGTCCCCACGGTGCTCCGCGGGTTCCGTCCCCCGGTCTTCTGCTGGATCGAGATCGACGGGCTGAGCCCATCGATCCGATCGACCTCGGGCTTGGGCATCTGACCCAGGAACTGCCGCGCGTAGCTCGAAAGGCTCTCGACGTATCGTCGCTGGCCTTCGGCATAGAGCGTGTCAAAGGCCAGCGAGCTTTTGCCCGAGCCCGAGACTCCCGTCAAGCAAATCAAAGAACCGCGAGGGAGATTGAGCGAGACGTCGCGGAGGTTGTGCTCCCGAGCGCCTCGAATCACGATGTCCGTCGTGGCCATCCGTGGTGGACCCTCAAGTCAGCGCGAGGCCCCTGCATAGGAAGCCCACTGTTCAACTGACTCGATACTATACGGGTGTCATCGCGTTCTTGTCCATGCAGAATTTTGTCGACTTTGACAGTCCTGCCGATGGCGACCGCCGCTGCCTTCCCAAGTTCCGCCTTAGTATCACGCGGAGACGCGGAGAGAGGAAAACGAGGAGGAGGGATGGTGAGACATTCCTCCCGGGACTTGCTTCCTTCCCTGGAGCCGATTCTTGATTCTCCGTATGACCTGGCTCCGTTTCACCTTCTTCGCTTGCCCTCTTCTCTTCACCGCGCGGCGTGAGTCGTCCCTCAGTCTTCTCCTCCCATTCTTCCTCCGCGTCTCCGCGTGAGTCCTCCCCGAAATTGGGGTAGGTACGGCCCACCAGCATCCCGCTTTGCGGACCTGGCCCCGCCTCAATTACCGTCGCTCACACCCCAGGCGAACCCGAGCGCTTCGAGTCGTCGGATCAGCTCCAACAGGTTCGTGACCAACCCGTTGAGCGGTCCCTCATCAAAGATCGCTCGCATCTCACGGATCGCTGCGTTGCCGACCGGGTCGCCGGTATGAAAAACGAGCCGGTCGACTCCGGCCATCGCGGCGGCGAGGCCTTGCAGGGTCGTCATGAGCACGCGATCGCCGCCGAACGCGCCACAGCCCCAGAACCCCGTATGAATCACGACCGGCCTTACCGAGGCCTCCGTCGTCCGACCCCGTCCCGACTCCAGGACGGCGGCACGAAACGCCGTGTACGCCGTGACAAGCACCGCTTCGATCTCTTGACGCCGATAGCGGCCCACGCCGCCGGCCGGTGCGGCCATCGCAATCAGGTTCGTGATCGTGGGGGGATCGACCCGCGTCGTCGCGTGCCGAATCGCGTCCGGCTCGGCCCGCGCAAAGGCGTTTCCATAGAGCCCAGACGGTCGACCCTGGGCCGCGTTCCGGTCGGTCGCGACCTTGCACTGACGCAGGGCGCCCATCACGAGGACCGGTGTCGGCTGCCCCCCGTCCACTGTTAACGCGGGTAGACGGCGAGCCACGAGCGCTTCCCGGAGCGACCCCAGCACGGGATGCTCGGCCACCTGCATCTCGTCCTGAGCAAAGAGGCGAGAGCCATACGCAAAGAATAGCCGAGGGTCCGCAAAGTTGACGTGCCACTCCACAGCCTCGGGAAGATCCGGTTCACGAACATAGTCGTAGAACCCAGGCCGAGCCACCAACCGGCCGGCCGCCGCCGCGAGTTCCACGCGCTCGGGCAACGGCAACGCATTCCACCGACTGTAATCGAGCTTCCCCTGCGGCGTGGTTCCCGGCGGACAGGCGACCTCATGAACCACCTTCTTGTTCCGGTCATTCCAGACGGGCGGATGGTTCTCGACAAGCTCGGCCACGGTGAAGCTCAGCCGCTCGATCGGCTCGGGAAGCGAACTCATCGGCGTCCCCCTCCTCGTTGAAGTCCCTGCGTCGGGCGATCGGCGACCAGGACCCGTCCGATCCCCCTCAGTCTCTCGCCATGCCTTGATGTCGTGCGCCAACCGAACGCGAAGGGCGGGAATCGGGGCGGGCCGACGCATCACGTATCGCCGGCTTACTCCCAGGACTTCGTCTTGAAGCCGAGGCTTGTCGCGTTCTCGCTGACGGCTCGTTTGATCTGGTCGGAGACACCGCCCGGATACTCGGCGTTGATTTCGAGGGTGATCTCAAGCTTGGCGTTCGGATCGCTCGCCAGGATGCTGATGATCTCATTGGCGACGTCAACCAGGCGTACCTTGGCCCCCGAAGGAAGGATCGGAACCGAGCCGTGGAACGACCTGGCCCTCGGCGGGTGCGGTGCCCCTCCCGTCCCGGTCCCGGTGCCGGTGCCAGGAACGGGACCGCCTTGCCCTCCGGTGCGGGAGCCGGTCCCCGTGGTTCCGACGGGGGTTGCGTCTCCGCCGGAGCCGCCGCCCAGATCGACTTTACCGCTGTCATCGGGCGTCTTGCGGCTCGCTTCGTATCGCGCGGCCGCCCCGGGCTCGATCAGAAGCAGGGTGTTGTCGAGCTGGACATCGCCGTCTCCCAGATGGAAGCCTTCGTAGTCCTCCCCATTCTGGCCGTACGCCGTCCCGAAAAACTCCCGGGAGGCTGTTCCCGACCGGATCGCCTGGGAGAGAGTGAATTGATTCATGAGCCGCGGCAGGTAGAGGTATCGCAGCGAATCTTCCCAGAACGCCATCGCGCCGACGCTGGCCTTTCCTTCCTTCCAGTAGATGTCCTTCAGCGTCGTCCGCAGGTGGATCGGCGACCACGTCTCGATCACGAGCTCGTTCTCGCGGCAGATCCTCTGCACCTCGCCCGGCGCGTGGCTGCTGGTCGTGTTCAGCGGGAAGGCCTCGACGACGGGCCTGGCGGCGTTGGGGTCGTCCTGAACCGGGCAGAGCAGCCACTTGAAGCACTCGCGCGCGGCGCGGGGTAAAACCGCGTTCGCCGCCTGCGACTCCTTCTCGGCCTGCCTCATCTGGATCTGGTCGATGTTGAGGCGTCCCTCGTTCACATCCTCGACGATGCTCGCCCAGGCCAGTGCCACCCGAGTCACGTCGTGGAGCCGATTCAGCACGACCTGGTCGGCCGCCAGGAAGATGAGCCGGTTCGCGCGATGGCGCGGCTGGCTGCCGTGCGACCGGAGACATTCCACCACCACGTCGGCCGCCCGGCGCGGGTCCTCCTTCAGGTACGAGTGCTCGGGCGGGAGCACGACGAGCCGCAGCGAGCTGTCGTCGGGCACGTCCGCATGCGCCGTGAAGACGTGAACGCCGTCGAACGGCGGCGTGCCGGCGAAGAGCTTCTTGACCACCTCCTCGACCTTCTTCCGGACGTCCGTCTTGACGTCGAACCGCTGCTTGCGGTCCTCCATCTCCCGGCGCAGGTTCGCGCGGGTGTCGAACCAGAACCGGGTGGTGTCGGCGGCCTTGTCGCCGGAGCTGTTCAAATAGTGGAGCCGATCGGCAAGCCGCCCCAGCGCGTCGGCATACACGGCCGTGGTCTGCCCGGGCTGGAGGCACCCGAGGAGCACCCGGCCGCGGTCCAGCCCGCGGATGCCGGGCTTGGTGGCCACCGACGACGGGGCGGAGCCAAGGAACAGCGTCCGCGCGACCCGGCGGGCTGCGTTCACCTGGCCGAACCGGGGCTCCTTCCCTTCGAGCTCCGTCGTCTCGGCCCGGTCGCCGTCGATGTCCTTCTCGAGCACCGGGTCCCACCCCGCCGGCAGGAGATAGGTCATCTCGTTCCGGACGTCGCCGTCGCCCAGCGGGAGGCTGCCCGGCAGGATCAGGAGATCCTTGTTGTCCGCCTTCCAGAGCCGGGCGATCACCTTGGCCATCAGCTTCAAGACGCCGCGAGTGCGCTGGAAGCCGTCGATGGTCGCCCAGTCTTCGTACAGGCGGTCGAAGACCTCGGGATGGATCGGGTACGCCTGCGCGAGCCGGTCGTAGTACCGACCCTCCTGGGTCTCGCTGGGCAGCCTGGCCCCTTCCGCGATGTAGGCGTCGGCGAACGCCCGGCAGACCGAGTCCCTGGCCTTCAAATCCCGGATCGGCTCGAACAGCCGGCGCCTGACGATCTCGAACGCCTCTTCCGTGGCGACGGGCTTCCAGAGGGCCTGGACCCGGCCGAAGGTCTTCTCCAGCGCCCGGAGCGCCCCCACGCCGCGGGCGCTGCCGGCCTCGAGGTCCGATTCCGGCAAGCTCGCCAGCACCACGGCGTTCGGCACCAGTTTCACGGCCTCGGTGAGCGCCTGAACGAACGACAGGTTGCTGTCGTAGGTGCCGCCGGACAGGGAAGCGCCGTCGGAGAACTGCCGGATGTAGGCGACCAGCTCATCCATCAGGACGACGCACGGGCCGTAAGCTTGCAGCAGCTCGCGCAGGACCTCCTTGCCCGGCGAGGTGCCGTTGCCGTCGGCCTCCCTGACCAGCGCGAGCCCATCGCCCCCGCCGAGCTGCCAGGCGAGCTCGCCCCAGAGCGTGTTGATGACCGCCTTGCCATGCTTCCAGGGCTGGCCAGGCGCGTGCGCCGTGCCGTCGATGACCGCGACCCGCGCCTGCGGCACGTCCATCAGCCCGGCCTGCTCGACCAGGGACGGAATGCCCTGCAAGTCTGACAGCGCACACGTCCGCGAGGCGAGGTGGAGCACGGCGAGCATCGTATGCGTCTTGCCGCCGCCGAACGCCGTCTGCAACTGGATGACCGGCTCGCCCCCTCGGCCGCTCAGGCGCTGGGCGACCTGCGTGAGCAGCAGGCGCATCCCCTCGGTGATGTACGTCCGCTCGAAGAACGCCTTCGCGTCCTGGTACTCGGTCGAGGCCTTGCCGGAATGCACGGCCGAGATGTCGGCCGCGAACTCGGCCTGCTGGAATGTGCCCTTGAGCACGTCGGTGTGCGGGATCGCGATCTCACGCCAGGGCTTCTCGGTCATGGTAGTCATACCTGTGTCACGGGCCAAGTGAGACCGCCTGTTCCACGACAGTGGTTTTCGTTCGGGTCGGTCACAGGCGAAGGAAAAAGGGGACTGGCTCCCGGCCTGCTCCTACCTCATGGCTCGATCGAACTGCGTGACGGCCGGGTGCCTGTCCCCTTTTTCCGTGCGTCTGATGTTCAAGACAGTTCGGAACAGCTCATCGAAGGAACCTTGCGGTTCCGAGCCAATCCCTCCGGGGCGAGCAGGATGGCCCAGGCGAGACGATCGGCCCTGGGCACCCGGGGCCTCCTGTTCGCGGCTCAAAGCCGGGCCAAGGCCAGCGATTCACGCTGGGACGACGTCCCACGGCTTGCCCACGGAAAAAGGGGACAGGCACCCGGCCGCCACGTTTGGCTCCCGGAATTCGAGGGGAAACCAGGCCGGGAGCCAGTCCCCTTTTTCCTCCGTGGTAGACCAAGCCAAGGAAAGCCGCTGGAATCGAGACCATGCGAGGACGGACATCGATACCCTTCCCCTCAGCTCCTGTGAAGTTTGACATCAAGGGATCACCACATCCATGCACCGATCCGACTGGTTCAACTCCTCCTGCAAAGCGTCGAATGTTCCGACATCATCAATCGAATTACCTTGTTGAAACGCCACTCCATCGCCGCTCGGATGCAGCCCGAAGAACCTCGACCTAACCTCACGGAACTCGTCGTGCTTCAGCAAGAGGTCCAGCTCCCGCATGAGAAACAAGTTGTGGGTTGCCACAAACACTTGAATGCCGGACATGCCCGATTGCAGGATCGTCCCCGCCCCGTTCTCGCCCACGATGACGTTCAAGCCCGATGCGAACTCGAAATCCGCCTCCGAGAAGACCGTCAGGTTCTTCAAGGCCAGTCGAGTTCGCATCACTGCGTTCCTTCAACGTCGAACAGGGTGCCTTGCTGAGGCAACGCGATCTTGACCGCGGCGCTCTCGATGCCGCTCCAGCCGGTCACCACCTCGTTATAGGCGCGGGCGTCCTCGGCTCGCCCGGCACGCTCCGACAGCGTATAGAGCCGATACGCCAACTGCCGGGCCGCTTCCGCCTTGCCCGCGACACCGGCGAGCACCTTCGCCGCGCCGCTGTCGCCCTCGGCGTTGTAGGAGCGGATGAGTTGGTGAAGCGCTTCCCAAACAGGCAAACGAACGTCGGTCGCTGGATTCCAGTCGGCCGGGTACTCCCGCCACTTGAGGAGCCGCACATTCCCGCCACCGGCTTCGATGACACCGGATTGCTGGACACCGGCCACGCTCGTCCCCTTCGCGCGAGCCAGGGTATCGGCTTCACCGAACTTGCCAATCTCCCAGCCGTGTTGCTCGAACCAGTGGAGGCAGAACTGGGTGTCGGCGTCGAAATCATCCTCGGCAAGGAAGCGGTTGATAAGTTGCAACGCGGTCTTCACGCTCATCGGCGTGCCGTCGGCTTCGAGGACGGCGTCGTAGCGGCTGAAGATGGCCATGCCGGGACCGATAATCGCCTGCGAGAGGTCCACCGGTGCGACCGGCGAGTGCAGCCCCTCGCTTTCGCGAGTCATTGCATCAAGCGCTAGCGGCAGCGTCTCGTTTAGCATTCGCACGAACTGCCGCCGAGAGATCGTTCCAACCTCCTTTGCTCGTGGACGGCAAACCAGGACAATGGAAGAAGCGAGAGAATTTGAGCCTGTTTTCAAGCCGGCGGATTGTTCAGTTCGCATCGGCCATGTGCCAGTCAAAACTAGTCCTGCTCTATTGACTGCCTCGAGAAATGTCTCCCAACCAGTACTGTTTGTGCCTTCGCTCGCTGTCTCGGACTGTTTGAAGGCATAATAGATGGTAAGCGGTGCTGCAGGATGGGCTTGGATGCAAAGGTTGCGCATCGCGTTCGTCATACCATCAAGAAAGAACGTCTCAGCTTTCTTCTTGCTGCCGTGCCTCGCAGGCGTAGCAACAAGTTCTTCATCTTTTGGCACTGCAATAGTGGAAAGCAAGTCCACAAAAACATCCCGAAGCGACCGTCGGAGCCAAACGTAATAAAAATCAGACAGGTCAGCGTACCCAATATTGTCATAGTATGGCGGATCGCTCGATATAAATTTCCCTCCACCAATAACCTGCGATGGCGACTGCGCTGCAGACTGCAACACACGACCCAACGCCGAACACGAAAAAGTATCGACAATTTTTGCACAATCATTAATAGCCCCTCGCATTTCTCCACCAGCCTGAGCGAATGGATTGCATTCCACAAAATCCCACACCATCGATATCGTTTGCATCCCAAAGGCACGGGCGCTCTTGCCTTCCGCTGCACGCCATCCTGCAAGATTACAATGATAGGCAGTCAACTTTGAGCAACACAGACCAAGATATAGGCTCACAGCCTCCGCATACGCGTGCGAACCGGTTCCTCCAGTAGCGAGTGATTGGTCGTCGTCGTTTAAACCGGCGACACTAGCATCTGCGCGAATCACATCGCGCAGCTCCCCGACCAGATCAGCAAACACTGTCAATGCTGTCAATTGGCGCGGAGTGAACAAGTCGCTCCATTTAGTTAATCCATAATTGCCGATTCTAAATCCGAGAGCCTGCTGAAAGAATTCGACATCTGGCCTCCAGGACAACTGATCGCAGCGAGACAGCTTCTCATGCCCGGTTGTTGGCGCGAGATACACGCGGCCATTTGAACTTTCCGCCACAATCGCCATCATCTTGCAACCAATCCGCCCGGCTCTCCCTTCGGAGCGGATGTAGGCTGCATCAATTGGCGTTTGGCTCATCAAGCAGCGGAAATTCCCCGGGGAGACCTTGGTACCCGCTTTTGCGTCTGCCGGTGGTCTGCCGACCTGCACGGCGAACGCATACCCGTCTCTTGTGATTTCTGGCGTGACGTACGCTTCCTTTCCTGCCTTGCTACTCAGTATGAACGTACTAGCGAGCGGTACCTCGACGTGCGAAAAAGCCGGATTCGGACTCTTCACTGTCCTCGCCCATAGCCACGCAATAACAGGCAGTTTCTTACTTTGGTGCAATTTCAGGTCAGGCCGCTTCTGTACCATCTCATTGGTGATTTCAATTGGAGGATAGAGATGGCCAACCCGCCTGAACGCTTCATCCCGCATCCAGGCCCCGTAACGACGAACGTCCTCCGCCAGACCGGCCGCGCCGCTCCACGTCAACAGCGGATTTGTACCGTCCGGGTGCACTGGCGGCTTGTCCGCAAACTTCGGCGGGATCTCGATCATCGCCTTGTTGATGAGCACGGCGACGGGGTTCAAGTCACTGGCGAATGCTTCGAGGCCAAGCCGCTGGGCTTCGAGCGGAATGGAGCCGCCACCGGCGAACGGGTCGTGGAGCCCCGGCATCTTCTCCGGGTCGAAAAGCTCCTTCGCTTGCGGGTGGTCCTTGTTCAGTTCGCATGTCTCTCGCCACGCCTTGCGGATCTCGTCGCGGGCCGGCTTCAGGACGGATTCCTTGGTGGTGTTCTCCCATCTCACGAGGTCTTCGATGATCGTGAAGAGTCGGGCGCGGGCCTTCGTCCAGTGCCCCTTCACCTGCGAGCTCGGCTCCTGACCTGGGTTCTGACACCGCCAGAGGTCTTCCGGGTCGTGAACGAGTTGCGCGAAGATGACCGCGCGAGCCGCCGCCAGGGGCCGTCGGGCCCACCAGAGATGCAGGGTGGAGGGGTGGCCGTGACGGATCGACTTCTCGCGTGCGGCGGCGGCGTTGATCGCATCCAGAGGCAGAGCCACTTCGATCAGCTTCTTCGGGGAAATGACGGGATGGCTCATGGTCACTGGATCTCGGCCCGCTGGAGGAGTTCGCTGAGTTTGAAGTTAATCGACGCCACGCCCCAGGCGGGCTCGCGGTCGAACGGTCGGCGGATGTAGTACGGGCCCGCGACGCTGTCGTCATCGGCGACGAGGACGATCGCCAGGATGAACTTGTCGCCCTGGTTGAAGGCGTAGAGCATCTCGTTGCGGGTGATGGTGACCGTCGCGGCCCCCTTCACGCGGCCCTTGACCTCGATGTGGCGGGGCTCCGGCGGCTTGTGGTCGGCGGCGGGCGGGTGCGAGGTCAGGTCCCAGCCGCACTTGTCTCTGGAGACATCGACGACGTGACAGCCGCGCGCTTCCTCGACCCGCCGCACGGCCTCCATCGCGAGGCGTTCGATGCGGCTGCGGGCGAGCGCGTCGGCGGAGAACTCGGGGGCCGCGTCGTCGTCGCCGTGGAGCTGCCGCATCAGGCCCGCGGGAACGACCAGGGCGCCGCCGAGGACGATCGGCGTGCCGTTGACGACGTGCCGCATCGACTGGAGCTCCCGCTTCCGGCCCTCCAGGCGGCCTTCGAGGTCGGTCACGGTGCGACGGGCGTTCTCGACGCTCAGCCGCACGTCCTTGCCCGCCTCCTGGTCGTCCTTGAGCTTGAGCCAGCGATCGGACCAGAAGGCGATCTCCTTGCTGAGCCGGTCGTGGACGGCGGCGAGCGTGCGGTCGACGTGGGCCACGCGGCGCTCCGAGACCTCGCGGTAGTGCTCGGGGACGAGTGTGCCGGCGGCCAGCGCGACGGCGCGCTGCTCCTGGTCGGCGCAGATCCAGGGGGCGTCGAGCACGGGTTTGAGGAGGGCCCGCTCCGCCTCGTCCAGCGGCTCGAAGTCGAGGTGGGGGGCCCAGCCCGCGAACGAGGTCGAGCCGTCGGGGTTCACGCGGATGAATTGCAGCCGCTTGGAGAGGACCTGGCCGTCGCCCGACTTCACCTCGTGCGTCAGCAGGAACATCAGCCACGGGTCGAGCCCGTCGTCGGCCGGATCGGCGAGCACCGAACCGCGGCGCAGGAGGTTGGCGTGCTCTTCCAGCAGCACGTCGCTCACCGCAAGCATCAGCGGGTGGCCGGGGTGCATGAGCACCGCGCGCGTCAGGCCCGGCCGGTCCAGCGGCTGCATCGCCTCCTTCTCGAAGCAGATCCGTTCATAGCGTTTCAGGACCGGTTCCGCTTCGCGGCGGTTCCGGCCGGTGAGCCGCCGGTCGCGTTCGCGGAGGGAGGCCGGGACGTGGGTGATCTCGAACCGGCCCGGCTCGCGCGGGTACATCGAGCCGCCGAGCTGCTCGAACGCCTTCTGGAAGAAGGACCGCACGAAATACGGCTGGAGCCGCCGCGCCTCGGCCTTCTCCATCTCCTCCTTCACCGCGTAGAGCCGTTCGGGCCCCATCGTCTCCTGGGCCAGGGCGTTGCGGTCGAGCAGGGTCTTCAGGTGGTCATGGTCAAGCGCCTCATCGATCCGGCGGGTCAGCCGGGCCCGCACCTCGGGCTGGTCGCCGTAGCGAATCGCCTGGATGAGAAGCTCCTTGAGGCTCGTCCCCTCGAAGACCTCGCCGAGGATGTCGAAGACGCGCCCTTCGAGGGCCTCGCTCTCGATCGTGAGCTTCTCCAGCAGGCGATGGTAAACGTCGCCTTCTCGGGTTTCCCTGGCGACGAGGTTCCAGAGGTGGCAGACCTCGACCTGGCCGATACGGTGGATGCGGCCGAACCGCTGCTCGAGGCGGTTGGGGTTCCACGGCAGGTCGTAGTTGACCATCAGGTTGGCGTTCTGGAGGTTCACCCCCTCCCCGGCGGCGTCGGTGGCGACCAGGGCGCGGACCTCGGGATCGGAACGGAAGAGAGCCTGCAACCGGCGCCTTTCATCGCGGTGCGTGCCGCCGTGGATGGTGGCGATGGCCTCCGGGTTGCCGAGCACGCCCGCGATCCGCTGGTGCAGGTAGTTCAGCGTGTCGCGGTGCTCCGAGAAGATGATCAGCTTGCGCTGGCGGCCGGAGGCGTCGCGCATCTCGGGCGCGTTCTGGAGGAGTTTGGAGAGCTCCTCCCACTTGCGGTCCTGGCCCGAGACGACCACGACCTTGGCCTGCTGCTCGAGCCCCTGGAGGAGAACGATCTCGGACTGGAGCTCGTTGATGGTCTGGGCCGCGGTCGCGTCGTCAACCAGGGACTCCTCCAGGTTCTCCTGCTCCTCGGCGTTGAGGTCATCCTCGTCTTCGGGCAGGGCGACCGCCAGGGTGTCGGCCATCGCCTTGCGGCCGCGTTGACCAAGCTTCTCTTCGCGGAGCCGCCGTTCGAGCCGCTCCTTGCGGCGCCTGAGCGATTGGTAGATCGCCTCCGGGCTGGACGCGAGCCGGCGTTGGAGGGCGGTGAGGGCGAAGCCCACCGACCCCTTGCGGGCACCGTGGAGCTGGTCGGCCTTGCCCATCTCGGTCTTCACATACTCGGTGACGGCCTCGTAGAGCTCCGATTCGATCCGGGACAGCTCGTAGTTGACGGTATAGGCCCGGCGCTCCGGGAACAACGGCGTGCCGTCGAACTTGACCAGCTCCTCCTTGATCATCCGGCGCATCAGGTCCGAGGCGTCCACCTTGTGGACGCCGTCGCGGAACCGGCCGTAGAAGCGGTCGGAGTCGAGCAGCGACAGGAAGAGCTGAAAATCCTCCTCCTTGCCGTTGTGGGGTGTCGCCGTCATCAGGAGGAGGTGGCGGGCGTGCTCGCCCAGGCGTTCCGCGAAGCGAAAGCGACCGGTCTTCTCGGGCTTCGCACCGAAATAGTGCGCCGCGAGCTTGTGGGCCTCGTCGAAGACGGCCAGGTCCCAGCCGGCTTGGCAGAGTTGCTCCTGCAACTCCTCGTTTCGCACCATCTGGTCGAGCCGCACGATCAGTTGGGGATGGTCGTCGAAGACGTTGCCGCTCGGCGTCGTCGCCTGGAGCAGGGACGAGAAGATACGGAACTCGAGACCGAACTTCTCGAAGAGCTCGTCTCGCCACTGTTCGACGAGGCTGCCGGGGGCGACGATCAGGATGCGCCGGGCGTCGGCCCGCATGATCAGCTCGCGGATGTAGAGCCCGGCCATGATCGTCTTGCCGGCCCCCGGGTCGTCCGCCAGGACGAACCGCAGGGGCTGCCTGGGCAGCATCGACTCGTAGACGGCGGTGATCTGATGCGGCAACGGCTCCACGTTGGAGGTATGCACCGCCATCATGGGGTCGAAGAGGAACGCCAGGTCGATGCGCTTCGCCTCGCACGTCAACTGGAAGGTTGCGCCGTCGCCGTCAAAAGACCAGGGCCGCTCGACCGTGGCCACGCTCAGGCCGGCTTCGTCGCCGCGGCCGAGGAGCCGTTCCTTCGTCACCCCATCGGGCGTGCGGTAGAAAACCTGAACAGCCCCCTCGCCGATCGGCACCACCGCCGCCACCGTCGCCACGACCGCCGGCTCGAGACCGACGAGCGGTAAACCTGACTTTAGGTCTTCGAGCTTGATCATGTCGAAAATCGAACCGGGATCAGATCGTGATGCGATTGACGTCGTGCCTCATTATCACATCATAGCCCCTGCGCGCGAGGCCGGCCTTGGTTTTCCGCGCAGGCCATGAGCGATCGGCGCTCATCCCTGGTGGTGCCGCCGCCGGGCCCTTTGACCCGGCGGCCTATTCCGCAGAAGACCGGCAGGCTGAAG
>Ga0182739_1003038_pt1 | contig 15081 bp, 13 predicted proteins | sample eDN5th30CBELigBY_FD_128873 | JGI IMG/M metagenome (GOLD analysis project Ga0182739, IMG submission 128873) | Enriched backyard soil microbial communities from Emeryville, California, USA - eDNA 5th pass 30_C BE-Lig BY (version 2) (version 2) | ecosystem: Environmental > Terrestrial > Soil >... | reverse complement strand
TCCATCTGTTTGACCGGGCTCAGCTTTCTGTAGCTCAGCAGCTCGGATACCGTCACAAACCGATAGCCTCTTTGCTTGAGCTCCGGCAATATTTTCTTCAACGCTTCGATCGTTTCGGTTTTGCCTTCGACGTAATCGTGAAACAGGACGATATCCCCGTTCCGCGCGTTATTCAACACTTTAGAAGTAATCTTGTTAACCCCCGGCGTATCCCAATCCAATGTGTCCATGTGCCAGGACCACATAATTACGGTGAAGCCTTCCTTTTTGGCGGTTTGAACGAGCGTTTCGTTATAGTAGCCGCCAGGCGGGCGGAAAAGATGCGGTTTTTGCCCCGAGATCCGATGAATGGCATCCTGCGCTTTGGTCAGCTCGTCGCGGATCCGGCGTTCCGGGATCTTTTTGTTGAAATAAGTATGACGGTATGTATGATTGGCAAGCTCATGGCCTTCGGCCGCTTCACGCTGGACGAGCTCGGGATAACGCTCCGCCTTGGTTCCAATCAGGAAAAAGGTAGCCTTGACGTCGTACTGCTTCAACAAGTCCAAAATTCGCGGCGTATCTGCCGGATCCGGCCCGTCATCGAACGTAAGGGCGATCAGCTTCTCCTCGGTCGGCACTTCCCAGACGATTTCTCCCCGATTCTCATAATAAGGCCGGTCTTTTTTCGGAGCGGCCAGCACCTCTGTATCCGTACCCCAGAGCAAACAGATCGTCAGCAGGCACGTTTTTATTCGCATATGCTTCATGCGCTTGAGCCCCTTCCTTCTAATCCTCAAAAGCCTGCTCCATAGTTTTCCCGGAATGAGAAAAAATACCCGAATGGCTGTATCTTTTTTAATAAAAAAGGCGGCGCGGCGCAATCGGCGGCAAGGATAGGGGCAAGGACAGAGAGGTAAGGACGGAGGCAAGGACAAAGATTAAGACAGAGAAGCAAAAAGACAGAGGCAAAAACAGAGCAAAAACAGATGCAAAGACAGCCGTCCTAGCTGTTGTGCGAAATTGTGAGCAAAACCTTGGCTTGAAAACTGTAAGCCGATTTGGAGTAGAAACATTGAGCCGAAACGGAGCAGAAACCGTCAGTAATACCGTGACAGAAACTGTGAGCCGACCAGGAGCAGAAATCGCATGCAACCGCTCGTGAGGCCAGCTCGTGAGCAAAGTCCAAGAGCAGCAGCCACGAGCCAAACCGTAAGCAGACCCCCGCGTGCAAAAAAAACGCCCCCAACACCGCTGTGTCAGCGGCTATTGAAGGCGTCTCTATAAAAGCAGATATTACCAGCCGCGGCGGTACTGCTTAGGTGCTTCCAGCTCCACCTTCAGCGTGCGTGCCGCGTGTCTCGGCCAATACGGATCCCGAAGCAGCTCGCGGGCGAGGAAAACTAAATCCGCGCGGCCGTTGCGGATAATTTCGTCTGCTTGCTCGGGGCTGGTAATCAAGCCGACGGCACCTGTCGCAATATCTGCCGATGCTTTAATCGTCTCGGCAAGTGGAACCTGGTAGCCCGGATAAACATCGATGGCAGCCGGAACGACGGAGCCGGAGCTGCAGTCGATCAAGTCGACTCCCTGCGCTTTCATTTGTTCGGCAAAATAAATGAAATCTTCCATCTGGTTGCCTTCCGGGTGGTACTCGTTTGCGGAAATCCGAACGAACAGCGGGCCCTGCCAGACGCCGCGGATACCGTCAATCACTTCTTTAAGGAACCGGTATCTGCGATCTCGGTCTCCGCCGTAAGCGTCCGTACGCAGATTGGTCAACGGAGACAAAAACTGGTTGATCAGGTAGCCGTGCGCCGCATGAATTTCCAGGCAGTCGAACCCGGCCTGCACGGCTCTTTGGGCCGCTTGCACAAAGGCTTGAATCGTTTGTCCGATTTGCTCGATTGTCAAAGCGTCGGGGGTTTTGGACGTTTCATTGAATGCCAGTGCGGACGGCGCAACGATCGGGCCCTCCAGCTGGGCTTTACGTCCCGCGTGCGCAAGCTGAATACCGATTTTGGCACCCTGATTATGAACCAGCTGCACAAGCTCCTGCAGGCCGGGGACATGCTCGTCGCTCCATATGCCCAAGTCCTGTGCGGAAATACGTCCCTGCTCCGTTACCGCGGATGCTTCGACTATTATTAATCCGACTTGGCCGACGGCCCGGCTTGGATAATGGATTTTGTGCCACTCTTGTACTTTGCCGGATTCGTCGTCGCACGAATACATACACATCGGCGACATGACAATACGGTTTTTCAATGTCATCCCGTTTAGGGTTAAAGGGGAAAATAAACTCATCCTTGTCCAGCCTCCATTCGGATTTGTTGTCTTTATATACTGCATGTTCTACATATGAGTATATACGTTTCATATTACCGAGTAAAATGATGCGGTAAGTCTAGGATTGGATGACTTTGCGACTCCGTAGAGAGAGCTTCGATAAACATGATATGATGAGGGAAAAAAGGAGGCCGAACGGTTGAAAACATTCGAAGCGGAAGTTGTGGCAGTGCTGGCGGCAAGGGACAAGCATTCGTTCGTTACCTCCCGCGAGGAGCGGGTCGTTCTCGATCTGGCGGGAATTCCAGGAGACCGGCATTACGGGCTTCTCCGTCCGGCGGATTCGAGACAAAAGTTTTATCCCAGGGGGACGCTGATTGCGAACCGCAGACAGATCAGCATCGTATCCCTGGAGGAATGCGCGAGGATCGCCGGCTCGCTCGGCATTGAGCGGATTGAACCGGAATGGCTGGGCGCAAACCTGCTGTTGAGCAGGTATGAGCCGCTGACGCTGCTCCATCAAGGAGCAAGACTGTTGTTTCCCGGCGGGGCGGGGCTGATTTGCGAAGGGGAGAATGAGCCCTGCAGAGGACCGGGCAAAGTGATTGGGGCCGCCGTAGGGAACGATGCTTTAGCAAACTCATTTGTCAAAGCGGCAAAGCATCTCCGCGGCATTGTCTGCTCCGTAGAAAAGGAAGGGTCCATTCTCACGGGAGAAAGGGTCAGAATCGTAACGATGGAATGACCCGGTATCCCAAGACTGATCTTTATTTTTTAAAGCAGAGCTTGCTGTTCTTTTTTTCAGCGCAAGTGAATTTCAAATGAGCGTCGAGACTCCGCAGGGAGGGGCGGCCGACTCCTGCAATGTTATCGAAAACTGTTGCAATAACAAGAAAATTGTGGTAATTTAAAGTAAATATTTGTAAGTTGAGCGGAAGAACCGCCTCTCCTATGCATATGCGCATAGAAGGGGCGGTTTTTTTGCGTTCCGCTTTTGGCATATGCAACGGTGATGGCATTAGAGGGATGTCTCTGTAGTACTTGATGTGCTTGATGCCAAGCCGGAAGCCAGGAGCCTGCGGGCATTCAGGCACTTAGGGTGTTCTCGCGGCACAGGGCTGAAGCATGTTGAGCATTAAACGCCTAACCGCCGCAATGCAGGAATCGTTTAACCCTGAAGCGGGCATTAGGGCGAATGAACGAATGACTGCCGGCAAGATAGATTAAATCCTAGCGAGGTGCTGCTTATGCAACAACCGTTTTCCGGTTTACAGGGCTTCCCGGACTCCAGCGTGCTGGGCGGACGGTATCGAATCGTCTCGAAGCTGGGAAGCGGAGGGATGAGCACGGTTTATTTGGCCGAAGATTTGCGCTTGCCGGGCAAGCGGTGGGCGGTGAAGGAATCCAGAATGGAAGGGGAAGCTTCCCATGCGGCATTAGCGGAAGCGGACATGATGATTCGGCTTCAGCATCCCAATTTGCCGGAAATTGTCGATTACTACCCGCCTAATGAACGCGGCTACCGTTATTTAATTATGGATTACATTGAGGGAGAGACGCTGCTGCAGCGTTTCGAACGGCAGGGCAGGAGGATGCCTGTGAGCCAGCTGATCGCCTATATGCTGCAGCTGTGCGATCTGTTTCAATACCTTCATACCCGCAGGCCGGAACCGGTTGTCTACAGGGATTTGAAGCCGTCCAATTTAATGATTGATCTGCAGGAACGAATCCGGCTGATTGATTTTGGCATCGCGCGCAGCTTTAAGGCGGGACAGCCTTCCGATACGGTAGCTATCGGCACGATAGGCTTCGCAGCGCCGGAGCAGTTTGAGGGCCGGCAGACGGATGCGCGCGCGGATTTGTACGCTCTTGGCGCACTGATGTATTTCGTGCTGAGCGGCGGGCAGTATTATCATGCCGGCCGCAAGGCTGCCGGGGAGCTCGACGCGAGCCTGCCCCGCAGCTTGACCGGGTTGGTGGAGAAGCTGCTGGAGGCGGACCCCGCCGCTCGCTGCCAGAACGCAGCTGAGGTGCGAGGCGAGCTGCAGCGTGTGCTTGCCGAACAGCGCGGCCCATCCTCCCCGGGCCGCCTTCCCGGCGGCGGCGCGTATGGCCCGCCTGCGGCGAAGCCCCGCCTCATGGCGGTCGGCTCGCTGTACACGGGCGCAGGCGCGACCTTCGCCGCCATTGCGATCGCCCGGGCGCTGCGTGCGCTAGGCTTGCCGCATGCCGTGCTGGAGCCGCCGGTGAGGCAGCCGGAGCTGTACGCGCTGCTGTTCGGCGAGAAGCACGCGCCCGCGGGCTACCGCTGCTACAACGATGCGCGCGGAGCAGCCCCATGGGGCGCGTCGCCCTGGATGGACGGAAGCACGCTTTGGCTTCCGTCCGCTCCAGGCGGCACGGGCTTTTGGGGCGCCGTGGCGGAGCCGTCCGCAGGGATGGCGATCGCCGAGGCCGCAGCCGCATCGTACGGCTCGCCGCGGCAGCGCGGGGGCGCACCGTCGCCCGGACCGCTGTGGCCGTCCGGGGAGCCGGTACGGGCGGAGGCAGCGCAGCGTGAATCCGCTGCGGCCGATGCCGATTTTGCCGGTTCGGGCGCTGCCCTGCAGCGGCTTCTCGAAGGCATAGGACGCGAGTGGGTTGTGGCCGATCTCGGCGCCGGATGGGATCAGCCGGAGACAATCGAGCTGCTGGAGGCGGCCGATGAGGTAGTTTACGTGGTGGAACCGCTGCTTCATAAGCTCGAGTCCGCAGCGGCTCGGCGCAATCTGCTGTATCTCGAGGAGCTGAGACAGAGCGGCAAGCGGGTACATGGTCTTGCCAATAAAGCCGTCGCGGTAAGACAGACGGAAAGCTGGCTCCGGGCGCTGCCGGAGCGGCCGGCTTGCCTGCTGCCTTCGGTTGATTTCACGCTGGTCGCGGAGGCGAGCTGGCAGGGGGCGCTGGTGCAAGCGCACCCCAAGGTAGAGCCGCAGCTATTGCGGGGGCTATGCCCTTGGCTTCAGGGCCTGCAGCATGCTGCAGGCTCCGGCGGGGAGCAGGCGGCCGAAGCTTCGAAAGAGACGGCGGCAGCCGGCGCAAAGGGTATGCTGCGCAAGCTGTGGAGCGGCGGATAGGCGTATAAATCGGATATGACGGAGGCAATGGCAGGATGAGCTTCGGATACAAATGCCTTTATTATTTGCTGGTAATCGGGCTGTGTTTGTCCGGTCCCGCACTTCTGATCGTATGGAAATGGGGGATCGAGCCCGCGTGGGGGACGGTGGAGGTCGTCGTGGCGGCCCGTCCGGTGGAGCGGGGGATCAGCTTGTCCGAGGAGGATGTGAAAGTAGTCAAAATCAAGAAAGAACAGCTGGTCAAGGGGGCGAAGAGCGGATTGTCCGCTGTGCTTCAGCAGGAAACGTCGAGAGCTTTGAGAGGGAATGAACAAATAACCGATGCCATGCTGAACGACGGGCATCTGCTGCCCTCGCCCGGAGAGTGGAACATGCCGCTGCCGGCCGAATGGATTTTCGGCAAGCCCCCGGGGAGCCTGCTCCGAGGCGACCGCGTCTCCCTGCTGCTTGTGGAGAAAGAGGAGAGCCGGAAGGCGGAAGGGAAGACGGAGCAGGAGCTGACACGAGAACAGCTGGAGCAGCTGGATATTTTCTATGAGGAGGAACAACTGCTGCGGGAGATCGTCGTCAGCTATGCCAAAGGAACGAACAATCAGGAAATCGCATCGACGGACGACCGGAAGAAGCCTAGCGGCTCTGTAAGCACAGTAGAGCTGATCGTGAGCGAACAGCAGAAGGAGCTGATCCGCAAATACGGAAGCAAGGGCTACCGGTTTTTAATCGTATATCATTAGCTGCTGCGCAGCGGATAGCCAATTACATCTGAAAAAAACTAGGGGGGACGTTCATTGAATGTCTATGTCATTTCAGCCGATCGGAGGCTGCTGGAAGCGATGAGAGAATCGGGACACTATACGTCGGTTGTTTCGATATCGAGAGAAAGGGTCCATATTTTGCTGGAAGACACAGAGGGGCGGTCCCGGGAGAAGCGCGAAATGAACGGGACGAAAGAACCCGCTTTGCCGGAGCATACATCCGTTTTGCATGAGCTCTATACGGAGCCCGATGTATGGCTTGTAAGCGACAGACAGCTCGACATTCAGGAAACCATCGCCCTTCGCGGCTGCTGCCCGTCCAGCCGGATCGTTTATATGCTGAGCAACGGACTCGATTCGCAGGCGATGAAAACGAGGCAGAGTCTTTGTGCCGCTCATGGACTCGATTACACGCTGCCTTATCATACGGTGGAGCAGGTAGCTGAGACCGCGGCAGGCATCGGGACCGGCAAGGAAAAGGAGCTCAGCAAGGTCATTACCGGTATCGCTCCGCTTCCGCAGCTGGGACTTACCTCCAGTCTGCTTCGGATTGGTGTTATGTTAAGCCGGATGTCAGGTAAACGTGTCGGTATTCTGGGACTTAACGGGTGGAATCCGGGGGACAGCGGAATGGAATACAAGGGCAAATATGTCGATGAGCTGTGGGGAGGACTTCAGGGAAGACAGCTGCAGGCTGGCGAGCTGCTCGCCAAGATGCATATGCTTGCCCCCCGGGTTCATTATTTAGCGGGAAGCCGGGACCTCAAAAAGCTGTACTACTACAATACCGAAGGAGTTTCCTGGCTGATCGATCAGGCCAAGGAATGCTTCGATTTAATTTTGCTTGATGCGGGAAGCTATCCCGATCATGCCCTTGCCGCGCAAAGTATTTTGGCGGCGGATTTGCTGCTGGTTCAGATGCATCAGCGCCAACAGGCGAAGCTGCAGTGGCAGCGGATGTGCGAGCATATCCTGCAGCCGGTGTTCCGCTGGGAGGAGCGCCAGTCGCTCCTGCTGTTTAACCAGATGCAGCGCTCTCCGGAAATGGAGAACGAGAAGCAGCTTTCGCGTCAGCTCGGTCTTTCCTATGTCGGCAGCCTGCCGCATATTACTTCGTTCGCCCGCGCTGAAGCAGAGGGGAGGCTGTTCGAGCAGGTCTGGCCCGAATACGATAAGGAGCTGAGCAAGGTATGCCGGGCGCTTTTGCATTTTTACGGCATACCTCCGCTTCCGGAGCCGCCGGTTGCCCTGGAAGGGAGAGCGGCAGAGAAGGAAGGGGCGGTGAGGGGAACCTCATGGCTCCGCTGGATGAAGCCGGTGAAGGGGGCCTAGGAGGTTGGATAACGTCCGGAATACGAGATTTCATATCGGGCAATTTCGTCCCCGTCAGCAGACCGAATTGGCTGCCGCCTCTCCCGGTTCGAGGGATGCCGTTCAGGAAGCAGTGCTTGAGAAAGATAAGCCAGCTGTCTTCGAGCACATCTGTCAAGCCTATAAAGAGCTTGCCGGGGAGCGGTTTGCCGGCGCTGTGACGCGCGGGATTGCCGATCGCCTGCGCAGCGGACTGGGGGGAGCGGACGAAGCGGAAGCTTTCGTTGAGCTTGAGAATCAGGCGATTATCGGCGTCCCCGAAACCGTAACGGCGATCATGGAGCAGATTCAATCGTTTGTCGATCAGCGGGGACTGCATCAGGTGGAGCTGCCCGAGTATTATATCGGGCTTCGAGCCTATGCGAGAGAGGAGCAGCGATGCTACTCGGACGTTACCCATGCGATGTTTCATGAAATGTACGGCTTCAAGGCGCTCGCCTGCTGGCAGAAGTATCCCGACAGCTACGCTGCCCAGATTATCGGCACCTCTATCTGGATTCATCACGGAGGCAGGCATGAGAGAATGCCGTTTCAGTTCGCATCGCCGCAGGACGTGGATAAAATCATTCGCGCGCTGACGAGGCAGAAGGAAGACGCCATCGTCAACCTGTACCATACGACATTGGAGGTGGACTTATATACGGGCGAGCGGGTTACGCTGACGGTCAAGCCGGATGTGAAGCATGATGTCATCACCTTCCGCCGCTTTCTGATCGGACGGGTGACGGTAGACGATCTGGCCGATGAGAGACGCCGTACGATGCCGCTTGAGGCAGTCGATCTGTTCAAGGGGCTGTCGAAGACGCATTGCAACACGATTATCGTCGGGCCGCCCGGCACGGGCAAAAGTACGACGCTGAAGGCGCTTTTGGCTGAACGCGCCGACCACTATACGGGGGCCATAATCGAGAAGCATTATGAATTGGCCGCAAGCCGCGATTTTCCCGAAAAGAAGCTCATTGAGCGGGTAACGCACGAAGGAGCGTTCCACCATGCTATGGATCAGGTGCTTCGTTTTGACGTGGATTATGCGATTATCGGCGAAGTTAGACGGGTAGAGGCCGAGGGAGCTATGCTCGCCTGCGAACGTCTGCTCAAAGGCTTCGGCAGCACGTATCACACTTGGAAGCCCGAGACGATTCCTTCGCAGTTTGCCCGTTTGCTGTGCAGCTTGACACCGAGCGTCCGCTTTGAAGAGGAGGAGAAACGGGTTGCTGAAAATATCGATATCGTTATTGTGCAGTCGCAGGATGTGACAAGGACCCGCAAGCGGATCAAGAGCGTAATGGAACTGCGTTATAACCGGCATAACGGCGAGATCAGCACCCATGAGCTGATGCGCTGGGATCAGCATACGGACGAATGGACCTATCGCTTTGATTTAAGCGAAGGGCTGTGCGGTGAAATGCGGGAGGTCGAGCCTGAATGGGCGGAGAGGACTTTTCAAGCGCTAAGGCGGTTAAGTGAGAAATATCCGATGCCGTCCGAGGAAGGGGTTGTTATTTATAATCCTTCCGAAAACCGGATGCAGCGAGGGAGTCAACCGGCCGCGGGTCAGCGCCGCAGCGAGCATTTGGGATTCACCGGAGCAGAGCCGGACGCTGAGGAAATCAACCGATAGAAGCGGCCTTCGTCGGAGTGGAAAATGCAATTTTGCATGAAGAGATTCAGGAAAAGGGGGAGCCCGGATGGCAGTATACCCGCTGCTTTATGCCGTACTGATGTTCCTCTCGGCTTGGGCTTTTACTTCGGGTCTTTATTTGACGCTTCGTCCGCTGCTGCGGTACATGCGCGAGCTGCTTCGCACGGAACGGCGCCACCGCTTGAACATGAAGCGGCTGTCCCGGCAGGGCTTCGGCAGCTTTCCAACGGGCCGTATTGCGCAGCAGTGGCATCGATGGCGGCGAGAACTGGAGCTTCTGCTTAAAGCGACACAGGGTCCGAATTTTCAGGAAAGCTCTGTGCAAAGGTTTGTCGTGTTGACTATCGCTGCCGCCTGCTCTATTGGTACGGTCAGCTGCTTGATTACGGCGGATGCCAGATTCAGTCTTTTTATCGGCATACTGGCGCTGGCGCTTCCTGTTATTTATCAGCGGATCAAGCTGAGAAGCCTGCAAATCCAGAGCGGGTACGATCTTGCGGAAGCAATCGGCATCTTGGCAAGCAAATACAAAGTGACGCGGGGCAATATGCGGATGGCCCTGCAGCTGTCAAGCCAAGAGGTCACCTCGGCGGCCATCCGGCGGCACTTCATGAACTGGATAAGGGAGGAGTTGAATTACGTTGAAGCAAGCGAGCTGGAGAAAGCGGTGGAAGAATTTATTTACAGCATCCAAACCTCCTTTGCCAAGCAGCTTGGACTGACGGTATTAAAGGGGCTCCTGCGTGGCGAGAACGTAGAGAACACCTTGATGGCGATTGATAAAAATATTCACCGGCAGATGGATATGCTGCGCGATGAAGGAGATTCCAGCTCCGAGGTGCTTCAGTTAAGCTGGCTTCATGTCGTGCTGTTCCCGCTTCTTATTGTCCTTATGATTATTTTTATGGGATATAACAGCACGGTTCACTACCAGCTGGAGACGGAGCAGGGTCGGTTCTGGCTGACAACGACCGTCTGCTTTATTGCCGGCTCGCTTTTGCTGGCTGTATGGTTCCGCCGGCCTCCGAACGATTATTAGAAAGGAACGGCTGACAGAAGATGACTTATGAAGAGCTATGGTATAGAGCGGCCGGTATGCTGCTTGCCCTATTCATTTGTTTCCTGTATGTTCTGGCGGCTTATATGGTTCACCGCAAGCTTAGGTCTCCTGTATCCTTGAAGCATTTGACCCGGCTGCAGTATATGCGGCTGCGCGGCTGGCTTCACAATCCGGAGCTGGAGCAAAAGCTTGCCGGCACCGGCTATCCGTTTCGTCTGAACGCTTGGCGCATTCAATCGCTTCGTTATGGCATTGCGTTCGTATGGCTGATGAACAGCGTCTACGACGAACTGATTCAGGGACAGGAGCATCATTGGGCCAGTGTGGTTTTGAAGCTGTGGGGACCGGTGGTTTTATTGCTGGCAACGAATACGAAGGCTTCCCTGTTAACTTATTTTTTAAGCAAATGGAAAGAAGTAGACGATGGGGAGAAGAATCGGGAGCTGTTCATGATCTACAGCATGATAGCCGACGAGTTAAAAAGCAGCGGCCGCCGCAGGCTTAATTTACATACCCTTTTAACGAAGCTAAGGGACTACACGATACGGATTAAACCGTCGTTGAATAAAGGGCTGCGGCTTTTTGACGAAGGAGAGCACGCTGCATTAAATGCGATCGCCGAGGACATCGGAACCCGTGAAGCCAAGGAGCTGTGCAAGCTGCTGGCGGATTTGGAGCTGACACCGCCCGAAGAGCTTTCGGCGCTGGTCGATGCAAGGGAGGAGAGCTACACCCAGATGCTGCGGGAAAACCGCAGGAGACGCCGCAGGTTTTTCGGTAATTTGGCTTATGCCGCAGCCTTCAGTCCGCTGCTGATTTATTTGTGGAATGCCCTTAATGTGGCACAGCAGTATGTGACGGATTTAGCGAGGAATACGAACCAATTTGGATCCTAACGAACGAATGAGGAGTGATTGGCATTGAAACCGGCTTTGGAGAAGTTTCTGTTAATCGCAGCTACCCTTGCTGCCATTGGAATTTTTATTTATGTCGCGCTCTGGACCTCCATTAAGGACAAGAAAACGCAGATGGATAATTTATTTAACAGCACCAATGTTCCGACGAGCTATCATTTTATGATTCCGCCTTCTTCATCTTCTTCCCCTTCTTTAACGACGGAGCCTAAGCTTGGGCCGAGTGACCGAACGATGGATCGAGAGGGAAAGCTGGGCGATAGCTCGGAATGCTTGCTTGACAGTGCCGCTGGCAGCGGGCAAGTCAAAGATGCTGCATTTATATGAAAGCGGCATTGGTGGAAATGCTGACCGTTTATTTCTTAATGCTGCTGCTTTTCCAGCCGGTGCTGCACGATATTTATTCGACCAGGGCGAATGCGGTCGAGATGGTGCTGGACAGCGCCATTCAGAAAGCATCCAACGCCGACAACGGCCGGTTTACGCCGGAAATTATTGATGAAATGCACAGCACGCTGGAGAACACCTTTTTGCTTGATGCAAGTGACATCCGTTTCAACGGTACGACAGAATTGACGCCGAGAGGACAGTATATTGAAGGGACCCTATCGGTTAAAAGCACACCGAGGTGGTTGTTTAAAAATTTGTTCGGCAGTTCAGGAGAGGAGCCGCCGCAAATTTCACGCTATGCCAAGCAAATGAGCGAGGCGCTGGTCCGGTGATTTGCCATGAAGCGCGCCTTGTTATTGATGTATGTCATTTTATTGTTTTTATATACGACAAGCTTCGAGGCGGACCGGTTCATCACATCGACTACGCATAACCGGCTGAAGTTTGCTTTGAATCACGGGGGGCATGACGCTGCGCTTCAAATCGATAAGGGCGAGCTGGCCGAAGGCCGGATTGTTTTTCGGCCGCCAGCGGCACGGGCCGCTTTTGAAGCGGCTCTGCAGTTCAATCTGCAGCTGCTTGGGAATGGAACGCCGATGGAGGGGAGCCTTCTGCACTCCGCCCCGTTGATTGTATTCGAAGATTATGTGGATGACCGCACGCCGGGAGTTGTGTTTCCTTACCGGTATGTTCAAGAGAGCAGGCTGATTGACAAAGTACTGAAAGGGCCGGCTGTCGTTTATCAGGTGAAGGTAAAGCTGCCTCGTACCAATGCATTGTCATTCAACGGTTATATTTACAAAACGGTAGTTTATGAATATCCGCTGCTGTAGAAAACAAAGCAAAGACAAGGCATTTACTAATTTTTCAGAGAGGGGACCGAGGTCCAATGTCCAAAACACGCGTTCGAGTCAACAAAATGAAGCTGAGATTTGCTCTTATTCTAATGGGAATCCTCCGTTTGGCGGCGTATGCTTCCGCCTGGCTCAGCCTGCTCCCTCAAATGCTGAGAGGGTCTGTACAGGAGCCGGAGGACGGACGCTGGAGGGATGCAAGTAATCTGTGACCATGGACCCCTCTGCTTCGTAAGAGCCGGTTGAAAGCAGGAAGAAGTTGGAGTACTCTTACAGAAGAAGCGGGGTCACATACCCGCAAAAGGAGGGGCATAAAGCATGGCATTTATGGATTGTCATTTTTTCTCGGAGACGCTGGGCGTCTCTGCCTCGATGTATGTCATTTTACCTCAGCCGGCTGCAGGACAAATCGGCATGAAGTCTAATGTAGTGGGTAAGAAGCATCCTACCCTTTATTTACTGCACGGGTTGTCCGACGATCATACGATTTGGATGCGGCGGACTTCCATCGAGCGGTATGCTGCAGAGTACGGCTTAGCTGTGGTGATGCCGGCGGTTAACAGGAGCTTTTACACAGACATGGCGCACGGCTACCGTTACTGGTCCTTCGTCAGTCAGGAGCTGCCTGCTTTGGCCCGTTCCTTTTTCCCCTTATCGGAAGAGCGGGAGGATAATTTTGCAGCGGGGTTGTCTATGGGCGGTTACGGAGCGTTTAAGCTGGTCTTATCATGTCCTGACCAGTTCGCTGCGGGAGCCAGCCTGTCCGGGGTAATGGATGTGGCTGAAACGGTAACGAGAAGAGACCCGGTCGAGTTCAGTAACGTATTCGGCGATCTTGCACAGTTAGCCGGCAGCCGCAACGATTTATTCCGGCTGGCCGAAGACGCGGCGTCCGGGTCCGCTCCTCAGCCCAAGCTGTATCAATGCTGCGGAACGGAAGATTTCTTGTATCAAGGCAATGTCCGTTTCCGCGATCATTGCAGGCAGCTGGGGCTGGATCTGACCTATGAGGAGGAACCGGGTACCCATGAATGGGGTTACTGGGACCGCAAAATCCAATCGGTGCTGCAGTGGCTGCCGATCCGTCAGCAGCCATCGTTGGCATCGGAAGGAGGCGAAGAGCATGAGCGAAACTAGCAGCCGTATTGAGAGACTTCAGGAAAAATTGCGTCAGCAGCAGGCGGACGGATGTCTTATCACGCAAAATGTAGACTTGTATTATTTTACCGGATCGATGCAAACCGGTTATTTGTTCGTACCCGGCGAAGGCGAGGCGCGTTTTTTCGTCAGGCGCAGCGTTGTCAGGGCTGAAAGCGAGTCGGCCGTCCCCGTGGAAGCGCTCGGATCATTCCGCGAGTTCGGCAGACGGCTGGCACAGCTGTATCCTTCTATATTTCTGACGGCAGGTGCGAATCGTAAGTTACGGATTGCGGCAGAGTTCGACGTACTGCCTGTTCAACAGCTCCATCGGCTTCAAGCGGTGCTTCCGGATATGGAGTGGCTTGACGGTTCGTTAATTATTCGTGAATTGAGGATGATCAAATCGGCAGCGGAGATCGCGCTTATCCGCGAGGCCGCTCGCGTGATTGATCTTGCGTTTGAAACGGCTATGCAGACGCTCCGGCCAGGCATGACCGAGCTGGAGCTTATGAGCGGGATCGAGCATACGATCCGTCGTGAAGGTCATATCGGTACGATGCGGATGCGCGGCTATAACCAGGAGGTTATTACCGGCATGATCGGAGCGGGGGAAGCGGCAGCCGTGCCGAGCTATTTCGACGGTCCGGCTGGCGGGCAAGGGTTGTCCGCTGCGGTACCCCAGAGCGTGAGCAGACGTCCAATCAGGCAAGGGGAACCGATTCTGATTGATATCGGCTGCTGCATTGAGGGGTACGTCATCGATCAGACGCGGACGGTTTCGCTGGGAACGCCTGATGAAGACCTGCTGCAGGCCTATCATGTCACGGAAGCCATTCTTCGCAGTGTGGAAGCGGATTTGAAGCCGGGTACGGTTTGCGAGCATTTGTACAGAAAGTCGCTGATGATGGCGGATGAGGCCGGTTTAAGCGGCCACTTTATGGGCTATGGCGCGGATCAGGTGAAATTTCTTGGTCATGGTATCGGTCTGGAGATCGATGAGCTTCCTGTACTGGCTAGAGGCTTCCATTATCCGCTCCAGCCGGGCATGGTCATTGCTATCGAGCCGAAATTTACTTTCCCGGGACGAGGCGTCGTCGGGATTGAGAACAGCTATGCCATTACAGAGAACGGCTTTGAGAAGCTGACGGTAACCCGCGAAGGCTGGATTCAATTGTAACCGCTGAATACAATTTTAAAGCACATATTCTTTGCAGGAACGCCCCAAGCCGCTGCGGCAGCCTATTGCCCAGCGGTTTGGGGCTGTTTAGCGCACATTCAGCTATAAATGTCCTAATGTATCCGTTGAGAACGCAATGTCAGGCGTTGAAGTCCAGCCGGCGGCGGGAGCCTCTGTTTTTTCCTATTCCCCTAATCCTTCTTAATATGCTTTGGTTGCGGAAGCCGTCATAGCCGTCTTTGCCATTACCTTTTCCGTTATTAGTACCTGCACCTTTATCTATCTATATCTATCTATATCAACCTCTATATCTACCTCTATGTCTACCTCAATGTCTATCTCTATGTCTATATCTCTGTTTATATCTATATCTTTACCTTAACGCAGCGTCAAG
>Ga0182739_1003034_pt1 | contig 15102 bp, 11 predicted proteins | sample eDN5th30CBELigBY_FD_128873 | JGI IMG/M metagenome (GOLD analysis project Ga0182739, IMG submission 128873) | Enriched backyard soil microbial communities from Emeryville, California, USA - eDNA 5th pass 30_C BE-Lig BY (version 2) (version 2) | ecosystem: Environmental > Terrestrial > Soil >... | reverse complement strand
GGCGAGTATTGCGCTTCCGCTGCTGACATGCAGCCCAGAGAAGGAAGTGAAAGGGAACCAAAATGCAGCGGAAATCGAACGCAGGGCAAGAATCCGGGTTATCGAGGCGGGGCTGCACGCGATCCGCGAGGAAACGGATGATGAGAACCGTGCGGAAGCCGTCAAGCTGATCTCGGAGTACAATCGCCTGCTGCAAATGACCAGGCTGCAGGGCAGGCTGGACTATGGAAGCTCCTGGAAGACCGCTGTCAAGCTGCGTCTGGAAGGGCTGAAGGCGGAACGGGAGGTTATCGAGCGGTGGCAGAAGGAGCACCGGATTTCGCCGCAGCTGGCCGCTCATTTTCAATCGTCTTTAAGCCAGGTCGAGCTTATTTTGACGAACCGGTTAAAAATCAGGCTGCTGCTGTATCTCACATGGACCGCCTTGAAGAGCCGGAGGCATCGTATGCAGCTGCAAGCCGATCCGACCTGGAGCGGGGTGAAAGCGATGAAGCTGGAAGCTATTTACGCGGCAATCGAACGCATGGAGCAGCTGGAAACGGAGGATAACCGCGATATGCTCCGCAGCATTCTGGCCGATTACCGCAGCATGGCCGAGCAGCTGGAGCACAGGATGAGCGGTCAGCCTGTCGGCAGTCCGAAGAAATCGGTTCGGAGAGACCTGGAGCTGAAAGCTTTTCAGGCGGAACGCAACGAGATTCAAAGCATGTACGAGAACGGCGATATTGACCGCAATTTGGCCGGAGCGCTGAGAATTCATATTAATTACCGCGAAGCCAGTGTTATGGAAGCACAAACCGTCCATTCGGAATGAGCGGCGGATGGAAAACGGTTGGTCTGCTGAAAAAAGTTGGTTGTCATGAGCGATACTTTTGAGTTACAAAGGAATCGGGGCCCTATCGGCGAGGCCTTAAGTGCAGCGATTGAGCCTTTCTGCATGGAAAATGGAGCCAGGCTCCGGCTTGTCGCTGGACATCGTTTCTTTGTATAATGACTACACTGACAGGGCTGAGCAATCCGGACAACCCGTTTTAGTTCCTAGAACTGAAAACGGGTTGCTTTATTTCAGCTGCGCATACCAATCGTTGAGGAGCTAGTGGGCTATGGAGAAGACCTGGTATAACCGATTGCTGCTATCTTATTTTCCGATTTTGTTTATAACCGTCAGCATGATCATATTTGTATCCGTTTCCATGATGAGCGAAATTTCCATTAAAGAAACGGAAAAGGCGAATCGGATTTTTGCCAAATACGTGATCGATTCCATGGAAACCTCGTTGAAGGGAATGGAACGCGTCATTTTGGAAGAGGCCGGGAACAGCGACGCGCTGTATGAATTTTTCGAGATGAGGAATGAAGGGCAGGCCGGGATGGTCAACTACCAGGCTTCGATTGAACTGCATAAAATCATCGACGACAACCCTGCCATTCAATCGATCTATTTGTACCGGGTCAAAGATCAACAGGTATTGACAACCAATGCGATCCAGGCGCTCGATACGTTCGAAGACAAGGCTTTCGTGGAGCAGTCGCTCGAGAAGCCGAATAACACGGGCTGGTCTGCAGTCCGAATGTATTCGGATCTAAGCCTGCAGCCGAAGGAAAAGGTCATTTCCATCAGCAAAAAGGCGCTGCTTCCTTTCGGTAACCAAGGAATCATCGTCGTCAACGTCCGGGTCAGCTCGCTTCTGCGCATCGTAGAGGAGATGATTAACCCGGAAATCACCTTCATGGATATCAGGGATGAGGGGGGACAGCGCGTTTATCCTGTCGAGCTGACAGGAGCCGCGGAACACACTGGGGAGGTATCCGACGAAGGCAGCGTCATTACGGACATTCATTCCGATGTCGTCGGCTGGAATTTTGTCAGCGGCATCAAGGGAGGCCGGATGTTCGGCTGGGTATCGGCGATCTCTCATCTGTGGCTGGGGATTGGCGTGCTGACCGTGCTGTTCAGCATTCTGTATACGTTCTACGTCACGCGCAGAAATTATAAGCCGATCGAAGGCATTATGGAGCAGATCAATAAATATCAGAGCCGCAGCCCGTTGAAGGGCAAGAGCGGCGACGAATTTTCCTTCATCGGCAGGGTATTGGAAAATTTAATGGATCAGACCAGCCGTTACGAGAAGCGGTACCGGGAGGATCTGATCGTCCGGCGCAAGCAGTTTTTCCTGGATTGGCTGGGCGGGCAGACCCCGATGGAGGCAAAGGAATGGGCTTTGCACATGGGCCGCTACAGCCTGCCGAGCCGGTTTACGCAGCTGGCGGTCGGCGTAGCCGAAATCGATGCGTTCGCATCGTTCCAACGGAGCTATACTGCGACGGACCAGCATTTGCTGAAATTTGCTCTTACCAACGTAGTACATGAGCTGTCCGATCCGTCGTGGCTGACGATATGGGCGGAGTGGATTTCCGATAAGCGTCTGGCCATCCTCCTGATGCTGCACCGGGAAGAAGAGACGAGCGACGAAGCCGTAAACGATTTGCTGGACCGTTTCCGTACATGGGTGGCGGTTAATTTGAAGTTTTCGTTAACGCTGGGCGTAGGGCGGAGCACGGAACGGCTTTCGGGCGTGAACGCTTCCTTCGGGGAAGCGGCTGCCGCGCTGGAATACAAAATGTCGCTTGGGAGCAATCAGGTGATCCGCTACGAAGAAATTGCAGCGGCCAAGCCGGGGGATACGCATAAATATTTTCAGCTGATGGATGCGATGATTCAGGAATTTCGGATGGCCGATGCCAGCTGGCAGCTTCAGGTCGATCAATATGCCGAATTTCTGGGACAGGACGTGCTCAAGGAAGCCGAGATCAACCATCTGCTGCAGTATTTCCTCCGGCTGCTGGAGCGGACGATCGAAGGGCTGTCTCCCGAAATCGGCCAATACTGGCGGGAGGTCATTCATCCGCAGCTGACCCAGGCGCTTGACACCTCCGAAACGTCGGAAGAGCTGCTGCCCGTCTTCGTCTCCTCGCTCAAGCAGCTGCACGGAAAGTATATTTCGCTCAGAGATGCCAAAAGCCATCACCAGCTGGTCAACGAGATCCGCCAATATATTGAGGACAATTATGCTAATCCGGACTTATCGCTTAATTTAATTGCCGATCAGTTCCATGTGAACGCCAAATATTCCAGTCATCTGTTCAAGGAAGCCTATGGCATGAAGTTTGTCGACTTTCTGATGAATTTAAGAATGGAACATGCCAAAAAGCTGCTGCTGCAAACCGACCTGCCGCTGCAGGATATTTCCGAGAAGGTCGGTTACACTCACTCGATTTCGTTCGGGCGGACGTTCAAGAAAGTCGTCGGCGTCACACCCGGGGATTACCGCAAATATACGCCGAATGAGTAGCGGACGGAAGGCTCCGGTGTGCTGTCAGCGGCATGCGGAGCCTTTTGTTACGCCTCCGGGCGCTCCTCCGACAAACGGTTTGTCATCGGATTCCGGTTGGTCGGCAGGCGGTATGAGCCCTGTGCGAATCGGTTTGCCTGTGAGAATCATGTTGGTTGACCCTCCGGCGGGCGACCCTGTATAACGGAGATACATCCCCACGGTTCACTCCATCCGGCACGGGTTCAATAAAGAGTCGGGACGTGGAAACGCCAGGGGGCGAAAGTCAACGAAGCATACGGTACAGAAATAAGCGAATAAGCGAAAACAAAGGAGATGCATCGCACTGAAAAAGAAAGCGCTTAAACGAAACGCGGCTTCCGTTCTTGCGGCAGCGACGGCCTTCGGCCTGCTGATCGGCTGCACCAGCAAAGAAGAACAGCCAGGGGCGGCCCCGGTGACGGGCGGCAGCGGCTCCGACGACCAGCAGGTGACCTTGAAGGTGGAGGTGTTCGACCGGGGCAACTCGCCGGCCGGGATGACCGTCACGAACAATCAGGTAACGAAGTGGGTGCAGGATACGTTCGGCACGCCGAACCATATTAAGCTGGAATTTGTGCCGGTTCCCCGGGCGCAGGAAGTGGATAAGCTGAATGTGCTGATGGCAAGCGGCGACTCGCCGGATATTGTCTTCACCTATGACCCGAACCTGGTTTACAAATATGTTCAGCAGGGCGGCCTGATGGACTTGGGGCAGCTGCTGGAGGCGAACGGGGCCAACCTCAAAAGCTATCTGGGCAGCGACACGCTGGAATACGGCAAGTTCGACGGCAAGCAGTATGCAATCCCGGCGAAGCGCGTTTACTTAGGCAAGTATTCCTCGATGATCCGTCAGGATTGGCTCGACAAGCTCGGGCTGCCGGTTCCGAAAACGACCGATGAAGTATATGCGACGCTGAAAGCGTTCAAGGAAAAAAATCCGGGCGGCAGCGGCACGATTCCGCTGGGCTTCTCCCTGGCTCCGGCTTCCTATGAGCCGATCATTTGGCCTTTCATTAAGAAAACCTCGGACGAGGAGAGATACACGCTGATGCAGCTGCTCGGGTCCGGCGATAAGCCGACCTTGATGCCCGGCCATAAAGAAGGCGTTAAATTCCTGAACAAGCTTTACAATGAAGGGCTCCTTTCGCCGGATTTCGCGCTGGATAAAGACAAGAAGAAGCTTCAGCAGGACGTGATGACCGGCAAGGTAGGCATGTATGCCGAGGATGCGGGGCAAAGCTACGGTACGGCGCCCGAAGTGGCAGGCATTCTGCAGAAAAACGTACAAGGCGCCAAAATTACCCCGATCGATCCTTACACCAATGAAGAAGGCAAGCATACGAAGCCGGGCTATCAGCCGGCCGGGATGTACATTATGATTCCGAAAACAAGCAAAAAAGGCGAAGCTGCCATGAAATATTTGAACTGGATGGCCCAGAAGGATGTGCTGAACCGCCTGACCAACGGCGAGGAAGGCAAAAACTATACGCTGCAGGACGGCATTCCGATTGTAAAGGATGACGAGGCAACGAAGAATCTCCTCTATAACGCAGGGGACATGAGGCTTGTGTCCAACGGTCTAGACCTTGGCGACAATGCGAAGAACCTGAAGGCGATGTCGCTCGCCGTGCCGGAAGCCTTCCGCGCCGATGCCGCCGTTTCATACCAGAACGGACTGGCCGACGGCATTCCTCCGCTCCGCTTCGACCGTCCGATCCAGGCAGAGGTGAAATACGGCAAGGTGCTGCTCGACAAGTATGAAGAAATGCTCGTCAAGTGCATGATGGCCAAACCGGATGAGTTCGACAAGGTGGACGATGCCATGCTCAAGGATTATATGACGAGCGGCGGCGAGGAAATCAAGAAGGAACGGACAGAGGCTTACAAAAATATGAAAAAGTAAGCTTTCACGAAACACCGGGAACCGGGTTCTGAAACCGGAGGAAGCGGGGGCTTTCTCCGGAGGTGCCCGGGGTAAGACGAGATAGGAGGAGCTGATGTGAAGTGAGAGGCACAGGAGCCTATATGATCCGTTATTGGCAGCTGTACGCCATGCTGCTACTGCCTTTGGTATACTTCATCGTATTCAAGTACGGACCGATGTACGGTGTGACGATTGCGTTCAAAGAGTTCAATTTGTTTCAAGGAATTAACAAAAGCCCCTGGATCGGCTTAGCCACCTTCCGCGAAATTTTTAAAATGGATGCGTTCTATGCGGCGCTGCGCAACACCTTTATGCTTAATTTTCTGGATCTGATTTTCTCCTTTCCCGCACCGATCGTGCTGGCTTTAATGCTTAACGAGCTGGGCAGGGTCTGGTTCAAGAAGCTGTCCCAGACGATTCTGTATTTGCCGCATTTTATATCCTGGGTTATTATCGGCGGCATTGTCTATCAGGCGTTCTCGACGAACTCCGGCGTAGTGAACCATTTGCTCGGAAATATCGGAATCGGTCCGGTTCCGTTCCTGTCGGATAAATATTATTGGCTCATTACCTACTTGGGCACGGGGATATGGCAGAGCGCCGGCTGGGGTACTATCATCTATTTGGCGGCGCTGACCGCTATCAACAAAGAGCTGTACGAGGCCGCGGATGTGGATGGAGCGGGACGTTTTGCGAAAATATGGAATATCACGCTGCCCGGAATCCGTTCCACGATTATCGTGCTGCTTATTCTGAAGCTGGGCGAAATGGTCCAGATCGGCTTCGACCGCCCTTTTGTGATCGGCAATGTGACGGTCGCGGAATTTTCACAGGTATTAAGCACGTTCGTCTACAAAATGGGGATGCAGACAGGCGAATATTCCGTAGCTACGGCCGTCGGCTTTTTTCAGGCTGTCGTAGGCCTGGTCTTCATTCTGAGCTCCAACTACATTTCCAAGAAAACGACGGATGAGAGCATTCTTTAACACCCTGAAAAAAGCTCGTTTCTCTTTGAGGCCGCTGAAACTAGCGGAGAGTACGGAATCGTTCTGGAGAAGCGAAAGCGTTCGCCTTTGTCCCTGGATTTCAACCGCTAATAGCGGAATATAATCAAAGAAATCCAGGGAGGACAGCGATCGGAAGAATGTTCCGTACTCGCAGCGATGACTTTTTCAGCGGACGCCTTCTTTTTACGACGTTTTTGTCGCCAGCTATTCGATCCTCTTTATTAGGAAAGGAGTCTTCTTATGAACGTAAAGGCCGGCAGCCGGTTGTTCGATGGAGTCAATGCAGCGCTGCTGCTTATAGCTCTGCTCCTGTGTCTGGCTCCGTTTCTTCATATTTTGTCGATTTCTCTGAGTTCCAACAAGCCGATTATGTCGGGTGTGGTGACGATTTTTCCGGTTGAGCTGAACTGGGAGGCGTACAACCGGGTATTGGCCGATGCGGCCATGCTTCGTTCGCTCGGTTTATCGGTCGGGCTTACCGTGCTCTTCACTGTAATGTGCATGCTGATGACGATCTGCGCAGCGTATCCGCTGACCAAGACGGAGCTGAAGGGCCGTAAAGTGTTTATGTATTTGATCGTGTTTACGATGTTTTTCAGCGGAGGGATTATTCCCGAGTATATCCTTGTAAAGGAGCTCCATCTGGTCAATACGATCTGGTCGCTGATTTTGCCGATGCTGGTCAATCCTTTTTATCTGATCATATTAATTACGTTTTTCAATAATATTCCGAAAAGTCTGGAGGAGTCGGCGGAGCTTGACGGAAGCTCGCACTTCGGGACGCTGGTGCGGATCATTCTGCCGCTGTCGATGCCCGCGATCGCCACGCTGAGCCTGTTCTATGCGGTAAACCGCTGGAACGGATTTATGGATTCGCTGTTCTACATTACCGATCCGAATCTGTACCCGCTGCAATTGAAGCTGTACCAGATGATCATGAACAGCATGATGACGGATCAGATGCAGATGGAAGGCGCGCAGATCGTGCAGGTGCTGCCGGAGAGCTTGAAGGCGGCGAGCATCGTTGTCGCGACCCTCCCGATTCTGATCGTCTATCCTTGGCTGCAGCGGTATTTTGTATCCGGTATTATGCTTGGCTCGGTAAAAGGTTAGCGCTCAACGGTTAATAGGCTCTTGTTAACGGCTGAAGGAGGAGAAACGATGCAAGACAAGGGAGAATATGCATTCTCAACCTGCTGGAACATCAAACGCCACACGGACGGCAGGGCGATGATCGAAGAAATCCGCGAGCTCGGCTTTCGCAGGGTGGAGTTGAATTATAACGTTACCCGGGAGCATCTGCGCACGATCGAACCGATGATTGAACAGGGAGAGATCGGTATTTCCAGCGTGCATAACGTGTTTCCCTATATCGATGATAAAGATTATGACACGGACTCCGTCATGCTGGGATTTGACGACGAAGCGAAGCGGCAGCGCTCCGTAGAACTGCTGATCGGCTCGATGGAATATGCCGACCGGTACGGAGCCCAGGCGGTTGTCGTCCATCCGGGCGAGGTGCCCTTCGAGTACAACATCGATGCGGAGCTGAAGAAGCGCTATCGCGAGCAGGGCAAGACTTCGGAAGCCTATCAATCGCTGTGGGCGGACATGCTGGAGCGGCGCGAACGGTTGAGCCCGATCTATACGAAGCGCATGCAGGAGAGTCTGGAGAAGGCGTGCGAGCATGCCGCCAAACGGGGCTGGAGCATTACCATCGGCATAGAGACGCGCTCACGCTGCTACCAGATGCCGACGCTGATGGAAGCGAAGACGATCTGCGATCATTTGCAGGGGGCGCCTGTCTATTTGTGGTACGATATCGGCCACGCGACGATGATGGAGCGGATGGGCTTGTACGATAACACTGTAGAGCTGGAGCAGGTTAAGCGGTATATCTATGGCGTTCATATTCATGAAACGCTGGAGCTCTCCGACCACTGGTGCCCTTATGTGCACAGCAAGGATTTGACGGGGTTCGACCGTTTTCTGGACGCGATCGGGCAGGCGAAAGTAAAAGTATACGAGCTGAAGGCCGCCTGCCGGCCGGAAGAAATCGATGAGAGTCACCGGCTCATTACCGGTAAGCTCGAAGGCAGGGGAAGCAGATGAGCGGGCTGGAACGGAGCCTGGCCGTTAAGTATGCGCCTGTCTTGTACTTTGACCGAAGAGAGCCTTTTTATCCCGTCAGGGTGGGGATTACCGTATTCACGGAGCCGGGGCCGTCGCCGTCGTTTCCTAGGAAAATACAATTTGACGTGCCGGACATTTCGTTCGTCATCGAATATGCGATTTATTGGGATTACGATATTCAGCATTTGTATGAGCTGGAGCATGTTTGGGTCTATGTGGGCCGTTGCGGAGAGGTGCTCGACGCGGAGGCGAGCTTTCACGGTAAATATTTGAAGTCGCTGCTGCCGCAAAAGAGCAATCTGGACGGCACGCATGTGCAGCTGTATTCGCAGCCCGGCAAGCATGCGTTCTCGCCGATGAAGGAATGGTTCGAGCTTGTCCCGAACCTGCGGACGGCTGCGGGCGATGAGGCGGGAGCGGACGGCTTGACCGTCCCGGATATGCTCCGCGGCCGACTCTCATCGGATGCAGCTGTGAACCGGCTTGTCAGAGAGCATCTGCAGTCGCTGGCGTTCGAGCCGTCGATGCAGTTTGAAGCGTATCGTATTCCGGAGGAGCTGTATACCACCTGGAATCAATTATATGAGGAAATACCGGGACGTATCGAGAGCGAGCTGGCCAAGTTGAGGGCCAGATACCAAGCATAAAGATAAAGGAGACGGATACACATGGATTCAACCTATATCAAACTGGTTCGCCTGTATGATGAGTCTGTGCAGTCAGCTTTAAGCAAGCAGGTTCGGGACGTATCGTCCAAATATGTCGGCGGCATCATGGATGCGTCGGGCATTCCCCGCCCGAACCACGGCGGTACGCCCAGCGTAATGGCTTGCTGGGCTTGCGCCTTGGTCAATCCCGAGTCACGGTATTATCACGATGCCGAGCTGCTCGCCGCCTTCGATCTGGCGGCCGATTTCATGCTGAACCGCCAGCATGCGGACGGCACGGTATCGCTCGGCTCGACGAATTTCAACTCGCCGCCCGACACGGGCTTCGTCGTCGGCGGAGTGGCGCAGATGTACCAGCTGCTGTCGCGGCACGGCTGGCGGGACATCCAGCCGTCCGCAGCGAAGCTGAAGCTGTTCCTGGAGCGGACTCTGCCCGCGATGCTGACGGGCGGCTGCCATACGCCGAACCACCGTTGGGTGCTTACCGCTGCGCTGTCGCTGCTCTATGAGATCTTTCCGCTGCCGGAGCTTGCCGCAAGAGCCGAGGAATGGCTTGCGGAGGGGTTGGACATCACCGCGGACGGCGAGTGGACCGAACGCAGCAACGGCATCTACAACGCCGTCAGCGACATTGCGCTCTATCATACCGGCCGGGTGCTTCACCGGCCCGAGCTGCTGGAGACCGTCCGCCGTAATCTGCGGATGATGGTCTATCTCGTGCATCCGTCCGGAGAGATCGTAATGGATTATTCGGGTCGTCAGGACTTCGGTCATACGTATCGCCCGGCTACCTATTTCCTCTCGTACCGCCTGATGGCGGCACACGACCGGGATCCGCTGTTCGCCGCGATGGCCGATTATGCAGGCTCGTTCATTCAAGGAACGGAGGGGGTCAACAATAACGCGCTGCTGCAATTGCTTCTGTATCCGAAGGAAACCGATATCAGCGGGCTGGAGCGCGCATCGCTGCCGGACCGTTATGTCAAGCTCATCAACGGCTCGCACCCGGCGGAAGAGCATCTGAAGCGGATTGACTCGGTTGGGCACCACATGAAAATACAGCACAGCAGCATGCATCTCGCTTTCGGCGCGCCGGTCGTCCGCATCCGGGACAGGGAGACCAGCGTGACGATTATGACGAGGACGCCTTCCTTCTTCTCCGTCCGGCACGGAAAGGTCCGGCTGCTTGGAGTCAAGGTCTCCACATCTTTTTCGCCAGGGATCGTCAAGTTCGAAGAGCTGACATGCGAGGGGAACGGCTATAAGCTGGGTGTGACGATGGAGAAAGGCTATAACGGCCCGATTCCCAAGGAAAAGCTGCTGCCGCAGGAAAGCTTTGGAGAACAGGCAGCGGCGGCTTCCGGGGCGCAGAGCATGCCGGAGGCAAGCGGGGAAAGCCGGATGCCGCCGGATGCGTCGCATGAGCGGCAGTTAAGCTCAGGTGCGGCAGAAGCGCAAGGCGAACCGAGCCCCTGGTACTTGCTGCCGCATCAGCACCGTCCGCTGACCCATGTCCAGACGCACCGTCTGACGGCTGAACTGACGCCGGAGGATTCGGGCTGGCGCATGCGGATCGTATCCGATGAACGGGAGGATGTGCTGACCCAGCTGACCTTTATTCTCGGGGCCGAAGGCGAGCTGCAGGGCGAGGGCTTGGCTGCTGCCGGCGAGGGACGCTATATGCTGCAAAGCGGCACGGCCCGCTATACGGCCGGCGGCGATGCGCTCGAGATATCGCCGGGAGCCTATGAGCATTTCGTAACGGAGCTGCGCGACGACAGCCATCCCGCGGGCTGCCAATATGTGCATTTGAACTGGGTGACCCCGTTCGATAAAACCGTCGCGGTGCGGTTGAGGTAAGATCAACAACTATCTAATAAAAGAGTATGAAGGAGGGTGCTTATGCCGCACTATTTTCATGAGCTGGAAAGCGCTCATTCCCGATTCGGCGAAGACGAGTCAGCCGTCTTGAAGCTTTTGGCCGACCGCTATGTCGGGGCTAACCCGCAGGCCGGCTTTATGTACCGTACATTTTATGCTTCCGGGATTTTGCAGAATGAAGAGGGGCTGTACGAGCTTGACCTCGGACGCCGTTTCCCGGAAGCGAAGCCCGGACAGACGTCTTATGCATGCGCTCTCGTATGGAGCGACGGGGAGCGCAGCCTCGATCTCGTGCTTCGCTGCACGGGTCCCGTAAGGCTTTACTTCAACGGAGAGCTGGCTTACCGCTCGAATGTAATCGACGAGATCAAGCCTGGGGCCAGCGTCAAGCTGAGCCTGCATTTCGTCAAAGGCTGGAACGCATTGTTCTTGGCGCTTCGCTGCACAGCGGCCGGCTTCGGCTGCCTGCTCGGAGCCGACGAGGCCAAGGTGCGTATTCTGAACGTGCTGTCTCCGTTCACGGGGAGAGCGGGCCAAGCAGGCTGGGCATACTCCGAGCCGGCGGACGGTGACCCGATTCGCGATGGCTGGGGATGTGATGAGCTGCTCGGCACCGGTGAGGCGGCAGGTCTGCGATGGCTGCCGGAAGTCGAGTGGGACGGGGCCGCGAGCCGCAAGCCGCTGCTGGAGCGGCTGTTCGGCCTGCAGCCCGGGCGGCAGGCTTACGCGTGGACGAAGCTGTGCTGCAGCGGATCAGGCGAAGCATGGCTGGTTCTGGAAGGCGCCGCATCCGGGCCAGCTGAGGTGTGGGTGAACGGCAGCCGGACGGCGGCGGCCGAAGGCCCGAAGGGCGGGCCGCTGTATGCCCGAATAAAGCTGCCGCCAGGGAAGCATGATCTGCTGGTGCGAAGCGTCTGCGGCGAGAGAGCGTGGGATGTGACGCTGACTTTCAGAAGCGAGAGCCCTCAGGCCCTGGAGCTGGCAGCGCCTCTGCCGGTGCATGGCAGCGATCAGGCGTGGCTGTACGCCGGTCCGTTCGATCCCGGCGTGGAGCTGCCGTACGCCGAATGGGTCCGCACCGACCGCTTGTATCCTTTGAGGAACGAAGCGGATGAGGCTGACACTGACGATAAGGCTTCAACCGAACGCGGAAAGAATGCGTCCCGCTTTACTTACTGGCAGCTCGATCTGCCGGATGCGCGGATACGCCCCTATTATGAGAACTCTATGCTCAGCAATAAATGGACGGCAGGCACCGTAACCAACTATGCCCGCTGGGATTATCCGCTTGGCGTTACGGTCTACGGACTGCTGCAGACGGGCCGCTGGCTGAACCGGCCGGATTTGGTGCGTTATGCGGTGGAGCATGTGCAGGCGTGCACCGAGCTGTACGAGTATTCGTTGTGGGACCGCGAGCAGTACGGCTTCCCTGCAGTAAATCAGCAGCTCGTCATGATGAAGATGCTGGATAACTGCGGCTCCTTCGGCTCCGCCATGCTGGAGGCGTACCGGGATTGCGGGGATACGGGCTTCCTCCCCATAGCGGACCGGATTGCCGATTTTATGCTGAACCGTCTGGAACGCAGGGAAGACGGGGCTTTTTACCGGGTATGTGCGGGCGAATATTCCGAGAATACGATGTGGGCCGATGATTTGTATATGAGCGCGCCGTTTCTGTGCAGATACGCCGCCGTCAAGAGCAGACCGGATGCGCTGGACGAGGCGGCCCGGCAGTTTTTGCTGTTCCGCAGCTATTTGTTCATGCCGGAGGAGCGGGTGATGTCGCATGTCTATGACTTCAAATACGGGAAGGCAACGGGCATTCCGTGGGGACGCGGCAACGGCTGGACGCTGTTCTCGCTGACGGAGGTGCTTGAAGCGCTGCCGATGGACCATGCGGAACGGCCCGCGCTGCTTGCATTGTATAATGAGCTGTGCGAGGGATACATTGCGCTGCAAGCGGAGAGCGGGCTCTGGCATCAGGTGTTGAACGATCCGGATGCCTATGAGGAAGCCTCCTGCACGGCGATGTTCGCCTACGGTTTTGCGCGGGGAGTACGGTTCGGCTGGCTGCGCGATCCGCAGCGCTTTCGCGCAGCGGCGCTCAAGGCGTGGACAGGCTTGACCCGTTTCGCCATCGACCGTCAGGGCAGCGTGCATGGCGTGTGCAGCGGCTCCCGGTATGCTTTTACCGCAGATTATTACAAGCACGATCTGCTGACGGTGATCAACGACAATCATGGCATCGGCATCATGATGCTGGCCGGCACCGAAATCGCCAAGCTGAAGCGCATGGCGGAGCAGGGAGCGTTATCGTACTAAAGCTCTTCCTTATCTCATTGGTTTGCATCGGTTTTACCCGAGGTTGCTGCCGGAAGAATATGCCGGAGGGAACCTCTTTTTTTGCGTGGAAACTTTAACTTAACCGGAAGTTGGTCTCATAAAAGAACGCTTTCATGATAAAATGGAGGTATTCTTTTCATTTGAAAGGAAAGGCGGGATCGAGGCATGGACGCTGGAAACCTGATTCAAATTCGTCGACTGGCGGAAGAAGACACAGAGATGATTTACCGTGTATTCTGCGAGCACGAGATCAATAAGCCCTTGAGCTATCTCATCCGGTGCTGGGAAGAGAACGCGACGGGAGTAAGAACGACGCTGCTTGCTTTCTACAAGGAACAGTTTGCAGGCAGCCTGCATCTGCTCGACCATTCGGGCTATCCGTATTTCGCGGACAATGGCATCCCGGAAATTAACGATTTCAACGTCATTTCCCCGCTGCGCAGGCTTGGCATCGGCAGCGAGCTGATGGAGGCGGCGGAGCGTCTCGCTTTTGAGAGCCGTCATATCGTTGGTATTGGGGTCGGACTGTATGCAAGCTATGGCAGCGCGCAGCGTCTCTATGCGAGAAGGGGATTTATTCCGGACGGCAGGGGAATCATGTACCGTCAGCAGCCGGCTGCTCCAGGGGAGCTGGCTCGAGTGGACGACGATTTAAACCTTTATTTTACGAAGAGCCGGCCCGAGGAGCAGGGAGACTAACAGCTTACATAAGATGCGGATTCGGAAAGGAAACCTTCTGCAGAAGCCTCTCGTTTGTGCCGGGCTTTCGGCCGCTAAAACCTTTATTTATAAAAATCCCAGTCTCTCCATGATGGAGGAGAATGGGATTTTATCTTACATCGGACTATTCCTGGTCGGAGGGAATGATTTCGTCGAGCTCGCTATCCTGCTGGTTAGCGGCAGCCAAAACCTCTTGATCCACTTTGCTGGCGCCTTGTATTTCTTCTGCGGCTTGTGCCTGGTTGTTCAGCTGTTCCTCCGTTTGACCGATCCCGTGAGCTCCCTGATGCCCTCTGCTTGTAGCCATTTGCTTCACCTCCTGACAATGAAATGAAAAGAACAAAGATAGTATGACCAGAAAGCTGGAAAAGGATGCTCCCGTTCGACGATCATGCTTCGAAAGGTTTATAGATTGTTCATAAAATGCAGCTGCTTTCGGGTCCGCGGGGCAGCGAATTGCTTTATACTTGAATAAAGCCAAGCAAGGCATCTGTCTCTTGGAGGCTTCTTATCATGTAATAAGCAGCACGGAAAGGACGAGTCAAATGAACAAAAACAAAAGCAAATGGATCCTGTCCGCCGTTGCCCTCGGTTTAATGATCGCGGGAGCTTTGATCTTTTTTATTTCCGAGCGCAGCGTCATTTCCGCCAGTCCATCGGATTCTCAAGAAACGGCAGGATACCAGGTCGTTACCGTCCATGTGACGGGAGACGGCTTTGTATCGGAACCCATTGAACTGCATGCGGGAAAGCCGGCGAAAATTAATTTTATAAAGGATACGAGCTTTACCTGCATCAAAAGTGCGGAGTCCCAGGAGCTGGGATTCGATGTGTATTTCAATAAAGGGAATAACTATGTTACATTAGATGACTTGAAACCGGGTACGTATGAGTTTCATTGCGGTATGTACATGTATTACGGTAAAATAACGGTCATTTAAATCAGGAAGACCGCTAGGGATGGAATAAGGAACAGCTTATAGTCATGTAAAATGACTGCAAGTTGTTCCTTTTTTTTGTTTTCAGCGTAGTTTTCTAGTATTCCATACAAG
>Ga0182739_1003033_pt1 | contig 15102 bp, 14 predicted proteins | sample eDN5th30CBELigBY_FD_128873 | JGI IMG/M metagenome (GOLD analysis project Ga0182739, IMG submission 128873) | Enriched backyard soil microbial communities from Emeryville, California, USA - eDNA 5th pass 30_C BE-Lig BY (version 2) (version 2) | ecosystem: Environmental > Terrestrial > Soil >... | reverse complement strand
CTCCTCGGCCCCCTTCTCCTGCCGGCGCTGCTCTTCGCGATGACGGGCAGCTTCTCGTCTTCGACGACGCAGGTGAAGTGGCTGCCGGCGAACCCCTACTTCCGCGAGGCCTCGGCGCTCTTTCTCGCGATCCGGGGCAACGTCGTCCTCCTCTTCGAGACGCTGCTCGACGGCCGCGAGTGGAGCGCGCTCGTCCTCCCGCAGGGCTCGGGCACGTTCGCGAGGGCGGCCCTCGCGGCCCTGCCCCTCGCCGGCTTCGTCCAGAAGCGCGCGTTCCGAGGCTGCATCGTCCTCGTTTTGGCGCTCGGCATGCTCGTGCCGACCACCTACGACAGCTTCCTCTGGAACCGCCTCCGCTATCTCTGGCCCTTCGCCTTCGCCTGGTTCGTGGGCCTGGCCTGCGTGGCGCACCTGCTCGAGAAGGCCGCACCGCGACGCATGGCCCGGGTCGCCGTAGGTCCCCTGATGATGGGCCTCGGCACCGGCCTTCTCGCGGCACGCCTGCCGTGGACGCTCGACGACATCGCCAAGAGCGCGGCCGCCATCGACGCACAGCAGGTCACCCTCGGCCGCTTCGCTAGCGCCTCGTTGCCGAGCGACGCGCGCATCGGCGTCAACGACACGGGCGCCATCGCCTACCTCGGCGGCCGTCGCACCTTCGACATCGTCGGCCTGACCACCCCGAGCGAGGCGCCCCATTGGGTCGCCGGCCCGGGCTCTCGCTACGAGCACTACGAGAGGCTGGCGAAGTCGGAACCCGAGCAGCTCCCGACGCACCTCTTCGTCTACCCGCACTGGATGGCGCTGGATGCGGTCCTCGGCGAGAAGCTGACGGAGGCCACCGTCACCGATCAGAGCATCCTCGGCGGCACGACGATGATCGCGCACGAGGCGAGGTGGGAGGTGCTCGGCCGTGCGGACCTGCCCGAGAAGCCGACGCGAGGGCGCCTCGTCGACGAGCTCGACGTGGCCGACCTCGTGTCGGAGAAGGAGCACGCGTACCGCCTCTTCCACGCGACCGCGGCCGAGAACGTCGCGGTCACGGTGGGCGAGGGCGAGGCGATGAAGGTCGATGGCGCGCGCCTGGGCCGGACGCGCGAGGAATTCGCCGCCCACCTCCTGCCGGGCGTGGCGACGACGATGGTCGCGAGGCTCTCGTCCGAGGAGGGCGCGCGGCTGGTCGTCTGGGTAGGCGACACGAAGCTGCCGATCGTGGATCTCCCGGCCGGCGACTTCGTCGAGGTGGAGATCCCGCTGCCAGCCGACGCCGTGCAGGCGCGCACGCCGATCCGGATCGAGTCCGAGAACGCGCTCCCCTTCGGCGCCCTCCACTACTGGTTCTTCGCCGACGAAGGCTGATCCCCTCGTCCTCGCAGGTCCCGCCCCTCGCCCCCCATCCTCGCCCCTGCCCGGGCCCGTGCCCCGCACGCTTGCCCTCGTCCTCGCCCCCGCCTGCCTTTCCGACATCCGATTCTTGGGTCCAACCCAACCGTCGGAACATTCGAGCCCTCGAATTTTGCCTCCGACCCAACGATCGGACCTCCCAAGCGCTCGATCCGTCGGGTCCGACCCAACCACCGGACCTTTCGAGCCTTCGAATTTTGGGTCCGACCCAACATCCGGAGCATCCGAGCGTTCGATCGTTGGGTCCGACCCAACCTCCCGAGCTCTCGAGACTTCGAACGTTGCCTCCGACCCAACCTCGGGAGCTTCCAAGCCCTGCACGACGGGCTCCGCCCCATCCCTCCCACGGCAGTTCGCCCCCGTGACCTTCGAGAAAAGGTGAGCACCGAGCCCACCTGCTATATGAGTGCGCCCCACTTTTCGGAGACATCGCACGTGGCCCGCTTCATCGACGAGCTCAAGCGCACCCATCACTGTGGCGCCCTCCGCGCCGCCGACGTCGGCAAGGAAGTCGTCCTCTTCGGCTGGGTGGCGACCCGCCGCGACCATGGCGGCTGCATCTTCATCGATCTTCGCGATCGGGAGGGCATCACGCAGGTCGTCTTCGACCCGGCCTTCAAGCCGAACGCTGCGCTCGCGATCGATTCGCAGACGATCCGCGCGTCGCACACGCTCGCCGAGCAGGTCCGGCCCGAGTGGGTCGTCGGCATCCGCGGCGTCGTCGTCTCGCGCGGCGCGAACGTGAACCCGAAGCTGCCGACGGGCGAAATCGAGGTGCACGTCCTCGAGGCGACGGTCTTCAACAAGTCCGAGACGCCTCCCTTCGAGATCCAGGACGAGCTCGACACGCGCGAGGAGGTCCGCCTCGCGCACCGCTACCTCGACCTGCGTCGCGCGCCCTTGCAGAAGGCGCTGCGCACCCGCCACCTCATCAACCAGGCCACGCGCAACTACCTCACCGAGCAAGGCTGCCTCGAGCTCGAGACGCCCTTCATGGTGAAGTACACGCCGGGCGGGGCTCGCAACTTCGTCGTCCCCTCGCGCCTCAACCCCGGCAAGTTCTACGCGCTCGCCGAGAGCCCCCAGCTCTTCAAGCAGCTCTTCATGGTGGCGGGCTTCGACCGCTACTTCCAAATCGTCAAATGCTTCCGCGACGAGGATCTGCGGCTCGATAGGCAGCCCGAGTTCACGCAGATCGACATCGAGCTCTCCTTCGTGAACCAGAGCGACATCTTCCGCCTGGTCGAGGGCCTCGTCTTCAAGATCTGGAAGGACGCGCTCGGCATCGACCTGCACGAGCTCTATCCGGAAGGCCGCTTCCCCGAGATGCCCTTCGCCGAGTCGATGGCGCTCTACGGCAACGACAAGCCCGACCTGCGCTTCGATCTGCCGCACTACGACCTGACGCGCCTCTTGGTCGAGCACGACGGCGGCGGGGTGCCCTTCTTCCAGGAGATCGCGGCGAAGTTCAAGGACGGCACCTACCGCGAGGATCTGCCGGCGCAGATCATCAAGGCGATCGTCGTCCCGGCGAGCGCGCAGCTCTCGCGCAGCGACACGGACAAGCTCGAGGAGTTCGTCAAGAGCATGGGCGCGAAGGGCCTGGCCCGCGCCAAGGTCGGCGAGGGAGGCGTGTGGACGCAGTCGCCGCTGGCGAAGACGATCACGCACGCGACGCGCGACGCCATCAACGACGCGGTGGGCGCGAAGGTCGGCGACCTCATCCTCTTCCAGTTCGGCAAGACCTCGCTCGTGCAGACCGTCATGGCGAACCTGCGCGTGCACCTCGGCAAGAAGCTCGGCCTCATCCCGGAGCACGGGCACGGCGGGAAGTGGAAGTTCCTCTGGGTGGTCAACCCGCCGCTCTTCGAGTGGGACGACGAGAAGAACACCTGGGCCGCGGCGCACCACGCCTTCACGCGCCCGCACGACGACTGCGTGTCGTTGCTCGAGAACGATCCGGGCAAGGTGCTCTGCTACCGCTACGACCTCGTGCTCAACGGCGTCGAGCTGGGCGGTGGCTCGGTGCGACTGCACGACCCGGACGTCCAGGCCCGCGTCTTCCGCACGCTGGGCATCTCCGACGAGGACGCGCAGGAGAAGTTCGGCTTCCTCCTCCAGGCGCTGCGTCACGGCGCACCGCCGCACGGAGGCATCGCGCTCGGCATGGATCGACTGGCCATGCTGCTCACCGGTTCGGAGAGCCTGCGTGACGTCATCCCCTTCCCGAAGACGCAGAAGGGGACGGATTTGATGACGGACGCGCCGGGAGGCGTCACCCCGGAGATGCTCGCGGACCTGCGGATTCGCCTCGTCGAGCACTGATCCCGGCCACGGCGCCTCGGCCTCGCCTTGGCGCCGGCTCATGGGCTGGCAATATGCACGCAGCCTCATGACCGGGTCGCGCAACATCGAAGGGCTCGCTCGGACGCTCCTCGCGCCCCTCCTGCAGCTCACGAGCCCTTCGCGCTCCGGCTGGAGGCTCGTCGGCTGGGACGCCGAGCAAGGGATCCAGTTCACGCTGTCCAAGGGCTCCTCGACGTTGTTGTTCGAGCTCGAGCGGCGGGACGACGAGCGCGACTGCTACGGACGGACCGGGCGCTTCAACGTCTGCATCCGGCAGCAGTTCCGCGAAGGCTCGGCGCTCTCCGACGAGGACCATCGGGTGGCGGCGCAGGTCCTCGCGATCCTGAAGGCGCGCGAGGGCCTGTTGCCGGTGCTCGATCGCCCGGCGACCTCACGTTCCGCGCAGGTCCGCGAGATCCACGTCGAGCGCGTGCTGATCCCCGAGGGCGAGGGCCACTACTACATCAACCCCTACGTGGGCTGCATGATCGGCTGCGACTTCTGCTACGTCGCCGGACGAGCCGATTTTTCGCGCGAGCTCGAGGGGCTGCCGAGCCTGCCGTGGGGGCGCTACGTGGACGTGAAGGTCAACGCGGCCGAGGTCCTGCGCGAGGAGGTCAAGCGCTTCGCGCCCGGCGTGGTGCGCATGAGCCCCATCCTCACGGACCCGTACCAGGGCCTCGAGCGCCGGTTCCGCATCACGCGGCAGTGCCTCGAGGTGCTGGCGGACGCGGGCTCCTTCATCCCGGTCATCCTCACGCGGGCCGCCCGCGTGGTGGAGGACCTGGACCTGCTCACCCGCTTCTCGTGCGCCGCCGTCGGGCTCTCGATCCCGACCGACGACGACCGGGTGCGGCGCCACTTCGAGCCGGGGGGCGATGCGATCGAAGAGCGACTCGACGCGCTGCGGCGTTGTCACGAAGCGGGGCTGCGCACCTTCCTCGTCGTCCAGCCCATGCTCCCGATGGATCCGGAGCGGCTGGTCGAGCTCACCGCTCCCTACGTTCGCGCCGTCCGCGTCGATCGCATGTACGAGCTGCATCGCACGCGCGCGATGTACGAGAGCTTCGGCCGCCCGGACGCGATGGAGGACGCCTTCTTCGACGAGATGGGGCGACGTCTCCGTGAAGGCTATGCGTCCCACGGCGTCGCCATCGACGCGCTGGACGATCTGGGCCGCTCGCTCGGCCTCTTCGACCCCGCTCGCGCCTCGACCTAGCCTGCGAGCGGGGGAACCGGGCTCCTCCTTCAACGTCCTTGACCCCCACGCCCAAGGGAGACCACGATGGGACTCGACCCATGGGCGCGCGGGTTCTCGTCATCGACGATAGTGCGACGATTCGCAAGCTGGTGAGCGCGATCCTCGCCCGCCACGGATACGTCCCCGTCGTCGCGAACGATGGCCGCGCGGCCCTCGACAAGCTGCGCACGACGGAAATCGATCTCGTCATCCTCGACGCGGCCCTGCCGCGGATGAGCGCGCGGCAGTTCTGCAAATTCGTGCGCGAAGATGCTCGGCTCCAGTCGATTCCGATCGTGCTGATGAGCGCGAAGGAGGAGATCGCGCAGGAGTTCGTGCAGCGGGGCGAGGTAGCGAGCGCCATCGCCAAGCCGTTCCGTCCGCAGAGTCTCATCGAGGCCGTCGAGAGCGCCTTGGCCGAGGAGATCGTCGCGGAGCTGGACGAGGAGGACGCCGTCGAGATCAGCGAGAGCCGGCGACGTTCGAGCCTTCTGGCCGGTGAGCCGGTCGTGCAGGAGCTCGCGCGCATCCTGGCAGGCATCGCGGCGGCGCCGATTGCGGAGCTCTCGGACGGGGCGCGACGGGATCCCGCTGCCATCGAGGCGGTGCTCGCGCGGGTTCTTCCGTCGAAGCTCGACGAGATCGCGGCCTTGTTCGGTCAGGGGCCGACGAGCGAGGCCGAGGCCGCGCTCGCGGGCGACATCGCGACGATCGCGCTGGGAGAGATCCTCCAAGTCCTGCATTTCCAGCGACAGACGGGGCAGCTCCGGGTGAAGAGCGGCGACGTCCAGGTCGTCGTCTACCTGCGCGAGGGGCTGGTCGACCTCGTGCAGGGCCAAGGCATGAGCGAGAAGCTCCGCCTGGGCCGCTACCTCGTCGAGGAAGGCCTCGTCTCGCGGGACGAGCTCGAAGCGCTCCTCCGCGACCGCAGCGAGAAGAAGCTCTTGGGCGAGATGCTCGTGGAGCTCGGCGTCATCGGCGAGGACGAGCTGAAGCAGGCGCTGACCCGGCAGTCGAGTGAGCTCATCTACGAGCTCCTCCGCTGCACGAACGGGCGCTTCACCTTCACGCACCGCGTCTTCCCCTACGAGGCGCGGGCGGCGCGGCTGAGCATGTCCGTGGCCTCGGTCGTGATGGAGGGCTTCCGCCGCATCGACGAATGGCAGCTCATCGAGGAGAGCCTCGACTTCGACGAGGTGCTCTTCTGCGACGACGGAGCGCTCGAGGCCCTCGATTCGACGAAGCTCTCGCATCGCGAACGGCTCGTCTTGAAGGCCATCGACGGACGCGCCAGCGCGAGGGAGATCGTCGCCAAGCTCGAGATCAACCCCTTCGACGGGTACAAGACGCTCTACGAGCTTCTGCGTTCGCGCCTGGTCCGAAGAAGGGCGGCGTAGCGCTCGACACGGCGCCGCTCGTCGCTACCTTCCGGCCGCCCCATGCCGAGCGACGAAGCCATCATCGTCACCCTGGCGCGCGACGACGATCGCGACGCGCTGAGTGCGATCGAGCGCGAAGCCTTCCCCGAGAAGGAGCCGGAGCTCGCGGGCGAGCTCACCCGCCCCTGGGCGAAGCTCTGGGTGGCGAGGGTGGGAGGCGAGGCGGCGAAGCCGGCGGCGTTCCTGCTGGCGTGGCTCGTCGCGGACGAGGTGCACGTCCTGAGCATCGCCACCGCCGGCTCGATGCGACGCCGGGGGCTGGCGCGCGCGCTCATGCTCGAGGCGATCGAGACCGCGCGAGCGCGACGTTCGGAGCTCGTTCTCTTGGAGGTGCGGCGCTCGAACCGAGCCGCGATTGCGCTCTATCGAGGGCTCGGCTTCCGGGCGACGGCGATTCGCAAGGGCTACTATGCCGACCGCGAAGACGCCGTGGAGATGGCGCTCGTGCTCGATCCCGATACGGGCGAGATCCAGCCGGGCCGCGACGAGGTGCGGCTCGAGGAGAGTTGAACGATCGATGGTTTGCGAAACCGAAAAACCGGGGCGGCGCCTTCTGCGAGCCCCCCTCCTGCGGCGCGACTCGATGGGGGCGAGCTACCACGTCCTCACCTTCGATGCGGGGGAGCCCATCCCCGTTCGGGCGGGGAATTTCACGATGGTGCGCGGCGCGACCTGGGGAGCTTCGCCTCTGCTCGCACGCCCGATGAGCCTCATCGAGGGGGGTTCGAGGCCGTCGATCCTCATCAAGGTGGTGGGCGAGGGGACGCGTCGCATGGCGGAAGCTTCGCCGGGCGACCTCTTCGGTCTGCTGCTGCCCCTCGGTAACTCGTTCTCGCCTTGTCCGCGGGAGCTGCGGCCGGTGCTCGTGGCAGGCGGCGTCGGCGTGGCGCCGCTCTTGTTCCTGGCGCGGGAGATGGCGGCCGAGGGAATCCGCCCCGTGGCGCTCTACGGAGGCCGCACGGCCGACGATCTGCCGCTCGCCGACGAGCTGGCGCAGGTCGCGGATCTGCTCGTCTTCACGGAGGACGGCTCGCGCGGCGAGAAGGGTCGCGTGACGGTCGGCCTCGAACGCGAGCTCGAGAAGCTCGGTCGGCGCGCGAAGGTCTACACCTGCGGCCCGGACCGCATGATGGCGGCGGTGTCCGCGATTTCCGAAAGCCTCGACGTCCCCTGCGAGGCGTCGGTCGAGACGCCCATGGGCTGCGGCTACGGCGTCTGCCTCGGCTGCCCCGTCGAGCGCAGGAGCGGCGGTTTTCTCTATGCCTGCGTCGAGGGGCCCTGCATCGACGCGAAGACGATCGCCTGGGAGAAGGGGCGATGACGACCATCGACACGACCATTCGCATCGGCGACCTCACGCTGAAGAATCCCGTCCTCACCGCCTCGGGCACCTTCGGCTACGGCCTCGAATACGACGACTTCTTCGACGTGGCGGAGCTCGGCGGCATCTGCACGAAGGGGCTGAGCCTTCATCCCCGCCCGGGCAATGCGCCGCAGCGCATCTGCGAGACGCCGGCCGGGATGCTCAACGCGATCGGGCTGGCCAACGTAGGCGTCGAGGCCTTCTGTACCGAGAAGCTGCCCAAGCTTCGGGCCCGCGGCGTCACGGTGATTGCGAACATCTTCGCGACCAGCATCGAGGACTTCGTCGCGCTGGCACGAAGGCTCGACCGCGAGGAAGGCGTGCACGCCATCGAGCTGAACGTCTCCTGCCCGAACGTGGACAAGGGCGGCATCGAGTTCGGCGTCGATCCCAAGCAATGCGCCGCCGTGACCGAGGCCGTGAAGAAGGCCACGCGGCTGCCGGTCTGGGTGAAGATGTCGCCCGAGAGCAGCATCAAGGCCGTCGCTCGTGCCTGCGAGGAAGCCGGCGCGGATGCGCTGACGGCCATCAACACGATTCGAGGCCTCTCCATCGACTCCGAGACCTGGAAGCCGCGCATCTTCAACAAGACGGGCGGCCTTTCCGGCCCCGCGCTGAAGCCGATCGCGCTGCGGATGGTTTGGGAGATCGCACGCGAGGTGAAGATTCCGGTCATCGGAATCGGCGGCGTGGCGACGGCCACGGATGCGGTGGAGTTCCTGCTCGCGGGCGCATCGGCCGTGCAGGTGGGAACGGCGAGCTTCGCCGACCCGTCGGCCGCGAAGAAGGTCGCCGACGGCCTCGTCGCCTACTGCGAGCGCAAGGGGATCCGCGCGGTTCGCGATTTGGTCGGCAAGTTCGCCATCTGAAGGAGCAGCGGTGCGCGCGGCTCGCCGTCACGATCTCCTGCGCGCACTGCTCCCGCTCTTCTCGCTGGCTCTTCTGCATTGCGACTCCTCGCAGGCGCACGAGCCATCCGGCCGCCCCGACGGGCGGCTCCCCGAAGCGCTGGCCAACGCGGCGCCTCCCCCATCGCCACTGCCGCTGCCCGAGGATTTTCCCGCAGCCGCACCGTTCGGTCTTTCGCCGCGGTCCGAGCCAGCGAGCCCAGCGGTCGATGGCGGGGCGACGACGCCGGCTCCTTCGCGATTACGCCCAGGCCAGACGTTCGAAGCGGACGCCACCAAGGAGCGCGAGCTGGCCGGCATTCGCCTCGAGGGCGAGTGGACTCATCCCGAGGCGCCGCAACCATCCCGAACGCCGGAGATGAACGCGAGCGGGATGGAGAAGGCCCGCAAGCTGACGGCGCTGAAGTGGACGATCGACCTGGCCGAGGCGGGGCGGATGCGAGTGCGCTTCGTGTCGCGCGCGTTCGCGTTGCCGCACGGTGCCGAGCTTCGTGCGCGTGCGGATCACTTTGGTCACGTCCTCGTGTGGCCCGACGGCAGTCGATATCGAGCCTTGCCGCCGGGCACCTTGCGAACGCTCTTGGCCGAGCGTCGGGCGGACGTGACACCGCTCGGGGCCGCGCAGACGGCGGAACCCACGCGCGGGACGCGGCGTTTCGGCCTGAGCACCCGCAGGACGGAGCACGCGACGCGAACGGGTAGCCTCACGCTGGACGTCGCGAAGGTCCCCGAGCTGGGCGAGGCGGGAGCGCTCTTGTGCCGGCTGCTGATGGAGCTCGTGGCGGTCGATCCCGCCGCCGCGCCCTGTCCGCCGGGAGAGGTGCCACTGCGAGCGCAGTTCTCCTGGCCGACCGGCGGGGGCGTCACCTTCGAGGTGACCGCCCTGCAGCGCCGTCCCGACATCCCCGCCAGCCTGCTCGCGCTGCGGCCGGCATCGGCGACACCGGCCATCGGCGAGCTTCCACCGAGTCCGACCGTTTTCCTCACCGGCGAGGAGCTTGCCGCGCTTCGAAGCGGGGGCGCTGATGCTCCGATCGGCGCACCCGGTCTGCCCAACCACGGTCTGCTCGCCTTCAACGGAACCGATTGGCCACGTCAGTTGCTCGTCGACTCGCTGCCGGTCGCGTGGATCGGCCCGTGGCGTGAAGTCCACGTCCCGCACCTGCCGGATGGGCGGTACGCGGTTTCGTGGCGCTCGTTCTTCGGTGAGCTCTTCGAACCACCGGTCACCGTCGAGCTACCCGCACGCGTGGCGCTCGGCGCTTCCGAGACGCCCGATGCCCCCTGACGCGAGGGCTCGCTCTCAGCTGGCGTAATCCTCGGCCGTGAAGACCACGTCGCCCAGCCCGTTCTCGACCATGCGGGCCTTGATCACGTCGGCGGCGATGTCGATGACCTCGAGGCGCGTCGACAGGGCGAAGAACTCGTCCTCCTCGACGGCCGGGAGCTCGGAAAGGCGTACCTCCAACGCCTCGCGGTCCTCTTCGTCGATTTCGAGCTTCGCCATCGGGTCGTCTTCGGCGCGCTCTCCGCCGAGGAGGGCGTCGTAGGCCATGCCGACCGGCTCGAACCACAGGTAGACGGGCTCTGCCTGGATTTGCCACGAGGTCGGATCGGTCGTGGGCATATGCCACCACGAGGGCACTCGGCGTCGGACGACCTCGCCGAAGTAGGCGCCTGCCGCGTTCACCAGCAACGGAATGAGCTCGGGCCGGTCTCGCACCTCGGTTCGGGCCTGAACGAGGTAGTGGTCGAGCACGGGCAGGGTCTCGAGCGAGTAGTCGAGACGCACGCCGAGCTTGCGCTCCACGAAGCGTACGCAGGCGTCGGCGAGCTCGGCCACGGCATCGGGAGGCGCGAGGGGCTCGCTGACCGCGAGCGCTTCATCGCCGAGGCCGTTCGTCTTTCCGTTCGGTTCCGACATCGGCGGCACCATGTATTCCGAGATTCTCGGGCGGCAAGGACGAAGCGCAGCCGGGTGCCGAGCGAGAACGTGCCGGCGGCTACCTTGTACCTTGCGCGGTGCGAGGGCGTGTTAGGATGCCGCCTCTTCGGACTTCGATGCGCCTCGGAATCTTTAGCGACATCCACGCCAACTACGAAGCGCTGAGCGCGGTGCTCGAAGCGTATCGCCACGAGAACATCGACGTCTTCTACTGCCTCGGCGACACCGTCGGTTATGGGGGCTCGCCCAACGAGTGCGCGAACCTCGTGCGCGCGCTGGCGTCGAAGACGATCCTCGGCAATCACGACGCCGCCGTCGCTGGGCGGATGGATTATTCGTATTACTACGAGGCCGCTCGCCAGGCGCTCGACACGCACGCGTCGATTCTGACCGACGAGAACATGGCTTGGCTCCGCTCGCTGCCCTACAGCGAGAAGCTCCCGGAGCTCGATCTCCAGCTCTGCCACGGCTCCCCGCTCCGCCTCGAGGAGTTCGATTACATCTTCGCGCCCGAGCAAGCGGCCGAGCTCCTGCCGATTTGGGGCGAGCTCCCGCTGTTGACGCTCATCGGACACTCGCATCTCTGCAAAGTCTTCTGCTTGACCCAGGATCGCGCGTTCGAGCTCCCGGCGGAGGACATCGTTCTCGATCCGAGCCGCAGGTACATCATCAGCGTCGGGTCCGTGGGCCAGCCGCGCGATTACGACAATCGCGCGAGCTACACGATTTACGACAGCGAGACGCGGAAATTCGAGTTTCGCCGCATCGAGTACGACATCGAAGCCGCCGCCACCAAAATCCTCGGCGCCCGTCTCGAACGCAATTTCGCGCACCGTTTGTACATCGGCGTTTAGCTTCACGTGACGCGGAGACATTAGAATCGCCCGCCGTGAAGCCCGGCCTTCGCGTCCTCGCCCTCATCCTCGCCGGAGGAAGCCTTCCCGCGTCGGCATCGGAACTGCCTCCTTGGCAACCGCTCGACGAGTTGCCGCTTTCGCGGTCCGTACGCAGCGCCGTCGTCCGGCAGCACGATGCACCGATTCAGGAAGCGCCCGACGCCAAGAGCCGTCGGCGAGGATCCGCCCTGGGAGGCGCGCGTTTGCCGATCTACGGCACGCAGGCGGGCCCTGGGTGCAAGGGGAAGTGGCTCAACGTCGGTCCGCTCGCGTGGATTTGCCAGAACGCCGTCGAGCTCAGCGAGCTCGAGCCCGTCGCCCCGAACGACCGCACCCACGTCGTCGCGGCGCACGGGCTGCCCTATCGCTATTTCTTCGTCCGCAAGGACGGTTCGTGGGCGTACGGCAGCCTGCGGGATGCGGACGAGGCCGTTCCCGAACGGCAGCTCGAGCCAGGCTTCGCCATCGCGGGAGTCGATCTGAAAACCAAGGGGGTCGAGCGCTACGTGCTCACGAGCCACGACCTCTGGGTCCCGCTCCGAGACCTAAGCGACCCCGTGCAGCCCTTTCTCTTCCAAGGTCGGAGCGTGGAGAACGGCAAGCTCGACTTCGCGTGGGTCGTCGTCGACAAGGCCAAGGTCTACGCGCAACCGAACCTCGATTCCGCGACGCGCGACGTGCGCTCCCGCTTCGAGCTGGTCGAGGTGCTCGAGAAGCGCGAGACGCGTCGGGAGCACTTCGTCCGCATCGGTGAGCAGGGTTGGCTTCGAGCGCGCGACGTGCGCCAGCCCACCATCGCAACGCCGCCCGAGGAGGTTCGCCCGGGTGAGCGATGGATCGACATCGAGCTCGCGACGCAAACGCTCGTCGTCTACGAGGGCGCAACGCCTACCTTCGCGACCTTGGTTTCGACGGGTCGAGGCGCCCAGGGAACGGAGCAAGCGACGCCCATCGGCGTTCACCGGATCTGGGTGAAGCTCCGAACCACGAACATGTCGAACCTCTCCGATGACGAGGCGCAGCACTACTACGCCATCGAAGACGTGCCCTATGTGCAGTTCTTCTCGAAGGGCGTCGGCCTCCACGCCGCGTTCTGGCATCGCGCTTTCGGCTACGAGCGAAGCCAGGGCTGCGTGAACCTCGCTCCCCTCGATGCGCAGAGGCTTTTCGAGCTAACGAACCCGCGACTGCCTGCGGGCTGGCACGCGGCATTGCCGACGACCGTCGATGAGGGAACGGTCATTCGCGTGCGCTGAGCACTGCTTAAAAGCATGCGCCTCGGACTCTTGAGAACGAGAGCCCGAGGCGCGGAGCCTGGCGTACGCCGATTACTGGAGACCGCCGATCTGGCCGATCAGCATGATCGCGATGACGAGCGCGAACAGCACGAGCGACTCGATCAGCGCCAGACCGAGGATGAGCGGCGTCTGGATCTTGGCGGCGGCACCGGGGTTACGGGAAATCCCTTCGAGCGCCGTAGCCGTGGCGCGGCCCTGCGCCAGCGTTCCACCGAGTGCCGCGATGGCAATCGCGAAACCCGCAGCTGCCGCCTCCCAGAGGTACACGTCGAGCTTGTTGCTCTCCGCGGCGGCCTGGGCGAAAGCCATCGAGGGAATGAGGAACGTGCCGAGGGCGGCGGAAGCGATTGCGAGCTTGCTCTTGGAAGACATCGAACTTTGGCTCCTTATGCGGGGGACCCACGCGTCCTAGCGCGGCGGGGCTTTAGTCGCTTTTTTGTTGGTTGGCTAGAAAAATTTGGCTTGAAAACCGGGCAAACGCGTCAGTGATGCTCTTCGTGCTCGGTGGCGAGACCGATGTAGATGGCCGTGAGCAGACAGAAAACGACGGTCTGCACGACGACGACGATCATGCCGAGGAACATCAGGGGAACGGGGACCAGCAGCGCGATGAGCCCGATGAAGATCGCCGCGAGCAGGTGGTCCACCGCCATGTTGACCATGAGACGGACCGAGAGCGTGATGGGGCGCACGCAGGTCGAGATGAGCTCGATGGGGAAGACGAGCGGCGCCAGGTACCACTTGGGCCCCGCGAGGTGCTTGATGTAGCCGAACCCGTTCGCCTGCAGCCCGTAGAAGTTGAACAGGATGAAGACGACGAGGGCGCAGCCGAGCGTGATGTTGAGGCTCGACGTGGGCGGCCCGAACCCGGGGATGAAGCCCATCAGGTTCGAGAGGAAGATGAAGAGCGCCGCGGCGCCGATGACGGGGAAGTAACGCTTGGCGCGCTTGGGCCCCATCACGTCCTTCGTCATGTTGTAGAAGTAGCCGATGAAGGCCTCCATGAAGGTGCGGAGGGTCAGCTTGTCATCGGGGATGACGGCCTCGTCGACCTTCACGAGCTTCATCCGGGCCCGGTAGGCCAAGCCCAGGATGATCAGCACGACCAGGAACGCCGTGACGATCGGCTCGAAGCTGCGCCACGAGGGCTCCTGGCTGTAGACGAAGGAGTGGCCGAGGTTCCGCGCGTTCTCCTGGAGAGCAGGGAACTTCGACAGGAGATAGGTAATGAACGTCGTATGCTCGGGCATGGGGGAACCCTTGGCGAAGCGTCAGACCGTATCGTCCGGCTTATTGAAAAGAGTGGCGAGGGTGATGCCGGCCGGCAGCGCGGCGTAGCCCACCATGAGAGGAATCGGCTCGACCAGGCCGAAATCGATCAACAAGTAGACCCCACCCATCAGGGCGACCAGCTTGAAGACGCCCAAGCTCGCCCAGCGCGCGACGCGGCGCTGTTCGCCGCTGAGGAGCGCCTGGCCGATGCGGGTGAAGGCCCAGAGATTGAGGGTCGCGATCGCGGCACCGAGCGCCACGCCACCGGCGACGTGGATGCCCCAGCCGACGAGCGAGAGCAGCGCCAGCGCAACACCGAAAAGCGCAACACCGGTGAGCGCTGCGTTCATGCGGCGGTCGGGCGGCGACATGCCACTCCGCTCCTCGTCGGTTTCGGGCAACGTGTCATCTCGGTTCGTCAGGATCGCTGTGTCCATTGGAGATGCCGCGCCTCCGGTTCCGCTCGCGCTCGTCCTCCTCTTCGGCCTCACGCTTGGCTTGCATGGCTGCCCGGTACACTGCCCGGAAGCCAGCAGCGACACCGAATCCGAACCCGAGCCAGGTCAACCAACCGTGCGTGTGCAGCTTTTCGTCGAGCCAGCGCCCCCCGAAAAAACCGAAAAGTATCGATATGACGAGCTCGAGACCGACGGTCGCGTAGCTGCTGCTTAGCTGCTTGTAGCGTTCGTGCACGGCGGGCTGCTCACTTGCGCGGCCCCGAATTTCGGGTCGCCACTTAGCACGCCCAATCGGGAAGGGTCAACGGTGCGGCCATTCTTGGCGGCCGCCGGGCACGGACGAGCCCCCGCGCCGGCCCGCCGTCTCGTGAATCGGCGCGAATATGCCATGCCGCCTACATCGGCGCCCTCCCGTTTGCCTCCTCCACGCGGTGCTAAGGTCCGCGCGCTCGCTCGTCCCCCCTCTCGAGGAGTCGTCGTCTCATGTTCCAAGCGTGGGCCCCATTCCGAAGTTCGCGGCTCGCAACCCTGGT
>Ga0182739_1003031_pt1 | contig 15108 bp, 11 predicted proteins | sample eDN5th30CBELigBY_FD_128873 | JGI IMG/M metagenome (GOLD analysis project Ga0182739, IMG submission 128873) | Enriched backyard soil microbial communities from Emeryville, California, USA - eDNA 5th pass 30_C BE-Lig BY (version 2) (version 2) | ecosystem: Environmental > Terrestrial > Soil >... | reverse complement strand
GCCGACGTGCCCTTGAACGAGACGGTCGATATCCTGCCGCTGCTCACCGTCCCGCTGCCGCTGCTGACGCTCGCCGAACTGCTCGGCGTTCCCGCCGAGATGTGGCACGATCTCCACCGCTGGACCGACGCTTTCGTCGGCGAGGACGATCCCGATTTCCGCCAGTCGCCCGAAGCGATGGCGGCGATCATGCAGGAATTCATGGGCTTTGCCGCCGCGCTGTTCGACGAACGCCGCGCGAGGCCCGGCCCCGACATCGCCTCGCTGCTCGCGAACACCGAAATCCATGGGGAGCCGGTACCGCTCGGCGATTTCATCGGCAATCTGATCCTCGCGCTCGTCGGCGGCAACGAGACGACGCGCAACTCGATCAACCACAGCCTGATCGCCTTCGCGGCCAATCCCGATCAATGGGACGCCGTCCGCGCCGATCCCGGCCTGCTCCCGAATGCGGTCAAGGAAATGGTCCGCTATGCCAGCCCCGTCATCCACATGCGCCGCACCGCGACGCGCGACACAGAGCTTGGCGGGCAGGCGATCCGCAAGGGCGACAAGGTCGTCGTCTTCTATCCCGCCGGCAACCGCGACCCGGCGATCTTCGCCGATCCCGATCGGTTCGACGTGACGCGTCCGATCCGTCAGCATCTCGCCTTTGGCGCGGGCGTGCATGTCTGCGTCGGATCGCGGCTGGCCGAGATGCAATTGCGACTCGCCTTTGCCTGGATGGCGCGGCATGTTCGGCGCTTCGAGGTCGTGGGAGAGCCGCGCCGCGTGCGGTCGAACTTCATCAACGGCTTCAAGCGGCTCGAGGTCAGGCTGGTGACGTGAAACAGGACAGCGTCTGGGATAATAAGGAGATCATCTGCGACGTCCTCGGCCGCGCGCCCGATGTCGAGATGGGGTCGTTCGGCGACGGTTGGTCGCTCTGCCGCTGGCGCCAGTTCGTCGGCAGCTATACCTTGCCCGCGCTGCCGCAGCCGATCTTCACCGTCCATGTCGCGGGCAAGCCGCAGGTGAAGACGTGGGACAGGGACGGCTGGACCGAGACGAGCTCGATCCCCGGCTGCGCGACGATCGTCCCAGCGGGGATGCCGACCGGCTGGCTGGTCGACGGCGAGCTCGATGTTGTCACGCTGTCGATGTCGTCGGACGTGCTCGCGGGGCAACCGCACGCCGATCAGTTCAGCCGGATGCGCTTTGCCTTCGCCGATCCGCTGGGGGTCGCGCTGACCCGCCAGATCCTCGCCGAGCTTTACGCGCCGCAGGCCGAGGAGCGCACCGCCTATGTCTCGGCGATGGTCAATGCGCTGAAAGCGCATATTCTCTCGGGACCGCCCGCGCATGGCAATCCCACCGAAATCCCGGTGTCGGATTTCTCGGCCTACCGCCTCCACAAGATCATGAACGCGGTGCTCGCCAATCCGGCGGAAGAGCATAGCCTTGAAGCGATGGCCGCGGTCGCGGGGGTCACGCCGTCGCATTTCTGCCGCCTGTTCAAGAAGGCAACCGGCATTTCGCCGCACCAATATGTGATGAAGGCACGGCTCGACCGCGCGCAGCAGATGCTCGTCCAGACCGACCTCAGCCTCGCGGCGCTGTCCGAGGCGACGGGTTTCACCAGCCAGAGCCATTTCAGCCGCGCCTTCCGCGCCTGGTTCGGCATGGCGCCGAGCGACTATCGCCAGCAGGAGCGGCGCGGGCTTCATTGAACGGAGAAGGATATGACCGAAGCGACGGCCGCCGTGGTGCGACAGCCCGGCGGTGATTTCACGATCGAAACGATTGCGGTCGAAGCGCCGCGCGCGGGTGAGGTGCGGGTGCGGATCGCGGGGGTCGGGCTCTGTCACACCGACCTGATCTTCCGCGACCAGTTCGCGCCCTTCGCGCTGCCCGGCGTGCTCGGTCACGAAGGCGCCGGGGTGATCGAGGCGGTGGGTGAGGGGGTCGAAGGCCTCGCCGTCGGCGATGCGGTCGTCGTCGGCTTTTCGAGCTGCGGCGCCTGCCCGCGCTGCGACGAGCATCTGCCGAGCTATTGCCAGAGCTTCGTGCCGCTGAACTATGCCGGGATGCGGCTCGACGACGGCTCGACCGCCTATGCGAAGGGCGACGAGCGGATCACGTCGCATTTCTTCGGTCAGTCCTCTTTCTCGGCGCTGACCGTCACGCGCGCGCGCAATGTGGTGAAGGTCGATACGTCGAAGGTCGCGCTCGAACTGCTCGGGCCGCTTGGCTGCGGGTTCCAGACCGGCGCAGGCGGTGTGATGAACTCGCTCGCTTGCCCCGCAGGGTCGAGCATCGCGATTTTCGGCGGCGGCCCGGTCGGGCTGGCGGCGGTGATGGGCGCGGTGATCCGGGGCTGTTCGACGATCATCCTCGTCGAACCGATCGCCGCACGGCGCGATATCGCCAGGGGGCTCGGCGCGACGCATGTCGTCGATCCGGCCGAGGCCGGCGATCTGGCCGAAGCGCTGCGCGCGATCGTTCCGGCCGGACTCGATTTCGCGTTCGACACCAGCGGCGTCGTTCCCGTCATCGAGGCGGGGCTTGCCGCGCTCGGCAGCCATGGCGCGATCGGGCTCGTCGGCGTGCCCGCGCAACGCGACGCCGCGATCAGCGTCAATATCGCCGCGCTGATGACCCCCGGCCACCGCATCATCGGGATCATCGAGGGCGACAGCGATCCGCAAAGCTTCATCCCCGAGCTGATCGCGCATCACGCCGCGGGGCGCTTCCCCTTCGACACGCTGATCCAGACCTTTCCGCTCGCCCGGATCAATGAGGCCGTCGCCGCGCAGGCGCGCGGCGAGTGCATCAAGGTCGTACTGATACCCTGAGAAACCGACAAAGCTGGAGAGAGACGATGGATTTCGACCGCGACTATGCGATGCTGATCGGCGGCAAGCTGGAGGCCGGCAGCGCGCTCTTCGACGTGCGCAACCCCGCGACCGAGGCGGTGATCGCCAGCGTTCCCGATGCGAGCCGGGACGATCTTGACCGCGCCATTGCCGCTGCGCGCGGCGCTTTTCCCGGCTGGGCCGCGACCCCGATCGCCGAACGCAAGGCCGCGCTGAACGCGATGGGGCAGGCGGTGCTCGCCAACGCCGACGCTTTCAAGCGCCTGCTGACTGCCGAGCAGGGCAAGCCGCATGCCGAGGCCGAGGGCGAGATCACGGGGGCGGGCTATTGGCTGATGGGCGCCGCGAGCCTCGATCTGCCGGTCACGGTCAATGAGGACAGCGACGAACGCTATAGCGAGACGCGCCACGTCCCGCTCGGCGTCGTCGGCGCCATCGCGCCGTGGAATTTTCCGATGATCCTCGCGATGTTCAAGGTCGGTCCGGCGCTACTCGCGGGCAATACGATGGTGCTCAAACCTTCGCCCTTCACGCCGCTGGCGACGCTCAAGTTCGGCGAACTGGTCAAGGATCTGCTGCCGCCGGGCGTGCTCAACATCGTCACTGGAGGCGATGCGCTCGGCCCTTGGATGACGAGCCATAAGGGCTTCGACAAGATCAGCTTCACCGGCTCGACCGCCACCGGGCGCCGGGTGATGGAATCGGCGGCGCCGACGCTCAAGCGCGTGACGCTGGAACTTGGCGGCAACGACGCGGCGATCGTCATGCCCGACGTCGATGTCGAAAAGGTCGCCGAAGAACTCTTCTGGGCCGCCTTCCGCAACAACGGCCAAATCTGCATCGCGACCAAGCGCATGTATGTCCACAAGGACATCTACGAGCCGCTGAAGGACGCGCTCGTCGCCTATGCGAAGACGGTGAAGGTCGGCGACGGGTCCGAACAGGGGACGCAGATCGGCCCGATCAACAACGAGGCCCAATACCGCAGGGTGCTCGATCTGATCGAGGACGCGAGGGACAAGGGCTATACATTTCTTGTCGGGGGTGAGGCGGCCGAGGTGCCGGGCTATTTCATCCCCGTCACCATCCTCGACAATCCGCCCGAGGACAGCCGGATCGTGCAGGAGGAGCAGTTCGGCCCCGTGCTGCCGCTCCTCAAATTCGACGATCTCGACGAGGTCGTCGCGCGCGCCAACGCGACCGACTACGGCCTCGGCGGTTCAGTCTGGGGCGCGGATGAAGACAAGGCCTTCGCGATTGCCGAGCGTATCGCGAGCGGCACCGTCTGGGTCAACGAAGTCCAGCATCTGTCGCCCACCGCGGCGTTCGGCGGGATGAAACAGTCGGGCGTCGGGGTCGAGGGCGGGGTCGAAGGCCTGCTCGAATATACCAATGCGCAGACGATCGTGCGGCGCAAGAAGGCCGTGCCCGCGTAGAGCGGCGAGCCCTAGATCGGACCCACCGCCCCGTTCGTGTCGAGCGAAGTCGAGACACCCATCGGGGCAGCGCTATGCCGATGGGTGTCTCGACTTCGCTCGACACGAACGGAATTGGGGTGGTGCCGATTTAACGCGCGACGCTCTTGCGTCAGCCGGGCGCGAACGCGTCGCGCTGCTGCGCCATCTCGACCCGGTCGCGCCCCATCGCCTTCGCGCGCAGCAGAGCGGCGTCGGCGGTGCGCACCAGCCGGTCGGGCGGACAATGGAACGGCGTGATCGCGACCCCGATCGAGACGGTGACGGGGCCGAGATTGCCCGCTTCGCTGCCGAGCTGCAGGCCGGCAATCCGCTGCCTGATTTCCTCGGCGCGCGCGCTCGCCTGGTCGGCGGAAAAGCCCGGCAGCAGGACCATGAACTCCTCGCCGCCATAGCGGAAAGCGAGCCCCGCTTCGCGCGTCATATTCGCCAGCACACGCCCGACCTCGCGCAGGATCATGTCCCCGGCATCGTGGCCGTGGACGTCGTTGAAGCGCTTGAAATGATCGACGTCGACCATCAGACAGCCGAGATCGCGGCCGAGCCGTTCGGCCTGCGCGAGCTGCACCTCCAGAAGCTGGTCGAGCTGCCGCCGGTTCGGCAGGCCGGTGAGCGGATCGGCGAGCGCCATTTCGCGCAGCGTTTCGCGGAGCTGGAGGTTGGCGACCGCGAGCCCGATATTCTCCGCCAATATGTCGAGATAGATTTCGGGGCCGGTCAGGCCGTCGCCCTCGGTATCCTTGGGTTCGAGATAGAGCAGCCCCAGCGTCTCGCGCTGCGCGATCAGCGGCAGGCACAGCGTGTCGAGCGGCGCATCGCCGGTTCGCTCGACATGATCGCACGGCACATCGATGCTGGCACCCGCGGGCCGATGCGGGACGCCGCGCCGCAGCGCCCAGCAGGAAAGCGCCGAAAACTCGGGCCTCGAATGAAGGGGGTCGAGCCAGTTGGCCGCCTCGACCACCATGTTGCGCCGCCGGTCGAGCAGATAGAGGCGCCCCGCGAGTCCCGGCGCGATCTCCGGCATGAAGCGGCCGACGACCTCTTTCAGATCATCCATCGTGTCGCAGCCCTGCAGCCGCTGCGTCATCCGCGACAGCAGGTCGCGCATCGACCGGTCGGCGTCGCGCTCGGCCTCCAGCCGCAGGCGTTCGAGGCCGTTCTCGCGGAAGATGCGGATCGCCTGCGCCATGTCGCCGATCTCGTCGATCTGGTCGATCGCGGGCGGTTCCGCCTCGAAATCCTGCCGGGCGAGACGGTTGACGACGTCGCTCAATTTGACGACCGGGTGCAGGACGCGTTGCTTGAAGACGAAATAGAGGACGCAGAGAACGAGCAGCGCGGTCAGCGCGAGGACGATCTCCGAAATGCGCTTCCACAGCCGCGACAGGTCGGTGGCGGCCGCGATCTGCCGTTCGGTGCGGCTTTCGAGCCGGTCCTGAAAGCGCCTGAGGTCCATTTCGGCACGGTCGAGCTGTCGCTCATATTCGGCGCCGAACAGGAGCTGGCGGGCCTCTGCCTCATTGCCCTTTTCATGCGCCGCCAGCGCCGCGCTCTGCTCGTCGCGGAGCAGGTCGGCGAGCCGCACTGCCTCGCCGAGCGCCGCGAGTTCGCTTTCGGAAGCACCCGCATCGCCGATATGCGCTATCCGCTGCTCGACCGGCTTGAGCGCCGCCGCCTCGGCGCGGTAACCGACCAGATAGGTCGCATCGCCGCTGTTCACATATTGGCGCGCGCGGTCGCTCAGCGCGAAAATGTCGTCGCCCAGCGTCGCGGTCGCCTGATCGAGCCGGTAGCGCTGCTCGACCGCCTCGCGCTCACGCTGCTGCGCGTTCGAGGCGAGCAGCATCGTCGTCGACGAAGCGATCGTCAGCACGACCGTCGCGCCATAGGCCCAGTTGGTGATGGTCGCGAGACGCATGACCTTCGCTTAATGGCATCGCGATCTTATGGAAGTGGTAAATGCGCGCCCGGTCAGATGGCTGCGGTTGCCGCCATCACCTGCCGCCCGTCGGCCGCAAAGGCACCCAGCTCGATCGCATCGCCGCTGCCGCGCAGCGCAAGGTGCAGTTCCTCGCCGCAGATGGCGGGCGAGGTGCCGCGAAAGGCGAAGTGTTTGACGGCATTGTCGCCGAACTGCCGCTGCGCGAGGTCGAGCAGCAATGTCGCGGTGAGCGGGCCGTGGACGACGAGGCCGCGATAGCCCTCCTGCCCGCACGCATAGGGCAGGTCGTAGTGGATGCGGTGGCTGTTGAAGGTCAGCGCCGAATAGCGGAACAGGAGCGCCTCCGAGGGAGTGAGCATGTGGTGTGCGTCCCACGGCGACGGATCGAAACTGCCGTCGCCCGGCGGCGGCGGGGCAGGCGGCGCGTCGGCGGGGGCCGGCTCGCGAAAGACGATCGATTGCGTCTCGCGCACCGCGAGTTCGCCGTCGCCGCGGGTTTCGTGGGTGACTTCGGCAAAGACGAGCCTGCCGCTGCCGCCCTGTTTCTCGGTGATCGCGACGACGCGCGAGCTGCGCACCACCGACTGGCCGGGGCGCAGGGGGCTGAGAAATTCGACCTTGCTCGCCGCCCACATGCGCCGGGGCAGGGGAATCGGCGGCAGGAAGCTGTCGTCGCTGTCCTGGCGCACCGGATGGCCGTCGGCGCCGAGGGTCGCGGTCGGCGCATCGGGCAGGCCGAGGCACCAGTGATAAGCCTGCGGGACGCTGCCGTCCGCCGGGGCGGCGCGGTCGAGCGTCGCGAGCCACCGCGTCACCGCGGCGGGATTGATATGGTCATGGCGGATATCCTCGCGGCCGATCCAGGCGTCCCAGTTGCTCATCAGTTGCGCCCTCCGGTCAGCCCGCGCGCGATCACCTGCGCCTGGATTTCGGCGGCGCCCTCGAAGATATTGAGGATGCGCGCGTCGCACAGGATGCGGCTGATCTCATATTCGAGCGCATAGCCGTTGCCACCGTGGATTTGCAGCGCGGCGTCGGCGTTCGACCAGGCGGCGCGTGCGCCGAGCAGCTTTGCCATCCCCGCCTCGATATCGCAGCGCTTTCCCGAGTCCTTGGCGCGCGCGGCGGCGTAGCTGAGTTCGCGCGCCACGACGAAATCGACCAGGCTCATCGCGAGCTTGTCGGCGACGCGCGGGAAATGGACGATCGCCTTGCCGAACTGCTTGCGGGCGAGCGCATAGTCGAGCCCGAGTTCGAGCGCCCGGCGCGCGACGCCGACGGCGCGCGCTGCGGTCTGGATGCGCGCGCCCTCGAAGGTACGCATGAGCTGCTTGAAGCCTTGCCCTTCCTCGCCGCCGAGCAGCGCGTCGGCGGGCGCCGTCATGCCGTCGAATTGCAGCGCATATTCGCGCATCCCACGATAACCGAGCACTTCGATCTCGCTGCCGGTCATTCCCGCGGCGGGGAAGGGATCGGCCTCGGTTCCGCGCGGCTGCGGGTGGAGCAGCATCGAGAGGCCCGCATAGCCCTTGGCGTCGGGGAGGGTGCGCGCGAGCAGGGTCATCAGGTCCGAGCGGCTGGCGTGGGTGATCCAGTTCTTCGCGCCGTCGATCACCCAATGATCGTCCTCGCGCCGGGCGCGCGTCTGGAGCGAGCCGAGATCGGAGCCGACGTCGGGTTCGGTGAACACCGCCGTGGGTAATATTTCGCCGCTCGCGATCTTCGGCAGCCATTCCGCCTTCTGCGCGTCGGTGCCGCCCATCGCGATCAGTTCGCCCGCGATTTCCGACCGCGTACCGAGCGAGCCCGCGCCGATCCAGCCGCGCGACAATTCCTCGGTGACGATGCACATCACGAGCTTGCCGAGGCCGAGGCCGCCAAATTCCTCGGGGATGCAGACGCCGAAGGTGCCGAGTTCGGCCATCGCCTGCACGGTGGCGTCGGGGATCAGGTCATTGGCGAGGTGCCAGCCGTGCGCGTGCGGGATAATCGCGGCGTCGGTGAAGCGGCGATACTGCTCGCGGATCGCGTCGAGGTCGGCGTCGTGCAGCGTCTCGCTCGGCCAATGGCCTTCGGCGAGCGCGGCGGCGACTTCGGCGCGCGTCGCGGCATGGTCGGCGTCGAGGAAGTCGACGCAGGCGTCCGCCAGCGCCCGCGCGGCGGCGGTGAGACCGAGGTCGGCGGGGCGGAACATCTCGTTCTGCCCCATCGGCAGGCCGCCGGTGAGCTGGCCAATGCCCTCGGCGAAGGCGAGGGTGGCGATCTTCGCGTCGAGTGGGTTCGCGTCAGTGCCCGCTTCGAACCAATCCTGCGTCGCTTCCAGCGCTGCCACCGTCGTCGCAACCCAGGCAAAGCCGTGCGCCGCGCGTTGTTCGCGGTCGATCGGGTTCGCCGCCAGCCGCCCGGCGAGCGCGGCCTGTGCCGCGCCGCGATAGGCTTGTGCGGCGATGAGAGCGCTGTTCAAATCGGCGCGTATCGTCATGGCCTTTTCCCATCGTCACCCCGGACTTGATCCGGGGTCCCGCTATGCAACGGTGAAAAGCTGGACCCCGGATCAAGTCCGGGGTGACGAGGAGGAAGGGGCTGGTCCAACTTTTACTGTCCGTTGCTCATAGATTGAAACCTGCTCAAGCCGCGCGCTCGAAGATTGCGGCGATGCCCTGGCCGCCACCGATGCACATGGTTTCAAGGCCATAGCGGCCGTTCCTGCGAACGAGTTCGCGCGTCAGATTGGCGAGGATGCGGCCGCCGGTCGCGCCGATCGGATGGCCGAGCGAGATGCCCGAACCATTGACGTTGAGGATCTCGTTCCGGCTGTCGTCGTCGGACCAGCCCCAGCCCTTGAGCACCGCGAGCACCTGCGGCGCGAAAGCCTCGTTGAGCTCGACGAGGTCGATGTCGCCCCAGCCGAGACCGTTACGGGCGAACAGGCGCTCGACCGCCGGGACGGGGCCGATGCCCATGCGGCTCGGATCGCAGCCCGCGGCGGCCGAGCTGTGATACCAGGCGATCGGTTCGAGGCCGAGTTCGTCGAGCTTGTCTTCCGCGACGACGAGGCAGGCGGCGGCGGCGTCGTTCTGCTGGCTCGCATTGCCCGCGGTGACCACGCCGCCTTCCAGCGCGCGCAGCTTGCCGAGCGTTTCCATGCTCGCGTCGGCGCGATAGCCCTCGTCGTGGGCGAAGACGATGGGATCGCCCTTCTTCTGCGGTACCGACACCGGCACCAGTTCGTCGTCGAACAGGCCATTCGCCCAGGCGGCGGCGGCACGCTGGTGGCTGCGCACCGCATAGGCGTCGCACGTCTCGCGGCTGATGCCATAATCCTTCGCCAGATTTTCGGCGGTCTCGATCATGCCGGTGATGACGCCGAAACGCTCGACCGGCTGCGACATCACGCGGCCGCGCGTGAGCCGGTCGTGGAGAGTAAGGTTGCCCGCGCGCACGCCCTTGCGGATGTCGGTGCTGTAATGCTCGACGTTCGACATCGATTCGACGCCGCCCGCGACGACGACGTCGGACATGCCGGTCTGGACCATCATTGCGGCGTTGACGATCGCCTGCAGCCCCGAGCCGCAGCGGCGGTCGAGCTGATAGCCGGGGACCTCGAGCGGCAGGCCCGCGGCGAGCCATGACCAATGGCCGATGCACGGCGCCTCGCCATTGCCGTAGCCTTGCGAAAAGACGACGTCGTCGACGCGCGCGGGGTCGATCTTCGTGCGCTCGATCAGCGCCTTCAGGATGACGGCGCCGAGATCGCCCGCGGTCATCGACGAGAGCGAACCGCCGAACTTGCCGACGGCGGTGCGGATGGGGGCGACGATGGCGGCGCGGCGCAGGGTCATTTTTTAATCTCCAGACATAAATTTCGTGTTCCCCCGCGAAGGCGGGGGTCCATCATCTGATGCTTGCGCTCTCCGCCAACGGCTGTGACGGGGTGAAAGTACAGGTGATGGACCCCCGCCTTCGCGGGGGAACAGAAAATGAGGGTGGCGAGCATTTTCAACCGACACCGACGATACCCGCGTCGATCAGGCGGGCGATTTCGCTCGAGGGGAGCGACAGCCGCTCCGCCAGCACTTCCTCGCTATGCTCGCCATTACGCGGCGCCGGACGCGGCGGCTGGCGCTCCGCCTGCGGGATGGTCGCGAAGGAACCCGCGGCGGGATAGGCGAAGCCGCTGGGGTTGGCGGCGCTTCCGAAGATCGGATTGTCCGCGACCAGCGCCGGGTCGTTCGCGGCGTCGAGCATCGTGCGATAGGGCGAATGCACGATCCCGCCCGCGTCGAAGACAGCGGCGAGGTCGGCGTGGTCGCGCGCCGCGATCGCCTGCTCGAACAAAGGATAGAGCGCGTCGCGGTGGGTGAAGCGGAGGCCGTCGTCCTTCGCGAAGGAGACGCCGCGGGCCGCCTCGATCGCCGCCACCGCTTCGCCGAGATTCAATGCGGCGATCAAGTTTGCCCATTGGCGCGGCGTGACGACGACGATCATCGTCCGCTGTCCGTCGCGCGTCGTGAAATCGCGCCCGAACAGACCATAGACCGCATTGCCGAGCCGCGGGCGGTTCTCGCCGGTATAAAGCACCTCGGCGATGCCGCCCATATTGGCGACGGTGCCGATCGCGACGTCCGACAGCGGCAGGCGGACCTCGCCGCCCTCGCCGGTCGCGGCGCGGCGCTGAATCGCGGCGAGCAGCGCGAAGGCGGCATAGGCGCCGGTGAGCAGGTCCCACGCGGGCAGGACATGATTGACCGGTTCGGGCCCCGGCCCGGTGAGCATCGGATAGCCGACGCTGTTGTTGACGGTGTAGTCGAGCGCGGGCGAGCCGTCGGCCCAGCCCATCACGCGCACGGTGATCAGGTCGGGGCAGCCCTCGGCCAGCAATTCGTGCGACAGGAAACCGTCGGCGGGGAAGTTGGTGACGAACTGGCCGGTCGCGCGCACCAGCGCCTGCAGCAGCTCGCGCCCCTCGGGCCGGGCGAGGTCGAGCGCGACCGATTTTTTCGCGCGGTTGAGGTTTTCCCAATAGAGCGAGTTGTTCTCCGCCGTCACCGGCCAGCGCCGGAAATCGGGACCGCCGCCGATCTGGTCGACGCGGATCACCTCGGCGCCGAACTGCGCGAGGTAGAGGCCGGCGGTGGGGGAGGCGACGAAGGACGACGCCTCGATCACGGGGAGGCCGGAGAGGAGGTTATACATCAGATTCTTTCCCGCCGTGCCCCTGCGAAGGCAGGGGCCCATCTTCGACGCTATCGATCTCCTGCCACCGCTTGCTCTGTATCGTTAGGGCAGGAGATAGGCCCCTGCCTTCGCAGGGGCACGGTGGAAGAGAGGGAAAGCGGTTCCTCACCCTCAATTCGCCGCCGCGAATTCGCGCAGCATATGCTTGGCGATCTGAAGCTGGAGAATCTGCGTCGTGCCTTCGTAGATGCGATAGATGCGCGCATCGCGGAAGAAGCGCTCGGCGTCATATTCGGCGAGATAACCCGCGCCGCCATAGACCTGCACGCAGGCGTCGACGACGCGGCCGCACATTTCGGACGCGAACACCTTGAACGCCGCCGCCTTGCGCAGGACATTCTCGCTCGCGTCGGCGCGGCGCGTGACGTCCTCCATCATGCATTCGGCCGCGTAGATGTCGATCTCGCTCTGCGCGAGCATCTGCTGGATGAGCTGGAAGTTGGCGATCGGCTCGCCGAACGCCTTGCGCTCGGTCGCGTAACGCACCGCGCTGTCGAGCGCGCGGCGGGCGTAGGCGGTCGCGGCGGCGCCGACCGACATGCGGCCGTTGTCGAGGCTCATCATCGCATAGGCGAACCCCTTGCCGAGTTCGCCGCCGAGCAGAGCCTCGCCGCCGACGCGGACGTCGTCCATCACGATGTCGGCGATATGACTGCCCGACTGGCCCATCTTCTTGTCGGACTTGCCGATCGACACGCCGGGCGCGTCCATCGGCACGACGAAGGCCGAGACATGGGCGTTCTTGGGCAGATTCTCCTTTGAGGTGCGCGCCATGATCAGCCCGACCTTCGCGAAGGGCGAGTTGGTAATGTAGCGCTTGGTGCCGTTCAGCACCCAACCATTGTCGGTCTGGGTCGCGGTCGTCTGCAGCCCCGCCGAGTCCGATCCCGAGCCGGGTTCGGTCAGCCCGAAGCAGGCGATTTCGCCCGAAGCGACGCGCGGCAGCCACTCGGCCTTCTGCGCCTCGGTCCCGCCGTTCTTGAGCGCCGAGGCGAACATGCCGATGTTGATCGAGATGATCGAGCGAAAGGCCGGCATGGCATAGCTGATCGTGTGGATCGTCCTGACATACTGGCTGACGTTCATCCCCGCGCCGCCGAATTCTTCGGGGATGGTCAGGCCGAACAGCCCCATATCGCGCATTTCGGCGAGAATATCGTCGGGAATGCGGTCGGTCTCGATGATCTCCTTCTCGGCGGGGAGAAGGCGCTCGCGCACATAACGCTGAAGCTGCTCGATAAACTGGTCGAAGACGTCCGCGTCCATGCCGGGGTTGCTCATGGGTCGTTCCTCAGATCGGGTCGTAGGGGAAGACGTGCGCCGACACTTCGTCGGCGCGCGCGAAGCTTGGGCGAAAGGCGGGGATCAGTTCGTCGGCGATCGCCTCTGCCGTCCAGCCTTCGAGCTTGGTCATCGAACGCACCGGGCGGGGTTTCGAGAACAGGACGATCTCGTTCTTGCGCACCGAGAAAATCTGGTTGGTCACGTCCTTCGACAGGTCGGAGGCGAGATAGGCGACGAGCGGGGCGATCTTGTCGGCCGACATTTCCTGGATGCGCTTGACGCGTTCCTGTTCGGCGGGCGTCGTCGCGGGGATCGAGGCGGTCATGCGGCTCCACGCGAAGGGAGCGATGCAGTTCGAGCGGACGCCGACGCGCGCCATGTCGAGCGCGATCGACTGCGACAGCGCGACGACGCCGAGCTTCGCGGCCGAATAATTGGCCTGGCCGATGTTGCCGATCAGGCCGCTGGTCGAGGTGAAGTGGATGAAGCTGCCCGACTGCTGCTCGCGGAAATAGGGCGTCGCGGCCTTCGAGACGTTGAAGACGCCGGTCAGATTGACCTCGATGACGCTCTTCCAGTCCTCGTAGCTCATCTTGTGCCAGATGGTGTCGCGGAGGATGCCGGCGTTGTTTACGACCGCATCGATGCGGCCGAATTTGGCGACCGCATCCTCGACGATGCTCGCGGCCTCCTTCGGGTCGGCGACGTTGCCGAAGTTGGCGATGGCCTTGCCGCCCGCGGCGATGACGTCGGCCGCGGTCGTTTCGGCCGGAGCGGCATCGCCGCCGTCGCCGGCCTGCGCGACGCCCGGATCGTTGACGACCACCGCCGCGCCCTGGGCCGCGCAATGCAACGCCAGTTCGCGGCCAATCCCGCGCCCGGCGCCGGTGATCGCAACGACCTTTCCGTCAAGGCATTTCCTCATGGCCGCTCTCCCGTTCGATTCGTGTCGATAGCGCGATAAGCGACCGCGTGCATCATTTCAACATTCGGAATTGATTTTTCATCATATTGAAAATATCTCAAATCCATGACCGGCCCGGTTCGCTCCGTCTCGCAGGCTTTCGCCATCCTCCGCCTGCTCGCGGAATCGGGGGCGCTGACGCTGTCGGATATCGGTCGCTTCGCCGACCTCAGCCCGTCGAGCTGCCTCAACCTTTTGAAGACGCTGGTCGCCGAGGGCGCGGTCGAGCGCGATGCGCGAACCAAGCAGTATCGGCTGGCGTCGGCGTGGCGGGCGGCCGATGCGCTGCGCGATAGCCGCGCGGCGCGGCTCGCCGACCGCGCGCTGCCGCTGATGGCGCGCTTCGCCCAAAGCGCCGAGGCGGCGGTCGGGCTGTGGAAGATCGTCTCGCGCGACCGCATGGAACTTGCCGCGCGCGCCGAAAGCGATGCGGGGATGCGCCTCAGCCTCGCCGACGGCCAGCGCCAGCCGCTCGGCAGCGGGGCGGCGGGACGCGCGATCGCCGCGGTGCAGCGAGCGAGCGAGGCCGAACTGGCGCGGCGCTACGCCCCGGTGCGCTGGCAGGACAAATTGTCGTTCGAGGCCTATGCGCGGCAGGTCGCGGCGGCGGCGACGCAGGGCTTTGCGGTCGATCGCGGATATGCCCACCGCGGCGTCTGCACCGTCGCGGCGGGGATCGCCGACATCGCCCCCGGTTTTTGCCTGTCCGCTTCGTTCGTCGCCGGATCGCGCAGCGAGGCCGAGGTCGAGGCGCTGGGCGCGGCGCTTGTCGCGCTTCGCGACGAGGTGATACTGTCCGCCTGATAGCCAATGTTTGTTGTGCCGCCGCCTGCGGCGTGCAAGGGCACGGCCGAAAAGCGAGCGTGCCGTAACGGAGGGATTATGCAGTTCGACGTGGTGATCGTGGGGGCCGGACACGGCGGCGCGCAGGTCGCGGTGATGCTGCGCACGCAGAAGTTTGCGGGCAGCATCGCGATCATCGGCGACGAACCCGAACTGCCCTATGAGCGCCCGCCCCTGTCGAAGGAATATTTCGCGGGCGAGAAGGAATTCGAGCGCATCCAGCTTCGTCCCGCCAAATATTGGGACGAGCGCGAGGTGACGATGCTGCTGGGCAAGCGCGTGGTGAGCGTCGATCCCGCGGCACATAGCGTCACCACCGACGGCGGCGAGACGATCGGATACGGCAATCTCGTCTGGGCGACCGGCGGCAGTCCGCGCATGCTGCCGATCCCCGGCGGCGACCTGCCCGGCGTGCAGGGGGTTCGCACCCGCGCCGATGCCGATGCGATGAAGGCGGCGTCCGAAACCGCGAAGCAGATCGTCGTCATCGGGGGCGGCTATATC
>Ga0182739_1003029_pt1 | contig 15114 bp, 11 predicted proteins | sample eDN5th30CBELigBY_FD_128873 | JGI IMG/M metagenome (GOLD analysis project Ga0182739, IMG submission 128873) | Enriched backyard soil microbial communities from Emeryville, California, USA - eDNA 5th pass 30_C BE-Lig BY (version 2) (version 2) | ecosystem: Environmental > Terrestrial > Soil >... | reverse complement strand
GGAGAACACGCGTGGCAAACATCAAGTCGCAGATCAAGCGCAACAAGACCAACGAGAAGGCGCACGAGCGCAACAAGGCCGTCAAGTCGGAGCTGCGGACCGCCGTCCGCCGCACGCGCGAGGCCATCGCCGCCGGCGACAAGGCCGCCGCCGAGAAGGCGCTCGGCACCGCGACGAAGAAGCTCGACAAGGCCGTGAGCAAGGGCGTCATCCACGAGAACCAGGCCGCGAACCGCAAGTCCTCGATCGCCAAGCAGGTCGCCGCGCTCTGAGCCGGCCTCGCACTCGCGCAGACGTGCCCCCGTCCTCCCGGACGGGGGCACGTCTGCTTTCCCGAGATGGTCGGGCCCAACGGTGACTTGCCTCACTTTGCTGCCTCTGCAGCGCAGAGGTAGCAAAGTGAGGCAAGTCACCGTTGCGTGCGGACCGCTTCTGCGGCGAAGGGAGCGCGGGTCGCGATGACGGTGACGAGGCGCTCGAGCGCGAAGATCGGATCCCGGGATGCCCCCTTGACCTCGGCGTCTGCGCGCGCGGCGGCCTGGATCGCGATTCCGAGGGCGTCCTGTGACCAGCCGCCCAGGTCACGACGGGCCCGATCGACCTGCCAGTCCTTGAGTCCGAGGCGAGCGGCCAGCGCCGCCGACGACTCGCGGGTTCCCGCGACGCGCGCCATCGTGCGCAGCTTGGAGGCGATCGCGGCCACCATCGGCACGGGATCGGCACCGGATGCGAGGGCGTGCCGCAGCGCGACGAGCGACTCCCCGTAGCGACCGGCGATCGCGACATCGGCGACCGCGAAGGCGGAGATCTCGACACGACCGCCGTAGTACTTTTCGATCGTCTGCTCCGTCACGTCGCCTTCGACGTCGGCGATGAGCTGCTGACAGGCGGCGGCAAGCTCGGTGAGATCGTCGGCGAACGCGCTCGTGAGCGCGCGCAGAGCGGCCGGGTGGATGCGCTTGCCGACGGCGCGGAATTCCCCCGCCGCGAAGTCGTAGCGGTCCGAGTCGCGCTTGACGGCCGGACACGGCACTTCGACGCCGCCACCCTGGCCGGAGCGGATCGCATCCAGCAACTTCTTGCCCCGCACGCTGGCGCCCGTGTGCCGCAAGACGATCGTCGCACCGTCCTGGGGCTGCGCGAGATACGCCACCGCTTCGGCGAGGAACTCGTCGGTGCACTTCTCGACCCCGTACACGCGCACCAGGCGCGGCTCCCCGAACAGCGACGGTGAACTCACGGCGAGCAGCGTGCCCGGTGCGTACGCGTCGGCGCGCACATCGGATACCTCGAGCGTCGGGTCTTCCGCGCGCAGGTAATCCCGCACGCCAGCGATCGCGCGCTCGGCGCACACTTCTTCGGGACCGGAGACGAGCACGATCGGAGCGGGTTCGGGCGAGCGCCAGGACAGTTGCGGGATCTTTGTCGCCGCTTTCGCGGGTGCCCTCCGCGCTCCGGTCGCCATCGCACCAGCCTATCCGGGGCCGCCGACGTCCGGCCGACCCGCATCCGGCACCGCATCCGGCACCGCGTCCAGCACCGCATCCGGCACCGCGTCTCGCACGACGTCGCGCCAGACCGTGAGCCCGGATGCTCCGGTCCGGATCACCGCGATGCCGTCCCGATCGGAGCGGATCAGCACGGCATCCGCGACGAGCTCCAGCGCCTCCGCACGCGGGTGCCCGAACGTGTTGTCCGCGCCGACGCCGACGAGCGCCACCCTCGCCCGGACCCGCTCATACAACTCCGGCGCCTGATCCGCGCTGCCGTGGTGCGAGACCTTCACGATGTCGTAGGGACCGTGGATGCCCCCGCCCGCGAGCAGGGCACGCTGCGCGCTCGCGGACATGTCTCCGAGATACAGCCCACGCGGCATGCCGCCCGCCGGTACGGTAACCCGCACACCCGCATCCTCCCCGACCTCGAGCACGACGCTCGCGTCGTTGCCCGGACCGAACGCGGGCGACGGAGCCCGCGGCCACAACACCCGCCACTGCGCCGTGCCGACCGCCCCCCGCACCCCCGCGGATGCGGCCACGACACGAGCACCGCTGCCTTCCAGGCGCGCCAGCAGCGCCGCATCCGCGGCCCCGTCCGGGGGACCGTGAACGACGAGACCGACCCGCTCACGCACCGCGTCCACACCACCGACGTGATCGGTGTCGAAGTGCGTCAGCACGAGGATGTCGATCCGCCGCACCCCCAGCCGTTCCAGACAGTGGGCGAGGGCCCGCTGATCCGGTCCGGTGTCGATGAGCATGATTTCGCCCGCCGAGCGCAGGACGACCGCGTCCCCCTGCCCGACGTCGCACTGCGCGACTGACCAACCGGGCGGCACGGTCGCGGGCGCCAGCACACCGGCGAGCCCGACGAACCCCGCACCTGCCCCACCCAGCGATGCCACCGCGAAAACGGCGACCACCTGCAGTCGGCGGATGCGGCGACGCGACGACCGGGGCGACACTGCCAGCACGATGGCACCCCCGACCGCTGCCAGTGTCACCGCTCCCGGCCATCCCTCCGCCCACGGCATCCGCGCCCCGGGGAGCGTTGCGAAGGCATGCGCCGTGCTCGCGACCCACGTCGCCGGCAGCCACGCGATCCAGGCGAGCGTGACTCCCACGAACGGGACACCCGCCGACAGACACGCCGCGAGTCCCCCGACCGTCGCGACGGGAGCGGCGGGTCCGGCGATCAGGTTCGCAAACACGCCGTAGATCGGAACCGCCGGATCGATCAGCACAAGCAGCGGCCCACACACCAGCTGTGCGGCGAGCGGCACCGACAGCCCCAGCGCGAAAGGTCGCGGCATCCACCGTGCGAGCCCCGCGGCGAGCGGGCGAGCCAGCACGAGCAACGCGGCGGTGGCGGATGCGGAGAGCGCGAACCCGAGGGATGTCGCGAGCCACGGGTCGACCACCAGCAGCACGACGACCGCGAGCGAGAGCACGACCAGCCCGCTGTTGCGTCGATCCCACGCGAGCGCGAGCAGGGCGATCGCCGCCATCGCCGCGGCGCGCAGGACGCTCGGTTCGGGCGTCACGATCACGACGAATCCGGCGAGAGTCGCCCCGGCCACGACCAGTCGCGACCACCGCGGCGCCCGGCAGGCGGAGGCCGCCGCGAACGCCAACCCGACGACGACCGCGCAGTTCGCGCCCGATACGGCCGTCAAGTGCGACAGCGACGTCTCCTTCATCGCGCGGTCGAGATCCTCGCCCACCGCCGATGTGTCGCCCACCGCGAGCCCGGGCAGCAGCGACCCGCCCGGGGCCGGCAGACCGGCCGTCAACGCCACGAAACCGTCGCGCAGCAGCGCACCCGTGCGGAGGATGCCCGGTGGCGCGCGTTCGACCCGCACGCCGCGCTCCGCGGAGACGACCAGCACGGCTCGCTCCCCCGTGCGAGCGGGCTGGGCCGTGCCGGAGACGACGACGTCGCTGCCGAGGTCGAGCATCCCGCCCGACACATCCGCCGGAGAGACGCGGACGTTGACGGAGACGCGCACCGGATGCGACTCCCCTCCCCACGTGATGCTGTGCGCATCGAGCTCGAACCGGAGAGCACCCAGCGCGGCGGGCTCGACCTTGGTGGCGATCGTTCCCGTGACCTGTACGGATCGCCCCGCGGCGGCTGCGACGGCGGCGCGCTCGGACGCGGTCAGCGCGACGTGCGCGGCGACCGCAAGGGCACCAGCCCCCGCGATCGCCACGATCGCGACCCACGACCGCAGCTTCCCCACGTGCAGAGCGAGCAGGAGCACCCCGACCGCGACCGCCGCGCCGCACGCGATCCCGAGCGCGGCCGCGGGCAGCATGACGACGGCGATCGCGGTACCCCACGTGACGACGGCGACCACAACGATGCCCGGAACGATGCCCGACCGGCCGGTCACACCGACACCAGCTCACGCAGGGAGTCGAGCATCTTCTCGCCGATGCCCGCGACGGCCAGCAGATCGTCGACGCTCGTGAACCGCCCGTTCGTTTCGCGCCACTGGATGATCCGTTGCGCGAGGGCGGGTCCGATGCGCGGCAGCGTGTCGAGCTCGGCGGCGGTCGCCGTGTTGAGGTTGACCCGCCCGTCGCCGGGCGGACCGGGCGCCGGCCCTCCCGCATCCGCCCCCTCGGCCGCGATCTCCGGGACGACGAGCTGCTCCCCGTCCGAGACGATGCGGGCGAGGTTGACGGCGTCCCTCGCCGCGCCCTCCGCGAAACCCATCGCCGCCGCGATCGCGTCGACGACCCGCGCCCCGGCCGGCAGGCGGTACAGCCCCGGTGCGCGCACCGCGCCCCCGACGTGCACGAAGATCTCGTCGGCGACGACCTCCACCTCCGGGACGGGCACCTCCTCGGTTCCGCCGCGAGTCATCCCGAACACGACGGTCGCACCCAGCGCGAGGATGACCGCGAGCACGACCGCGCCGACACCCCGCCGCACGCGCGGCGACGCGCGATCGTAGCCGCTCAGGCCCTCGTCGCGATCCTCTGCGCGATTCCCCGCCCGAGGCGACGGGTCCGTCGTCCGTTCACCGGTCACCGCACGACGCTAAGGCGCAGTGGGGAGCCCACTGACCGCGATCACGGCGCGCCGTGGACACACTCTGCACAACCACGCTGGGGAGGAGAGACCCACGCGCGGGCAGCCGGTTACTTCGTCGCGATCGACACGATCTTCGGGGCGCGGACGATGACCCGCGCGATCTCGCGGTCGCCGAGCGAGCGGATCACCTTCTCGTCGGCCAGCGCGAGCGCCTCCAGCTCGCCGGACTCGATGCGCGCCGACACCTCGAGGGTCGAGCGCACCTTCCCGTCGATCTGAACGACGGCCGTGACACGGTCCTCGACCAGTAGCGTGGGGTCCGCCTGCCGCCAGGTGACGAGACCGACGGATGCGTCGTATCCGAGCAGCTCCCACATCTCCTCGGCCGTGTGCGGCGCAAACAGGTCCAGGATCATGGCCGTCACTTCGGCGGCCTCGCGAACCGCGGGGTCTGCGGCGCCGGCACCGGAGTCGATCGTCTTGCGTGTCGCGTTCACGAGTTCCATGAGCCGCGCGACGACGACGTTGAACTTCGACTGCTCGACGAGCGTCGGCGCGTCCGCGAGCAGGCGATGCGTCACGCGCCGCAGCGCCGCGTCGCCCTCCGCCCACACGACGTCCTGCGCGCTCGTCACGTCACGGGCGACACGCCACGCACGCGCCAAGAACTTCTGCGCGCCCGTCGTGGACACGTCCTCCCAGTCGATGTCATCCTCGACGGGACCGGCGAACGCGATCGCGACGCGCACGGCGTCGGCGCCCGGATCGGTCATGCTCGCGGCGAACTCGACGAGGTTGCCCTTGCTCTTGGACATCTTCGCGCCGCCGAGGAGCACCATGCCCTGATTGATCAGCGACGAGAACGGCTCCGTGAAGTCGATCAGTCCCATGTCGAAGAGGACCTTGGTGATGAAGCGCGCGTACAGCAGGTGCAGGATCGCGTGCTCGACGCCGCCGATGTAGCTGTCCACGGGGGCCCAGCGCTGCGCCTCACGCGACGAGAACGGTTCGCTCTCGTCCTGCGGAGCGAGGAAGCGCAGGAAGTACCACGAGCTGTCGACGAACGTGTCCATCGTGTCGGGGTCGCGCTGGGCGGGCTCACCGGTCTCGGGGTCGGTCGTCGCCATCCACTCGGTCGCTCCGCCCAGCGGCGACGTCCCCTTGGGAGCGAGGTCGAGGCCCCGCGCGTCGGGCAGCGTGAGCGGCAGCTGGTCCTCGGGCATGGGCACGATCCGGCCGTCCGCCGTGTGGATCATGGGGATCGGGGTGCCCCAGAACCGCTGCCGCGAGATGAGCCAGTCGCGCAGGCGATACGACTTCGCGGCGCGACCCGTGCCGCGCTGCTCGAGTTGCTCGATCGTCCGCGCGATCGCGTTGCGCTTGCTCAGTCCGTCCAGCGCGCCCGAGTTAATGAGGCGCCCCTCGCCCGTGAGCGCGATTCCGGTCACGGCGGGATCGATCGCGTCGAGCGAGGCGCCCTCGGGCAGGATCGGCTCGCCGGCGTCGTCGAGTTCGATCACGGGGATCGCGCCCGTCATCGGGGCGGTCGTGTCGACGACGACCTTCACCGGCAGATCGAACGCGCGCGCGAAGTCGAGGTCGCGCTGATCGTGCGCGGGAACGGCCATGACGGCCCCGTGGCCGTAATCGGCGAGCACGTAGTCGGCCGCCCAGATGGGCAGACGCTCACCGTTGACCGGGTTGATCGCATACCGGCCCAGGAACACGCCGGTCTTGGGGCGATCCGTGCTCTGCCGCTCGATCGCCGTCTGCTTCTGGACGTCGGCAAGATATGCCTGGAACCGCATACGCACATCGGGCTCGGATCCGGCGGCCAGTTCGGCGGCGAGGTCGGAGTCCGGGGCGACGACGAAGAACGTCGCCCCGTGCAGCGTGTCGGGTCGCGTGGAGAAGACCGTGACCTTCTCGGCACGCCCCTCGATCTCGAAGTCGATGTCGGCGCCCACCGAGCGCCCGATCCAGTTGCGCTGCATCTGGATGACCTTCTGCGGCCAGAACCCCTCGAGCTGATTCAGGTCGTCGAGCAGGCGGTCTGCGTAGTCGGTGATCCGGAAGTACCACTGCGTGAGCTTCTTCTTCACGACCTCGGCACCGCAGCGTTCGCAGTGCCCGTCGACGACCTGCTCGTTCGCGAGGACCGTCTGATCGTTCGGGCACCAGTTGACGGGGCTTTCCTTGCGGTACGCCAGGCCGCGCTCGTACAGCCGCAGGAACAGCCACTGGTTCCACCGGTAGTACTCGGGGTCGCTCGTGTGCAGCACGCGTGACCAGTCGTACGAGGAGCCGAACTCGCGGAAGCTCTTCTTGTGCTGCGCGATGTTCGCGTACGTCCACTCGCGCGGATCCGAGCCCGCGCCGCCCTTGATCGCCGCGTTCTCGGCGGGCAGTCCGAACGAGTCCCACCCGATCGGGTTGAGCACGTTGTATCCGCGGTGTCGCCAGAAGCGGGCGACCACATCGACGTACGCGTAGTTCTCGGCGTGCCCCATGTGCAGGTCGCCCGACGGATACGGGAACATGCCCAGCACGTACTTGCGGGGCCGGGTGTCGTCGTCACCGCCCGCGCGGAACGGGTCGTTCTCGAGCCACCGCTGCTGCCACTTCGCCTGGATGGCGGCGGGGTCGAACACCGGGCCGTCGGCGGTTGCGGAAGCGCTGTCGGAAGAAGCCGTCTGAGACACAAAGGACCAATCGTGGGATGCTGCGGAAGCGCACCAGGCGCTCTTCCCAGATTACCGGACCGGCACGCTCACCATCCCGGCGGGAGCGCGGCACCCAGCGCGGCCAGCGGCGCCCGCGCCTTCGTCCCGACTTCGCGCACTTCGTCCATCGCTTCGGACGACCACGTGATGCCGCCGCCCGCTCCCACGTAGGCGCGCTCGCGGCCGACCACGATCGTGCGGATGACCATCGCGAGATCGAGGTCGCCGTCGTCACCGACCCAGCCGAGGCACCCCGCGAACACGCCGCGCGGTCCGCGTTCGAGCTCGTGCAGGATCGTCATCGCCGACAGTTTCGGCGCACCCGTCATCGACCCGGCGGGGAACGTGCGCAGCAGCAGTTCCCCGAACGTCACGCCCTCGCGCAGGCGCCCCGACACCGTGCTCACCAACTGATGCACGTGCGGATACGACTCGACGACGAGCAGCGCATCCACGACGACGCTGCCCGGCTCGCTCACACGGGCCAGGTCGTTGCGCATGAGGTCGACGATCATGACGTTCTCGGCGCGCTCCTTCTCGCTCGCGAGCAGTTCCGCCGCGAGCGCCGCATCCTCGATCGGATCGGCGCCGCGGGGCCGCGTGCCTTTGATCGGGCGAGTGCGGACGACTCCCGCATCCACCCGCAGGAACTGTTCCGGGGTCGCGCTGCACACGGCGAGTTCCCCCACCCGCAGGAACGCGCCGCGTCCCGTGCGGCTGGTCTCCCGCAGGCGCAGATACACCTCGACGGGGTCGACCGCGGTGTCGACGGTGAATCGCGTCGTCAGACACAACTGATACGCGTCCCCGGCTCGGATCGCGTCGTGGCAGCGCCCGATCAGCGCCGCATACTGCAGGGGTGTGTGACGCCCGGCCGCCTCCACGAACGGCTCCCGCGGTTCCGGCACGGCGCTCACCGGATTCTCCAAGAGACGCTCGGCCTCGCGCGCCCACTCCGCGGCGGCCCGCTGCGCCGCATCCGCCTCCATTGTTCTGTCGTCTGCGATGACGGCCCACGCGTGCCCACTGGCGTGATCCAGGGCGATCCAACGCCGAGCCCTGATCCAGGCGCCGACCTCGCCTCCCGCCGAAACCGGCGCGCCGACCTCGGCCGCGGCCTCTTCGTAGCCGAGCCATCCCACCCAACCGCCCGCGAAGGGACCCGCGGGCGATGGCGTATCGACGGCGCCGCCCACCCGAAGACCGCGCAGATCATCCGTCGCCGCACGATCGCCCGTGCCCAGGAAGCTCCACCCGTCGTCGGCGCGGGCGCCGGCGTCGAGCCAGAAGAGTTCGGCGGCACCCGCTGCGAGCGCCTGGAACGCGCCGACGAGATCGACGGGCCGCTCCCGAGGCACGGCGAGAGGCACGGCAATGGATGCGGGCATATGCCCAGGCTACGGCCTGCCGCCGGTCGTAGGCTCAAGGGGTGAACGAGATCCTCACCTGGCTGCTCGATGCCGTGCAGAGTGTGGATCCCGTGCTGCGGACCCTGTTCGCGGGCATCGCCATCATGCTCGAGACGAGCGTGCTGATCGGGCTCATCGTGCCCGGCGACACCGTCGTCATCGTCGCGGCCACCGCGGTCGGGTCAGTGTGGGAAGGTGTCGCGCTCGCCGTCAGCGTCGTGGTCGGCGCGCTCGTGGGCGAGAGCATCGGCTTCTGGCTGGGGCGGTGGCTGGGCCCGACCCTGCGACACTCGCGGCTCGGACGGCGGATCGGCGAAGCGAACTGGGAGAAGTCGGAGCGATACTTGCGGCGCCGGGGTGGTCCCGCGATCTTCCTCTCCCGCTTCCTCCCCGTGCTGCACTCGCTCGTTCCGCTCACCGTCGGAATGAGCGGCTTCTCCTACCGGCGGTTCCTCGCGTGGACGACACCCGCGTGCATCCTCTGGGCGGTCCTGTACGTCTCCGTCGCGTCCGCCGCCGCAGGAACCTACCGCGACCTGTCGCAGACGGTGCATTGGGCGGGATACATCTTCGTCGGTGTCATCGTCGCGTTCTTGATCCTCGTGTACCTCGGCAAGCTCCTCATCCAGCGTCTCGAACGCCGACACCTCGACGCCGACCAGGACACGGATGCGGGCCAGGACGCGGATGCGGGAACCGAACGGGCCTCGGACACGGCATCCGAGCGGGCAGGCATGGAAGACTAGGGGCGATGGCCACCACGACCCCACCCGAGGCCGTCCCGATGCTCTGGCTCGCGCGACTCGAATACCGCTACCACGCGTGGCGCGAACGACGTGCTCGCCAGCGCGGCAAGACCGCCTCGGTGACGCCCTTCCCCGGCTACGGCGGCCCCGGCTGGGTGCGCGTTCTCGGTCGCGTCCTCATCGTGCCGCCGCGCAAGCGCACGCAGACCGGCGAGTACGCGTCGGTGCGGGGGTGGCGCAGCTTCCTCGGCGTGCCGGTCGGCTACGCGCAGGTCACGATCGCGGCGGCCGGACGCACCCACACGGTCGTCGCGGACCGCGGCGGCGTGATCGACACGGTCGTCGCGGCCGACTTCGAGCCCGGCTGGCAGACGGTCAGCCTTTCGGTCGAGGGTGGCAGTCCCGTCGAGTCGAAGGTGTTCGTCGTCGGCGCCGACGTGAAGTTCGGTGTCGTCTCCGACATCGACGACACGGTCATGGTCACCGCGCTCCCCCGGCCCCTGCTGGCCGCGTGGAACTCGTTCGTGGTGGACGAGTTCGCCCGGGTCCCGGTGCCGGGGATGGCGGTCCTCATGGAGCGTCTCGTGCGCGCGCATCCGGGGGCGCCGGTCGTCTACCTCTCGACGGGTGCGTGGAACATCACCCCCACGTTGACCCGGTTCCTGACCCGCCACCTCTTCCCTCCCGGCGCTGTCCTGCTCACCGACTGGGGCCCGACGCACGATCGATGGTTCCGCAGCGGGAGGGAGCACAAGGCCGCCAACCTACGGCGACTTGCCGAAGAGTTCCCGCACGTGAAGTGGCTGCTGATCGGCGACGACGGCCAGCACGACGACGCGATCTACACGGCGTTCGCGAAGGAGCATCCGGCCTCGGTCGCTGCCGTCGCGATTCGCCGCCTCTCGACGACCGAGGCCGTACTCGCCGGCGGTCGCCACACGGTCGACGAGCACGCCGACCACCCGGCACCCTGGGTCACCGCGCCGGACGGCGCCGGGTTGATCGAGCGTCTCGGCGACGTCGGCGTCGTCTGAGCTAGCTCCGCCCCCCGGATGACCCCGTGTCGCCGTTCATAACTCAGGATTTCCGAACGCGGCCCGGTATCCGAACCCCGTCGTTCCGCGGCTTCGGCTCCACGCGGCACCCGGATTTCCTGAGTTGTGCGCACGCGGCGCGCGGGATCTGCCGAGGCCCGCGTTGAAGTCCACGACGGCGTCGGGGGCGCGCATAGGCTGGTGCGCATGTGCGGACGTTTCGTCGTTTCCCGGGTGGCCTCCGAGCTGGTCGACCTGCTCGACGTGGACCAGGTCGGGGACGACCTGCCCGCGCCGTCATACAACGTCGCACCCACCGACCGTGCGGCGATCGTGCTCGACTCGGCCAAGACCGAACCCCCGACCAGACGACTGGAATCCGCCCGGTGGGGTCTCGTTCCGCCGTGGGCGAAGGACATCTCCATCGGCGCGCGCGCCATCAACGCCCGCGCGGAGGAACTCGAGGACAAGCCGATGTTCCGCGGTGCCCTGCAGAAGCGTCGCGCGGTCGTCCCGACGTCCGGATACTACGAGTGGAAGAGCACTCCGGAGGGCAAGATCCCGCACTACATCCACCCCGCCGACGGCGCGCCGCTGCTGATGACGGGACTCTACGAGTGGTGGAAGAACCCCGCCGCCGCGGACGACGATCCGGCGCGCTGGGTGCTCAGCTTCACAATCCTCACGCGCGATGCCATCGGGCGGCTGGGCTCGATCCACGACCGGATGCCGCTGTTCATGGACGCCGCACACGCCGAGGTGTGGCTGGATCCGACGACGGACAACGTCCGCGACCTTCTCGATGCCGCGATCGATGCCGCCCCCGCGGTCGCCGCCACGCTCGATGACCACGTCGTGGGCAAGGCGGTCGGCAACGTCCGGAACAACGGCCCCGAGCTGATCGAACCGGCCGCCTGAGCTGCACTCGCACAGGGCACGCCCCCGTCAACCCGCGGGTGTGCACTCCGCGCACGGCACGGCACCGACGCTCGTCGTCAGCCGCAGGGCGATGACCCGGGCTGCGGCCTCGTCGATGCGCTCGGCCGGGATCCGACCGGAGCCGATGGCACCCGCGATCCCGTCGATCACGGCGTTCGCGCGGTCCACACTCGAATAGCCGACGCCGAGGATGAGGTCGTTGCCGGCGATCACCGCAAGGATCGCGTTCTCGACGGGGTCGCGCATGCCGGATGCTTCCAGCATCGCCATGTCGTCGGTCACGGCAACCCCCGTGAACCCGAGTTCGTCCCGCAGGATCTGATGCCACGACGCGGAGAGGGATGCGGGCGCGGAGTCCACGGCGGTGTAGGCGAGGTGCCCGAACATCACCAACTGCGCGCCCGCGTCGATGCCGGACTGAAACGGCAGCGCTTCGGCGGCGCGCCACTGGTCAAGCGTGAGCGAGGTCTCCGGGATCACCCGGTGCGAGTCGCCGGGTGCCGCGCCGTGACCCGGGAAGTGCTTGAGCGTCGACGCCGCGAACGGCGCTTCGCCCCGGACCGCGGCGGAGACGCGGTCCGCCGCGTCCTGCGGCGTCGTGCCCAGCACGCGGCGGTAGATGAAGGAGCCGCGATCATCGGTCCAGTCCGCGACGATCCCGAAGTTCACGCCGATACCCGCTGCCTCGACGAGCGCGCCGCGTCCCGAGAAGGCGAGTTTCGTCGCATCCGGCGCCTCGGACTTCAGCGTGAGGGAAGAGGGAAAGTCGTCCCACCGCAGGCGACTGACATCGCCGCCTTCCTGATCGACAGCGACGAGCGGCGGCAGCGCGGGGTCTACGGCGAGCGACGCCGTGAGTGTGCGCAGCGCGGCGGCATCCCCCGGGATGTTCGCGCCCATGAGGATGAACCCGCCCGCCCCGGTTCGGGCCATGTAATCGGCGAGCACCGTCGGGTCGGTCGAGGGAGTGTGTCCCATCACGACGGTCGCAGCTTTCTCCCGACTCGTCATCGCCGCGACCGCGGATGCCGCGTGCGCCGCCGTGGCCTCGGCGGAAGCGGGAACGAACCGCACCTCGGATGCTGCGGGCTCCGACACCGCGGTGCGGTCGTGCGCCGTGGCCGAGGGCGCGACGCCGAGCACGCAGCCGGTCGCCGCGAGCACGAGCAACACAACACGGCGTGTCCGTTGCGTCCCTCGCATCCGACGCGTACCGGGGCGGCTCATGTGCCTCAGCCTAGAGTGCGCATGCGATTGAATGGTCGGGGTCGACGTGGTCGGACCAGAGAAGAGGATGCCGGATGCCGCTGCCTGCCGCCGATTGGTACCCCGACCCGCAGGATCACACCGCCGAACGCTGGTGGGATGGCACGACGTGGTCGACGGCAACGCGTCCCGTCGCGCATCCCGCATCCGCACTCATGCCGGCGCCGCCGATGTACACCCAGCCGCACGCGCTCGTCCCGGCTCCGCCGCACGCGCCGCAGTACGTCATGGCGCCGCACGTCATGGCCCCGCCTCCCACCGGTGTCTGGCGCTCCCCCGTCGACACCCGTCCGTACGTCCGCGGGATGGGCGACGCGGTCCGCGTCGTGTTCCAGAAGTACGCGCAGTTCGAGGGACGCGCGACGCGCGCGGAGTACTGGTACTTCCAGCTGTTCGTGCTGCTCTGTGTCCTCGGGTTGTACGCGCTGTTGTTGTTCACGCTCTTCCTGCCGCTGCTGGCGTTCCTTCCCGTCCTCGGCATGATCGGCGGAAGCCTGGCGATTCTTGTCCCCAGCTACGCGGTGCTCGTCCGACGTCTTCGCGACGCCGGCTATCACTGGGCGTGGCTGTTCCTCGGCTTCGCGCCCTTCGGCGGCATCGTGCTCATCGTGTTCTGCTGTCAGCCCTCGAAATTCCCCTGAGCGGCCGTCTCCGCTGAGCGGCCGTCGGCTCACGGCACCGGCCCGTGGCGGACCAGACCACCCGGGATGCTCCCGCCGAACAGGTGCTCCACGGTGACGAGCGAGAACCCACGGTCGCGGAGTCCCGCGACAATGTCGCCGAACACACGAGAGCTGACCGCCTGGATGTCGTGCATGAGCATGATCGTGCCCACCTGCGGGGTGTCGATCGCGTAGCTGCGCAGTGTCGCATCGTCGGGTCCCGCCCAATCGCGCGTGTCGACGCTCCACATGATCGCCGGCTCCGCCGCGACCGCCAGCACGCGGTCGTCGACGAAACCTCCGGGTGGTCGGAAAGTCCCCACCGCTTGCCCGGAGAGCTGTTGGAGCAGGTCACGGGTCCCGTTGAGTTGGGCGCGGATGCTCGCATCCGACAGTTCGGTGAGATACGGATGATTCCACGTGTGGTTGCCGATCTCATGTCCCTCGGCGGCGACGCGGCGGACGATATCGGGATGTCGCTGCGCGTTCTGACCGAGCATGAAGAATGTCGCCGCCGACTGTTGTTGCTGCAGCACATCAAGAAAGCCGGGCGTCAGCGTCGACGGACCGTCGTCGAGCGTCATGGCCATGCAGGGAACGAGGTCGCACGGCGTGCGGTCGTACGCGGCGCCCGCGGACTCCGGCCCCGTGAAGGGGCCGACCGCGTCGGCGACCGCCCGGCCGAGCGGGCTGAGCGCCCCGGCGACGGCGTCGGCGTCGATCGCGACGAAGGTGGAACGGTCGGGTGCGCGCCCACTCCACGCGGAGAGTCCGTCCAGCTCGGCTGCTCGGAGTGCGGTCGGCACCGGAAGGATGACCTCGCCACCGACGAGCGTTGCTGCGGCGACCGCCGTGCGCAGCATCACGAGCTGCTCCTCGTCCGGCGCGGCGACCGGGCGGATGCTGAGACTGCCGGCGTCGCGGCGGAGCACCTCGATCATCGCGGACCAGAGCGGTGCCGGGTCTGCGAAGAGGTCGGCGCCGGTCCCGACCGCCCCGGTGGACAGATCCGTGTAGATCGTCGTCGCGGTGTCGTTCTCGATGACCCCACCCGCACCGGTGACGGCGCGGAGCGTTTCCGCGAACACCGATCCCCGCGCGAGGGTGATCTCGCACACCACCACCGTGCCGGAGCGCTCCCCGAGGATCTCTGTCCCAGTTCTCTGAGTGTGCTCGGTGTCGCATCCGCGCTGATCCAGCCCGGCACCCGCAGCGAAAACCCGTGGGCGATACCCGACGCCGGACGCTGCCTCACGCATCCCGATCAGTGACCGAACGTGCGCTTCGATGGCGGCGTTGACCGGTTGCTCTCCGGGAAGGTACTCCCAGCGCGCGTCGATGCCGACGTCGTCGTTGCGCACGCGCATCCCGACCCCGGCTGCCTCCCCCGATCCGGATGCGGGCAGCGCATCGAGCACATGACCTTCGACCGGCCATTGCGCGGGCATCCACCCGGCGACCCGATCGGGCGCGCACGCCGTGAGTCCGACCGCGGCGAGCACGACCATGACGAGACCGGCCAGACCACGCGCGGCGCGGCGCATCATGGCGCCAGCTCGATTCCCGCGAGCAGGTGCGCGACCTCGGCGTCGTAGTCGATCATCGGCGCGGCGACGAACGTCAGCACGACCTCACCGGACGCGAGAGCGCCGACCGCTTCGTCGGTGCCCGCAGTCCGGGCATGCAGGAGCGTTGCCGGTCCGGAGGGCTCCCGGTCGACGGTCCCGAATGGTCGGGATGCGGCGGCCGTGATCGCCTCGACGGGATCGACTCCACGAAGAAGCGCCAGCTCG
>Ga0182739_1003026_pt1 | contig 15125 bp, 6 predicted proteins | sample eDN5th30CBELigBY_FD_128873 | JGI IMG/M metagenome (GOLD analysis project Ga0182739, IMG submission 128873) | Enriched backyard soil microbial communities from Emeryville, California, USA - eDNA 5th pass 30_C BE-Lig BY (version 2) (version 2) | ecosystem: Environmental > Terrestrial > Soil >... | reverse complement strand
TTGGAAAATCTCTGCGTACTGGTAGATCATAATGGTGGCCAACTCGATACGACCTCAAGACTGCATTTTCCGTATGCGAACCTCGCAGGTAATTTCGAAAGTTTTGGTTGGCGGGCAATATCCGTCGATGCCACGCAGTACAGCCATGTTGTGGATGCTTTGCACGAGTTTAAATTTGGTAAAAGGGACGGCCGCCCGACAGTTATCATTTGCAATGCCACAAAAGGGCAGGGTAGCTACTCGGATTATATGAATAACCATAAGGTATCCATCGCGGAAAATTTGCTCGCCCAGGAGGAAAAGCAGCTTCGGCAACGGCGCGAACAACAGGTACGGCAGTTCGGTAATTATTTGAGTCGCCTTCAGACGTCGGGCAATTCCGATGTTTGCGACGTGTTGGAACAGGAAATAGAACGATTGGAATTTGTTTCGGCCCTAGGTGCTGACGGTTTTTCACTGGACAGGAAACCACTGTCCGTGAAAACCGTAAAGGCAGGCAACCGCGATAAGCGCGTTCATTATAACGAAACGTTGTTGCCAAAACTGGAGGTCGGCACAAATCACATGCCCCATAAAGTGGTCGAAGCAACGATGAAAGCCTTTGCACAGGACGACAAGGTGGTATCGATAGATTCCGATTTATCGTCGACTAGCGGGCTGCAGGCGGGTGTGGGTTATGTTGACCAGACGCGGGCTCTGAACGTAGGAGTGGCGGAAGCGAACATGATGCTGATAGGCGAAGCGTTTGCGATTTTGGGCGGCAATGTGTGGGTAAGTACCTTTTGCCCGTTTTTTGACTTGAAAGTACTTCGTCGCATTGCCGTAGGGTATCAGGAGCGTTTGGAAGCAATGGCGAGTGGGGAGTGGTTGGCCGATGGCCATGGTATCGATTTGACGCTATTGGCAACTGCGGCCGATCTGGATACGCAGTCGAACGGTGCTACCCATATGGGGAACGACGACGTATTGATGCTCAATGAGTTGGCGTATATTAAGATTGTCAATGCCTCCTGCCCGCAGCAATTGCTGGGCATTCTTAAATGGATCGCTGCGGGAAACAGGGGTATTGTATACCTGCGGATGTTGAGAGCTGCGGCACCGGTGATTTATGCGGCCGATTTCGAGTTCGAATACGGCCGGTCCTATGTGGTTAGGGATGTTGAACATCCGGATGTCATCGTGGTATCCAGCGGACGCCAGGTGTTTGAGTCACTGGCAGCGGCGGATGCGCTTGCGGCCAAAGGTGTTGCCGTGAAAGTTATCGATATGCCTTCGGTTGACCGGGAAATCCTGTCGGCATGCTATCATAGCGGAAAGCCGGTAATCGTGGCCGAACAGAATAACGGTTACTTGTGGGCACAATTCATCAATACCCTTTTCGAAACCGAGAAGGCGGTTAGTACAGATAAACTGTATGCAGTGAATACCAAGGGTGACGAAGCCATACACTACATTCACTCAGGAACTTATACCGAATTGGCCGACCATTACGGGTTATCGGGAAGTAAGCTGGAAAACTATATTATGAACTTATTAAATAAAAATTGATATGACCGTTATTCATGAAAATGACGTGCCCGAAACACTGCAGCCAGGCAGATATATGCGGTGGTTGGTTAATGAAGATGCTTTAAAATCACAGTACATGTCGGCTTGCGTCATTCGGGTGTTACCGGGCGAGGCGGTTCGTCCGGCACATTCACACCCGCTGAGCGAGGAAATCATCTATATCGTAAGCGGCAGCGGGAAAGTAATGATCGAGGGAGAGGTAACAGCAGTACAAACTGGATCCTTAATTTTATTTGAACAAGGCAAAGTTCACATGCTAAAGAATACCGGTTCGACCGAAATGAAAGTGATCTGTGTTTTTGCTCCGGCAACCAGTTTGGACAACTATCGGATGTTTGAAGACGTATCATTTCCTGAATAATAGTTGACCAGTTACGTAGTTGAAAGGCTAAATTATGAACGAATTCCTGAAATTTTACGCTTTTTATAAGTGCCGCCCGCCAAATGCTTCGTAACCTGACGTTTGCGACGACTGGAGCCGGTATTTCAGGATATAACCAATTATCAGTACGTAAATAAATCGATTAAAATGATGAATACGTTATTAGTTAGGCTAACTAACTCGGGCATGTTTGTGCCTGTTCTTAGCGGTGTTTTGCTTGCTTTCGTTATTAACGGCTGTAGCAATCGAAGTGTTGATGATCGATACGTCACTTGGACGAACTATGGCGGAGGAGCAGATCAATCCAAGTATTCCAAGCTGGATCACATTGATAAATCCAATGTGTCACAATTGTCTGTCGCCTGGTCTTATTCGACGGGCGACGATAAAACCTATCAGTTCAACCCGATAATTGTCGATACGGTAATGTATGTGTTGGCAAAAAATAATTCGCTGGTGGCACTGCATGCGGCTACCGGTGAAGAACTCTGGATACACGCCAATCTCAATGGAATCGCCAGGAGGGGACTAAACTATTGGGAAAGCAAAGATCGGTCGGACAGGCGGCTTATTTTTCAAATCAATGATTACCTGCAACAGATCGATGCCACTACCGGGCAATCGATAACAACCTTTGGCAAAGATGGATTAGTCGATTTACGAGAAGGTTTCGGGCGTGATCCGGAAACGATTGCCCGTGCACAATCCGCCACACCCGGCGCAATATTCGAAAACCTCATCATTTTAGGGGCTTCTACCGGCGAAGGATTTCTTTCTACGCCCGGTTTTATTCGTGCCTATGATATCCTGACAGGAGAATTGGTATGGACGTTCCATACCATCCCCCAACCGGGTGAGTTTGGTTACGATACTTGGCCGGAAGATGCCTACAAATATGTCGGTGGGGTAAATACCTGGGGCGAAATATCAATCGACGAAGAACGGGGGATAGCTTATTTCCCGGTCGGCTCACCTACCTACGACTATTATGGAGGCGATCGGATTGGCGCTAATTTATTTGGTAATTGTATACTGGCGCTGGATGCGCGGACCGGTGAGCGTAAATGGCATTATCAAATGGTACATCATGATCTTTGGGACTATGATCCGTCTGCAGCTCCGCAACTCGTTACGGTCAATCACGAAGGTAAGGCTGTCGATGCTGTAGCTGTTGCCACCAAACATGGGTTCTTGTTTGTCTTTGACCGGGTAACAGGAGAACCACTTTGGCCTATTGAAGAACGTCCTGTTCCGGCCAGCGATTTGCCGGGTGAGGAAGCGTGGCCCACACAGCCATTCCCAACCGTATTACCGCCGTTTGCCCGTCAGGAAATGACGTCGGCAGATCTTACGCCATTCTTTCTGACGGATGAAGAGCGGGAAACGTGGACACGGAAAATAGACAGCATGCAAACAGGACTATTTACACCCCTGTCACAATTCAAGGCAACAATTACCCAGCCGGGAGCAGTGGGAGGCGCCAATTGGGGAAGCACGGCCGCCAATCCGTCAACGGGAATGGTATATGTCCGCAATATCGACTGGCCTTCGTTTTATGGGAAGATGATTAGACAAGAAGCTCCCGACGAACAAACGGTCGCTGCCAAAGCCAAAGAATTGGGTGGAGACGCATTATATGCGCAGTATTGCCAGGCTTGCCACGCTAACGATCGATCCGGCGGCGTGGGCCCTTCGCTGGTGGGGTTGTCGGCCCGCATGCAGTTCCCTGAGTTCCATCAGCTGGTTGCTGGTGGCCGGGGCGAGATGCCGGCACTCTCTCATCTCGATGAGGAGGCGGTACAGCGCCTGTATAGGTATCTGGCCCGTATCGACAGAATGAGCCCACGGCAAACGGACGATACCGTGGAGGGGCCGGTGGTGGCATCGGGAGGCATACCTGGTAGTCTGGAATTACGGCGGGGCCCGAACCTTGGCAGTTATGGAGGAGATGATTTCGGTCCCCTTTATCCGGAGGGCGTGAATGCACCTGACGTTCGTTACTTCGTTCCTCCAGGTTGGGGGTTGGAACATCCATATCTTATCAGCCCGCCATGGTCTACCATTACGGCGTACGACCTAAATGAAGGGACAATAAAATGGACAAGGGCAGTCGGTGTAGATAAAGTAGCGGCAGCGGAAGGTGGGAAGGACACCGGTGTTCCAAGGGCCCAACGGAATGGAATGATAGTGACGTCTAGCGGATTGCTGTTTTGCACCAGCAAAGACGGTAAAATATATGCATTTGATGCGGAGACCGGTGAACAGTTATGGGCGGGCGATTTGCCTATGGGCACGGAGGGCTTGCCGTCGCTGTACCGGGTAGGTCAGAAGGACTATCTGGTAGTTTGTGCCACTACCCCCATTCGTTGGTCCGTAGAACGTGACCTGCCGGAAGATGAAAATGAGTCTTCCGATGCGCAAGGGCAATATGTTGTGTTTTCCCTGCCAGATAATTTGGTTGCCAAGGGAACGAAGAAATAAGTTGGCGTGAGATAAAAAAAAATAAATTATTCGGTATCATTTTAAGGCAAAGCCCCTTATTAAAGTAGTTAGCAATTTGTAAAGTGAAAGCATATACGGTTTCGAAATGTTTTAACCGATTGCTTACGAATAAGGAACGGAGTGATAATGCCCGTAAGTTGTTGTATAACTAAATAAATTAATAAAACTAAATTATGAGAAGTTTTAGATTACACTTGTCGTTAAAGACGAGGGGACTGGTATTGGGACTCCTCTTGTCACAATTCAGCATGACCTGGGCCCTAGCGCGCGAACATTTTAATGAAGTCGCTGCCGCCGATAAGATTGCCGGTAAACTCAAACATGTAGCGGATGTGGCCGTCAGTGGACAGGTTCGCGACAGCAATAACGAACCGCTCGCTGGGGTTACAGTTTCAGTGGCAGGTGGTGGCGTGGCTACAGCAACAAATGAGGATGGCCGCTATTCAATCACCGCGCCCGACAACGGCACGTTGGTGTTTTCATTGATCGGTTACGAAGAACAACGTATTGCTGTAGGTCAACAGAGCACAATTAACGTTACCTTGGTCGAAAGCAATTCGGCTCTAGACGAGGTTGTGGTCGTCGGCTACGGTACACAGCGACGCAGCGACGTTACAGGTGCCATTGCGTCGGTTTCTTCGAAAGATATCGAAGACGAACCTATCTTACAGGTCGGACAGGCTTTACAGGGTAAAGTACCGGGATTGCAGGTGTCGCAGAATTCAGGTGCACCGGGGTCGGGTCTGCTAATCCGCGTGAGAGGTACAGGTACGGTGAATAATTCCGAGCCCTTATATGTGGTAGATGGTAACCCCAATGTCGACGCCCTCGATATTGCTCCTGATCAGATCGAAAGTATACAGGTATTGAAGAGTGCAAGTGCCGCTGCTATTTACGGTGCACAAGGAGCTAACGGCGTAGTGCTGATTACTACCAAACAAGGGCGGACCGGAAAAGCACAATTAGATGTTAATTTCTCGCAAGGGCTACAGCAAATCCAGCGGTATTTTCCGATGACCAATGCTACGCAATACGCCATTTTGTATAACGAAGGGTTGGTGAACGCCGGTCAGCCGCCGCTTTATCCGGATCCCGAATCTTTGGGCGAAGGAACTAACTGGCAAAAGGAAATGTTTCACGTAGCTCCAATGACTAACGTGGGTATTGCAGCCAGCGGTGGTAGTGATGCCAGCAAGTTTTATTTTTCTGCGGGTTATACGAAACAGGATGGTATGGTTAAAAACAGCAATTTTGACCGGATCAGTCTTCGGGTAAACTCATCTCACGAGATCAACAAGTATTTGACGGTAGGACAAAACTTGTCAGCGAGTCTGGCAAACTATAGTAATATTACGGAATTTAATTTTGGAAGTACGCTGGGTAATACCTTGACTGCCAATCCGGAAATACCCGTAAGAAATCCAGATGGAAGCTGGGGGTTCTCAGAAACGTCTTTAAATTCCAGCAACCCAGTAGCGGCTTTGAGCTATGTTAATAATGATACCAAGCGACCTGTAATCAATGGAAATGCTTATATTAATATAACGCCCGTTGAAGGGTTGGTCTTCCGTTCTCAGCTTAACTTCAATATGGGTCGGACTGAACGGAAAGCATTTACTCCGGTGTATCGGGTCTCGACTTCCCAATTTAACGATGTCGCCACGCTAACCGAACAAGAAGGTCGCTTCAATGAATACAGCTGGGCCAATACGTTGACCTACCAAAAGGAGTTTGGATTACATAATTTGGAACTTCTGGGTGGGTTTACGGTTCAGGAATCATTTCGGCAAAATATTACCTCTTCCGGAAGAGGCCTTCCTACCGCAGCAACGGACAATGAGAGCCTTCGGTATCTCGACCTGGCGATTTCCAACTTCAATGCCACTGGTGGTGCTGGTGAATGGGGTATTATTTCTTACCTGGGTCGGGTTAACTACAATTATGCCGGTAAATATTTCACCACCGTTAATTTTCGGGTGGATGGTTCTTCGCGGTTTGGTGAGAATAACAAGTTTGGTAGCTTCCCCTCTTTTTCAATGGGATGGAAAATATCTGAAGAGAATTTCCTGAAAGATGCTGATTGGGTAAGCAATTTGATGTTAAGAGGGGGATGGGGTTCGCTGGGTAACCAAGGTTCATTGCCTAATTACGCCTTCGCGCATTTGGTTACACCTAATGTGAACTATGCCTTTGGTAATACTGTCGTGAAAGGCCAAGCACCCACCACGTTGGGTAATCCAAACTTAAAATGGGAATCGACGCGGGAGACCAACCTCGGTTTCGATTTTACCGGATTTGGCGGAAAGATTAATGCCTCTTTTGACTGGTATTACAAGACAACAAGTGATATGCTGTTGCAGGTACCTATTGTAGGGTACGCCGGAATTACTACGGCCCCCTACGTGAATGGTGGCGAGGTGCTTAATAAAGGTATCGAAGCCATGTTGGGGTACAATCATTCAACCGCTAGCGGGATTGATTTCGAAGTGTCCGGTAACGTAGCTTTCAATAGAAATAAAGTATTGGCACTTAGCAACGCAGGTACCTCCATTCAATATTTCATGAGTTTCGTAGGATTGATGAACTCAACACAGATTGGAGCACCTATCGCCTCTCATTACGGTTGGATCGTCGATGGTGTCTTCCAATCTCAAGAAGAGGTTGATGCACACGCTGTTCAAAGTGGCGGTACCGCGCCGGGCGACTTTAGATTCCGCGATTTGGATGGTAACAATGTGATTGATGCCAATGACCAGACAATTATCGGTAACCCATGGCCCGATTTTACCTACGGAATAAATGGATCGGTTTCCTATAAAGGGTTGGATTTGAGTCTGCAGTTACAAGGAACCCAAGGGAATGACATTTTCCAAGGGTTTAAGTTCAGGACAGAAGGCGCGAGTTTCTTCAACTATACAATGAATGTTTGGGAAAATCGCTGGACGGGCCCGGGAACAAGTAATACCATGCCCCGCCAGACGACCAGTGACCCGAACAATAATATGCGCTCATCTACCTACTACGTAGAAGATGGCTCATACCTACGAGTCAGGAATATCCAGCTGGCGTATAGAATACCGGTGAAGTCAAATGTTTTGCGTAATGCGAGGGTATATGCGTCAGTGCAAAATGCATTTACGATTACCAATTATTCAGGATTTGATCCGGAAATCGGAACCAATAACGATAGAAATCCACTGTACATAGGTATCGATGAGACCAATTATCCTCTTCCCCGTATTTATACGATTGGATTTAATGTAGGCTTCTAGGGTCAGGAAATAAGTTTAGTAGCAGTAAAACGAAAAGCGATGAAATTTTTAGTTTATGTTGTATTGGCCGGTTTGATTTTCGCCAGCCAAGGGTGCGAGAAAGTCCTATATAAGTCACCGTTGGGACAGTTGAGTACCGAGGTTAATTATGTAACGCAAGATGATGCCGTACGAGCAGTTACCGCTGCTTATAATCCCGCAGCCGGGAACAATTGGTGCTGTACGTATGTAAATCCGGGTTTCATGCACTGGGTATTGGGTAATGTGGCTTCCGATGACACCGATAAGGGTGGGGAGTCTGGATCCGACCAGTTGTATGCCCAACAGGTGCAGCTTTTTAATATCCCTGCGGATAATGACGCCACTCGGTTTGCTTACCAAAACTCTTATATCGGTGTCCGGCGTGCCAATCTCGTACTGGAGAACATTGTCAATATCACGATGGACGAAAACCTCAAAACTCGTTTTCTGGCCGAAGCGAAGTTTTTAAGGGGATGGTATTACTTCAATTTAGTGAAAACCTTCGGTGACGTGCCATTGGTCCTTTCTTCCAGCCTCGAATCTTATGATATGGCGCGCACACCTAAAGCAGAGGTATGGGCGCAGATTATTAGGGACTTTACCGAGGCAGAGGCGGTGTTGCCGGAGGCTTCTGGATACGGCGCAGCCGATCATGGTCGGGCCACCAAGGGTGCTGCACAAGCTTATCTGGGTAAGGCATATTTATACTTGAATGATTTTGCTAACGCTGAAATTTGGTTTGGTAGAGTAATTGCCTCTGGGGAATATGAGCTAAGCTCAGATTACTTGGGAATGTTTCAGCGAGCTGGTGAAACCAGTAAAGAGCATATTTTCCAGGTCAAGTTCCTGAATGATCAGGGTGCGCAACCAGCTAATAACAATAACATCGGCACCACTTTCGGCAGCCGGGCCAAAAACGGTTGGGGCTTTAATTTACCTACACAGGATTTTGTCGATGCGTTTGAACCCGGTGATCCTCGGTTGGAGCAAACCGTTTATAAAAATGGAGATGTTTTGTCAGACGGCTGGGTAGCAAACGTCGGCAACAGTACGACCGGTTATATGGTGAGAAAATATTATGTACCGGATTATGAACGGATACAAGGTTCCGTGCAGGCAGGGAGGGATGATATTTACATGCGGTTAGGTAAAGTCTATTTATGGTATGCCGAAGCGGCTAACGAAATCGGTAAAACGGACGATGCATTACATTACCTGAATGAAGTGCGCCGGCGGGCTAGGCAGGGGAACAATAGCGTGTTGCCAGATATTACGGTGACTGGTAAGGACGCCTTAAGAGCAGCCATTTGGCACGAGCAGCGCGTTGAGTTTGGACAGGAATATGAGCGTTTCTTTGAATTGGTACGCCAGGGCCGAGCAGGCGAGGTATTGAGAGCGTATGCCGCCAAATACAATACTGCCAAAGGTGAAGGATTTAGGGACGGAGTCAATGAAGTTTATCCCATTCCTCAGACCGAAATCAACTTGAGTGGCGGTAAAATAATCCAAAACCAAGGGTACTAATATGAGGTATTATAGTTATATTTTCGGCGTGCTGTTGGCCTTTCAGGCCACAGCACAGCCTCTTAAAGACAGCACGGTGGTCGCACCGAGCATGACATTTGTTCCCGACTGGACGTTTAAAGGGAACGAACTGACCGATGATTGGGAAATGTTGGGAAGCACGAAGTGGAGTGCTCAGGGAGGTGTGATACAAGGGCAGTCCCCAACGGGCGGGCCAATGCAGGGATTGCTGGTAAGCAATCAGTCTTATCAGGATGTCGGTTTTCGTGCATTGTTTAAATGTGAGGGCACAGCAGAAACAGGGCTCCTCTTCCGGCTCGAACAGCAGTCGGCAGGTTACAGCGGCGTGTACCTTTCGCTAACAACGGAAGATGTAGGGTTATATGCGGTTACGTTGGATGCCGATGGAAGGATACAACAACGGGAACCCTTGCGTCGTGCGGGGGGAATCTATTACCGCTTAGCCCCGCCGCCCGAACCTGACGAACGTGCAAGGGGAAATTACCAGCGGCCCAAGGCTCCCGACGTGCCCCGACCTATGAGCCCGCCTGATATGGCTTACCGGCAAGGCGTATGGAACCAGGTTGAGGTGTTTTTCGATTTGAATACCATTCGGGTTTTTGTCAATGATGGGCCGGAACTGGGTGGTGCTTCTGATGAACATCTTGAAGGTTATGGCCCCGTTGCAATATACGCCGCGGGCGATGGAAAAGTGACGTTTAAAGAAGTCGGCATTAAGGATATCGCCATGCGTTTTACGCCACACGAGGAAACATCATCTAATTTCAAAGCTCAGAGAATCAGCGATATGTATTATTCCTGGGGGGCAGATGCCGCCGATTTCAACCAGGATGGGCATCTGGACGTCGTATCAGGGCCTAATATTTTTTATGGCCCCGACTTCTCTACTCACCGTGAGATTTTTCCTGCAGTAGCCGTGAGTCCATCTAAAGACTTTACATCAGTGAACGTACAATATACGTACGATTTCAACGGGGATGGATGGCCGGATGTATTGGTCAGCCCATCTCGTGCTGTATTATATCTTAACCCCGGAAGTGAATCGCGCCGCTGGACGGAACATGTCGTTGTCCAGAATGTGCAGACCGAAATTACGGATTTCAAAGATATCGATGGCGACGGTAAACCCGAATTGATTTACGGGGCGAACGGCTCCCTGCGTTATGCGAAGCCAAATGAAAGCGACCCTACACTACCCTGGGAAGAACACCGTATATCTGAAGATGGATATGTACTTGCCCACGGCATCGGTACCGGCGATATCAATGGCGATGGTAAATTGGATATTGTCAATCCGTACGGATGGTGGGAGCAGCCTGATGATTTGGGATCGGACGAACTATGGACCTATCATCCTGTAGCATTCGGACGGTATGAACATCGCGGCAGCAACGTAGGAGGCGCATTGATGGCAGTATATGATGTTAACGGCGACGGATTGAATGATGTGGTGACCGGTTTGAATGTGCATGGGTTTGGGTTTGCCTGGTTTGAGCAGCAACGCGATAATCAGGGAAAGGTATCATTCGTTCGACACATGATTAGCGACGATTATTCACGGGGCGGAGCTGGGGATGTGGTCTTTTCACAGGCCCACGGAGCTACTTTTGCCGACATCGACGGTGACGGCGTGCCCGATTTCATTGTAGGCAAACGTTATTTTACACACCTCGACAATTATTACGATCCGGATCCGTACAGTCCTCCGGTACTTTATGTGTACCGTACAGTCCGCAATCCCAACGCCCCCGGTGGTGCCGAGTTCATTCCCGAACTCATCCACAACCGGTCAGGAGCAGGATCGGAACTTGATGCGATCGACTTGAATAACGACGGTCGGCCAGATATTATCACAGCCACCAACCGGGGTACGTACATTTTTTGGAACGAATACAAATAGGTAAATATACGATTGATGAATCGGCAAGGGAATAGATTTTTTATGCGCCTTCGGACCATTGGAGTCGCGTTATTGCTTATCGTTATGGCAATGGTATGGCAATCGTGCAGCAATAAACGAAGCGGGAATCCCCGCCTGCTCGTTTTCAGTAAAACCGCTGCGTTCTATCATAAATCCATACCCGCTGGAAATGCAGCCCTGATTAAGATGGGGCAGGAGAACGGTTTTGACGTAGACACCACCACCGATGCGACGGTGTTCAATGACGACAGTCTGGCGCAATACTCCGCCATTGTTTTTTTAAGCACAACCGGCGACGTGCTCAATCAGTACCAGGAAGTTGCGCTCGAACGGTATATCCAGGCTGGGGGTGGTTTTGTCGGCATTCATGCAGCGAGCGATACCGAGTATGACTGGCGATGGTATGGCCGTCTTGTCGGGGCGTATTTCCAGAATCATCCGCGCCCGCAGCAGGCATCTTTCCGGGTGGTCGACCACACTCACCCTGCCACGGAGACATTGCCCGATACTTTTTCATACCATGATGAGTGGTATAATTTCAAGTGGATATCTCCGGACATCAACACGTTAGTAACTATTGACGAGCAAAGTTACAAAGGTGGGAACCATGGCGACCATCATCCCATGGCCTGGTATCAGGAATTTGATGGTGGACGTTCATTTTTTACAGGTTTTGGTCATTCGGATGAATCGTTTCAGGATTCGCTGCAACTTCGGCATATCCTGGGCGGAATCCAGTATGCCATCGGTGAAAATACCAAATTAAATTACAGCAGGGCGACAAGCCAGCCAGTACCCGAACGGAAGCGGTTTGTTAAAACCCCACTGGTGGAGGGAGGCCAGCTGTTTGAACCCACCGAAATGGCCATTCTTCCCAACCTGGATATCCTTGTGGCACAGCGTAGGGGTGAGTTGCTCTTGTACGATCAGGCAACCAGCGATTTGAAGCAAGTGGCGCAATTGCCCGTATATTATCGCACAGAAACGCCGAATGTGAATGCAGAAGAGGGACTGCTGGGAATGGCATTAGACCCCGACTATGAAAAGAACAAATTCCTGTATCTCTTCTATAGTCCGGTAGATACGTCCGTTAACCGTTTATCGCGTTTTGAGTATGACGAAGGGAAATTGGACATGGCATCAGAAAAGGTCATTCTGCAATTTTATTCGCAACGGGATATCTGTTGCCATACGGGTGGTTCAATTGCTTTTGGCGGAGATGGTTTATTATACCTTTCAACTGGTGATAACTCGACGCCCTTTAACCAGCCTGATCCGTCCCGTTATAAGAACCAGGGTTTTTCACCAACGGATGGCCGGCCGGGCTTTGAGCAATATGACGCGCGTCGCTCTTCGGGCAATACCAATGATCTGAGGGGGAAAATATTACGTATAAAGGTGCTTGCCGATGGAAGCTATGATATTCCGGAAGGGAATTTATTCGAAGCAGGACAGGAAAAGACACGTCCGGAGATCTATGTAATGGGTAACAGGAACCCTTACCGGATATCCGTGGATCCCAAGACCAATTTCCTTTATTGGGGGGAGATCGGGCCGGACGCCAACGAGAATATGATGGACACGCGTGGTCCCCGGGGGTACGATGAGGTCAATCAGGCCCGGAGCGCAGGCTTTTTTGGATGGCCGTTATTTGTAGGCGCTAATTACCCTTATCGTTCGTTTAACTACCAGACCGGTGAGTCGGGCGAACTTTTTGATCCGGATCGCCCCGAGAATACATCGCCCAACAATACCGGATTGGCTATCCTTCCGCCCGCGCAACCGGCGTTTATATGGTATCCCTATGCCGCGTCTCCCGATTTTCCTCAAGTTGGTACCGGTGGCCGTAATGCCATGGCCGGACCGGTATATTATGTAGATCGCTTCCCCGAAGCATCCCGTTATCCGGATTATTATGATGGTAAATTGTTTATCTACGATTGGGTACGGGGGTGGATTAAAGCGGTAACGATGCAACCCAACGGCGATTTCGACCGATTGGAGCCGTTTATGGAAGGCGAAACGTTTGCGAGTCCCATTGATATGGAAGTCGGTCCGGACGGAAAATTGTACATTCTCGAGTATGGAAAGGGATGGTACTCAAAGAATCCGGATGCAGGCATTGCCCGTATCGATTATTTTTCCGGAAACCTGCCGCCAACCATCGACTCGGTGACCGTTGATCGGAGCAGTGGCAATCTGCCGCTCACCGTTGAGGCCAGGGTAGCAGCGAGTGATTTTGAAAATGATAAGTTGAGTTACCAATGGCAGATAAATGACGAAGAGGTACAAACCGACGAACCTGTAATTACTTATACCTTAAAGGAAGCAGGCGATCACCGTATCAGCGTTGTGGTTGAAGACAGCAAAGGGGGGCGTACCGCGAGCGCTCCGGTCATGGTGTATGCAGGAAATGAAGAACCTGTTATCGATATCGTCATCTCCGAAACAAAACCGACCTATCGCATCGGCGATGCCATCGATTACGAGGTGAAGATAAATGACAGTGGACGGCCTGTTAATCCAGACAACCTGGTTATAGCGGTGAATTATCTTCAGGGCGAGGATTTGGCAGGTACATCAATGGGGCATCAACGGGCTTCGCAGGTCATTGAAGGCAGAAGTTTGATGATGGCCTCCGATTGCCAATCCTGTCATCAGGTTGATGCGCCGAGTATTGGCCCGTCATTTATGCAGGTAGCCGCTCGGTATGGTGGAAAACGCGATTCTCCATCGTATTTAACCGAGAAGATTTTACAGGGTGGCAGTGGTGTCTGGGGAGAAGTGGCGATGGCGGCCCATCCGGGGATGAAAGAGGTGGATGCCGCGCGGATTGTTCAATGGATTCTATCGTTAAAAGATCCACGGTCGGGCAGTCAGCAAAAATCACTGCCGGCAAAAGGGACTATCATCGCAAAGCCACCTCTAGGAGGTAGTAGTGAGGCTGTTATGCGGATTACTGCGCAATATACCAATAGTCCGGGTGCCGGGGTGCGGCCACTAACCGGGGCCAAGACGATTGATGTGAAGCTGGTCAAATAAAGTAAAGTGGTCAAGTAAAGAAATACCGATGGTCCTTTAGTTATCGTTTGGGATGATTTAACTGTAAGTGCATCGGGATTGGAGCGGGAATACCAGGGCTAACATTAATTTTGTATGTTTGGTCATTGGGATTCCCGTTGCCATGAATAGTATTGATACCCTACGGAAATATTGGAAGCATGAGTCGTTCCGGCCGTTGCAGGAAGAAGTCATTCAGTCGGTATTGGCCAGGCGGGATACCCTCGCGCTGATGCCTACGGGCGGAGGTAAATCGGTATGCTTTCAAGTTCCTGCGCTGATGATGGAAGGCATCTGTATTGTGGTAACTCCACTGATCGCCTTGATGAAAGATCAGGTCGAAAACCTCCACGAAAAGGGAATCAAGGCGGTGGCTATTTTCTCGGGCATGACCAAACGGGAAGTGGATATTGCCCTTGATAATTGCATCTATGGGCCTATCAAGTTCCTGTACCTTTCTCCCGAGCGGCTTAGCAGTGATTTGGTACAGGAGCGGATACGTCACATGAAAGTCAACCTCCTTACAGTAGATGAAGCTCATTGCATCTCCCAGTGGGGCTATGATTTCCGGCCGTCGTATCTGCATATAGCTATGCTGCGGTCGCTGCACCCTGGTGTGCCTTTCCTTGCGCTTACCGCCACGGCCACTGCCCGGGTGGTAGACGACATTCAGACGCAGTTGTTATTTACCGAAAAAAATGTACTGCGAAAGAGTTTCGTTCGAGAGAACCTGGCCTACATGGCTTTTAATGAGGAAGATAAGCAGGGCCGGATGTTGCGTATTATCCGTAAATTACGGGGAAGCGGCATTATCTATGTGCGCAACAGGCGGGAAACACAGGAGACGACCCGT
>Ga0182739_1003024_pt1 | contig 15128 bp, 14 predicted proteins | sample eDN5th30CBELigBY_FD_128873 | JGI IMG/M metagenome (GOLD analysis project Ga0182739, IMG submission 128873) | Enriched backyard soil microbial communities from Emeryville, California, USA - eDNA 5th pass 30_C BE-Lig BY (version 2) (version 2) | ecosystem: Environmental > Terrestrial > Soil >... | reverse complement strand
CCTGCCGAAACAGTTCACTTTGGAATGTTTAACATTGAACAATGCATAGAAGCAATAAGTCATTGTAAAAGGATAATTGAAGAGAAAGAGGGTAAGGGATGAATTTTTAAATGGGTGTTGGATAATGGTAATCGCTAATAATTAACAATTTACCCACAATAGTAAATTAATATTTTATTTTTTTTAACTTAGTTGCACACTGAGTTGTGTTACCAAAATGTCTGATTTAAAAAAATTGCGTACTCTTATTGTATCCTTCGATGCCCCTATGGAAGTGTATCAAACTTCAGCATTTCGCGGTGCTGTGATAGAGAAGGTAGGGCGCCAGCACGAGATGTTTCATAACCACGTTGGGGATAAGGAATTCAAATATTCATATCCTGTTATACAATATAAGATAATCAGGAAATTGCCAACTCTTTATTGTGTCGGAGAAGGAGTTGATGAGATACATAATTTTTTCGGATTAAAGAATTGGGATATTAACTTAAACGGAAAGCGGGTTGAATTAAAAATCCATAAACTTGATTTAAATACATTTAATTTAAATGTTTGGGATAAAAATTTCAGCTATTCCCTGAATAATTGGTTAGCATTAAACGCAGAAAATTATAAGTTATATCAAGCGCTTACCGGATTGTGTGATAAAGTCAAATTTTTGGAAAGATTACTAACAGGCAATATATTATCATTTGCAAAAGGAGTAAGGTGGCGAATAGAAAAACCCATCACCACAGAAATCACGGAGATTTCCAATCAAAAGATAATCCGATACAAAGGTGTACCGCTTCTGGCATTTGACGTGTCGTTCAAAACCAATGTATTTCTTCCGAACTATCTGGGGTTAGGAAAGAGTGCGAGTCATGGGTTTGGGGTGGTGAAATCATTGAATAAAAAACAAAATTGAGTAAGATGGATTCAAATAGAGAAGCGGTTTATCTGGCTGCATTGCTTCATGATATTGGAAAGTTCTATCAGAGGGCGGATAAAAATCTTCTGAGAGATTATGGTGATGGTCATCTGGATAGGATGAAAAGCTTGATTTGCCCAGAAAAGAATGGTCGGTTTGGATATCATCATGCATGGTGGACCTACAAATTCTTTTACGATAATCAGAACTTATTTAATTCAATAAAAGATAAAGGCGATGAGGTTTTTAGAGTTATAGTAAATGAACAAACACAACAAGATAATTTGATCAATCTTTCGGTATATCATCATAATCCATACGAGAACTCAGAATTACAGAAACTAATTCAATTAGCTGATTGGTGGAGCAGTGGCATGGAAAGAACGCTAACTAATATGGAAAAAGAAGATGGTGAAACTTATGGAAAGTTTAAGTACAAAAAAGTAAAACTAAAAAATCTATTAAGTTTAATAAAAGATGGAGTTGGAAATTCTGAATTTCCGATGAAGCCATTAGATATTACTGACAATTGCTTTCCTATCAAAGAAAAAACAAATGACTACAAAGGCTTAAGCAATGAAGAGGCTTCAAGACCTTATCATGATTTATTGCAAGGCTTTTCCGATCAATTAAAATCTCTCCCTACCGATTCGGTCAAAGGTTTTTTAAACAGCTTAATTGAACTCCTACGCAAGTTTACCTGGTGCATACCAGCCAGCACTAATGATTTAGCGCATATTAGCTTATATGAACACTTAAAAACGACCGCAGCAATTGCATTGGCGTTATATGATTATAAACAAGCCACTTCTGTTTCAATTTCAGATATCAGAGCGGATTCGGATAAATTTCCATTGTTACTTTCCTGTTGGGATATTTCAGGAATCCAAAAATTCATTTACAATATTTCAGGTACGAAAGCCTCAGTTAGCTTAAAGGGAAGATCATTTTACCTCCAACTGTTAATGGAGACGATAAAACAAATGGTGTTAGACCATTCTGATATTAAAGGATTTTCTGGTCAGATCGTATATAGTAGTGGCGGTAAAATGTTTGTGATTTTACCTAATACCGAAAATTGCAAAAATGTTTTAAGGAAAGTCCATGAGAAGTTGGAAGAAATCATTTGGAACGAACATAAAGAGGCGTTGTATGTAAGCCATGGATTTATTGAGTTTCGTTGCATAAGTGCCAGACAGGGTGGGGTTAGAATAAAAACAGAGAATAAAGTTCCTTTAGACGGCACCATTTCTGATTTGTGGGATCAGGTGATTCGTGTAACCTCTGCAAACAAGTACAATAAATACAAAAATCTTTTAAATAGGAAGGTCTCATTAAAGCCTTTTGGCCAGTGGGGACGGGATTACGAATTGTGTGCCGTAACCGGTATAGAGGGGAGGATCGGAAAAGAATTGGTGAAATTGGGAGAAGATTTAATCGTTTCGAAAATTGTCAGGCAACAGATTGATTTGGGGCAGGCACTGAAAGACGCTGATTATATCATCACTTATTTGGATCAGGATGTCAAAGGCAATTCCTATCTGATGACTCGGATGAATGAAAAAAAATCAATGCATTTGACCATTGGAGAATCCGGTATCCATCATTATCTATTTGATCAAGAAGAACTTACGAATAATGAGGCTGAATTCCGAAAAATCACTTCAGTTGATGTTTCTAAGGTGAGGAGGATTAATAACACTGATTTCCATCAAATAACTGCCCTAAAAGGAAAGAGAAGTGTTTATGGTTACGAATTTTACGGAGGCAACACTCAGGCCTACAATGAAAAAGAAAGAAGAAACAAAACTTTTGAAGAGTTGTGTTATAATGGAAGTTATAAAAGCACATATTTGGGAGTTCTACGCATGGATGTGGACGGGCTGGGTAAGATTTTCAGAGATGGTCTTTCCGAAAAATTGCGAAGTCTTGCAGCCTATAGCACTCTCTCTGCACAATTAGATTGGTTCTTTTCCGGGTATCTCAATACAATCAGAAACAGTAAAGAATTTAACGAGTATGTAAATATTATTTATTCGGGAGGCGACGATGTTTTTGCCGTTGGAAGATGGGATAAGATTATTTTATTCGCGGAACAAGTCCGCAACGATTTCAGAAGGTATTGTGGAGGCAGAGAAGATGTTAGCATCTCGGCGGGAATTGCTATTGCCGGCGAAAAATACCCTATCCGAATGGCTGCGAATGAAGCTGGACAAGCCGAAGATCAAAGTAAAAAGTTTAAAAAAACCGGAAGTGAAAATGCGACCAAAAATGCAATTACATTTTTTGGCCAAACAGTAGAATGGGAAAAGGAATTTGTCGAGGTAAAAAAGATAAAGGACAATTTGGTGATGCATTGTACAAACTCGCAAAAACCTTTATCAAAGGCGATACTACATCAACTTATGCAATGGAAGGCATTAAAAGATGAATTTGAAAAAGGCGACGGGTCTTTGTCTTTTAAATGGCACACTGCATACTACTTAAAACGATATATGGACAGATATAAAGAGGAAAGTGATCAGGAAATCAGAGAATACCTTCGAAAAATACAAACCAGCTTAATGAGCGGACAATTAATACATAGTAAAGAAGCCTATGGACTAAGAAGCTATGATCTTCTGGGTTTAGCCGCTCGTTGGGCTGAAATGGAATTAAAAGAATATTTCTAACAATTAAATATAAAAATGATGGCATACGATTCTCATTTCAAAAAGAGAAACTTCGAAGACAAGCCGAAGTTGGAAAGTAATGCTCAACCTCTTAAATCGGATTGGATTTTAGACGGTATCAACCAGGAAGCAGTTAGTTGGTCTCAGAAATTTGCAGAATATCTTTCACCGAAGTCAGATTTTAAAGGAGCACTAACAACATCTCAATTAAGGAAGTTTTTTGGGCAATTAAAAAGAATTGAAGCGGATTTTGAAAAATTAAAATCAGAGATTCCTTTACTAAAACCAAAGCTTGCTTATGCTGTCGGGCGTGCTGAGAAAGGGAACAGAATAGTGGATTTTTATATACAAATGGAAACTGCGCTCAACGCACTTGACAACAGCAAGAATACATTCAATAATTTGATTAATTTGACTGAATCTATAGTTGCATTTCATAAATTTTATGGTGGCAAATAAAAAATATAGTTATGACTAAATTAAAGAACAAAATAAAAATCCAAACCACCCTTACATTACTAAGTGGGTTGCATATCGGAGAAAACAAAGAAAGAGCCGATATCGGAGGGATCGATAATCCTGTAATAAGGAGGAAGGATAAAGATCAACAACCTTACATTCCAGGTTCGTCGTTAAAAGGCAAAATTCGCTCCTTATTAGAACAGATTGCAGGAATTTCAGAAATCGGAGGTGGCAGAAAGCAGATTTTTAAAGATAAATCTCCGGCATGTCAAAACATCAATATTGCGTTTGGTTATGCTAATGACGATTTGCCTTCCAGATTAATCTTTAGAGATTCATACCTGAATTCAACAAGCGTTAAGGAATTGAAAGAATCAGAATATACTGACATGCCTTTTACTGAGGCTAAATCTGAAAACACCATTGACCGTGTAACAGGTAAAGCTGATAACCCAAGAACCCAGGAAAGGGTTCCAGCCGGAAGTCGTTTTGATATAGAAATTGTCCTAAACGATTTTGATGATGGAAAAACTGACGAAATCAAGTCGCTGTTAATCGAGGGGATTAAAGCCCTTAATAACGATTACCTGGGCGGAAGCGGATCAAGAGGATATGGGTACGTAAAAATAGATTTGCCCGGAGAAGAGGATTTAACCTGGACAGAGACTATAATCAATTTTAATTAAAAATCAGTAGATGAACTTCATAGCGTATCGTCTTTATTTTGATGGGCCGATTCATATTTCTGATCCAAGAGGTGATTATGGTAATGGCGAACCCAGAATCCATAGTGACAGCTTTTACGCCGGTTTAATAGCAGCTCTCGCTAAAATAAAGCAGGATTTAGCTGCTGATTTGGGATGTACCATTTCTTCTCTTTACCCATTTACAACCGCTAAGGATGTTCAGGATATTATTTATTTCTTCCCAAAACCACTGATGGATTTGAATGTGTTTGCGCCCGGATTCGAAGACATCAAGCAATTAAAAAAAATTGAATGGTTGGACAAAGATTATTTCCAGAACTTATTGCATGGAAAAAATCAAAATGGTATAAGCGAGCGTGACCTCAAAAATAGTTATTTGACAAAAGCAGAAATAATACCCGATTTTATTTCCAGACAGGTGGTTCCAAGAGTGGCTGTACCACGCTCCTCCGCTGATAATGATGGAAAAACAAACATTTTTTATTTTGAAAAAACTTATTTCAATAGAGGGTCGGGACTGTACTTTCTAATGCAAGGCGAAAATACTTTACTCCAAAAGGCACTGAACGTTTTGCAGCACGAAGGAATCGGTACCGATAGAAATATTGGCTTTGGCACCTTCACAGTTGTAGAAGATAAAAACTTTGAAGTCCAAACACCAAATAACACAGAATATTCCTTATCACTCTCCCTTTTCAATCCAGATGACAATACAGATGTAAATGAGTTGACAGGCGGCATGCATGCATCCTGGGAAGTTATCAAAAGAGGAGGCTGGATTACTTCTGAAGGAAATGCAGGTATCAGAAAGAAATCAGTTTACATGTTCCGGGAGGGTTCTATGTTTTTTGATCCCGACCAGAGATTACACACAGCGGGTAAGCCAGACATAGATTTGGTGCCTGATGCCATTGAAGGATTTACCCCACCTAAACATCCGATTTGGAGAACCGGAAGAAGTTTGTTTATCCCCATTAAAATATTGGAGCCATGAGTGGAATTAATACAACAAATACAGTATATCTAAAAGCCCTTACTCCTGTCCATGTCGGTGGGGCGCAAGAAAAAAATCTTCAAAAAGGCCAGGATTATGTACAGTTAGGTGATGGAAAAACATGGAAATTGGATTGGAGTAAAATTTATAAACACTATGATGTAGATAAAATTTCTACCGCTATCCTTAATAATAAAGTTTTAAGATTAATAGAAAACCATATAGAAGAGGTAGCGATTGAGATCGAACAATCTTTTGGAGATACCGGAGTTATTAAAGCATTTATACGGGATGGAATGGGGGTACCTTACATTCCGGGAAGTAGTATAAAAGGTGCAATGAAATCATGGTTGCACTCTGCACTGGAAGAGCAATTTCAGTTAGGGCGAACCGGTGATTTGTTAGGCAACTTTGAAAATGATATTTTCCGCTTTATTTCTATTACGGATTGTTATCTCGATCTCGAGCCAATTTTGTACCCAACAAAAACATTTAATTTATTTAAAAGTGGATCGGAATGGGAAGGAGGCTGGAAACACGCCTTGCATAATAATACAAACCGGGATTTTAAAACTACCGGATTTGTTACAGATTACGAATCAATGGCACCAAATGATGTTGGCAGTTTAGAAATCAAACTCAGAAAACCGCTTGATGCCTCCTTTAAAAACAAATTATACAGAAAAGATAGCAATCAGGAGAAGAGTTATCATTCCATTTTCAACGGCGATAGCCTTAGATCACTTTTCTCGATTCTAAATAAAAAAGTCTGCAATCACATCGAAAAAGAATTGCATTTCTTTAAGCGTTTTAATCAGGCAGAATATGCAAATGAAATCCTGGATTCCTTTTATCAATTACAGTCCATGTGTAAAAACCTTAGCGAAGAACAATGTATTTTGAGGATTTCTGCCGGTTCCGGCTTTCATGGCATCAGTGGAGATTTTCAATTTGATGATCATATTGATACCGGAATGTGGACAATCGAAGATGCCGGAAAATATAGACTGCCCAAGCGATTACATGGGAAATATATTGGTCATTATTTAAAGTTTAAGTCCAGAAAAATCGCTTTTACACCGAATGCCATGTATCCTATGGGTTTCGTATTACTTTCAGAAAAATCATTTGAAGCCGAATGATTACTCGGTCAAATAGAATAGATAAGTGGTATAATATTCCAACCGTAATATAAGAATTGCTATGCCCCTCATCATCTCCATTCTTTCTGATCAGCTCATCCCGACCGTCCTGTTTATCAGGCAGATGGCCCGGCCTGGGGATCACCATATTTTTCTTACTACGGATGAGATGGAAAACAAGCAGAAATCAGTCACTCTCGCCGAGACCTTGAAATTAAGAGACAATCAGTTTGAAGTCATTTCAGTCAATCCTAATAAACCAAACGCAATTTTAGATATTCTGAAAAAATGCAAATGGCCGAAAGCAGAAAAATTTATCGTCAATATCACTGGTGGTACCAAAATGATGAGCCAGGCAGTCTTCATGTTTTTTTCGCAGCAAGAAAGTGCCGAAATTTATTACTGGCCCATCGGTGTCAACGTGATGGAGCAGTTGCATCCGGAGCTAAAGGAAATTACTATTGAATACCCGGTACAACTGGATCTGAAAACATATTTCATGGCACATGGTTATGACTACAACGGCTCAGCTACGCTGCATCAATCTAAAGAGAAAACAGACGAATTATTCAGAAAAGTTGTTGGAGCGGGGTCGGCGGAAAAAGTGCTGGAGATTTTGCAGGCTAAAAGGGAGGATTATTTGCGCCCGGATAAACAATATTATCTGGGTGGTTGGTTTGAGGAGTGGCTTTATAATTTTCTCAAAACCAAACTCAATTTAAAGGCGCATCAGATAGGCCTGAACATGAAACTGAAAAGCCGGAAATCTGTTCGAAGAACGGAAAGTGACAATGAAATAGATATAGCGTTTGTGTATAACAATAAATTATTTTTTTGGGAATGCAAGGTATATTACACCAGGTCTGCCACTGGGAAGAAGATTGGGGAAGCTGTTTATAAAGTTTCGTCCCTTAGAAATACCCTTGGCTTACAAGCAACTTCTTTCGTAGCATTAATGGTTCCTTTTGGTAATAATGCTGCTCGCAAAAATTACCTGAAAGACCTCTCCCAATTAATGCAGGTAAAAAAGGTTTTTTCTTTGGAAGATATGAGGGATAAGGAAAGATTTTTAAAGAATATAGAAGAGTACCTTATATGAAGCTGCAAAACTTTATTTATGAAAAATGAACTATCAGCAATTATTCTTTTATGATAAATGAATTTTTGGTAATACAGATCATCTGAGAAATGAATCAAAAGAAAGCATTGAACGCGATAACGTAAAAATAAGTGTGATAGCCTTATGGAAATGGTGTGGGAGGCAGCCGAATTTGTTCGGAGTAAATAAAATTTTAAACCTTTACATATGTCAAGAAAAGTTTTTTTGTCGTTTTTGGGTACAAGCATTTATAAACCCACCTTTTATGTTGCGACTGGTCAAAATGAAAATGAGGTACGCTCTACACGATTTATTCAAGAAGCATTAATAGATCATTTTTGCAAGGACTTTACACAGGACGATATAATAATTATTCTCACAACATCTGATGCACACCACAATTGGGATAGAGATGTTCATTATGACAATAACAACAAGGAAAATGTGCTCTATGACGGTCTCAAAACAAGAATTGAAAAATTAAAATTGAATGCTACCTATACCAATTTACCTATACCCGATGGAAAGTCGACAAACGAAATTTGGAATATCTTCCAAAAGACCTATAACGCAATAGGAAACTGCGACGAACTGATTTTTGACATTACCCACGGCTTCCGTTCCCTTCCTATGCTAAATATGGTATTGATAAATTATGCAAAGCTGTTAAAAAACATTTCAGTAAAAGGAATATACTACGGGAATTACGAAGCAAGATATAAGCTTGGAGAACAAACATACTCACCTATTTGGGATCTGAAAGATTTTGAACGGCTACAGGAATGGACTAATTCTGCACAATTGTTCGTCAAAGCTGGCTATGCAGAGAGAATAAGTGAGTTAATGAAAGAAAATCGCATACAAGGAGCAAATCAAATTAATGAGTTTTGTCAAGAAGTACTCACCAACAGATGCATCCGTTTAACCGAAGGTTCTAGTTCAATAGCTATAAAAAACATGCTTACTGCAACAAAGGATGAAGATATTCATCCTGTTATCAGGCCTATTTTTGAATTGATTGAAAAGGAATTTTCTGATTATGATGAAAAAAATGTTTTAAATGGTTTGTTGGCTGTTAAGTGGTGTATAGCTCACGATTTAATTCAGCAAGGATACACTATAATGTCGGAGTTTCTGCCCACTTATATTTTAAATTTTGTAGAAGAAGATTTCGTAAATAAAGCATCAAGGGGAACAGTAAATGGAATTCTGGGTATTTCGGGGAAAGTTGAAAAATTTAATTTTACTGAAGACATCAAGAAGGAACAAATCAGAATCCTTAATAAGGTAGTCGCAATGCCTTACTTTAAAGAATTATGTCAAAGGAACCGTTCAATTAATGCACAAAATCGTGACGATATAAATCATGGTGGATTTAGACCTAATCCAAAATCTTACAAAGATCTTAAAACTGAACTGGTCGAAAAATTTAAAAAGTTGAAAGATGTTATCGATAAAATTGAAAAATACAGAATTACCCATGCTCCTAAATCTCTCTAATCATCCATCGCAAATCTGGCCGGAAGGCCAAATGATAGCGGCACTTAATCAATATGAATCTGTGGAAGATTTGCCTTTTCCGCAAATTAATCCCGAGTGGACAAGTGATCAGGTGTTGCAATTAGCTGAAGAATTTGAAAATATAATTCGTGAGATCAATCCAACTGCTGTTCATATTATGGGTGAACTTACTTTTACATTTTCACTTGTTGATAAACTGAAAAGAATAGGATTTCATTGCATCGCCAGCACTACAAAGCGAAATGTAACAGAGAAGCAAGGAATTAAACAATCTGTTTTTGAATTTGTAAGATTCAGAGATTATTAACCGAACTTTCTGTTGTTAAACTGCATCAATATTTAAACAATGGATACTTTAAACAACCCCGCCTCAACATCAGAAAAATTTTTATTGAACGAATCTCAGAAGGCAGCAATGGCCGCACTTAAAAAGTTTTTAAAGAGTAAGCATCAAATCTTTATCCTTAACGGTGCGGCTGGAACCGGCAAAACCACATTGGTAAAAAGTTTGTGCAATCATTTAAAAAAGCAGAATATTTCTTTTAATCTTACAGCAACAACAGGAAGAGCAGCAAAAGTACTTTCTAGTAAAGCAGGCCATAATGCCATTACAGTTCATAGCCTCCTTTATTTCTTTGACGAGGTGAGTGGAAATGCCAGGGAAGGTGAAGATCCCTGGGAAAGTGAAACCGGCCAGCTCTATCTCAACTTTGGACTTCGCTCACCTCAGGTAACACAGGATGAACCGCATCCCGAGGTAATTATTGTTGATGAAGCTTCAATGCTTAGCCACATGCCTTCGGAAGGAATTCAAACGGCCAGGTTTGGCAGCGGCTGTCTGTTGAATGATTTACTGGAGTTTGCCGGCATCACTACCAAACTGATTTTTGTTGGAGACAACTACCAACTTCCGCCGGTATCAGATTCTGCACTTAGTGCGGCACTTTCGCAGAAATATTGGTTGGATAATAGCAAAGCTGCCGAATTGTTTACCTTAAATGAAATAGTAAGGCAAGAAGCAGACAATGAGATACTTCAGGTTGCCACTCACTTTAGAAAACAGATTCAGCCTCCGCAAAGTAAATGGCTGACACCTATGCCTGTACCAATGAAAAGAAATTTTTTTACTACAACAGGTTCTCACGAGTTCTTTGAAGCATTTTTCGATGCTGTAAATAATAATGGTGTAGAGCAAAGCGTGGCCATTTGTCATAGTAACAGGCATGCTCACCTGCTTAATGAACAAGTACGGAAAAAATTACATGGCAAAACAGATCTCCAGGTTGGTGATTTGTTGATGGTTATCCAAAACAGCTATTGTACTAATCTGGTAAATGGAGATCAGGTTACAGTGGAAGAAGTGTCTGATATAAAGTATCGGGCAGGTTTTCATTTTATTAAAGTTAAAGTGAAGAGCTTATTTAGTAATCAGGTATATGACACACTGCTAATTCAGGAATTACTCTATAATACTCAACCAGGGCTGGAACCTGATGAAGTTAAGCGGTTGCTTATTGATTTTGACCAGAGAATGAAAAACAGAAAGATCAAAAGGAACAGTGGAATGTACAAAGATTTCTTACGTAAGGACATATATGTCAATGCTTTACGTGCAAAATTTGGTTATGCCCTCACAGTTCATAAGGCCCAGGGAGGCGAATGGAATAATGTATTCTTATATCTTCACAATAGCATTTTTGCACCGGTATATGACCGCAAAAAACCTAATGGCCGTCATCCTGATGGCGCAGAAAAGTATCACAGGTGGTTCTATACAGCCGTTACCAGAGCAAAAGTTAAACTGGTGGCTAATGATTGCCCTTTAATAAAAGATTTTCAAAAACGAAATCCGCAGGGAGAAAAGGAATATTGGAAAGCGATTCAAAGAGAAAAACAAAATTATACCGGTTCGGCAAAATTTGCACAAAGCCATGTAAAAGGGAAGGTTGTGAACATATTAAATCAAAATGAGCAAGGCGTAAACGGTTTTATTAAAGTTGAGGGTTTGAATGAAAACATATATTTTATTTTAGGTTCAAAGAATCCTATTGCTTCTCAAATAAAAATTGGCAGTAAGGTAAACCTGGAAATAATGCCGGCTAAAAACGAAAAGGGCCCAAAAGCTACCAGAATAAAATTGGTAGCTTCATAAACTATACTTTGTGAATGAATATAATAAACAACTTATTGCATGAATCTCGTGATTAACTCCTATGGCGCAACCCTCCAAAAAGAAAATAATCTTTTTGTAATCAGCACTTCGGAGGGTAAGCAGACTTTTCCCCCTGATGTAGTTAAAACTATTTCTATAAATAAGGGTGCAAGAATTACGAGTGATGCAATTATTCTGGCGATTCAAAATCAAGTAGAGGTTTTTTTGTAAATGATTTAGGTGAGCCTGAAGGTAAGGTATGGAGTATAAAATATGGCTCAGTCAGCACAATCAGAAAAGCACAATTAAATTTTTTGTATTCATCTCATTCTGTAAATTGGATAAAAAATTTAATCATTTCAAAAATTGATGCGCAGATAGCACTACTGCTGGCTTTTCAGCCCGGCTCAGACGAAAATTTGAAATTACACAACACCTTTAAGTTTTCAATTAATTCATTGGAAGATTATAAAAATAAGGCATCAGTAACGGAAGGCGAATTTGTCAGCGATATTGCTGCTTCCCTCAGAGGATGGGAAAGCAAGATGGGAATGCGGACTATTAATCCCAATGCGAAGAAAAATTATATTCAGCCTGAGGAATTAGAAATTGTTATTTTAAAAATGATTGAATTTTTAAAAGAAATAGAGGCGGAAATTTTAAAAATGACAGCAATAGATTATGGCAGGCAGATAAGAATAGGAAACACCAAGATATGGTGCGAGATTAACATTTTTTATGGCAAAAAAGGAGTTAGGGTAGTAGGTACAACAAAATCAGGAAGCAATAAAGAATTATGCGACAACATGGTTAAATATTTACAAAGCAATTTTGAAACCTTTTAAAGTAATAAGTTTTGCCTCGTCCACCAAATAAGGAATTTAATTTAAAGGAGAGAATAGAGAAATTGAAAAAAGCCGGTTTCAATTTTTTTTCGAATGATAAACTTTTGGAAAGGGATGCCGATTTTGAGCTAAAGCCATTACCGGAGAGAATAAAGATTATCTTAAACATAATCTGTAGTCAACCAATAAAGGCAACATCAATGAATTATTTAATTTTATATGATATTGAGAAAGATAAAATCCGGAGATTGGTAGCAAAATATTTATTGTCGAAGGGATGTATAAGAATCCAAAAGTCAGTATTTTTGGCACATATGAATTTTAAGAAATTTGACGAGATTAAGGAAACGTTAGCGGAGATAAATGAATATTATCACAATCATGACAGTATTATTTTAATACCATTAAATGTAAGCGATGCAAGAAGTATGAAATTAATAGGACAGAATGTAAATATTAATCAAATAATAGATCCACCAAATACTGTATTTATTTAAAAGTATTTTAATAATTTTTATGAGATATGTAATGAAAAGTTTTCCTAAAAGTTTATTAATGAGCAGCTTATACAAAATGCTCAATCAGAACAACATCCACTATAACAAGGATTAAGACAGGGCGTCGCCGATGCTTTCGGCGAACTTGTTCAGCTCAATCAGAACAACATCCACTATAACAAGGATTAAGACTAATACTTGCCTTTGATGGCAAGTGTTACTGCATAGACAATCAGAACAACATCCACTATAACAAGGATTAAGACTTTTTACGGGATTCGTTTTTTAGTTTGTTTAAAATAAACAATCAGAACAACATCCACTATAACAAGGATTAAGACCTCGCCATGAACGGTCTTCCGTCCATGATCGAGTCCAATCAGAACAACATCCACTATAACAAGGATTAAGACTTTATAGTTTGACAATTTACTATTTACTGTCGCCAAGCAATCAGAACAACATCCACTATAACAAGGATTAAGACCCGCATAAAACGGTGCGCTTACAACCGATTTTTTGTCTGCAATCAGAACAACATCCACTATAACAATGATTAAGACCGCTTTCATTTTGATTTCTTGTGCCATTTTGATTTTTTCAATCAGAACAACATCCACTATAACAAGGATTAAGACGAGAGTCCTGATCTCGTGTAAGTCGTCTTCCCAAGCTCAATCAGAACAACATCCACTATAACAAGGATTAAGACCATATATATATTGTTTTAATTTTAACAAAAACTTTAACAATCAGAACAACATCCACTATAACAAGGATTAAGACAAGGATTTCAAATACTTCTCGATTGGAAGTGGCCTCCAATCAGAACAACATCCACTATAACAAGGATTAAGACGTCTTTGAAACTGGCTTTGGTTCTTCGAGGGTGCAATCAGAACAACATCCACTATAACAAGGATTAAGACCTTATGTGATGATGTTAGTTGGCGCTCAACTTAAAAACAATCAGAACAACATCCACTATAACAAGGATTAAGACATGGTATCCTCTTCTATTAAGCTCTTTTACCACCGCAATCAGAACAACATCCACTATAACAAGGATTAAGACTAGTTCCAACATTTACGTTGAAAGAAACCACATAACAATCAGAACAACATCCACTATAACAAGGATTAAGACTAAAAGCAATTGTGATGCCTTCTACCACATACAACACAATCAGAACAACATCCACTATAACAAGGATTAAGACCGGTAGTAGCAGGATTTGCAGCCGCAGCAGGATTCAATCAGAACAACATCCACTATAACAAGGATTAAGACACCACGTAAAGGTTACCATATCTTCAGAGAAAAAAGCAATCAGAACAACATCCACTATAACAAGGATTAAGACCTGCTGTTTTTTTCTCCCTCTCGCTCTCACGGGTAGCGCAATCAGAACAACATCCACTATAACAAGGATTAAGACGTCGGCGTTACGAACGCCTTGCTGCTGCGAGCAACTTCATCAGAACAACATCCACTATAACAAGAATTAAGACTTTCGCGTTGCTGTTTTTGGTTGCATTTCAATTCGTCATCAGAACAACATCCACTATAACAAGGATTAAGACTTAACTTTATTTCGCTAATTGTTTTCATGTTATTTTCATCAGAACAACATCCACTATAACAAGGATTAAGACTGAATACACTATCTAGTATTGTGTTTTGTAGTCCATTAAAACAACATCCACTATTAGTGAAGATACAGGCTTGCTGCCTCGCCCATCACTGAAGAGGTTATTAGCTTCCTTGAAGTTCTAAGTACATAGTTGTGTAAAAACATCCTTTCGGAAAAGACTTATTATTTTCACATTATCTTATAATGCTTATCCCTCTAAAACCTCTTCAACCTCATACATTCCATGAAACAGAAACCACCGGCCGGTTGTGGTTTCGCGGCATTTATAGCGCGTGCGCTGGCGTGGGCCGCGAATGTAAACCTGTGAATTTTTGATCTTGAATTTTTTCCCTTCTGCCACTTCTTCTATAACTATTTTTTTGTGATAATTTTTATCGTAAGTACGTAACACTTTGAGCAATTCAACATCGCTGCAAGTACTTGCTGCCGGATTATGAATTGATTTTAATACAGCTCTTTTTACATCAGGAGG
>Ga0182739_1003021_pt1 | contig 15149 bp, 13 predicted proteins | sample eDN5th30CBELigBY_FD_128873 | JGI IMG/M metagenome (GOLD analysis project Ga0182739, IMG submission 128873) | Enriched backyard soil microbial communities from Emeryville, California, USA - eDNA 5th pass 30_C BE-Lig BY (version 2) (version 2) | ecosystem: Environmental > Terrestrial > Soil >... | reverse complement strand
GCGGAAAAGGCCAGCACGATGCCCGGCATGACGAAATGCTCCCACGAGCCGGTGCCCGAGATCGGCAGCCAGCCGAGGGTGAGCCCGAACAGGATCATCAGCAGCAGGCCCAGCCAGAAGGAGGGCATCGCCTGGCCGATCAGGGCGATCACCTGGACCGCGCGGTCGAAGCCGGTGTTCTCGCGCACCGCGGCCAGGATGCCCATCGGCAGTGACACGAGGAGCGCGATGGAGAGGCCGGTCAGCCCCAGAGTCAGCGTCACCGGCATGCGCTCGGCGATCAGCGACGAGACGTTCGTCTGGAAGAAGTAGCTCTTGCCCAGGTCGCCGGTTACGGCACGGCCCACCCAGTCGAAGAATTGTTCGAGCACGGGGCGGTCCAGTCCATAGGCCTTGCGGACGGCCTCGATATCGGCCGCCGTTGCGTTGGGCCCGGCGATCGAGATGGCGAGATCGCCCGACAACCGTGTGAGAACGAAGGCGATGGTCATGACCGTCGCCGCCACGAGGAGTGCCACGACGAGGCGGCGGAAGAGGAACTGAAGCATGTGCGGGCGGACTTTAATGCGGATCGGTGAGGAAGGCGATCATGCGAATCGCGCGCCAAACGCCGCGCAGCTCCCCAGAACGGTCACGACGCCGCGCTTGGCGCGGGCGCACGGGTCCTATAAGGGGGAGTCATGCCGGTCTTCAACAATCCACGGCGTACGCCCTGCTTCGGCATCGCGCCCACTCTGGAGGACTTCGAGGCGATCGCCGCCGAGGCGCTGGCGACGATACCCGAGGAGTTCCGTCGGCACGTCGGGAACGTGCGCATACAGATCGACGACTTCCCGTCCGACGAGGTCGAGAAGCAGATGGATCTCGAGACTCCGTTCGACCTGCTCGGTCTCTATCAGGGTGTGTCGATGATGGAGCGGGGCGCCGGCCATGTCGCCAACGACATCGACCGCATCTTCCTCTATCGCCGCCCCATCCTCGACTACTGGTGCGAATCGGGCGAGGACCTGCCGCACATCGTGCGCCACGTGCTGATCCATGAGATCGGCCACCATTTCGGCCTGAGCGACGACGATATGGAAGCAATCGAGGCCAAGGCCGAGGAAGACTCGCAGCGCGCCTAGCGACGCGCGCAAGCCTCAGACGCGCATGGCCTCGCGATAGTGGCGCTCGGCATTCGTCCACTTGATCGCCTGAATGAAGGCCTCGATGTACTTCGCGGTGTCGGTGCCGTAGTCGGCGGCATAGGCGTGCTCGTACATGTCCATCGCGAGCAGCGGCACGCCGCCGGCCGGTGACATGGCGTCGTTCTCGGCGCGATAGTTGAACAGTCGCTTCTCGCGCGGCGCATAGGCCAGGATCACCCAGCCACTGCCCGCGTCGAGTGACCGTCCGATGAGCGCGAACTCCGCCTTCCAACGGTCGAGGCTGCCGAAATCGCGCGACAGCGCCTGAGAGAGCAGACCGGCGGGCTGTGTGGGGGCTTCGGCCAATCCATCGAAATAGAGTTCGTGCAGCAGGGTCGAATTCTGCGTCGCCTGCTCGTCGCGTTTCAGTTCGCCCAGCCTTCCCGGCGTCACCTCCGCGAGGTCGATCCTCGAAAGTTCCTCGCCAATATCGTTCAGCTTCTTCACCTCGTCCGCATAGATGCCGTCGTGATGTGCCCGCAGCAGATCTGCGGACAGGCCCTTGACCTTTTCCGGGTTGATGACGAGGGGTTTGGCGGTGGCCTTCGGGACCGGAATCGCGGTCGTCACCTGGGGTGCCGATTGCTGGGCGCGTGCGCCAAAGGCGAACGCGCCGGCCAGCAGGCCGGCGCCCGCGGCCAGGGAGCGGCGGGATATGTCGGTCATGGGAGCTCCTCGCGTGTTCGCTGGAGCAACGCCTGTCATGGAGAGGAGTTGCGGCGCACGGGAGGCAGGTGGTAGCCGCCGTCGATCAGCGCTTTTTCGGGCTGATAGGCGCGCAACACCAGGCGCATCGGGCCGGCCGGCGCCGGCAGCCAGTTGGCGGCGTGCTCGCCCGGCGGCGGGTCGCGCTGGATGTAGAGGCTGAGCGATCCGTCGGCGGCACGGACCAGTCCAGCCGTTCGGTTGCCGATCGCCCGGCGATCGATCGGATTGTCGACGAAGCGGGTTCTGCCGCCGGGCGTCACTTCGTAGACCGATAGCGACCAGAAGGAGCGCGTCGGTGGCAGGCGATCGGCCGTAAACGTGAGGGTATAGCGCTGCGCTCCGTGAAGGGGCCGACGGTCGGCATCGACGGCGCAGCTCACGTCGACCTCGTCAGGGGACAAGGGCGCCCCCAGCCCCGTCAGTGCCGAAGCCGCCCGAGAGAGATAGTCGTCGCCGAAGCTCCCGGCGTGCCGCGAGCCGTAGGTCCAGCCGTCGATCGTGCGGCCGCGACCGGCGGCGCGAACGTCGGCATGGGCCTGGGCGATGCCCGCATGGATCGCCCGACGCTCGGCCTCGTTGAAGGCCCGCCGGTCGAACTTGCGTCCCGGTTTGAGTTTCAAGGGGGCAAGCGCCTCGAACAGCGGCCGGTCGCGCTCCGGCAACGGGCTCTCGCCCAGGGCGCGCAGGCCGATGTCGAACAGGTCGAGCGGATCGCCCGGGTGCGCGGCCGGCCAGTCGGCGACGGGTTCGGGAGGCGCCTGCGTGCGGAAGCGCATCAGTTCGCCGGTTTCCAGGATGCGCCGCTCGTTGCGCATGTCGGGCGTCTCGAGGAGCACGCGGTTCTGCAGGATGCGCACGCGGTCGAGTTCCTCTGGCCCGTCGACCAGGATACGGCCCAGCAGCCACACCGAAGGGGTCGGCGCGCGGACCAGTGTCACGTCGCTTGGCGCATCGCCTGCCCAAGTGGGCGCGACGATCATGTGCGTCACCAGCCCGACGGTTTGTGGACGCGGGCGAACGACGAAGAACGTGTCAGAGAACAGGTCGATGAAGGCGTAGCTGTAATCGAGATCGCCGATCGGCGGCACGGTGAGGAACAACGGCTCCAGGGAAAGATCGAGCCAGGCCGAAGAATAGAGTGTGTCGGCATCCGGCGTCGGGACGGCACTCGTATCCGGGTCGGCAAGCGTTGCGACATTGCGGAAGCGGTTGAGCCGCTGGCGCTGCGGGTTCGCCTCGTCGACCGTGGCGTGCCAACGGGCGCGATACATCTCATAGACCGGGAAGAGGTAGATGGTGGCACGCCGGGCGAGATCGCGCAGGGCCGCCTTCGCATCCTGCGCCTGCGCTTTCCGGGCCGCGGCCAGCGCGGTCAGGCCGAGGCCACCGAGCGCGGCACGACGACCGAGGGTCATGCGGCCCGCTCGCGCGCCTGTCGTCGTTCGGCGACGAAGGCCGCCGCTTCCTTCCAGGGCGCCAGCGTCCAGAAGGAGCGCGCCCGGCCCGAGGGCGAGGCCAGCACGAAGGCCGCGGCGCCTTCGAGAAGCTCGACCTGCCGGCCGTAGGCGGGCGCCTTTACGCCCAGCGCGAGCGACGCGGCATGTTTGGAGGTGAAGGCGATGGCGGCGGGCCGGTAGCGCCGCAGCTTGGCGTGTAGCGACTGCGCGTCCATCGCCTCGGGGCTGAGTTCGTGGTCCGATCCGACTTCGGTCTTGTTGAGGTCGGTCAGTCCGAGCCCCAGCGTGAGCAGCTCGGGGTAGCGCTGCGGCGCCAGCCGCTCGGGCGTCAGGCCGACCGCGTGCAGGGTCGGCCAGAAGGCATTGCCGGGATTGGCGTAGTAGGCGCGCGCCTTGAACGACGCGGGGCTCGGCGCGGTGCCGCAGAACACCAGGTCGAGCCCCGGCGCCAACAGGTCCGGGATGAGGGGATTATTGCGGATTGATGCCCGCGGCACGGATGACCTCGCCCCAGCGTTTGATTTCGGTCTGGATGTAGGCGTCGATCTCGGGGACCGTCATGGTGCCGGGCTCGAAGCCGCCGGCCTTCATGCTCTCCATCACGTCGGGAGACTTCAAGGCCTTCTCCGTGGCAATCCGAAGCCTGTCCTTGATCTTTGCCGGCGTGCCGGTCGGCACCGCCCAGATCGACCAGGAGGTCACGACGAGGTCCGGCGAAACCGCCTCGGCGAAAGTCGGCGTGTCGGGCAGGACCGTCGAGCGCTTGGCGCCACTCGACGCCATCGGCTTCAGCTTGCCGGCGCTGACCTGGCTCATCAGCGAATCGATGTTGGAGATCACCATCGGCAGGTGGCCGGCCAGCACGTCGGCGGCGGCCGCGGCGGCGCCGCGATAGCTGATGAAGGTGATATCGACGCCGGTCTTCTGCTTGAACAGCTCCATCGTCAGGGTCGGCGAGGTGCCGAGGCCGGACGAGCCGAACGAATATTTTCCAGGTTCCTTCTTCGCCGCCGCGATCAGTTTGGGCAGCGTGTCGTGCGGGAAGCCGGGGCTGCAGCAGAGCAGGTTGGGCTGCGTCCCGATCCAGGCGACGGTCTCGAGGTCGGTGACGGCATTGTAGGCCGGCTTGCGATAGAGGTGAGGCACCAGCGCATGGCTGCCGATGTTGCCCAGCAGCACCGAATAGCCGTCGGGTGGCGACTTGGCGACGTTATCGGCGGCGATCGATCCGCCGGCACCCGTGCGGTTCTCGACCACGAAGGTCTGGCCGAATTCGTCGCTGAGCTTGGCGGCGAGCCGCCGGGCGATGTTGTCCTGCGAGCCGCCCGGCGTGAACGGGCAGACGATGCGCACGTTGCGGTTGGGCCAGTCGTCGGTCTGGGCGAGGGCGAAGGTCGGGACGAACGGCAGCGTCGCCAGGCCGGCCGTGAAGTGACGTCTCCTCATTTCTTCTTCCTTTGTTCGAAGATTGTTGCCTCGATGATGCACGAGGTGTGTCGCGTCGCCTAGAGCCATGCCCAACCTCGATTTCGTCCTGAGGTTCCGTGGCCTTGTCCGCCCCCGGCCGTCGGGCATGATGGCGGCCGGGAGGACGCAATGAAGACGATCGACAAGGCCGACGAAGCCCAGCTGCTCGCTACCATCGACCGATGGATCGAGCGCGAGGTGGCGCCGCGCGTGAAGGAATTCGACCATGCCGACAAATGGCCGGCCGAGATCGTCGAGCAGATGAAGGAACTCGGCCTGTTCGGCGCCACGATCAGCCCGGAATATGGCGGGCTGGGCCTGCCGGCCACGACCTACGCCGAGATCGTGATGCGCGTCTCCTCGGTGTGGATGGCCATTACCGGCATATTCAATTCTCACCTGATGCTGGCGCTGGCGGTCGAGAAGTTCGGCACGCCGCGTCAGAAGGAGCGCTGGCTACCCAAGTTCGCCACGGGCGAGGTCCGCGGCGGGCTGGCGCTGACCGAGCCGGATGCCGGCACCGACCTGCAGTCGATCCGCATGGTCGCCAAGCGCGACGGCAACGATGGCTATGTCATCAACGGCACCAAGACCTGGATCTCGAACGGCATCGAGGGCCATTGCTTTGCCATGCTGGTGAAGACCGATCCGGAGGCCAACCCGCGCCACACCGGCATGAGCCTGTTCATCACGCCCAAGGGGCCGGGCTTCACGGTCGGCCGCAAACTGGAGAAGCTCGGCTACAAGTCGATCGATTCGGGCGAGCTGGTGTTCGAGGATTACAGGATCCCGGCCGATCACCTGATCGGCGAGGTCGAGGGCCAGGGCTTCGCCCAGGTCGCGGGCGGGCTCGAACTCGGGCGCATCAACGTCGCTTCGCGCGGCGTCGGCATCGCCGAGGGCGCGCTGCGTCTGGCCACGAGCTATTCCCAGATGCGCAAGACCTTCGGCAAGCCGATCTGCGAGCACCAGGCGATCCAGCTCAAGCTGGGCGAGATGGCCACGCGCGCCCGCGCCGCGCGACTGCTGACGCTCGATGCCGCCGCCATCTTCGATCGCGGCGAACGCTGCGACATGGAAGCCGGCATGGCGAAATACTTCTCATCCGAAGCGGCGCTGGAGAACAGCATCGAATCGATGCGCATCCATGGCGCCTATGGCTATTCCAAGGAATACGACATCGAGCGGCTCTATCGCGACGCGCCGCTGACCTGCATCGGCGAGGGCACCAACGAGATGCAGCGCATCATCATCGCGCGGCAGCTGATCAAGCGGAATCCGATCTCGTGAACGGGGCGGGCAAGCCGCTCGAGGGCATCCGCGTCCTCACGCTCGAACAGTTCGGCGCCGGTCCATATGGCACGATGTTCCTGGCCGAACTGGGCGCCGAGGTCATCAAGATCGAGGCGCCGCAGGGCGGCGATCCCTCGCGGCAGGTCGGGCCGCACAAGCTCGGGCAGAACGACAGCGAGTATTTCCAGGCCTGGAACCTCGGCAAGAAGAGCGTGACCCTCGACATGAAGTCGGTGGAGGGGCGGCGGCAGTTCGAGGGACTTGTGAAGGGCGCCGACTGCGTCGTGAACAACATGCGCGGCACCCAGCCCGAGAAACTCGGCCTCGACTATGCCAGCTTGAAACACCTGAAGCCGTCGATCGTCTGCCTGCACATCTCCGCGTATGGGCGGGCCAATGAGCGCAGGGACTGGCCCGGCTACGACTTCCTGATGCAGGCCGAGGCCGGGCTGATGGAGCTGACCGGCGAGCCGGACGGGCCGCCGACGCGTGTGGGCGTTTCGATGATCGACAGCATGAGCGGCCTGACGGGCATCGTCGGCCTGCTGAGCTGCCTGCTGCGCGCGCGCACCACGGGACAGGGCTGCGACGTCGACACCTGCCTCTACGACGTCGCCATGCACCAGCTCACCTATCCCGGCCTGTGGTACCTGAACGAGGGCGATGTCTCGCCGCGGGTGCCGCGCAGCGCGCATCTTTCGCTCGCGCCGGTCCAGACCTTTCCGACGAAGGATGGCTGGATCTACGTCATGTGCATGACGCAGAAATTCTGGTTGGCGCTCTGCGAGGTGATGGACCGTGACGATCTCGCGGTCGATCCGCGTTTCCCCGATCCCAACACGCGGGCGAAGAACCGAGCGACGCTATCCGCCGAACTCGACGTGACGTTCCGCACGCGCACGACGGCGGAGTGGCTGGCGGCAATGAACGGGCTGCTGCCGGCTGCGCCGGTCTATCGGTTGGACCAGGCGCTCGACAGCGATTTCGCCCGAGGCACCGGGATGGTTTCGTCCGTGCCCCATCCGGTGAAGGGCAACCTGCGTATCCTCGCCAATCCCCTGCGCATCGATGGCGAACGGCTGGCGCAATCCGCCTGCTCGCCGCTCGGCGCCGACAACGAAGTATTACTGGGCAAGTCGTCATGAAACTTCAGGGCATCAAGGTCGTCGATCTCTCCTGGTTCCTGCCCGGGCCGTATCTCACCACGTCGCTGGCCGATCACGGCGCCGAGGTGATCAAGGTCGAACCGCCGGGCGAGGGCGATCCCGGTCGCCACATCCTGCCGCCGGACGAACGAACCTCGGTGTTCTTCCGCAACATGGGCCGCGGCAAGAAGAGCGTCGTGCTCGACCTCAAGAGCGAGCAGGGCCGCGCCGATCTCTTCCGCCTAGCCTGCGAGGCCGACGTGCTGGTCGAATCGTTTCGGCCCGGCGTCGCCGCGCGCTTTGGCATCGGCTACGACGCCGTCGCCGCGAAGAACCCCGGCATCGTCTATTGCTCGATCAGCGCCTTCGGCCAGGACGGAGCCTATCCCGGCCGCGCCGCGCACGATCTCGCGCTGGAAGCGATGACCGGCGTGCTGAGCCTGACCCTGGGCGACGACGGCCGGCCGGCGATCCCCGGCATTCCGGTCGCCGATCTGGTGAGCGGTCTCCATGGCCTGGCCGGTGTGCTGATGGCGCTGCTGCGCCGCAAGGACACCGGCCGAGGCGACTATATCGACGTCTCGATGCACGAATCGCTGATGGCCTCCTGTGCCAACGTGGTCGGCACGACGTTCGCCGAGAACAGGCATCCCGACGTGAAGCATCAGCGCACCACCGGCGGTTCGGCCTTCTACCGCGTCTACGACACGTCCGACGGCCGCCAGCTCGTGATCGCGGGCCAAGAGATGAAGTTCATCAAGAATCTTTTAGGGGCGCTCGGTCGGCCGGAGATGGCCGGGCTCTGCGAATGGCCCGGCGCGCATCAGAAGCCGGTGGTCGACTTCCTCGCCGCGACCTTCAGCGCGAAACCGCTCGCGCACTGGATGGACACCCTCGCCACGCTCGACATCTGCTACGGCCCGGTGAACACGCTCCCCGAAGCCATCGCCGACGCCAACCTGCAGAAGCGCGGCTTCATGGTGACGGACGAGCAGGGCCGTCTCCACTTCGGCCCCGTCGTCCGCTTCAAGAACGAACCGTCGAGCCCGCTCTATCGCGAACCGCTGCTGGGCGAGCATGCGGACGAAGTGCTGAAGCGTTAGCGGAAAGGTCCCTAGGGACCTTTATGCGGTTGTCAGCGCTACCGCCTTAGCCAGCGACACCGGCGCATCGTCGAGGAGGAGCTTGATGGCCTCTTCCTCCCAGCCGGACTCGCCGAGCGACAGCGGGTCCTGCGGGGCGAGGCGGTGTTCGATGACCAGGCGCGACAGGAGGAGGCGGCGGGCGTCGCCGCCTTCGGCACCGAGGGTGGCACCTTCCCAGGCGAGCAGCGCGGCGGTCGTGGCGTGATAGAGGGCGCCGGCGGCGAGGCGCGAGCGCTTTTCCTGTTTGGGATCGGCGGCGACCGCCTCGACGAAGCGTTCGACGCGGTCGAGCGTGGCGCCGAGCAGCCCTTTGTACTGGCCGGGGAGGGCCCCGCTCGGCTCGTACTTGGCCTTCAGCGCGGCGGAGAGCGTCTTGTGGCCGCCGGCCTTGCCGACGGCGCGCTGCACCACGTCGAGGGCGTTGATGTTCGACGTGCCCTCCCACAGGGTACCGATCTGCGCGTCGCGCACCAGCCGTGCCGTCACCCATTCCTCGATGTAACCCAGCCCGCCCTTGACCTCGAGGGCGGCGCTGGCGACCGGGATGTTGTCGCGGCAGGCGCGGAACTTGTAGACCGGCGTCAGGATGCGCAGCAGGTTCGCCGCATCCTTGTCGCCTTTATCCGCCCGGCCCATCGCGTCAGCCGAAAAGGCGAACATCGACAGTGCCTGCTCGGTCGGCAGCATGATCTTCATGAGCTGGCGGCGCAGCAACGGATACTCGGCGATGGCGCTGCCGAAGGCGCGGCGGCCGCGCGCGGCGGCCAGCGCCTCGTTGAGGCAGCGGCGCATCATCGAGGCGGCGCGCACGCCGTGGCTCAACCGCGACAGGTTCACCTGCTCCATCATCTGCTTGAAGCCGCGGTTCACGTCGCCCACGAGATAGGCGGTGGCGCCGTCGAGGATGATCTCGCCCGAGGCCATCGAGCGGGTTCCGAGCTTGTCCTTGAGACGCACGATCCGATAGCTGTTGCGGCGACCGTCCTCGAGTCGTCGTGGCAACGCGAACAGGCCGAGGCCCGACGTACCGGGCGCGGCGCCACGCGGGCGCGCCAGCATCACGGCGACATCGGCGTCGGCATGGCTGCAGAACCACTTCTGGCCATAGAGCTTCCAGCGCTCGACGCCGTCGGGGCCGACGCCCACCCGCTCGGCCTCGGTCTCCAGCGCACCGACGTCGGAGCCGCCGGCCTTCTCGGTCATGAACTGCGTGCCCTTCAGCATAGTTGCCGGGTCCTGGCTGAGCAGCCGGTCGAGCAGCAGCTTCTTGAGCTCGGGCGAGCCGTAGCGCTTGATGATGAAGTTCGACGTGTCGGAGACCGAGACCGGGCACATCAGGCCGAACTCGCCCTGCACGAACAGATAGGTGATGGCGTACTTCACCAGCGGATGGGCAGGCTCCGCCAGGCCGAGCACGCCGGCGCGATGGCTCATCGCGTGCATGCCGAATTCCTCGAAGGCGATCTTCTCCATCTCGCGATAGGCGGGATGGTAGTCGATCCAGTCCTCGTCGCGGCCGAAACGGTCGCGCGGCTGCAGCACCGGCGGATGCTTGTCGGCGACCATCGCCAGCGCGTCGAGCCGGCCGCCGGCCAGCTCGCCCAGGCGCTCGAAATGCGGCGTCATCTGCCGCAGCAGGCCGGGCTCCATGTAGAGCCGCATCAGGTCCTGGAACTGCCGGTCGATCGAATGGAAGTTCTGGCCGTGTGCGTCGGTGGCGATGTGATGGGCGCCGTGCGGCCCTTCGTTCAATCCGTGGGGCATGTCGGGCATGGTTTCCTCCGTGGTCTTTTCTTGTTATCGCCAGCCCTGCGTGAGCACGCGCGTCACATAGGGCGGCACGGTCTCGGTGGCGGGGCCATAGATGTGTTCGTGGAACAGGCTCTTGTTGTCGGTCGGTTCGAGATTGAGCTCGACGGTGCGGGCGCGCGGCGCGTGGCGGCGCACGTGCAGGACGAAGCCCGCGGCGGGATAGACCTCGCCCGACGTGCCGATCGCGAGAAAGAGGCCGCAGCGCTCCAGCACCGCGTAGATTTCCTCGAGGTGCATCGGCATCTCGCCGAACCACACGATGTCGGGCCTGAGCTCGCCCACCGCGCCGCAGCTGGGGCAGACCGAGGCGGGTGTCAGGTTCTGGTCGGACTCGAACACCGTCTTGCATTTCATGCAGCGGATTTCGCCGTCGCGGCCGTGCATGTGGATCACCCGCTTCGATCCCGCCAGTTCGTGCAGCGGGTCGATGTTCTGGGTGATGATCGTCACCTCACCCTCATACTCGCGTTCCAGCCGCGCCAGCGCCTCGTGGGCGTCGTTCGGGTGAACGCCAGCGGCGCGAAACATGCCGCGCGTCTCGTTGTAGAAGTCGAGCACCTTCTTCTTGTCGCGGTGCCAGGCTTCCAGGGTCGCGACCTCCTCGAGATTGACCCTGTTCCACAGCCCGTCGATGTCGCGAAACGTGTCGATCCCGCTTTCCTTGGAGATGCCGGCGCCGGTCAGCACGGCGATGCCGGGCGGGAAGAAATCCTGATGCATGCCGCCAATCTAGCGCCGTGCTAGTGTCCGCGGCCATGACCATTGGAGTCCTGTTCGTCTGCACCGCGAATCTCTGTCGCTCGCCGATGGCCGAAGGCGTGTTCCGGGCCCTGGCGGCGAAGGCGGGCCTCGCGGACGCCCTCGAGATCGATTCGGCCGGCACCGGCGCCAGCCATGTCGGCCAGCCGCCGACCGGGCTCGCCGTCGAGGCGGCGGCGGCGCGCGGCTACGACATTTCCGGCATCCGGGCCCGCCAGGTGACGGGCGAGGATATCCGGCATTTCGACTGCGTCCTGGCGATGACCCGCACCCATCTCGTCGAGCTGCGCTGGCTGGCGCCGCGCGACCTTGCCGACCGGCCGCAGCTTCTGATGACCTACGCGCCGCCGATCGGCGTCCTCGACATTGCCGACCCGTTCGGCGGCACCGCCGACGACTATGAGCGTGCGATCCGCATGATCGAGGCCGCCGCGCGCGGCCTCGTCACGTATCTCGCATCCGACCTCAGAAAGGCCATTTGAGGCCAAGCTCACCGAAGCGGTTCAGCACGTTGAAGGTGAGCCGCGACACGTCGTTGTCGAACTTGTTGTGGGGCAGGCTGCCGCAATAGGTGATCGAGCCCACGGAGAACACCGCGCCGCCCTTCGGCTTCTCGATATAGGTCATGTCGGCGCGGATGAGCTGTTCCAGGGTCTGGCCGGGGATCGTCGTCGTGAAGCCCAGCCGTTCCTCGTGGACCACGACGAAGTTCCGGCGGTCGTGCCCTTCCGACGAGGCCAGAACCACGGCGTTGAGCGGACTGCCCAGCCGGTGGTCGAGCCGGTCGAGTTCGAAACCCGCCGCGCCGCCGCCCGAGAAGCCGTAGCCGCCGAACAACTCATCCTTCACGCCTTCGAAGACCCAGGCATGGGTATTGTCGCGCGCCGCCGGCGACTGCCGGTAGGAATCGCCCACGAAGGTGCCCTGGCTCGAGAAGCCGATGCCGCAGAGGAGATTCGGCGGCCGGTCCGAGCGCCGCCACAGGCCGCCATAGGCCCCGTCGAACGCGTGAAAATATTCGCCCGGCTCGGCCGCCCAGGTGCGGATGCCGCCTTCGGTGCGTCGCACTTCGATGGCGCCGGGCACCTTGGGCGACAGCGCGACCCGCCAGTAGAAGCCGTTGCCGCCGAGATACATCAGCCGGCCGCCCGTCTCGGTGTAGGCCTGCAGCGCGTCGAGCGTCCCCTCGGTGTGGTACTCTGGATGCGAGCCGGTCAGTACGACCTTGTACGAGGCGAGCAATTCGACACCCTTCTCGTCGAGATCGTGGTCGGTCACCACGTCGAAGGCCACGCCCATGCGATCGAGCCAGCCGGTGAGATGCGTGTCGGCCGGCAGGTGACGCAGGCCGGAACCGGCCTCGTCGTTGAAACTGAGAAAGTTCGGCCGCCAGGTCAGCAGCGGGCGCAGCCGCGAGGAATAGGCCACACCCGAACCGTCGCGATGATGGTTGTAGGTCGACAGGCCGTAGTCGCCGTGCTCGTCGGGATTGTTCGGATAGGCCTTCCAGTCGGCGACGCGTTTGCGGAAGGCATCGTCGAACATGCCGCGCGAGAAGTTGGAATAGACCTGATAGGTGAAGGTCGAGGCGAGATAGCAGACTTTGGCCTGCGGCTTGCCGACCTGCGGTCGCACGAAGAACGGGATGACGTCGCGGTGGCTCCCGCAGGTGAGCTGGATGCCGTAGATGCCGCTCTTCATTTCCTTGGGGATGGTCAGGCTGAAATCGTCGAGCCAGCCGCAATCGTGCAGATCGTCGTCGTGAAAATGGATGGCGGCATAATGATGCGGCGCGCGACGCCAGTCGCGCTCAGCGCCGGTCCAGGCCGAGCCCTTCATGGCGCGGGTCGGCAGGTTGACCAGCTTCCCGTGCAGGCCATTGGGGCCGGTATCCTCGATCTCCATCGAGTCCATGCGGCGGGTGAAATCCCAGGCGGCGAATCCCTGGATGTGCGGCGCCTCGATCTTGCCGTTGAAGCAGCGCTGCGCCGGCCGGTCGGTCGCCGGCTCCGCGCCGATCATCACCGGAGCCGCAACCTCCAGGGCAGGAGACGAAGCCTTGCCGCTCGCCTCGCCCTCGTCGTCGGTGCCGAAGGCGCGCGTGAGCGGCTGCTGGCCGACCCGCAGGATGCCGGTCTCGGGATCGGCGCTCGCCCAGACGCGATACCAGATGCGGCCCCGCAGCTTCTTGCCCACGACCACGCGGTCCTTGCCGGTCTCCAGTGCCATGCCGTCGGGCGTGAGGACCAGGGCGAAGCCCGCGCCCGTCGCTGGATCGCGGTGCGATATCACCGTCTGCGGCCCATCCTCCGGCAGGGTCGGCCAGATCAGCGCCTCGACCTGGAGTGCCGCCGGCAGTCTTGCATCCTTCGCCTTCTCGACCAGACCGTAGGAGCCGGGCCAGGCATGCTGGATACGCGAGGCGAAACGGCCGTCGAAGAGGTCGGACATGTCTTCGAGCTTGGGCGGCGGTCCGCCGGGATTGGGGTCGCCGCGTACGATGCGGACCAGCATGGCATGGTAGGGGGTCGGTCCCGCGCTCGAGACCTTGAAGGAAATCTTCTCGCCGCTCCGTACCGAGATGCGGTCCGAGTAGCCGATCAACGCTGCGGTCACATTTGTCTCCCAATTGCCGGGCGATATAGTCGCCTGAAATCAGGGAGCTTTTCTATGTCCAAGACAAACAAGACAATCGGGCGCCGTACTCTCATCGCCGGGGCCGTCGCCGTTCCTCTCGCCGCCCCGATGCTGGCGCGCCACGGCTGGGCGCAGTCGACCTACCCGAACAAGCAGGTCCGCGTGGTCGTGCCCTTCGCACCCGGCGGGACGACCGACCTGCTGGGCCGCATCGCCTCGGCGCACCTCCAGGAAGTCTGGGGCCAGACCTTTGTGGTCGACAACAAGAGCGGCGCCGGCGGCAATGTCGGGGCCGAGATCGTCGCCAAGTCGCCGGCCGACGGCTACACGCTGCTGCTGGGTACGGTCGGCACGGCCGTCACCAACCAGTTCCTCTACAAGAGCATGCCCTACGACAGCGTGAAGAGCTTCGCGCCGGTCGCCCTGTTCGGCGAGGTCGCCAACGTGCTCGCGGTGCATCCCGACATGCCGGTGAAGACGGCCAAGGAATATGTCGAGTATTGCAAGAAGCAGGGCCCCAACAAGGTGAGCTTCGGCTCGCCGGCAGTCGGCGGCACTGGTCATCTCGCCATGGAATATTTCCAGTCGCTGGCCGGTTTCAAGGTCGAGCACGTCGTCTATCGCGGCAGCTCGCTGGTGCTGAAGGATCTGCTGGCCGGGCACATCCCCAGCACCATGGATAACCTCCCGCCCTACCTGCCGCACATCCAGTCGGGAGCGCTGCGGGCACTGGGCGTCAGCTCGGGCAAGCGCTGGTTCTCGCTGCCGGACACGCCGACCATCGCCGAGCAGGGCTTCGCAGGCTTCGATGCCGCGCCCTGGTGGTACGTCGCGGCGCCGGCCGGCACGCCGCCGGAGATCGTGAAGAAGCTCTCGGACGAGCTGGTGAAGGCGTCCAAGCAGCCCGACGTCATCAAGAAGATCCGCGACGCCGGCGCCGCCGAGCTGGGCGGCTCCTCGGAGGACCTCGCCAAGCACATGCAGACCGAGTACGTGAAGTGGAAGAAGGTCGTCGAGGCCGCAAAGCTGGAGCCGCAATGAGCCGTCCCGAGCTGAAGGGAAAGATCCAGACCGTTCTCGGGCCGATCGAGCCCGAGAAGCTTGGCCGCACGCTGATGCACGAGCATGTACTTTGTGACATCCGCCCGCCCGGCACGCGCTCCGACAACGATCTCGGCCCCGAGATCACCCTGGAGAATGTCTGGCAGATCAACTACGGCCGCGGCCTCAAGCGCGCCGGCCGCAAGTACATGCTCGACCTCGAGGACATCGCCACCCGCGAGGTGGCGATGATGAAGCACGAAGGCGGCGACGCCATCGTCGAACTATCGTGCGGCGGCCTCTCGCCCGATCCGAACGGGTTGCGCCGCATCGCGGCTGGCACCGGCGTCCATCTGGTGATGGGCTGCGGCTACTACGTGAACGACTACCAGGACCCGAAGAATCACGACCGCACGGTCGACGACTTCGCCGCCGAGATGATTGGCCAGATCCACGACGGCGCCTGGGGCACCGACGTCTGCGCCGGCATGATCGGCG
>Ga0182739_1003020_pt1 | contig 15151 bp, 12 predicted proteins | sample eDN5th30CBELigBY_FD_128873 | JGI IMG/M metagenome (GOLD analysis project Ga0182739, IMG submission 128873) | Enriched backyard soil microbial communities from Emeryville, California, USA - eDNA 5th pass 30_C BE-Lig BY (version 2) (version 2) | ecosystem: Environmental > Terrestrial > Soil >... | reverse complement strand
GTTCCACGATCGACTCACAGTACGGTTCGTCCTATGACGACCTGGCCCCCATTCCCGCTTCGCCTCCCGAACCCGACCCGTTCTACAACCCGTCCATCGCGATGGGGAATTGGAGCCCGGATGGTTCATTTGTTGCGGAAGGCCCGTCCGCTTTTCCTGTCGATGGTGACGGGATGGAACTGGCGGGTCCGATGGACATGGGTTTTCCAGAGGAATATTCCTCATCTCAAAATCTCTATCCTGCTCCGATGTTCGCGTCTGTGGACCCGTATGGCAGGTTTTTGCCGTTCGGTAATTTCGGGGTCAAGCCGGGAAATGATCGCACCATTTACGGCGGGGGCTTCTTTATTCCGCTCTGGCAGGACCACGACAGCATGGTCTTTACCGAACTGCGGGGGAACGCTGACGATCACAGCGCTGGCGATGGGTACATCGGTCTGGGATATCGCGCTTACATGGACCCGACATGGGTCATGGGGGCCTACATCTATGGCGACCTGATCGCCACCAAACAGAAAAATGTCTTCGGACAAGGGCAGCTTGGCTTTGAACTGATGTCGCTGAACTGGGACATCCGTGTCAACGGATATGCCCCCGGACAATCAAGACTCAGCGCCGTCACGCAAAACGGGGTCTCGAACGGGACTGCGATTACCCGTAACTTTGAAGAACGGGCTTACCGGGGGTTCGATGTCGAAATCGGACATCGGATTCTGAACTGGGGACTCAACGATGCCTACGAAGTCCGCTGGTTCATGGGAGGATACGGATTCGGAAAATCGTCCAGCGTTTATCCCACCTTCGGCGGCCCGCGCAGCCGTCTGGAAATGCGGATCTACGATCTTCCCTGGTGCGGTCCGCAGTCACGTCTGGAATTCGGAGGAGAGTTCAGCTACGACCGCGTCCGTCGGGAACAGGTCTTTGGCTATGTGAGAGTCCGCATCCCGTTGGGGTCCAGGCAGGGCCGCCCGGTGCTTGATCCTCTTCGCCGACGCATGCTCGACACCCCCGTTCACCGGCTCGATTAACAGTCTTTTGAAAACACGCAGACAGGCTTTGAGTTCATTGAAAACCCTGGCCGGAGATTTCTGCCTGACCGGGTTTTCTCTTTTTCAACAGGCTGACCGGTCGGGCAACTCACAGAGCAGTGTCCGGAAGCGTCCGCTGCACGGGATGCTGTCCTCATCCGGCCGGTTGGTTCAGGGAGAAACTGGCGGGCCTTTCCACAGGAGACTGCCCACGTCTTTGGTTCGAGTGGACGAAGTGTTGAGGCAGTCCCCGCCATCGTCTTTCAGATCTTCCGCCGTGCTATAAATGATGATTCGGTCGGCCTCGTGCTTCAGCCTCAGTGGAGCAAGATCAAATGGATCGGTCAGTAACTCATTTCGCATTTCCGCCGGACCGACCCATTCCGGGTCGATTTCGCTGAATGCCTCCGGGAAATGTCCGTGTGCGAGGCGAAACCGCTGGGCGGCAATCGCGAGGTTCAAGCAGCGCTGACGTGCCCGAGCCCGCAGACTCGCTGTGAATAATTGCGAGGAGAGAGGTCCAACGTAGTGTCGAACATAGGCCGCCAGTGGAGGAAAACGGTTGATCGCCATCGACTGAAACTCCTGATCCAGACGGTTCAGTCGATCCACATCTGCCTGCCATGTTCCAGACATTTGATGAATGATTTTCCCATAGTAGTCCAGGAGATAGCGTTTCAGATAGATCCGGAACGGAAGCACCGAAATGTCTTCCAGAGACGTCTGAATCAGAGCATGTTCTCCAATCAGTGCCCGATTGAAGTCTTTTCTGAAGTCCAGTGATTGAACCTGCTTCTGCAGAGCTTGCAGTTCCGCATCACTCCAGTCGGAATCAGAGAGGAAAGAGTCGGCCTGCCCACTGGTCTGGGAAAAAACGGCATAGCGGATCAACTGTGAAATGACGACCGGTTCATCTTGTAAGGCCCGGACCAATTCCAGCATGGCCCGGACGTCTGCCTTCATCCGGGCAAAATCTCCATCATGATTCGCCACATTCGCATCGAGCGTCAGAAATCGCGCCGCTGACCGGCTTTGCTCAAGGTGCGGCAGCAACGTGGACGTTCCGGCAGAAAAATCGGCGGGAAACCGGGCTTGTCCTTCCAGGGCTGCGGCGTCATGGATCAACTTTCGAACGGAATGATGGGCCTCCACAAATGTGCGGGCCTCGTCCAGTTGTGCCCATTCCGCCCCTCGTCGCGGGATGCTTGAAGGCTCCCCCAGGCCGATGATAGGCAAAGCCCGGGCCGCTTTGGATTTCGACGCCAGATCCGCCGCCTGCAGGGCATCCATCCAGGCGGATGTGCTGTCCGTGACGCCTGCGGGAATCACGTAATAGGCGTTCAGTTCTTCGCCGTTGGTCGGCATTCCCTGTTGGCGGAGGTTTTCCAGTTGCACCGCCAATTCCTGCTGCCGATAGACCAGAAATGCCCACAGTAGCAGAATCGGCACGAGAATCATGATGGACATCACGGCCAACGGATGTGTCAGCCAGCGTGTTTTTGATGGTGCTGTGTTCGAATCGTCGGCGGATTCAGGCGCGTCCATGGGACATCCTGTTCATTCTCGGGAACACGACTGCAAGAGGGGGGCCACCATCACTCCTCATTGTTTCCATCCCTGCTGCAACTCGTCACGAATGGCCTGAACGTGACGCAACAGCCCGGCATTGGCTTCCAGTTCACGGGCAATCTTATGGCAGGCATGGATGACAGTACTATGGTTGCCCCGATGAAAGAACTGACCGATCTTGCTGTAGTGCAGTCCAGCCAGTTCCCGGGCCAGATACATGGCAGTCTGCCGCGCCTGTGACAATGACTGGCCACGGTGCGGTCCCTTCATTTCGGAGACCTTGACACCGAATCGCTCCGCAGTGACGCGGGCGATTTCGGGCAGTCCGATTTCCGTTGTCCGCTGGCGATCCGCCAGCACCGCTTTCACATTGACCGTTCGTGGCTGCCGTCCAGTCCGCAAGGTGGATTCGGCCTGAAGCTGATGCAGAACTCCCATAAGTTCGCGAGGCGACCCGGCGGTGCCGGCGACAATGCTGTCGATCTGCTGCGAGGTGAGCGGGAGTGATTCCACGCTGAGAAATTCTTCCACGAGACGTCGTCGTGATTCCAGCCCGGGGAGTTCGATCTCGACACAGGTTCCCCCGTGCATGCGATTCACAAATCGCCGGCTCAGCCCCGGGATCGCTGCCGGCATGCGGGTCGAGGTGAGCAGCACCACACCGCCGCAGGAAATCACTTCGTCAACCGCAGCCAGCAACTGCAACTGTGTTTCCTGTCGTGGGCCCAGCACGTGCACATCTTCGCAGATCAGCAGGTCGATCTCATGACGATGCCGTGCCTGAAACTGAGAGATCGTACGTGAGACGGCAGCGTCAGCCAGTTGGGCTGCGAACTGCGAAGCAGTGGTGAACAGCACCTTCGCTTCTGGACGTTCCGACTCCCAACCCCGGGCCAGTTCACGGGCCAGTCGTGATTTCCCGCAGCCTGCAGGACCGATGAGGGTCACCAGCCAGAACCGGCGTCGCTTGACCGTGGGGGCCAGTTGCTTCACCGCAGCCACAGCCAGTGCATTCTCCGGCAGGACGAGAAAGGCGTGCGGGTCAGTCAGTCTGGTCAGCTGGCTCACAGGATTGCCACAACGTCAATAATGCAGAACGGAGACCTCAAAAATTCCGGAGTTCTCATCTGCCGTGTCCAAGGCGGGGGTTCTGGGCGCATCAGGTGCTGATCCGCCCGAAATCCCTGACGGGCTTCGTCTTTGCTGAGCGGGATCTCTCTGGGGTTCAGTCATGAATGCTCTCCCCGTGCTGCACCGCAGTTTGGGGGTTGTGCGGGTTTCTCTCGATTCCGTTCCGTTGTCGCTCGCTTCACATTTGTCGCTCGCTTCACATTTTTCTCACTGGAATTTGAGTGGTGAGAGATGACGAGTGTCCTCCTTCCGGGATTGCGAAGGGGCAATCTCGAGTGGTGGAAAGAAGATCAGCGGATGCCGTTTCTGCGGATCGCCGCCCCGCATGTCGAGGAACTGCCCCCGGCAGGAGTCGAACCTGCGGCCTGAGCTTTAGGAAAGCTCCGCTCTATCCTGCTGAGCTACGAGGGCGATGGGACAAAAACCCCATGCTCATGTTTTAGCTGGTCCCGACAGAAAACACCAATCCAGAGTCAGAACATTGAAGGAAATGCCGCGCACGCTTTTCCGGAGCGAATCTCCATCAAAGACCGGTCCTGCTCATCCGCCGAATGCGCTGTATCGCCTGACTCCGCGATGAAACGCCAGCCGGTTCAGAATGAGCAGGCCGATCACCCAGCAGAGTTCTTCCAGGAGCAGCAGGGGAAGCTCAGCGGAGTCATATTTCCCCAGCCAGATGGCTGCCGGAGTATAGGCCAGGTATTTGAATGGTAAAAACGAAATCGCAGCCTGTACTCCATTGGGAAGAAAGTCGAGCGGAATCATGTGTCCGGACAGGAAATAGTTCAGCATCATATAGATGAACAGCAAGGAACTGACTTCCAGAAACCAGAACGCAATCAGTCCCAGCAGAGCTTCAATCAGGAAGCCCAGCAGAAAGGCCATGACCAAAGTGGCACAAAAGGCAGCCATTGTCGCGGGCTCAGGAAGCGGTGGAAAATACTTCCGGCACAGCCAGAACACCAGAACAAACGGTCCCAGTGCCACGCCGTAATAAACCAGCTTGTGCGCCAGGCGATGCCAGAACAGATAGCCCAGCATGTCGATGGGCTGTGTCAGGAACTTCTTGATGGAGCCATCCCGGACCTGGGCTGCGATGCCGCTGGCCAGTCCGGGCATGCTGGAAAAGGCCCGGCTCACCATCGTCAGCAGGTAATAGGAGACCATGTTTTCGTAGGTATATCCCCCGATCACCGCGTGTTCGCTGCCGGTGCCGACCGCAAAGATCGCTCCCCACAGGAAAATCTGGGTCACGATGGGCAGAAACCGGAACAGCGTGGCCAGCGCGAAATCCGCCCGGTACACCAGACGCTCTTCGATACAGGTCCGCAGAATCACCCAGCAGACGCGGAACTGATGCGTCAGAGAAGAGGGACTGGCTTCCGGCACGGTCGTCATGCTGCCACTGCCTTATTCGGCTTTCAAGTCGTGTTTCAAGTCGCGAAGATCATCCACCCGCCAGAACCCGCAGGGCCCGAAACCTGCCGCGTCTCTCAGAGTGACGCGGACGCTGGAGAAATTCTTTCGGTGGAATCGTCGGTGGATGCGAACATCTCCGCGATGACTTCTTCCAGTGGGCGGTCCTGCACGCCGACATCCTCGATCCGGTAAGTCGTCAGTAACGTGCTGAGCACTTCCGGCACGCGGAGTCGTTCCACTTCCAGCCTGGCCCGAGGCAGAGTCAGTTCCAGGACATTGCCGAACCGCTCCAGATTGCCGGGCTGTTCGTCTCCAGCAAACTGCAGATTGATGATTTTATTCTGGCTGAATCGCTCGACGATCTCCCCCAATGGTCCGTCATGCTTGATTCGCCCGTGATTGATGATGACGGCCCGTTTGCACAGGGCCTCCACATCTTTCATGTAATGGCTGGTGAGAATGACCGTGATCTTCTGCTGGGCCTGATAATACCGCAGGAATTCCTGGACCCGCCGCTGGGAGATGACATCCAGCCCGATCGTCGGTTCGTCCAGAAGGAGAACTTCCGGGCTGTGAAGCAGGGCTGCGATCAGTTCCATCCGCATGCGTTCTCCCAGCGAAAGCTCACGGACCGGCTGGCCAATCAGTTTCCGCACTTCCAGCAAGTCCACCAGTTCATCCCGGCGTCGCTGAAAATCGGCCTCGGGAATTCGGTAAATTTCCCGGTGCAACTGAAAGGACTCCTGTGCGGGAAGATCCCACCACAACTGGTTTTTCTGCCCCATGACAAGAGAAAAACGACGGCGAAAAGCGTTCTCACGCTTCCAGGGCACATACCCGAGTACCGAAGCGGTTCCGGATGTCGGGTAGATCAGTCCAGAGAGCAGCTTGAGCGTGGTGGTCTTGCCGGCACCGTTGGGCCCCAGAAAGGCAACCATCTCTCCCGGTTCGATGGCGAAGCTGACGTCGCGGACCGCATTGACCGTTTTGTAAGTCCGATGAAACAGCCCTTGAATCGACGCCAGAACCCCTTCCTGTTTCTGATAGACGCGATAACTCTTGCACAGATTGTCAACGGAAATAGCGGGCATAGGCTGTTGTCAGGAAAGACCGGTCGGCCGGAACGATTCATTCTCCTCGTGGAGAGGCTGTGTATGTGCCAAGGCTATCGCATCCAGCGGCCATAGAGAATAAAGCAGGCTCGAAAAGCAGGAATTCCTTCCATCAACAGGCTTTCCCTGCCACGAACGCCCCTGTGCACCGGATGAACCGGAATTTGCACAAGCTGAGTAACTTTAAGAGCAGCGAAGGCTGCGGAGCAAACCGGAACTGGCAGCGGGCTGATCGCCGAAAATGTCTTCGAGGAACATCTTCCCCAATCGAGCAGACTTCTCTAAACTTGAACTTCATCGGTTTCATTGAACGCATGTTGCATCACAGCCCCCTGTTCTGCACTGCGGATCATCAAAATTCTCTCAGCGTGCGAGGATTTTGGAGATACGTGACACTCTCGGGTTGTAGCCGGCCTGTGCCGACCGCAACCCGAGAGTGAACCATTGGAAAAGCGAGCGGCCTGACAAGCTGCGGACACATCACCCCCAACCCCAGCCGTGACACGGCACCAGCATCGCTGAAGGAACGCGAAATGGCCATGACTATTGATGAAATTCTGCTCGACGCTGAAGAACGCATGGAAAAAGCGGTCGAAGTCTTCCGCAATGCACTGCAGGGGTTGCGGACCGGTCGTGCCACCCCGGGACTGGTCGATTCCGTCCGGGTGATGTACTACGGCTCTCCCACTCCGCTCAAGCAGGTCGCCACGGTCAGTTGCCCAGAGCCGCAGCAGATCCTGATTCGCCCCTTCGATCAAGGTTCACTTAATGACATTATCAAGGCCATTCAATCCAGTGATGCGGGACTGGCCCCCAACTCCGATGGCCGCCTGATCCGCATCAATGTGCCCCCTCTTTCGACCGAACGCCGCCGGGAAATGACCACCCGGATCAATAAGTTCGCGGAAGAGGCCCGTGTGGCAATCCGTAACGTCCGCCGTGATGCCAACAAACATGCGGAACAGGCTGAAAAGGAAAAGGCCGTTTCCGAAGATGACCTGGAACGCATCAAGGAGCAGGTTCAAGAACTGACCAAGAACTACGAGAGCAAGGTCAATGATCTTGCCAAGGACAAGGAAAAGGAAATCATGGAAGAATAGGACTGTCTGACAGTCTGGTTTGGGGGCTGCACCGCCGACAGACACTCCGCCCGACAGTATCGTCCGTCGGGAAACCATTTCAATCTTCTCCACAGCCCGAAGCGGAACAACTTTCGCTTCGGGCTGTGGCATGCGCAGCCGGCTCCTAGAGCATCGTCTACTCTAAGAATGAGGGTAGGTCTTCACGCAAAGTCCGACAACGGAGGACGTTTCGCGATGACGTCTCCTAAATCCAAGCCCTGACAGGGCACTCGAGCGGAGTTGCAAATGATGTCTCACGTGAATTCGAGTGAAACACAAGGAATTCAGAGCCGAGCATGATCGAACAAAGACCAAACTGGTCTGGTCAATGAAACAGAATGACAGTGTTCACGGATGACAATATTCGCGATTGATGGTGCTGACGTCTGAGCCCCGCTGAGGGTCGCCAATGCACTGCACCCGCTGCTGCCCGGAAGCCGCTGAACAGACTGATTCCCCGGGAAACCCTCTCTCTCCATGGGGCCGGCTGGTCCTCATTGGGCGGATTCCCCACCACCCGTTGCCGGGATCAATGACGGAAGTGAGCCCGGCTTTTGCTTGTCGAGATCTCGCACAAGCCTGAATCTTGAGTTCAAGTCAGAAATTGTCGGTGATTCATCGGTGGGCAACCTGTTGGGGCTCTGCTGATGTCCCCTGACAAGAGGTGGTGGATCGAAAGAAAACTGCAATGTTTTTGCGGTCTTTGGCACGAAAAAGTTTTCATGAAATCCGGCAAAAACTGCCTAACCCGATTGACCCTGCCAAACGGCGGGGTAATATCTCGCTCCGTGGGAAACACGCCCACAAATGCTCTTTGAAAACATTTGCAAGTGGGAATTCAACCCAATAGACTGAATCGCCAGAACCGCCCTCGGGCAACCTTGATTCCGCAGTGATCGAATCAGTTCTCTCCGCTTCACCGATTGATGCAGCATGAACTTCTGTTACGGCCGGCATTGACCGGGCGTGCTGGATGATCGTCCCTATGTCCGCAACTCCTCAAGTATTTCTGACTGGAGAATACAGGCGGGCACTGGATGATCGATTTCGACTGACTCTGCCTACGGAGTTTGCGACCGGGGTGACAGACGATGCTGGTGAGACCATCCTGGCGAAGGAACGTTATGGATGTCTCAGCCTGTGGAAAGCAGGCGACTGGCGTCAGCGGATGAATGACGGAGTGTCGTTGATCCGCGAAAAGATCCGTGCCGGACGTATGGAACAGAGATGGACCGACGTCCAACGGCTCGGCCGGCTTCTTTCCACCCGTTCTGTCGATGTCAGTCTCGCCAATCGTTCCCGTCTGTTGATTCCCGAGGGATTCCGGGAATTTCTGGACGTGGAAAAAGGAGGAGACGTCATGGTCGTGGGGGCAGTCATCTGCGTGGAGATCTGGAATCCCCGCGCCTGGATGGATCAACTGAAAAACGACATGCCCGAGTTCGGAGAACTCTTCAAGCAGTTGTCGAGTTGAAGCCTCCGCTCATTGATCAGCAAGTCTGGCGGAATTCCCTGCGCATTGAAAAGCATCGAAATCTTCATCCGAATCCGGATGGTCACATCATTCGTGTGTTTTACACATGGAATCTGTTTTTGATCCTGCGACAAACCGTTTTTTTCGGAAAACACCTGCTTCTCAGAAGCAGCGAACGGTTTAGCAGCGGTTCTCAACCCTTTGAACAACACTGAATCGTCGCTGTCGGACTTGTTCCGGCAGTTCATCAGCGAGTCGATTTCTCCGGAAGTCGGCAGCGTATTTTGGCATCGACTCGCAACATCAGACCCATGTCCGGCGGAACTCGAGGAAGCTCACTCAACACTCCCGAGCCCCACACTCGGTAAACAGGGATGGAAATCGGCACGGACGCCACTTTCTCTGAATTCCGCCGGATATGTTTTTATCGTGTCACTTGATCGGCCTGCCCGAGCATCAGCCCGCAGGTCGTTCCGATGGCCCCATCAGGATCTCTCAGCCTGTGAGGATTCTGTGTGAACATGAATTCCTTCGATTGCGGCCGAAACAAACCGGTCGCGCGGGGATTTTCTTCAGCGGCGCGGTATCATGAACCATCGGCAGGGAGCCGGTGATGTTCGATGATTTGCCGCCTGGAGGCTGTTTGTGCGTTTCTCTCTTTTTTCACTGGCGAATGCAAACGCCAGACGTCGCCGTATGGGCTTGTGCCTGTTCTGCACAGGGTCGACAGCCTCGGCCGATACTTCCAGTCATTCCAGTCCCGATCCGGTTTCCCGGGATTGTGCGACGCGGCAGACAGCCAGCGCCGCGCCCGTTTCCGAAGATTCCGCTTCGTCCTCGAAGGGCGATTTCGCTCTGGTGGGGACGCTCCCCGTCTGGGAAGAGACGGCTTCCGAGATGGCGGCACAGCTACAACTCCGTTGCCAGGAACAACGCCCGTTGACCTGGGTCTTTGCGGGGGATTCTCTCTCCTTGCCGGGGAAGAGCCCAATCCGGGGATGCAGTCCCGGCTCTTATCTGATCGACTTCCTGCGTTTAACGCGACTGCGGTCTGCGGACGCCTTTGTGTTTGTGGAATCACCGGGCCTGAAGCTGGAAACGCTGGGCGCGAACGAGTTTTCCCGCATCGAAGCTTTTCGTCCTGACGTGTTGATTCTCACTTGCGGAACGCGGGAACTGCTGGAAGCCACGGGAACGGCACTGGATTTCGAAACAATGTTTTTCGACCGGATCAATTCCTTGCGGAAGCCGGGAAGGATTATTGCCGTCAACCTTCCCATTCATCTCCCATCCCTGCGCGGTGATGATCCATTTACCGCCAATGCGCTGGTTCGTCTGGAAGCATTGCGAGCCTGTTCCCGGGAAGCCGATCTGCTGGTCATCGACCACTGGACTCATTGGGAAGACGCTGCGAATAATCCATGGTACAGCGGCAATGGGCAGACGCCCTCCGCACGCGGCTGCCGGGAGATCGCCCGGTTAATGGTGCAGGAACTGGGGCTCAACCGTGATACCGGTTCTGCGGAAACGGAAGCGGCAAAAACTCAAAACTCATTTTCCGTGGAGTATGCTCATGGCACAGGCCATCGCCAATCCTGAAGAACTGCGGGCCTTTGGAATGAAGTTGAAGCAGTTCAACAGCACCCTGTCCGATCAGGCAGCCATGCTGGTCAGCCAGTTGGAGACGCTGGGGGCCACCTGGAGAGACCAGGAAAATCAGAAATTCACGGAAGAGTTCAAGGAACACCTGCGGCTGCTGGCCCAGTTTGTCGAAGCCAACAACCGCCATATTCCATATCTACTGCGAAAAGCCGAACGGCTGGAAGAGTATCTCCAGCAACGCTGACGAATCACGTTTCTCGTTCGAAGGTCATTCAGAACTCACGGGCTTTTCCCTGTCTGATTTTGGATGAGGAGGGCAACACGCCCACCGGCACGCGGCTCAACAGGAGCTTCGCGCCGCCGGATCTCGATCCGGTTTGAAAAAAGCAAAAGCCCTATGGGTGCGGAGCCGATCTGGCGATTTCTATCGATTCGTGATATTTTTCGCGAAGGAGGCTGGTCTCACAAACAATCGTACTTTCGAGTGCACAATCGCTCCGTACCGGACCGCAGCCTCAATTAAAAAGAGCTTCGAACCTGCATAAGGAATCCTTCCATGTTCAAGATTGATCTGCCGGGAACATTGCGACTGTTGTGTGCCACCGGACTGCTGGCGACTTCCGCAGCCTTCGCCGCTGAGGTGAAAGTGGAAGGGGTGCATTTGTGCTGCGGCAAATGTGTCAAAGCTGCGACTCAGGCATTAACGGGCGTCAATGGCGTTTCGCAGGTCAACGTTGTACAGGATGATGAAACCGTCACTTTTCAGGCGGCCAATCCAGCAGCAGCCCAGCGGGGATTAAAGGCATTGGCCGCATCCGGTCTGTACGGAGAGCCGTCGGTCCCGGGACCGGACTTCAAAACGGATGCCGATAAAACCGCAAACGAAATTCATATTTCGAAACTCCATCTGTGTTGTGGTGGATGTGTCAAAGCAGCCGAAGCCGCTGTGAAAGGTCTCCCGAACGTAAAATCGGTCAGTACGCAATCCAAGCAAGGGACGATGACCGTCAACGGAGAGAACATTCATTATGCGGCTCTGCTGAAAGCCCTGCACGAATCGGGCATGCACGGCCAGCTTCGATAATTCTTCCCGGACCGTGGCTTCCTGCTTCGAATCCGAAAGAGTTTGTTTCCAATTTATACAGCGTCCCGATCACGGTTGAGGGACGCTGTTTCTTTTTGGACGCCTCGGCTCAGCACAGTCTCCTCCGGTCGATTCCATCTTGTCGCCCCGCCCGGCTGTGTTATGGTTGCAGAGAGAGCGTGACAGCAACATCAGATCCATGCAGCGGCAAGATCGCCACCTCATGGAGCTGGACGTTATCAGGGGGAATTGGCCATGACAGACGACCGTGCAATGAAGGGGCCGCAGGACTCGTCGCGAGTCAATGTGAATGAAGATTACGAACTGGCGTACTGGACCCGGCGTTTCGGCGTCTCTGCAGAAGAACTGAAACGGGCGGTGCATACTGTGGGTGTTTCCGTAACCGCTCTGGAAAACTACTTCAAAAAGCACCCCCATTAGACCAATTTGGTCATTGCTCAATCACGCTCGGCTTTGAATTCCCTGTCTTTCATCCGACCCACGTGAGACACCATTTGCAGCCCCGCTGTAGACCAGTTTGGTCATTGCTCAATCACGTTCGATCTGGAATTCCCTGTCTTTCATCCAACCTCACAGAACACATCATTTTCCGGGTGTCCTGTTTTGCATCGTATCTGCAGGGCGAACAGGAATCCGCGTCCCTGGTCACGCGGCATGCTTATGCTGCTGGCGTGACATGAGCAGAACCCCCAAGCCGACCTCTGATTTGAACATGGCACCCGGCACTGTCACGGCTGCAATGTGAATTCTGGCAAGAGGACGGGTTGCCCCGACTGCAAGGCGGATTCATGTGCACAAATCCCGACACAAGTCCAGTTGGCAGCCTGCATCGCATTGGGCCAGGGGGCGCGGTCTTCCGTCAGGGCGCTGAGGAATTCATGCACCAGATGCGGATGTGAACCGCCATGTCCGCCGCCTTGAATAAAGGACAGGTGTTTCGCATTCTGAATTTCCTGCGGTCGCGTGAACCGGCGAATCGATTCGGGCAATCGATGGGCATAATCCGGGACTTCGACCAGAGAAGGGATCTTCGGTTCCGGTAACCTGGCGGTGTGCAGCACATGCGGTTGCCCTTCCACCAGCGTCCATTCAAAACTTTGTTTCGTCCCATAAACATCGAAGCTTTCCCGGTATTGCCGGGCGACGTCATACAGGCAGCGCCAGACATGCGCGACCAGATCGCTGTTCTTGAATTTGATGTGACAGGACTCCACAGCGAAGCGGTTGCCGGATCGCCGGGCAATTTCGTCGCGCACGGTTCCGGAGCCGAAGCAACTGACCGATTCCGCCAGCCCGTTCACCAGTCCCAGACACGGACTTACGACATGCGTGGCGTAGTGCATGGGGATCATCTCTTTCCAGTAATCCGGCCAGCCGTCCATGTCCTGCGGATGCGAAGCAGCCAGATGCTGAATCCGGCCGAGTTTTCCCGCGTCGTACATTTCTCTGATGAACAGGAATTCGCGGCTGTAGACGACGGTTTCCGCCATCATGTATTTCAATCCCGTTTCCCGGACTTTTTCCACAATCTGTCGGCATTCCTCGATCGTTGTGGCCATCGGGACCGTGCACATCACGTGCTTTCCAGCATCCAGAGCACGCAGCGACATCCAGGCATGATCCCGGATCGGGCTGTTGATATGGACAGCATCGATTTCTGGATCGGCCAGCAGTTCGTCGAAGGACGTGTAACGCCGGTCGATGCCGAACCGGGTGCCCAGTTGATGCAATTCCGGTTCGTTCCGACGACAGACGGCCGCCACTTCTGCTTGTGGATGCTGCTGGTAGATCGGAATGAATTCCGCTCCAAAGCCCAGCCCCACCATGCCCATCCGGACCGGGCGGGAATGAAACGGATTTCGTGGTGAAGAAGCCATCGTTGTTTATTCCCCGTCCCGGTGATGTTCGAATTTCAGGCAACCGTGGAAGTGATCTGTTTTGCTTGCGCGGGAAAGACACTGGCGCCGTCTGCTCCCTGTTCGATCATCGGCCTCTTTGAATTCGCCGGAGAGTCAGGAGAGCAACTCCATACGGATTCGACAAGTCGACCTGGCAGACTGGCAGAACAGTTGGCCGACCTTTCAGTGAAGAGGTTTGACTCCTTAAGATACCGATTCTGGAAACGTCCCGTTGTCTGGTCCGCTGATTCCCACTCTTGTTCGAAAAGATTTTCGAAATGTCGGCCATTCTCCCTTTTCAGGTGGCAAGCGATCCGGATTCTCTCAGAGTGCGAGGATATCGTGCAATATGAATCATCTGGGGCAAGTTCGGGACAAGCTGGCTTGGCTGGAGTCTCCTGTCCACATCCATTGCCCCGCGCCAGCCTGGGAGTCTGGGACGTTGTCAGCCTGAACATCGGAATTGTGGTCGGGGTCTCGATCTTCAGGGTTCCCGGGGACGTTTTCAAACTGGCGGGCAGCCCAGCACTGGGGCTGGGGCTATGGGTGCTGGGAGCGGTGCTGGCGCTGACGGGAGCACTCTGTTATGCGGAACTGGCGGCGACGTACCCACGATTTGGAGCAGAATACGACTACCTGGGCCGGGCATATGGGGCGCCGATCGGGTTTCTGTTCGGCTGGATGCAGACATTCGTGATCCTGCCGGCCAGCGTCGGTGCAATGGCCTTTGTCTTTGCGACCTATGCTGCGGAAATCTGGCCGGCACTGCAACCACATTCCGGACTCTGCGCAGCGGCGGCCATCGGAACATTGACACTGCTGCAACTGATCGGATTTCAGACGGGTCGGATGGCTCAGAATGTGCTGACGCTGGTGAAGGTGGTTTCCCTGATAGGGGTGTTGATCTGCGGGTTATGGCTGGCTCCCCGAGTTCCTCTTCATCCCGTCAAAAACGCCATGACGACATCGACCACGTGGAGCGAACTGGGGCTGGCACTCGTGTTCGTCTTCTATTCTTATGGTGGCTGGAGTGATGTCGCCCGGGTGACTCCGGAAGTCCGTAACTGCCGGCAAAATATGCCCCGCGCGCTGATGATCGGCCTGATGCTGATCGCGACGTTGTATCTGTTGCTGAATCTGTCGTTTCTGAAGGGCCTGGGCGAACATGATCTTCGAGGCATTCAGGCTCCCGCAGCCGAAGTGGTCCGACGGGCGCTGGGCTCCCGGTTTTCCAATGTGATGAGTCTGATCATCATGGCCAGCGCGCTGGGGGCCATTCATGGCATGCTCTTTTCCGGATGCCGGCTGCTGGCAGCCATCGGTCAGGACTACCGGTGGTTTGAGCGTTGGAATCAATGGAACAAACGGCAGGTGCCGGTCTGGGCCCTGCTGACCCTGAGTGCCATTTCCCTGGTGACGACCGCCGCCGTGGGAACGGCCCGGGGACGCCATCTGATCGATACCCTGCTTTCGGCCCTGTTTCTAACGCCGCCGGACTGGGAACAGTTCAGCGGAGGATTTGACGTGCTGGTCATCGCCTCTTCGCCCATTTTCTGGGGTTTCTTTCTGCTCGCGGGACTGGCCCTGATCGTGTTGCGGATTCGCGATGCAGATCGCCCTCGCCCGTTCCGCGTGCCACTTTATCCGCTGACTCCACTGGTTTTTGCGGGGATGTCCGCTTACATGCTGTGG
>Ga0182739_1003019_pt1 | contig 15154 bp, 20 predicted proteins | sample eDN5th30CBELigBY_FD_128873 | JGI IMG/M metagenome (GOLD analysis project Ga0182739, IMG submission 128873) | Enriched backyard soil microbial communities from Emeryville, California, USA - eDNA 5th pass 30_C BE-Lig BY (version 2) (version 2) | ecosystem: Environmental > Terrestrial > Soil >... | reverse complement strand
TCAACGTCCCGTGGAGCGCTCGCTTCCTCGCATGGCTCGCCTGTGGGAACAAAGCGGGTCAAGGAAGGCACTCGTCTTGCTCTTGCTCGCTGCTGCCTGGGAAGGGATGGCGCGCCTGCAGGACAATGACCTGCTGTTGCCCGGCGTTGGACAGACACTTTCGGCACTCGTCGATAGCCTGTTGAGCGGAGAACTGGGCGTGCGGGTATGGACGTCCTTGTCTTTGCTTGTACAAGCCTACCTGCTGGGCATTCTGCTGGCGTTGGTATTGACATCATTGGCGGTCTTGACAAGGATGGGACGTGATGTGTTGGCAACACTGACATCCATGTTCAATCCCCTGCCCGCCATTGCCCTGCTGCCGCTGGCATTATTATGGTTCGGCCTGGGCAAAGGCAGCCTGATCTTCGTGATCGTCCATTCCGTGCTGTGGCCGTTGGCCTTGAATACTTACTCCGGCTTTCTATCTGTGTCACCGACACTGCGCATGGCGGGGCGAAACTATGGCCTGCAAGGCTGGCGTTATGTCATCCACATACTGGTACCGGCCGCCCTGCCCTCGATCTTGTCGGGCCTGAAGATAGCCTGGGCGTTCGCGTGGCGCACATTGATCGCGGCAGAGCTTGTCTTCGGCTCTTCCGGCGGAGAAGGCGGGCTGGGTTGGTACATTTTCCAGAACCGAAACGAGCTGTATACAGACCGTGTCTTCGCGGGATTGATCGCCGTCGTCGTTATAGGATTATTGGTTGAAAATCTGCTGTTCAGCGCGCTGGAACGCGTCACAGTGCGGCGCTGGGGGGTTGCAGCATGATGACCAACATGCCCGCGACCGCCATCCCTGCGCCCGCGGCATCCCACCACGTCAGCTTGATACCGTCTACGACATACAGCCATACCAGCGCCACGGACACATACACACCGCCGTACGCAGCATAAGTTCGCCCTGCCGCGGTGGGATGGAGAGTCAACAAGCCGGCAAATAACAGGAGCGTCCCGACCGCAGGAATCCATAGCCAGCCCGACTTTTCTTCTTTCAGAATCAACCATGCCAGGTAACATCCTGCGATCTCCGCAATGGCGGTGATGACGAAAAGCGCAGTGATTTTGGCGATGTTCATGATGTTCGGAACAAGGGCGGTCAGTCCAGTTGGAGGCGCGCTACCTGAAGGCGCGCGGCAGCATGCAGGTTACCACCATCCTCGGCTGGTGGCCCGCCCGTGTCCTTCCGGGCCGTCCTCTTCCTCAAGACAATAGGCGTCCGCTACGTAGCCTGGCCCTTTCATCACCATGACCGTGAATGCGGCCGGTGCGATAAACACGGTCAGGCTGCAATAGGGAAGCAGGAGGCTTAGCGCGGTCAATTCAAGGCAGTTCAATGATGCAAGCGTGTATGCACCGCTGCCGGCCTGTTCAGCGATGCGCAGTCCTGCAGAGGGGGCCAGCAAGACGATCAAGCCTGCGGGAAAAATTGATGGCAGGTGACGCAGCACCTTGCGCTCGAGCCCCGGGGGGCTGCGGACGAAGCCTGGGAGTCTATTGAAGAGCGCCATAGTCGGCCCCTGAAGGACGTTGTCATGTTCGGACTGGAAGTCCACAATCGGGCGATTGAAGAGACATCCTCTCGCGGCAAGCTGCGTGCCGCTTCGGCCGTCTGGCTGGCGGATTTTTATTGTGGCATGCTAAGGTATCGCGTTTGTAAAAATTTGCCCTCCTGATTTTCACCATGCTCCCGCGCTTCCCTGCCGCCCGCATTGTGCCCTCCCCCTCTTTTGCCGGGCGGGTCTAGTGCATCCTTTATCCATACTATTGATTGGCCTCGCCATGTCTACGGACGCGTTCGCCGCGGCGATCGGCAAGGGGGTTGCCATGCAGAAGCCCCGGCTTCCCGACGCGCTGCGCGCCGGCCTGATCTTCGGCACCATCGAGGGCCTGACGCCCGTCATCGGATGGCTGCTGGGACAGGCGGCATCCGGGTTCGTCGAAGGATGGGACCACTGGATCGCCCTCGTGCTCCTTGCCGGCCTGGGACTGCGGATGATCCACGCCGGATTGACGGATAACGGCGAGGAAGGGGTCGCATCAGTCCGGATTCGCCGCCATGGATTCTGGACGCTGGCTATTACGGGCTTCGCGACCAGCATCGACGCCATGGCGGTCGGTATCGGACTGGCGTTCATCGACGTCCACATCGGCTTGGTGGCCGTGGTGATCGGCCTGTGCACCCTGGTCATGGTCACGCTGGGTGTCATGCTCGGGCGCGTCCTGGGCACGTTGGCGGGCAAACGCGCCGAGATGCTGGGTGGCGTCATCCTCATCATCATTGGCATCCTGATCGCCTACGAGCACGAGACAGCGGGGTCGGCGCTCGCCATGACGCTCATGCGCTGATATCCGACCGGGCGATCCGGGTGAATGGCTTTCCCGGCGGGCCACTGCAGGGAGACATCATTCTTCCGCCTGCACCACGCCGGGAATATCCTGGGTCGGGCGCTCGAACTTCCCTTTCAGGGCATCCACGCCGAATTGCGGGCGGGCCAGCGACTCCAGCTCCTTACGGGAGTCGCGAACTTCTTCGGTGGTGATACCCAGTTCCTTGTCGCGGCGGATCACCATTTCGGGCTTGGCTTCGCCCGTCCGACTAAAGGACCATGCCAGCATGGCCGGCCCTAGCGGCAAAGCGTCGGCAGGCATGCCTTCGTGGCCCGTATTCCAGACATGCCATGTCTTCCCGTAGCTGTTCATCTTCTGCTTCATCAACGTCTTCTCGGCCACCTCCGGTATGCCGGGGGCGACCAATTGGCCTGACAGGATTTCTCCGTTGTGCGGATGCCAGTATTGTCTTTCCTCCTGAGGCAGCGAGTCGAACGCCTTCTCCGAGATGATGTATTCGATGCCGTTGAGATTCGCGTCCCGCGAGTTTCCGTCAAACAGGACACACTGCGCGAAATCCTCGTTGACCTGGCTGCAGTAATGGTGGGCTTCGGTCTGCTGCTCCGGATGGTCCTTCATCGGATGAAAGCCGACGAGATAAACGTCGAACGGGCCCAGGGGCGAATTGCCCTGAAGGACCTTCGCACCCAATTCCAGGACACGGGTCGTTCCGGACTTCTCGGCGCCCGGAGGTTGCACGTCGGGCTGACTGGCGTCCCGCGAATGCGCTGTGGAAACCGTGCACATCACAGCCACGGTAACGACGGCGACGCGCAATGATAGTGTTGAGGTGAAGAGCACGATCATGGCTGGCCTCTGAAAAATCGGCACGACGGTCGGCGCACCCTCGCACCGGACAAGTCTGCAAACTGTCGGTCATCGAGCAAGCTCCATGCCGCCCCGGCATGATCCTCAATCGTGTCCCGGCACCGGCCGGTCAATCGAAGTCAGCCACCCGTCCTCGCAGTCGCTTTACTTCCCCGTGCAAGGTCTTGCGCTGCACTCGGCGTCGCTGCGAGGCGCGGGTGGGTCGGGTGGGTTTACGAACGGCATGTTGCACCAGTGCGCCCCGGATCAGGACCAGCAGGCGTTCGATGGCGTCGGCACGGTTCTTCTCCTGGCTGCGGTGGGTCTGGGCCTTGATGACGATGACGCCGTCACTGGAAACGCGTCGGTCGTGCAAGGCCTTGATCCGCTCCTTGCACTCGTCGGGCAAGCTCGACCGATCGATGTCGAAGCGCAAGTGCACCGCACTCGACACCTTGTTGACGTTCTGGCCGCCCGCGCCTTGCGCGCGGATCATGGTCAGCTCGATCTCGTTTTCGTCGATAAAGATGGCGTCTTGTACGTGCAGCATAGGAACCGATCATACTGCACGCAAGCTTCGCGCCGCCGGTCCGGGTCAGTCGACCTTCCCGATGTCCTGGACTGCCTTGACCAGCACCGCATCGTCCTCATCCCAATAGGCCTTGAATTCGGGCGCGTCCATGTACTCGACGGGACTTCCGACGCCCAGGATCTTGGCCTGAATGGCAGGGTCATTCGCCACCCGTTTCGCGCTCGCGCGCAGCGTATCGATGACGTCTTGAGGGGTTGCTGCAGGCACGAAGATGCCGGACCACTGGACGAACTTCGCGTCGTAACCCAGGGAAGTCAGGCTGGGCACGTCGGGCAGCGTCGCGAGCGGCTTGTCGCCCCAATGCGCGAGGGGCCGAACCGTACCCGCCTTGATATGCTGCAGGATGCTGGACGGTCCTGTCGAAATGGCCTGCACCTGCCCGCCCAGCAAGGCAGCTACAGCCGGCCCCGCACCTGTGTACGGAACATGCGTAAGCTGGATGTGCGCTGCCTTTTCGAGCATGGCCATGGGCACGTGCATGGATCCATATAGGCCCGAGCTGCCATAGTTGATCTTGTTGGGTGCGGCCTTGGCGGCTTCGACGAATTCTTTCGCCGTCTTCCAGGGCGAGTCGGCGCGTACGACCAGGACGGTCGGATCGGCGGTGATTCGCGCTATGGGCTTGAACTGGCTGGTCTCGTACGCCGACTTGCGGCCCAGGATCTTGTCGGCTTCCGGCAGAATGGAAATCGACGACAGCATCAACATGATGGTGTAGCCATCAGGCTTGGCGCGCGCCGCCTCGCCGACCCCGATGGCGCCGCCGGCGCCGGCCTTGTTCTCGACCACCACTGGTTGCCCGAGATCATGAGAAAGCCCGTCGGCGATGGGCCGGGCGACCGTATCGGTCACGCCGCCCGGCGGAAACGGCACAATCATCTTGACGGGATGGTCGGGATACTTGGCGAATACGGCGGCGGACGTCAACAGGGCCGCAGTGGCAAACAATGCCATTGACTTCAACTTGTCGATCATGATGTCTCCTGGTTATGGTCCTGCAGCGCTAACGGCAGGCTTTATCTTGGATCAATCTCGCCGCCTGACATGCCTCGACATGTCGTTCAGCCTGGCACGAACTTGTTTTGGATGACGCCGATGCCGTCGATCTCGATGCGCACCACGTCGCCGGCTTTCAGGTAGCGCGGCGGCGTCAGGCCCATGCCCACGCCGGCGGGTGTTCCGGTTGCAATGATGTCTCCGGGGTGTAGCGTGATGCCGCGCGAACACGTTTCGATCAAGGCTGGAATATCAAAGATGAAATCCCGGGTGTAACCGTCCTGGCGCAATTCGTCGTTGACCCAGCAGCGGACGCGGGTGTCCGTGCCGTCGAGTTCGTCGGCCGTGACAACCCACGGCCCCATCGGACAAAACGTATCGAAGGACTTGCCCAGGTCCCACTGCTGGTGACGCATCTGTACGTCGCGCGCGGTGACATCATTGACGATGGTGTAGCCGTAGACGTGCTGCAGGGCCGATTCGCGGCTGATGTTCTTTCCACCCTTGCCGATGATGACGGCCAACTCGGCTTCGTAGTCGATCTGGCTCGACACGGACGTGGGGAGGACGACGTCATTACCCGGGCCCGTGACGCATTCAGGCACTTTGGTAAAGACGATAGGCCAGGATGCGGGATCGGCCGTGTTCGCCTTGAATACCGAGCCGGATAGTTCCTTCGCATGAGCGTGGTAATTACGGCCGACACAGAAGATATTGCGCCGCGGACGCGGTATGGGAGCCTCGAGCCGTACGGAGGCCACGGGGATAGTGGCGCCTGCGTAGGTGTCAGGATCCTGTCCCTGCATCGCCAGTTCTATGAGACCCAGCACGCCTTTCTGGGCAAGGTCGTCGGCCAAGTCCAACGCGGTAATGGTTTCGCCGTCGGGTGAAACGCGCCCCACATAGCGTTGGCGTCCATCGGTAAACGTGGCAAATCGCATGCATCATCCTGTAGAAAATAAACGTGAAATGAGGTGAAACGCGACGCGTGCAAGGCACCGGCAATGTTATTATTGGACCAATTGGACCCGAAGGCAGATTGTGGTGCTGGCTGCGTCTGCACTGCGTTTCAGTGCTTTTTCGCGTTGCAACGCCCATGACCTCGGTCAAATTCTAGTACCAAAGTGGACCATGCACAACCTGGCCGCCATCCCGGGATCGGCGCGGCTTCATACAGCAGGGAGGCAACCTTGAACGATGTCGTAGCAACGCTGGGGATACGGGCGCCGGGCGCGCGCGCCTTGGCGCAATTCCTGGTCGACGAAATGGCGTCGGGGCGATTGCGCGCTGGCGTCAGGCTGCCTCCGGAACGCGAACTCAGCGCCCGCTTCGGTGCATCGCGTGGATCGGTGCGGCGGGTACTCCTCGCCTTCCGGCAGCGAGGCCTCATCACCCAATCCGTGGGCAGCGGAACATTCGCCTCGGCCGCCGCGCAGAACCTCCATCCATCGGCTGACGCGGCAGGGGCGAACACAAGCCCCGCCGAACTGATGGAGGCGCGCCTGCTCATCGAACCCCTGATGCCGGCCCTTATCGTTCGTAATGCAACCCCCGGCGATTTCGTCCGGATGCAAGAATGTCTTGATCAGTCAGAAGCCGCCCGGACGCCCGAGGACTTCGAATACTGGGATGCCGCCCTGCACCGGGCGTTGGCCCTGGCCACGCGCAACACCTTTTTTCTGCAGGTCATCGACCTCAGCATCAAGGCGCGACAGAATGGGGATTGGGGCCGCTTGAAAAGAAATTCGTCGACCCCTGAACGCCGACTCGAGTATGCCCGGCATCATCGCGCGATCGTCGACGCGCTCCGTGACCGCGATGCAGGCAAGGCAAGCCTTCTGCTGTCGACCCATTTGCAACACATCGAGCAAGCGCTTTTCAGCACCTGACCTTGGCTTCTGGCCAGCCCATTACCTTGAGAAGTGATAGCCAGCATGACGCGCATCAATGCAGACCTGCCGCCCCGCCTGCTCACGGATCAGCATTTATTCGCCGAATACCGTGAAATGCGGCGCATACCCAAGAGCCTGGTCAAGTCGATGGGCGGTGGGTCGACCCGCGAGCTTGCAGCGCGCATCCCTCCCGTATTCTGCCTCGGGCGCGGGCACGTCACTTTTTTCTACGATAAGGGTTTGTTCCTGACGGCAAGGCACGCGTTGCTGCGAACGGAGCTTATCGCGCGCGGATATCGCTTGAACGATGACGGCGTCTTCGACAATTTGGGCGTTTACCTGCGCCATCCGGAATTTCTGGGTGATGCGTCGTTCAGGTTCGACGCGGCGGCGCGCCTGCTTGTCGTGGAGCGTATTGCTGAACGCATCCGCGACAAGCCACACATTTATACGCTGGACCGCTCGCCCATAGTGCCGGACCAGTATTATGCTGCGTTGGTGTCGGCAGCGCTGGCACGATGAGGTTCAATGGGATCCGGACGGAGCGCCATGCTCGTGGACATGATTGATGGTGTCCAGAGCCAGCGCAGAATGGGCATAGGCGCCGCCTGCCCGCATTTCGGCGGCAACCCAGATGGCCTCCATGATTTCTTTGTCGGTGGCCCCTTGTCTGAGGGCGGCCTGGGTATGGCCTTTGATGCAGTAGGGGCACTGGGTGACATGCGCGACGGCCACGGCGATCAGTTGCTTCATTTTCTTGGGCAAGGCGCCGTCGGCGAAGACGGCGGCGCTGAATGCCCTGAACGCGGTCTGGATTTCGGGCGCGAGTTCTGTGCGCTGATTGGCGAGTTCTTTGGTTGACGCGGGATACATCGACTGATCCATGCTGATTCTCCTGGTTGTTGTTCGAGGGGCCCCTGCCCCTTTTTCATCATAATGCTTGGCGGGGTGGTGGCCGGGAGAACTGGGCTGGTGAGAGTACTGGGTTTGGTTCCTTGAACCGGCTGGCGCGGGTAGCGGGGAGCGGGCTAGACGCTTCGCGGTGCCGGCTGCGCCGTCACTTCCCGCGCTGTCGATCCAGCTCGGGGCGGCCGCGGAACTCCAAGCATCGGGTCCGCTGGACCCTCTGCTCGTCAGACAACCGCGGCCTTTTTCCCCGATCGGGAACGCCATCGCGGCGCAGGCGAAAATCGCCCTTCCCCCGCTGCCCACGCCAGCCTGCTGAAGGGACATATTCCCCGGGAGTTGCCACCCGCCTGTTGAAAGGCCATACTCCCGGGCAGTCTGGCAACGCCAGGACCGAAGCGTTCTAGCCGGCCTGACATCGGCCATATCCGCCGGATCAAGAACGCTGACAATCTGAGCCGTATCCGCCAGATCAAGCGCGCTGACTATCTGGGCCACCTGCCTCAGTCGAGGACGCAGAGGCCAGCGGCAGATCCTCCATCAGGGCCGTGCCCGGAACTGTGCAGCCCTTTGCGCAGCACTTGCCCGGCTGCCGGTTCTGGCTGATGGCGCGTCTCGGATCGTCGGCCACGCCGCGTTCAAGGAGTCGCTCGACGAGGGCCACCTTGTTGCCGACCGGATAGTTCCGGTAGATCTCCTGCTTCATGGCGGCGGGAGAGCCGCCTCCGTGCAGGCTGATCACCGAATACCAGCCGCCCTGATACGAAGCCGTCAGATCCTCCATGAAACGTGCCGCCTCGATCCGCTTGTCATACGGTATCTCGGGATTCGCGCGCAAGACGTCTGCCATATCGGCGGCCGTGGCAGGATTGTGGTCTTCGTCAGGGCCAGGCAGCGCGACGATCAGGCCGCCCGATACGTAGTGCGCGATGCGCTGCATGTCGTAGATTTGCGTGGCCAGCAGCAGCTTGCCGATGTTCGAATAGACCGCATCGGGAATGAAGCTGCCTGAATGGGGATCCTGGGTGGCATAGACCGATGCGGCCACGCCGCAGGCATAAAAGCCTTCTGTAATCTTGATGAGTTCGACCATTTGCTCGCGAAGATGCGTTTCCTTGCCGGGATCGAAGCCATTGGCCTCGCACATCAACGCGCCCGCACCGATCAGCAGGTCGCCGAAGCCCGCGCGGGCGCCGATGCAGCTATGCCTGTGATGCGTGGCATAGTCGTACGTCATGGAGCCGGAGTGTTCCCACTCGCCCGCATAAAAGACCCGCTCCCATGGCACGAAGACCTTGTCGAACATGACGACGGCGGTCGATTGGCCATACTTGTTCGAGAACAGGGCCGCCTTCTCGCCGGGGCGGCCTGCCGGACGCGCGACGATGGTGATGCCGTCGGCGTCGATGGGGACGGCGCAGCACACGGCGAAATCGGCATCGGCCTCGCTCATGTTCCGGCAAGGCATCACCAGCAGCTCATGCACATAGGGGGCGCCTGTCACGATGGCCTTCGTTCCCGAAATGACGATACCGCGTGCATTGCGTTCGACGATGTGCACGTAGGCGTTCAGGTTGCCCTGCTGGTGCGGCCGTTTGCTGCGATCGCCTTTGGCGTCGGTCATGGCGACCCCCAGCGTGAGGTCCCGGTCCTGCACGTCGTGCAGATAGGCCTGGAAGCGATCAGTATGCTCGCTGCCCCCTTTCGCATCGTCGATGCGTGCGCTGACCTGATGGATGGCATTCAGCGCATCGTGCGTCAGATAGCGCTGCGCGCAACCGGTTTCCTGGCAAACCAGGCGCACGGCTTCGAGCTTGTTCAGCAAGTCGCCGGAACAGGTATTGATGTGCAGCAGCCTGTTCACCTGCTTCCCGCTGGACTGCTGCGTTGCCGTCATCAGGGCCGCGAACTCCGGGCGCAAGGCGTAATCGTAAGTCAGTCCTATGGCGTTGATTCCGGGGTTGAAGGCGGGTTCATCCGCTACGCAGTCCACCTGCCGTCCGTCCACAAAAACCCGAGGGTGATACTGGCGCAAGGATTCGCGGTATTCCTGTGACGACATCAGCATGGTGTCTTCTCCGTTTGAATTGTGATTATGTATAAAATGCAGTCCTGCGCTATTTAAACAGCGTTCAAATAATTGATCAATGGTACAAGCCTATGGATCCGCACAAGCAAGCCAGACGTGCCGACATGGCCGCACACCGCCGCAACGTCATTCTGGAAGCGGCCAAGGCGGTATTTCAGGAAGACGGCCTTGAAGGCGCGAACATCCGGAAAATCGCCCGGCGCGCCGGCTACACGCCCGGGGCTTTATATTTTCACTTCCGGAACAAGGAGGAAATTTACGGCGACTTGCTGGCCGAGTCGCTGGAGCGACTGAACGAAGCCGTGCATTCGGCCGGTCAGAACGCGCGCAGCTTGCGTGGCCGCCTGTTGGCCAAGGCCATGGCTTTCTTCAACTTCTACGCCGACCATCCCCGCGACCTGGATCTCGGCTTTTATCTGTTTCATGGCGTAAAGCCTCAGGGACTCACACCTCAACTCAATGCTCGATTGAACCAGCGTCTGCAGGATGCCCTCCTCCCGGTACGATCGCAGCTGCATGTAGCCGGACTCAGCGCCAGCCAGGCTCAACGCGAGATCGCAGCCCTGTTCGGACACTGCGTCGGCCTGCTGCTGCTCCAGCATACGGGCCGCATCCGCATGTTCGGCCAAAATCCCGCCACACTCTTCCAGCGGTATGTCGAGCAACTCTATCGACGTATTCATGCCGGATTGCAATGAGCGCTGTCAGGGTTCAAAGATGCCGACGACTCCAGGCGGTACCCCGGCCGTCCGTCCTTATCGCCTGACGCGTATCCGATTATCGACTTCCGAAACACCCATGCATTCTGCAGCGTGGTCTTCAATTTCGTGCTTGGCATAGCGGTCGATGACCGTGCCTTCGAGAATCACGCGGCCTTCGGACACTTCCACCGAGACATCCCTTACATCCGTCCCGCTACGGCTCAGGGTCTCACAAATATCGTCCCTTATCCGTTCGTCGGAACGCTTGTAGCCTTTGGGCAAAGTGTAAGGAGTCCGCGAACCGGTGCCACCGGCGGGACGCGTACTCCACCGATCCCTCTCGCGCGGCGGCGATTCGCTGCTGCGCTCGAATTGATTGAGCCGATGCTGACCTGGCTGAAATAACGGCGAGGGCTCGAAGTCGGCGGGTTGCTGCGCAGAGATTCCTCGGGCGTCCGCCACGTCACGGTCGCCGCCGTAGCGATCATCTCGACGATCATCAGCGGAATTGGGCTCATAGGGATGGCGGCTGGACTGTCGCACATCGTTCTGCATGCTTGTCTCCCTCGTGTGGCAACGTCTCACATTTCATCGCCGTGCAATGGCTTACCGGGCCAGCAAGACCCGTGCCGTTGAACGGGCGGGCACGGCGCTTGCCAAGCATGCATTGAGCGGCCGTTATGGCGTATACGCTCTCGACCATTGCATTATCTGGAGATACACATATGAAAACCTTGAATCCCATACTGGGCGCACTCATGCTGGGACTCTGCGCTGTCACTTTCTCGGCGCATTCTCAAACAGGCGCGACCGCCACGACCCACGGAAACACCGTGATGACGGAAGATCAGATCGACGCCAAATACGATGCCGACCAGAAACGCTGCGACCAGCTCAAAGGCAACGAGGAGGACGTCTGCGAGAAGAAGGCCAAGGCAGATCGCGATAGCGCGAAGGCAGACCTCAAGCAGGCCAAAGAAGGCGCCGAGGCGCGCCATGACGCCGACAAGGAAAAGATGAAAGCGCAATACGAAGTCGCCAAGGAAAAATGCGACGCCATGTCAGGCGACGCCAAGGATACCTGCATCGCTAACGCAAAGACGCAATACCATCAGTGATGCTTTGCCGTTCCGCCTTGCCGGAACGGCGGTCGCCCTGTCTGGCGGCATGGGCGACCTCCGATACGCTTGACCCAGCCTGTTGCTGCCGCATCGGGGCATAGCCTGTGCAATGACTCATTTCGACTTCGACCGGATGATGCTCGATGGGATGCCGGTAGGCTTCCTCGGCGAGGTGGTCCTGCGCGTAGTCCTCGCCTATGTCGTGGTATTCCTCTTCCTGAAAGTATCCGGGCGGCGCGGGATCCGGCAGCTCTCGGTGTTCGAACTGGTCATCATTCTGACGCTGGGCTCCGCGGCGGGAGACGTCACTTTTTATGAAGACGTTCCGCTCTTGCCGGTTGCGGTTGTGTTTGTCTGTCTTCTTGTGCTCTACCGTTTGACCACCTACTTCACTGCGCACAGTCCCCGCTTCAGCAGTTGGCTCGAAGGCGATCCGGTGACACTCATTCGCGATGGCCTGTACGAGATCGGCAACTTGAACCGCCTGAACATTTCCGAAGAAGAATTCTTCATGGAATTGCGCCAGCAGGGCGTGGAGCATCTTGGGCAGGTTCGCCTCGCCATACTGGAAGTGGATGGCGACGTCAGTCTTTTTCTCTATGACCCGGCGTCGACCAAGGCCGGACTATCCGTTCTGCCGCCGGAACACCGACAAGTACACGAAGAGATGCCGGCCAGCGGTATTTTCGCTTGCACCCGGTGTGGCCTCACAGCGATACTGGAACGCAGGCAACGTCACACCTGCCCACGATGCACCAACAAGCATTGGTCCGAAGCCCTGACCAGCCGACGCCCGTCATGATGCACCGTCACTTCGTCACATTCTTACCGCCAAGGGGAGATCGCCATGGACCAATATCAGATTGCAGTCATCGCAGGCAGCCTGCGTCAGGATTCATTCAATCGCAAGCTCGCACGGGCGCTGACCCGCATGGGGCCGCCGGAATTTTCCTTCAAGACTCTGGAGATCGGCGACCTTCCGCTTTACAACCAGGACGACGACGCTCATCAGGCCGAGCCGGTACAGCGGCTTAAGGCCGACATTTCTGCGTCGCAGGGACTGCTGTTCGTCACGCCCGAGTACAACCGGTCAGTGCCCGGCGTACTGAAGAACGCCATCGATAACGCCTCGCGCCCTTACGGACAAAGCGCCTGGGCGGGCAAGCCGGCCGGCGTCATCGGTGTCTCGATCGGCTCGATCGGCACGGCCCTGGCGCAACAACATCTGCGCAATATCCTGGCCTATCTCGATGTGCCGGTCATGGGGCAACCCGAGGCGTTCATCCATGTCACGGAGGCATTCTTCGACAGTGACGGCAATATCGGCCCGTCCAGCAAGAGCTTCGTCCAGACATGGATGGACACGTATGTAGCCTGGGTCAAGGCGCACGTTTGATGTGATGTGCGGCCGCCGGGCCAAGCGTCGGGCATCCACTGCCAAGGCCCGAAACGGCTCGAACTAGCGCTGCTCGAAGCGGTCGTAGAAGGTATCCGTAAATTCCTGCTGGTTGGCCACCTCATCCACGCGGGCGCCCGGAGGCCCTACATGTAGCCAGGACAGCATGCGGTCCACTTGCTCGTGAGGACCTTGAATCATGACTTCGACGGCTCCATCGTCAGCGTTTCGGACCCATCCGCGTACGCGCAGCAAATGAGCCTGTCGCACGGTTGCCGCGCGGAAGCCGACGCCTTGGACGCGCCCGGTGATGCGCGCGGAAAGTGTTTCGGTATTGGGATCAGGGTGCAATTTTTTCATGTTGCCCGGACGGTATGCGGCGGACCAGCCTGATCAGGGCCACCCCGCCTGCTTTGCGCGTCGTGACTACTGCGGTGCGCCCGCAAGGATCCAGTCGACGACGGTCTTGATGTCGGCGTCGGACACATTGGCATTGGGCGGCATCGGAATTTGGCCCCACACGCCTACGCTGCCTTCCTTGATGTGCTTGGCCAACGTGGCGGCGGCACCCGCATCGCCCTTGTATTTGGCAGCCACGTCCTGATAGGCCGGGCCCACCAGCTTTTTATCCACGGCGTGACAGGCCAGGCAGGCGTTTTTGTTGAGGATCTCGTGCACTTGCGCGGGATCGGGCGCTGCTTGCGCCAACCCACCCCATGCCATGACTGCCGCGACGGCCGCAATTTTTGCAATTTTCATAGACTATCTCCGTTTGGGTATGTTGCCTTTCACGCCGTTGTGCGGCCGAAAAGCAAACAACATGCCGGGCCGACATGCACTTTGCGGTGCGCCGCACCAGGCTGCGTTTATTATGTCACGATCTTGCAACCCTGACCTGACCATGACCCCTGATCGTCCGCCTGTAACGACTACGCCGCAAGGCACTGGCGCCTGGACCGTGTTCCTGGCCTTCCTCCGCCTGGGACTGACCTCTTTCGGGGGGCCGGTGGCTCACCTGGGTTACTTCCGCGACGCATTCGTGTTGCGCCGGCAATGGCTCAGTGAACAAAGCTACGCCGACCTCGTCGCGCTTTGCCAGTTCCTGCCGGGGCCAGCGAGCAGCCAGGTGGGCATGGGTATCGGTCTCGTGCGCGCCGGACTACCGGGCGCGCTCGCGGCATGGGTAGGCTTCACCTTGCCTTCTGCCGTGGCCATGATCCTGTTCGCGATCGGCATGGCGAATTGGGCTGATATCGTGCATGCCGGCGTGCTGCACGGCCTCAAGATCGCGGCCGTGGCGGTCGTGGCACAGGCCGTGTGGGGCATGGCGCGCAATCTCTGTATCGATGTGGCCGGCAAAAGCATTGCCATCGTATCGGCGTGCCTGGTATTGGCTTTTCCGAGCTCATGGGCGCAGATCGGCACAATCATCGTCGCGGCGGTGGCAGGCATGCTGCTGTTCCATGCGCGCGTACCGGCCGCTCACGAGCCTCTCCCCTTATCGGTGAGCAGGCGGCTGGCAATCGTATTTCTGCTGGTGTTCACGATCGTGCTTTTCATGCTTCCGATCGTGGCACGCAGCGCCGATTCCGGCATGCTGGACATGGTGGATGCGTTCTATCGCGCAGGTTCGCTGGTCTTCGGCGGCGGCCACGTGTTGCTTCCGCTCTTGCAAGCGGAGGTTGTGCCGACGGGCTGGATATCGAACGAAACCTTCCTGGCGGGCTACGGCGCAGCCCAGGCAGTCCCGGGACCCCTGTTTACCTTTGCGGCCTTCCTGGGCGCATCGATGCACGACGCAGCGGGAGGTTGGCTCGGCGGTCTGGTGGCCCTCACGGCCATCTTCGTGCCGTCCTTCCTGTTGATTTGCGGCGCCATGCCGTTTTGGGACGCGCTACGGGGCAATCTGCGGGCGCGAGCGGCCCTCTCGGGTATCAATGCAGCGGTGGTCGGCCTGTTGCTGGCCGCACTGTACCAGCCGGTATGGACCAGCGCCATCATGACAGCCGGCGACTTTTCGCTGGCTCTGCTGGCGCTGGCCTGCCTGACGGTCTGGCGGTTGCCGCCCTGGCTCGTTGTCGTCCTATGTGGCTTGGCCGGCTGGGGCGCGGCAGTGCTCCTTTAGGCCATGCTTCTTTGCATGCGCGCTGGCAGCGTGCACGCAGCGACGGCCGTAGGGCTCACGCGTAGGCATGGGCCCTTTCTTGCGCCGGCGCCTGCACCC
>Ga0182739_1003015_pt1 | contig 15169 bp, 14 predicted proteins | sample eDN5th30CBELigBY_FD_128873 | JGI IMG/M metagenome (GOLD analysis project Ga0182739, IMG submission 128873) | Enriched backyard soil microbial communities from Emeryville, California, USA - eDNA 5th pass 30_C BE-Lig BY (version 2) (version 2) | ecosystem: Environmental > Terrestrial > Soil >... | reverse complement strand
CTCCTCGACCTGCCTCTCGACGACCCGGCCGCCGTCGCGTGGCAGCGAACGCAGGCCACCGGGCAATTCGTCGCGGCACCGGGTCCGGTCGACCGCTATGGGGTCGAGAACCGGGACGGGCAGCTGGGTGGCCACCTGCTGGGTGCCTTCGTCACGGAGGATGGCCGGACGCTGCTGGTGGACCGCGGCTTTCTCGCCGACGCAGCGGCACCGCCGCCGGAGCCGGCGGGTCCGGTCGAGCTGGAAGCGATCGTCCGGGACCGCAGCCAGGAACACCAGACCTGGTTCATGCCGGCCAACGATTCCGCCAGCGGGCGCTGGTTCTGGCTGGACCTGGCAGCGCTGGGCGAACGGTTCGGCCGGCCGCTGGAGCCGGTGGCGCTGCAGCTCCTCCCAGGCTCGCCCGGCGCCACGCCAGGGGCGGCACCGCCCAGGATCGACCTGCCGAACAACCATCTGGGCTATGTGATCACCTGGTACGGCCTCGCTTTCGCCCTCCTGCTGGTCTACCTCGCCTTTTCGTCGGAACGGACGGATCGAACCTCATGAATGCGCTGCGCCGCACCGCCGGCCTCACCGCGGTCCTCGTCTTCGGGATGATCGTCCTGGGCGGGGTGGTGCGCACCACCAATAGTGGCCTGTCCTGCCCGGACTGGCCGACCTGCTACGGCCACTGGCTGCCCCTGCCGTCCCTGGTCGATGAAGTGCCGAACATCGGCTACGACTACTACCAGATCATGCTGGAATGGGTGCACCGGCTGATCGGCGGCATGATCCTGGGGCCGCTCACCCTGGTGGTGGCCTGGCTCGGCTGGCGCAACCGCGAACTCCACCCGCGCCTCGCTCCCTCGGTCATGCTCATGGTGCTGCTCCTGGTCGTCCAGGGCCTCCTTGGTGGGCTGACCGTGCTCGACCGCAACAGCCCCTGGTCGGTAGCGCTCCACCTGGGCAATGCCCTGATCCTGCTGGTGGTGGTGCTGGGCATCCATGACGCGGCCCGCCGACGGGAGCCCGGGACACTGGCGGCACCCGGCTGGATCCGGCCGACCGCGCTGGTGGCGATGGTGACCGGGCTGCTCGCCATGATGTCGGCCGCGATCACCGCCAAATCGGGCGCCTCGCTCGCCTGCTACACCTGGCCTGCCTGCAATGGCGGACTGGTGCCGGACTGGAGCGACGGCGGCGAGGTGATCCACATGATCCACCGCTATCTGGCCGCCGCCTTTGCGATCGCACTCCTGACCCTGCTGGTCGGCTGCCTGCGCGACGGGCGGGTGCCGCAGGAGGTGCGCCGGCAGAGCCTCGTCACTGCCCTGCTGGTCCTGGTCCAGGTGGGCTTCGGCGCGCTGGTGATCGTGCTGGAAGTGCCGATCTGGAAGGCAGTGCTGCACCAGGCGACCGGCGTGCTCACCTTCGCCCTGGTGTCGGACCTGTTCTGGCGCGCGCGCAGCACGGCTGCGGCATCATCCCACCATCTGCCCGGAGGCATCCGTGCCGCAGGCCTACGCTGATCTCCAGGACCGCTTCGCCCGCATCGCCAATGTCGAGGGCGCGCTGGCGGTCCTGTCCTGGGACGCCTCGGTGGTCATGCCCAAGGGCGGTGCGGAGGGCCGCGGCGAGCAGACCGCCGTGCTCAAGCGCTTCGCCCATGACCTGGTGACCGCACCGGACCTGCCGGACCTGTTGGCCAGGGCCGCGGACGAGGAGCTGGACGACTGGCAGCGGGCCAACCTCGCCGAGATGGTCCGCCGCCACGGGCAGGCCACCGCCACCCCGCCGGAACTGGTCGAGGCGATGGCGCGCGCGACCACGGCCTGCGAGATGATCTGGCGGGACGCGCGGGCGAACAGCCGCTTTGCCGAGCTGCGCCCCTCGCTGGAGGAGGTCGTGCGCCTGGTCCGCGAGCAGGCCCAGGCGCTGGGCGCCAGCCAGGGCCTCTCGCCCTATGACGCGCTGCTCGACCTCTATGAGGCGGGTCTGCGTGATGCCACGATCCAGCCGATCTTCGACCGGCTGGGTGCGGAGCTGCCTGCGATCTCGACGGCGGCCCTGGAACGCCAGGGTCAGCCGCTGGAGCCCAAGGGGCCGTTCCCGGTCGAGCGGCAGAAGGCGCTCGGCCTCGAGCTGATGAAGGTGATCGGCTTCGACTTCGACCAGGGCCGGCTGGACGAGAGTGCGCACCCCTTTTCCGGTGGCATCCCCGGCGATGTGCGCATCACCACCCGCTACACGGAGGACAGCTTCCTCCAGGCGATGATGGGCGTGCTGCACGAGACCGGCCACGCGCTCTATACCGCGGGCCAGCCGAAGGCGTGGCGGCACCAGCCGGTGGGCGACGCGCGCGGCATGATCGTCCATGAGAGCCAGTCGCTGTTCATGGAGATGCAGGCCAGCCGCTCGCAGCCCTTCGTGGCGTACCTCGCCGAACGGGCGCGTGCCGCCTTCGGCCGCGAGGGCGACCCGGCGCTGTCCGCCGAAAATCTCGGCCTCCTGGTGAACCATGTCGCCAAGGGCTTCATCCGGGTCGATGCGGACGAGACCACCTACCCGCTGCACATCGTCCTGCGCTGGCGGCTGGAGAAGGCCATGATCGAAGGCAGGCTGGCGGTGGCCGACCTGCCGGAGGCCTGGAACGAGGGGATGCGCGAGCTGCTGGGCATCGTGCCGCCCGACGACCGGCTGGGCTGCCTGCAGGACATCCACTGGCCGGTCGGCGCGTTCGGCTACTTCCCGTGCTACACTCTGGGCGCCCTGATGGCGGCCCAGCTGTTCCGGGCGATGCTGCGGGAGATCCCGGATGCCCATGCCCAGCTGGGCATGGGCTCGTTCCGCGAGATCCTGCCCTGGCTGCGGCGCAACATCCACGAGCAGGGCTGCCGCTACACCTATGACGAGCTGCTGCGCCGGGTGACGGGGGAAGAGCTGGGGCCACAGGCCTTCCTCGACCACCTCCGGGCACGCTATCTCAGCGGCGGATGACGAGCACGGGATCGGAACGCAGCATGGTCGCCTATATCAGCACGCGCGGTGGTGCCGGCGTGCGCCCGTTCGAGGAGGTGCTCCTGGCGGGACTTGCCGAGGATGGCGGCCTGTTCCTGCCGAGCGCCATGCCGAAGCTGACGCCGGACCAGTTCGCGGGGCTCGCCGGCCGTCCTTATGCCGAAACCGCGGAGGCGGTGCTCTGGCCGTTCGTCGAGGGGACGATCGGGCAGGCCGAGTTCCGGGCCATGGTCGCCGAGACCTATGCCGGCTTCGGCCATGCCGCCACCGCACCGCTGGTCCAGATCGGCGACGACGACTGGCTGCTCGAGCTGTTCCACGGGCCGACCCTGGCCTTCAAGGACTTCGCCCTGCAGCTGCTGGGCCGGCTGTTCGAGCATGTGCTGCGGCGCCGGGGCGAGACCATCACCATCGTGGGTGCCACCTCGGGCGATACCGGCTCGGCGGCACTCGCCGCCTGTGCCGGCCGCGCGAACATGCGGATCGTCATCCTCCACCCCAAGGGCCGCGTGTCCGAGGTGCAGCGCCGGCAGATGACCACGGTGCTGGCGGACAATGTCGTCAACATCGCCGTGGAGGGCACGTTCGACGACTGCCAGGCGCTGGTGAAGCGGATGTTCAACGACCAGGCATTCCGCGAGGCGCACCGGCTGGCGGCGATCAACTCGATCAACTGGTTCCGGCTGGCCGCCCAGGCGGTCTACTACGTCCATGCCGCGCTGCGGCTGGGCGGGCTCGCCCGGCCCGTGGCGTTCGCCGTGCCGACCGGCAATTTCGGCGACGTCTATGCCGGCACCATCGCCAAGGCGATGGGCCTGCCGGTTCAGGCCCTGGTGGCGGCCACCAACAGCAACGACATCGTGGCACGCTTCCTGTCGACCGGGCGCTACGCCAAGGGCAACGTGATGCCGACCACGAGCCCGTCCATGGACATCCAGGTCGCCAGCAACTTCGAGCGGCTCCTGTTCGAGCTGGAGGACCGCGACCCGGCCCGGCTGGTCCGGCAGATGGAGCGGTTCGCGGCCGAGGGAGCACTGGAGGTCGAGCCGGAGCGCCTGAAGAAGGCGCAGGACCTGATCAGCGGCCATGCGGTCGACGAGGCGGCGGTGCAGGCGACGATCCGGCAGGTGTACCGTGACACCGGCATCGTCATCGACCCGCACACCGCGGTGGGCGTGGCCGCCGCGCGCGCGGCCCTGCCGCGGAATGCTGCCCGGGTGACGCTCGCCACGGCTCATCCCGCCAAGTTCCCCGACGCGGTGGAAGCCGCGATCGGCCGCCGACCGGTGCTGCCCGAGGCCATGGCCGGTCTTTTCGAACGCGAGGAGCGTTACCAAGTGCTGCCCGCCGAACTCGGCATCATCCAGGACCATATCCGAAAGACGGCATGACCGAGACTTTCCGTTTGACCCGCCTCGCGAACGGCATGCGCATCGCGAGCGAGCCGATGCCGCATCTGCTCACCAGCGCCGTGGGTGTCTGGGTCGATGTCGGCACGCGGCACGAGCAGGCCGAGGTGAACGGCGTCTCGCACCTCCTGGAGCACATGGCGTTCAAGGGGACCGAGACCCGCTCGGCCAAGGAGATCGCCGAATCGGTCGAAGATGTCGGCGGCTCGCTCAACGCCTACACCTCGCGCGAGCACACCGCCTACCATGCCCGGATCCTGAGCGAGGACCTGCCGCTCGCCACCGAGATCCTGGCCGACATCGTCAAGCATTCCACCCTGGACGAGGCGGAGCTGGAGCGCGAGCGCAAGGTCGTGCTGGAGGAGATCGGCCAGGTCGAGGACACGCCGGACGACCTAGTGTTCGATCTCTGGCAGGAGACCGCCTATCCGGACCAGCCGCTCGGCCGCTCGATCCTGGGCCCGCCCGAGATCGTGGAATCGATGCCGCGATCGGTCCTGGCCGAGCACATGCACCATTACGGCCCGGAGCAGATGATCCTGGTCGCCGCCGGCAAGGTAGAGCATGACCGGCTGGTGGAACTGGGCGAGCGCTGGTTCGGCGACCTCGAGCGCCGGCCGGAACTGCCGTTCGTGAAGGCGCGCTACCGGGGCGGCGACCTGCGCGAGGACCGCGAGCTGGAGCAGGTCCATCTGGTGCTGGGGGTGGAGGCGCTGACCTGCCACGACTCGGACATCTACACGCTGAACCTCTACTCCGCGATCATGGGCGGCGGGATGTCCTCGCGCCTGTTCCAGGAGGTGCGGGAGAAGCGTGGGCTGGCCTATTCGGTGTTCAGCTTCGTCAACGCCTTCCCCGACAGCGGGACCTTCGGCGTCTATGCCGGCACCGGCGAGGCGGACCTGGACGAGCTGGCCAGGGTGCTGACCGACGAGCTGGCGGGCTCGGCCGACCGGATCGGCGAGGCCGAACTGGTCCGCGCCAAGGCCCAGGCCAAGGCGGGGCTGCTGATGAGCCTGGAGCACTGTGCCGGGGTCTGCGAGGAGGTGGCACGCCAGCTCCTCACCTTCGGCCGGCGCATCCCGCGCGAGGAGATCCTGGCCCGGATCGACGCGGTCACGATCGACGACATCCAGCGGCTCGCCCGGCGGCTGTTCCACGACCCGGTCCCGGCCGTGACGGCGCTGGGCCCATGCGCGCGGCTGCCGTCCCATGACCTGCTGACGACCCGCCTGCGGCACTGAGCATGAGCAAGAACACGGGCGAGGGACTGGGCGCACCGCTCGCGGTGCCGCTGTTCCGCCGCCTGTGGCTCGGCAACATGGTCAGCAATTTCGGCTGGCTGATCCAGTCGGTGGCGGCCGCCTGGCTGATGACCGAGCTGGTCGGCACGGCTGACTGGGTGGCGCTGGTCCAGACCGCCCTGCTCCTGCCGATCCTCCTCCTGGCGCTGCCGGCCGGCGTGCTGGCCGATGTCGGCGACCGGCGCCGGGTCTGCATGCTGGGCCAGTCGATCATGGTGCTGGCCGCCCTGCTGCTCGGGCTGTGCACGCTCCTGGACGTGACCGGGCCCGGGCTGTTGCTGGCCTTCACCTTCCTGCTGGGGGCGGGCAGCGCGTTCGCCAACTCGCCCTTCCAGACGATCGTGCGCGAGGCCGTGCCGGTTCCGGCCATGGCCGCGGCAGTGACGCTCAACGCGATCAGCTTCAACATCGCCCGCACGGTCGGGCCGGCACTCGGTGGCCTGCTGGTCGCCTCGATCGGTGCCGAGGCGGCCTTCCTCACCAACGCGTTCTGCTACCTGCCGCTGCTCCTGGTGCTGGCCCTGTGGCGCCGGCCTCCGGTGCGTACGGCCATCCGCGGGCGGATGCTCCGTGCCTTCGGCGACGGGCTCCGCTTTGCCAGGGAAAGCGAGAAGATCCGCGCGGTGCTGCTCTATTGCGCGGTGTTCAGCCTGTGCGCGTCGAGCATCCAGGGCCTCCTGCCGCTGATCGCCCGCGACCGGCTGGGCGGCGACGCGGTGACCTTCGGCCTGCTGCTGGGCGCGTTCGGCATCGGTGCCATGGGCGGCGCCTTCCTGGTCCACCCGGCCAGGCGCCGGTTCGGCACCGGGCCGGTGGTGACCTGGCTGGGCCTGCAGCTGGCGTTCAGCACGCTGGTGATCGCGTTTACCGCGAGCCTCCCGCTCCTGGCGATCGCCCTGGCCCTGGCCGGCGTCGCCTGGCTGGGCTCGTTCTCCTCGTTCAACATCGCCGTGCAGCAGGCTTCGGCCGCCGGGCTGGAGGCGCGCCAGCTCGCCATCTACCAGACCATGACCTTCGGCTCGATGGCGGCCGGCAGCTGGCTGTGGGGTGAGATGGCGCACTTCTTCGACGTCGGCGTAGCACTCGCCGGCTCAGGCCTGGTGCTCCTGGCCGGCAGCTTCTGGGCCTGGCGGCTCGTCCGGATCCTGCGGCCCGCCTGACAGCCGGCCCGCGGTGCCGTCCAGATGCAGGGCGAAACCGCCGGCCTCCGGATCGCCCAGCCCCGGCCGGAGCTGCATGCTCGGGATCAGGTAGTCGCCGCCGTTCTGCCGCCGATAGGGCAGGGGCGGCGTCGTTGCCAGCGTCCGCATCCGCTGGCGCAGCTGCCCGGCCAGCCGCGCGAAGCCGCCATCGTCGAGCCGATCGACCCGGTAGGCGACGAACGGGGGCAGGACGGCATAGCCCGGATAGAAGAGGATGCCGTGCTGGATCGGGAACAACAGGTCGTCGATCGGCCCGTTGATCCCGCGTGGCGCATAATGCTCCCGCCAGCCGCCGGCCGTGACGATCAGCATCGCGCGGCGGCCCGCCAGCATGCCCTCGCCGTAGCGGTCGCCCCAGCGGCGGTCAGTGTGCTCGCCCACGCCATAGGCGAAGCCGCAGGCGAATACCCGATCGACCCAGCCCTTGAGGATCGCCGGCATGGTGAACCACCAGAGCGGGAACTGCAGGATCAGGGCATCCGCCCAGCGCAGCTTCTCGATCTCGGCCTGCACGTCCCTGGTGAGGGCCTCGGCCTGGAAGGCCTGCTTCGACGCGGCCGTCGGAACCAGCCGGGCGTCGGGTGCCAGCAGGGGGAAGTCGGCATGATCGACCTGGGCCTTCCAACCCTGCGCGTAGAGATCGGAGACCCGGACCTCGTGGCCCTGAGCCTGCAGTTCCTGGACGGCCACGTCGCGCAGCGCGCCGTTGAGCGAGCGGCGGTCGGGATGGGCGAAGACCAGCAAGACGTTCATGGGCCGTAATCCGGTACTGGGAAGCCAGCCCGTCAGCTAGCCAAGGCAAGGCTGCGCGCCTACCTGTCCTCCGCGGATAAGACCTTGCCGGATCACGGATAGATTGGACGTCACGCTCGAGCGGATGCGCAGTTTCGTTCGGGTCGCCGAACGCGGCAGCCTGTCGGCGGTGGCGCGCGAGCTGGGCATCGGCCAGTCGACCGTCACGCGTCATCTGCGCGAGCTGGAAACGGCGGTAGGTGTCCCGCTGCTCAGCCGGACCACGCGGCAGGTCACGCTCACCGAGGAGGGCAGCCGCTACTACGCCCACAGCGTCCAGATCCTGCGCATGGTCGAGCAGGCCGGCGACGCGGTGCAGGCGACGCGCCGGGCACCGGCCGGCACGGTCAGGATCTCCTGCACGGCGGCGTTCGGGGTCCGGCATCTCGCCCGATTGATCTTCGCCTTCCAGGATCGCCATCCGGAGATCGGGGTCGATCTCAGCCTGACCGACCAGCGGATCGACCTGGTCCGGGAAGGCGTCGATATCGCCCTCCGCCTGGGGCCGCTCGCCGACAGCTCGATGAAGCTGCGTGCGCTCGGCCGCTCCCACCGCCTGCTGGTGGCGTCACCGGCCTATCTGGCGGCACGGGGGCGGCCAATGCTGCCGGAGGACCTGGCTGGGCACGAGGGCATCCGCATGTCGAACGTGGCCGGCAGCGACCGTCTCGTCCTGCACGGGCCGGACGAGACACGCCACGAGGTGGCGTTCGCCGGGCGGCTGCGGGTCGACCACGGCCTGGCGGCGCGCGCGGCCGTGGCGGCGGGGCGCGGCATCGCACCGGCGCACCGGTGGCTGGTCGACGATCTGCTCGATCGCGGCGAGCTGGAGGTGCTGCTCCCGGACTACCGGCTGCCGACCGTGCCCCTGAGCATGCTGCTTGTGCCCGAGCGCGCCGGGATCACCCGGGTCCGCCTGCTGGCCGATTTCCTGGTCACCCAGATCGGCTGTGTCCCCGGGATCGAGCCTTCCAGCCGGATCCCGGCTGCGTGACGGGAGCGCCCTGGGCGCCGCGGACCGGCAGCACCGCGGAAGGCTGCCGGTCCCGGGCCAAAATCAGTCGGCGAACGGGTCGTGCACCAGGATCGTGTCGTTGCGGTCCGGGCTGGTCGAGATCAGGGCCGCCGGCGCCTCGACCAGCTCCTCCAGCCGCTTGACGTACTTGATCGCGGCAGCCGGCAGGTCGGCGAAGCTGCGCGCACCATGGGTGCTCTCCTGCCAGCCCTCCATCTCCTCGAAGATCGGCTGCACCGCGGCCTGGGCGGCCGGGTTGGAGGGCAGGTGGTGGAGGATCTGGCCGTTCAGGCTGTAGGCGGTGCACACCTTGATGGTCTCGAGCCCGTCCAGCACGTCGAGCTTAGTGAGCGCTAGGCCGTGGATGCCGCCGACCTTGATCGCCTGGCGGACCATCACCGCGTCGAACCAGCCGCAGCGCCGCGGCCGGCCGGTGACCGTGCCGAACTCGTGGCCGCGCTCGCCCAACCGCCTGCCGATCTCGTCATCCAGCTCGGTCGGGAAGGGGCCGGAGCCGACCCGGGTCGTGTAGGCCTTGCAGATGCCCAGCACATAGCCCACCGCGTCGGGGCCGAGCCCGGAGCCGGTGGCGGCCATGCCGGCCATGGTGTTGGACGAGGTGACGAACGGGTAGGTGCCGTGGTCGACGTCGAGCATCGCACCCTGGGCACCCTCGAACAGGATCCGGCGGCCATTGCGCTTGAGCTCGGCCAAGCGCAGCCAGATCGGCTCGGAGAACGGCAGGAGCTTGGGCGCCAGGCTGGTGAGCGAGGCCAAGAGGTCGGCAGGCTCGACCTCGGGGATGCCGAAGCCGCGCCGCAGCGCGTTATGGTGCAGGAGCAGGTCGTGGACCTTGCCCTCCAGGAGCATCTGGTCGGTCAGGTCGCAGACCCGGATGGCGCGGCGCGCCACCTTGTCCTCGTAGGCCGGCCCGATGCCGCGGCCGGTCGTGCCGATCTTGCCGGCACCGATGTTGGAGGCGGCCCGCGCCTGCTCGCGCGCCTGGTCGAGCTCGGCATGGAGCGGCAGGATCAGCGACGCGTTCTCGGCCAGGCGCAGCGTCTCCGGGCGGACGGCGACACCCTGCGCGCGCAGCCGGTCGATCTCGGCGAGCAGCGCCCAGGGATCGACCACCACGCCGTTGCCGATGATCGACAGCTTCTGGCGGACCACGCCCGAGGGCAGCAGCGAGAGCTTGTAGGTCTGGCCGTCCACCACCAGCGTATGACCGGCATTGTGGCCGCCCTGGAAGCGGACCACCACGTCGGCCCGCTCGGAGAGCCAGTCGACGATCTTGCCCTTGCCCTCGTCGCCCCACTGGGCGCCGATCACGGCGACATTGGCCATCTCGAGGCATCCTGACGTTCTTGACGGCAGGCTGGTAGCGCAGGTGAGGCGACGGTGCCAGCCAGATAGCGTGAGGCACGCCGGCACCTGACTGCGGCCCGAGTGTCGAAAATCTTCTAACTAGCTGATTTCAGCCGGTTCCTCGGGTTCGTTCGTGCAGTTCTGCTTTGCAGGCGGCTGCCCGGCAATTCCCTGCCCGTCCGCTGTGCACACCAAGCCGTCCATAGCATGAACCGGCCTGGTGGATGAAGCGGCGGCCCGGCCCGGAGTGGCCGGGTCCTGGCGGAACAGCGCCAGCATGTCGACACGCCGGCTGAGCAGATCCGCCAGGCTGTAGCGGTCCAGGACGGCGAGGAATGCGGCCAGTGCCTCACCCAGCACCGAGGGCAGGCCGCAGGCGGGTGCGATCACGCAACGCCCACAGTCGACCAGGTCGAAGCCTTCCTCGGCATGGCGGACCACGCTGCCGATGACGATCTGCTCGGGCGGGCGGGCCAGCCGGATCCCGCCCGTCCGGCCGCGCACGCTCGCAACGAAGCCGGCCTTGCCCAGGTCGTGGACGACCTTCATCAGGTGATTCTGCGAGATGCCGTAAGCGCGCGCCATCTCCGCGATCGAGCACAGCCGCTCCGGTCGCGCGCCGAGATAGAGCAGCACGCGCAGCGCATAGTCCGTGTAGCGCGTCAGCCGCACGCCTCGTCCCTCCTGGCCAAACCGTCGCACTCAGCCCGGTTATATATGTATTGGCTTGGCATGTTTTCGAGATGAGTCATACATTCATCAGGGATACATGATTAGGTGAGGCCGTCCCTCATGACCGCCGTCCAGCCCCGCCGCACGAGCCCGGTCTTCGATGAGGCCACCCTGCCTGCCGGCCTGCGTGCCGAGCATCGGACCAGGCCCGGCGTGTGGGGACTGATCAGGGTGATCGCCGGGGAGATCAGGCTGACCTTCGTGGAGCGCGGCGAGACGCTGACCGTCACCAGCAATGCACCGGCACTGGTGCATCCCCAGGAGATCCATTCGGTCGAGCCGGTCGGGCCGATCCTCATGCGGATCGAGTTCTACGACCAGCCGCCGCAGCCCTGAACCCTTCAACGCAGATGTCCGGAAGCGACGAATGCCGAAGACCGTAAGCGAACGCAGCCGCGTCCTCATCAAGGCCACCGTGCCGGCCCTGGAAGCCCACGGGCTGGAGATCACCCGCGCCATGTATGCGCGGATGTTCCAGAACGAGATGATCCGCGACCTGTTCAACCAGTCGCATCATGGCGACGCCGGATCGCAGCCGAAGGCGCTGGCGAACGCGATCCTCGCCTATGCCAAGAACATCGACGACCTGGTGCCCCTGGCGGCCGCAGTCGAACGGATCGCGCAAAAGCATGTCGGTCTGCAGATCCTGCCCGAGCACTATCCTTACGTGGCCGACGCGCTGCTCGGCGCCATCAAGGACGTGCTGGGCGAGGCCGCGACCGACGAGATCCTGGCGGCCTGGGGCGAGGGCTACTGGTTCCTGGCCGACATCCTGATCGCGCGGGAGAAGATGCTCTACGGCAAGCTCGCCTCGGCCGAGGGCGGCTGGCAGGGCTGGCGCAGCTTCGCCATCGAGGAGCGGACGAAGGAGAGCGAGATCATCACCTCCTTCCTGCTGCGGCCGACCGATGGCCGACCGGTGATCTGCCACCGGCCCGGCCAGTACCTGACCTTCTGGCTGGAGATCCCCGGCCAGGCCCCGCTCAAGCGCAACTACAGCATCTCGTCCGCGCCGAATGGCGAGACCTATCGCATCTCGGTGAAGCGCGAGCCCATGGGCACCGCCTCAGGCTGGCTGCACGACCAGGCCAGGCCCGGCACGGTGCTCAAGGTCGCCCCGCCGGCCGGCGAGTTCTTCCTGCCGGAGCATCCCGACCGCCCGGTGGTGCTCTTGAGCGGCGGTGTCGGGCTCACGCCGATGATGAGCATGCTGGAAACGATCGCGGCACGGCTGCCCGAGACCCGCACCCTCTATGTCCACGGCACGCGCGACGGCTCCACCCATGCGATGGGCGCCCATGTCCGGGCGCTCGCGGCGAGGCATCGCGGGATCGAGGCCACGACCTTCTTCGAGCAGCCGCGGACGGAGGACGTCCAGGGCCGGGACTACGACCATGCCGGGCTGATCACCGGCGACTGGCTGGCCGAGCACACGCCCCTGGACGAGGCTCATTACTATCTGTGCGGGCCGCGCCCGTTCCTGCGCAACTTCGTCTCGACCCTGTCCCAGTCCGGGGTGCCGGGCACGCGCATCCACTACGAGTTCTTCGGCCCGGCGGACGAGTTGCTGGCGGCCTGAGGAGAAACGGGCAATCCTTCCGTCCGGGCCGGGCTGAGGCCGGCGACATCACGACGGGGGACTGGCTTTGACCGCCATCGAAGACAAGGCCTTCCTGTTCCTGCTCGTCGTGACATCGCTGGCATTCTTCTGGATCGTCCAGCCCTTCTACGGGGCGGTCCTGTGGGGTGCCGTCATCGCGATCCTGTTCGCACCCCTCTACCGCCGCCTGGTGCGGGCGATGGGCCAGCGGCGCACGCTGGCGGCTCTCGTCACGCTGGCGATCATCCTGGTGATGGTGATCCTGCCGGTGACGCTGATCACCGTGATGCTGCTGCAGGAAGCGGCGGGCATCTACGAGGGAATGCAGTCGGGCAACCTGAACTTCAGCGGGTTCTTCCAGGCGGTCCACGACGCGCTGCCCGGATGGGCAGCCGGTCTGCTGGACCGCTTCGGGCTGACCGATATCGACGCGGTGCGCGAACGGCTGTCCGCCGCCCTGATGTGGGGCAGCGAGCTCGTCGCCACCCAGGTGATCAATATCGGCCAGAACACGGCCGATTTCGTCATCGACCTGTTCGTCATGCTCTATCTCTTGTTCTTCCTGCTGCGCGATGGCGACGCGCTGGTCCGGCGCATCCGGAACGCGCTCCCGCTGCATGTGGACCAGCAGCGTGCGCTCGCCGAGAAGTTCACCACGGTGGTCCGCGCCACGCTCAAGGGCACCATCATCGTGGCCCTCGTGCAGGGTGCCTTGGGCGGGCTGATCTTCTGGATCCTCGGCATCCAGGCAGCGCTCCTGTGGGCGGTGCTGATGGCCCTGCTGGCGCTGCTCCCGGCGGTCGGCGCAGCCCTGGTCTGGATGCCGGCGGCCATCTACTTCCTGGTGACGGGCGCGGTATGGCAGGGGCTCGTCCTGATGGCCTGGGGCACGCTGGTGATCAGCGTGGTGGACAATGTCCTGCGCCCGATCCTGGTCGGCAAGGACACCAAGATGCCCGACTACCTGGTGCTGATCTCCACGCTGGGCGGCATCGCCATCTTCGGCATCCACGGCTTCGTGATCGGGCCGCTGGTCGCCGCGATGTTCCTGGCGGCCTGGGACATCTTCGCGACGGCGCGGGCCAGGGAAGGCCGGGTCGGCCGGTGACGCGGCCGGCCCGGTGGAACGCTCAGCCGCCCTTGACGGTTCTCCGCCGATCACGAGGTTCGTCCCGCCGTCGAACAGGATCCAGCTCGACAGGGGCTCGCCCGTGGGCGGCGTGATGACGATCCGGCCGTTCAGTACCTCGTAGCGGCCGACCGTCCCGGGATTCGTCGAGCCGCCGCTGAACCCGCCGCCATCGTCGTCCGAGCCGGAAACCCCGACGAACGACGAATCGATCACCGTCCCGTCCTCGCGGAAGACCTGGTCGTGCTGGGTTGCCACCCCGCCGGTCAGGCCGGAGCCCAGGCCGAAGCTGGTATAGCTGTCTGCATCATCGGTAGCCTGCTTGCGATGATGGCCTGCTTCCGGAAGGAGCCATGCGGCATCGAGTTTCCGGCAGTTCCACAGCCATGGGCCATCGGCAAGGGTGCCGGCCAGTGATGAAGATCACCGGCCCTGGCCGCAGGGATGGTCAGGAGGCTGCCGGGATGGCCGCCACCGCGATCAGCAGGATCGCACCCAGGGCGATCAGGGCGAGGCCCGGCCAGTTCGCGCCGAGCCGGAAGGCGGTGACCCGGCCGGGCGGCTCCAGCGAGCCGGCCTGCACTCTCGGGCGCTCCGGGGTGCCCGCACTCAGCCGGCCGCGCCGGAGCGCTTGGGCCGCCAGGTAGAGGATCCCGAGAAAGATCAGCAGTGCGCCGAGCAGCGTCACGAACATGCCTGCCTCCACGATCCCGTAGCCGCCAGAGGACAGTAGCATGAAGGCGGGCCGATCCGTTGGCTCGTCATTGCGCACCCGACGTGAGCGGGTGGTCTGCCCCGGTCGCCGCAACTCCGGTCATCCCGCTTTACGTTTCGTTAGGAAGTGCCTGCTACAAACAGGCATGCGAGGAGGCTGGCGTGTGCAACCGGGCAAGATCGAGCAGGTCGACAAGCATCAGGCGACTGCCTTTGCCGACTTCGTCCGGGCGCGGTGACACCGGTCCATCGTCCTGCCGCACGGTGCCGGTTCATCTTCGGGAGACGATGTCGTGTCGAAGCTGGAGCGACTGACAGCGCCGAGGAGCGCGGCCATGCTGACCGACCAGGAGTTCACGGCCAGAAGCACCGGCTCCTGGCAGGCTGATGGGGCCGGGCCGGCGGAGATCTCCCGATCCGGAGGGCAGCGGATCGGGAGCCCGCAGCGGCTTTTGCGGCCCGGCTAGCTCTTCACCGCCCCGGAGGTGAGTCCGGCGGTCATGTAGCGCTTGAACACGTAATAGATCACCGCCGGCGGGATCGCGTAGATCAGGCCGGTGGTCATGAGCAGTTCCCAGGGGGAGTCGTCGGCGGCCAGGAAGTTGCCGAGCGCTACCGGCAAGGTCACGTCGGTGTCCCGCGACAGCAGGAGGAAGGCGTAGAGATACTCGTTCCAGGCCAGCAGCAGCGCGTAGACGCCGACCGCCACCAGGGAGGGCGCCATCAGCGGCAGGTAGACCAGGCGGAACAGCTGCATGGGCGTGGCACCGTCCACCACCGCCGCCTCGTCCAGTTCGCGCGGCAGCTTGTCCGAGGCCTGCTTGAGCACCCAGATCGCATAGGGCGAGGCCAGCGTCATCATCGCCAGGATCAGCGCCCATTGGGTGTTGAGCAGGCCGTAGAT
>Ga0182739_1003014_pt1 | contig 15170 bp, 17 predicted proteins | sample eDN5th30CBELigBY_FD_128873 | JGI IMG/M metagenome (GOLD analysis project Ga0182739, IMG submission 128873) | Enriched backyard soil microbial communities from Emeryville, California, USA - eDNA 5th pass 30_C BE-Lig BY (version 2) (version 2) | ecosystem: Environmental > Terrestrial > Soil >... | reverse complement strand
GGTGAGGCTGGGGTCGCGCAGGAGGACGTTGTCGAGCTCGATGAACATGCCGCCGTCGCCGTTGGAGGCCAGCTCGCTGGTGGCGCACGAGATGCCGGCGGCGCCCAGGTCTTGGATGCCCTCGACAAGCTTGTCGCGGAACAGCTCGAGGCAGCACTCGATGAGCACCTTCTCGGCGAAGGGGTCGCCGACCTGCACGGCGGGGCGCTTGGTGGGGCCCGTGCTGTCGAACGAGTCGGATGCCAGGATGCTGGCGCCGCCGATGCCGTCGCCGCCCGTGCGGGCCCCGAAGAGCACGACCTTGTTGCCCGCGCCGCTCGCGTTGGCGAGCTTGAGGTCCTCGTGGCGCAGCACGCCGACGGCGAGCGCATTGACGAGCGGGTTGCCCTGGTAGACGGCGTCGAACACGGTCTCGCCGTCGATGTTGGGCAGCCCCAGGCAGTTGCCGTAGAAGGAGATGCCGCTCACGACGCCGTGGACGACGCGCGCCGTGTCGGGGTGGTCGATCGCACCGAAGCGGAGCTGGTCCATGACGGCGACGGGACGTGCGCCCATCGAGATGATGTCGCGGACGATGCCGCCGACGCCGGTCGCGGCGCCCTGGAACGGCTCGATGTAGCTCGGGTGGTTGTGCGACTCGACCTTGAAGGTCACCGCCCAGCCCTCGCCGACATCCACGACGCCCGCGTTCTGGCCCATCCCGACCATGAGGCGCGTCTTCATCTCGTCGCTGACCTTCTGGCCGAACCGGCGCAGGTAGATCTTCGACGACTTGTAGGAGCAGTGCTCGCTCCACATGACGGAGTACATGGCCAGCTCGCCGCTCGTGGGGCGGCGGCCGAGGATGCTCTTGATCTGCTCGTACTCGTCCGGCTTGAGGCCGAGAGCCGCGTACGGCTGCTCCCGCTCCGGCGTGGCGGCGGCGTTCTCGACGGTGTCGGCGACGGGGGTGACAGGGGTGCTCACGCGGCTGAACTCCAAGACTCGGGATGCCGGCGGGGGATCGCCTCCAGTCTAGATGGGCGCGCTTCTCCCCGGTGCCGGGCGGTCAGCCAGCGGGCCCGACGATGTCGACCGAGAAGTCCCCCGCCGCGGCGGCGAGGCGCCGGTCGTTCGTCCACAGCGCGGTGCAGCCCGCGAGCTGTGCGGTCGCCAGGTGCAGGGCGTCGATCGTCTTCAGCCCGGGCGTCTGCGCACGCAGTTCAGCTGCGCGCACGTAGTCGTCCAGCCCGTGCGGGAGGAGCGCGCAGTCGGAGAAGAACCGACCGTACTCTTCGATCAGCGTCTCGTCCGCGCGGCGGAGGGGCATCACGAGAGCCTCGTGCACGACGAGCGGGCTGATGGCGAATGCCGCCGTCTCTCCTTCGAGGGCGCGGCGCGCCCGGTCGCCGAGCCCTCCGTAGTGCTCAATCGCGTAGATGAGGATGCACGAGTCGAGATAGATCACACCCCGGCCTCGCGGAGCTCACGGATGCCGGCCTCGATCTCTTCCTCCGTGCGGCGCGACTCGGGAGGAAGCGGATGCGCTTCCAGCCACCTCACGATGTCTCGGCCTGTACGCGGTCGGCGGGCAGGATCGTCCACGGGAACGATCCGCGCGACGGGCACGCCGCGGCGCATGAGGGTCACCTCGGCACCGGACTCGACCTCCGCGATGAGCCGCGAGAGGTTGTTGCGCGCTTCGAGGATGTTGTAGGCGGCCATGGCATCCACTCTAGCCAGGTTCCTAGCCAGGATGTCGGAAGCCCGTGAGACGATCGTGTGAACGGTGACACTGGACGGGAGGAAGGGGATCATGCGCGCGCTTGTCTGGACCATCGGCATCGTCCTGGCCCTGCTGTTGAGCGGCTGCGCCACGGCGCCCCGCGGGATGCCGCTGCCGTCGGAGTCGACACCGGCCGACTCCGCTCCGCCCGCCGAGTCACCGGATCCGATCGGCCTGATCGGCCTGTGGCGCGTCTCGGATGCCGAGGGCGCCGCCGCCGACACCTGGCTGAGGCTGGACGGTGTCGAGGCGACGCTGTGGCGCGAATGCGGATACATGTTCGGCGGCTGGGTGGCCGGTGACGGCGCGTTCGTCGCCGACCTCTACGCCGCGCACCAGGGTTGCATGGAGGGCGACGGCATCCCCGAGATCGAGTGGCTCGACGGCGCGGTCGGCTACGCGCGCGACGGCGAAGGCTGGGCGCTGCTGTCCGCAGACGGCTCGGTCGTCGCGCGTCTCGCGATCGACGGGGCGCCGCCGCTGCACACGGACATCGTCTCGACGTACAACGAGCAGCCCGTCGTCGACGCGGAGGCGCGCGCACGGCTGTCATCGACGCCGTTGCCTGAGGGACTGGTGCCGGCGTCCGCCGACGAGCTGATCGGACGCTGGGTGCCGGCAGCCGAGGTCGTCCACGATCCGCACGTGATCGTGGACGCCGACGGCACGTGGACAGGATCCGACGGCTGCAACGGCTCGAGGGGGCGGTGGCTGTCTCCCCGGGCCGGACTGCTGCTGGCGACGAGCGGGCCGTCGACACTCATCGGCTGCGAGGGATCGGCGGAACCCACGGCGTTCGGGGGTGCTCGCGGTGCCGGCTTCGACGGCGAGACGCTCGTGCTGTTCGACCCCGCCGGCGTGGAGGTCGCCCGCCTCGTGCGCGGGTGAGTGGCGGCGTAGGGTCGGCGTATGACCGGACTCACTCCGTATCTGCATCTCCCCGGCACGGCTCGCGCGGCGCTGTCGTTCTACCGCGACGTCTTCGGCGGCGAGCTGGTGCTCCATTCCTACGCGGACTTCGGCCGCGACGACGGTCCTGCCGACGCGATCGCCCACGGGATGCTGCAGGGCGCAGTGGAGCTGTTCGCGGCGGACGCCGGAGCGGGCGAAGCATCGCTGAGGCTGGACGGTGTGATGTTCTCGCTCCTGGGCACGGCCGAGCCGGCGGAGCTGAAGCGGTGGTTCGACGCGCTCGCCGACGGTGGCGAGGTGATCGATCCGCTCGCACTCAAGCCCTGGGGCGATCACGACGGACAGGTGCGCGACCGGTTCGGCGTCACCTGGCTCATCGGCTACACCGGCTGAGCCGGCGAGGTCACTGCTCGGACGGGTCGTCGTCGATGACGCCGATGCCGACCGCCTCGTGGCTCGGCTCGGGCTCGTCGCGCGGCGGCGCCTGGGGCTCCTCGCTCGCGGACTTCTCCGTGCTGGGCTCCTCCAGCTGATCGGTCGACGGCAGCTCTTCGTCTGCGGGCTGCGCGGGATCGGACATGGGCTTCTCCGTTCGTTCGGACGACGCATCCTCGACGGGGCGCGCGGATTCAGGCTGCCCCGCCTCGCGCGCCCTCGGAAGCGGGTTGACACGTCGTCGGCCGCGTGCTCGTCGAGAAACCACTCCACGCGCGAGAAACCACTTCCGCCGTGGTGTCTCGCACGGGCGGTGGTTTCTCGCGGAGCGGGTGGTCGTCAGCTGCCGCTGTAGACGGGGAAGCGACTGTCGTCGCCGTAGTCCCGGGCGCGCAGGTTCCGAAGGGCGGACATGTCGGTGTCGGAGATCGTGAAGTCGACCTGGGCGTTGCTGCGCATGTGGTCGCGGTTCGCGGTCTTCGGCAGCGACACGGTGCCGAGCTGCAGCGTGTAGCGGATGCACAGCTGCGGCACCGTCACGCCGTAGGTCTCGGCCATCTCCGCGACGAACGCGTTGGTCAGCATTCGTCCGTGCGCGATCGGCGAGTACGCCTGCACGAGGATGCCGCGATCGGCGCAGAACTCGAGGAGATCCGCGGGGGTGTTCCCCACGTGCACGAGGAGCTGGTTCACGTGCGGGACGACGGTGCCGCCGTCGATGATGTTCTCCACGTCCGCTTCGAGGAAGTTGGAGACGCCGATCGCTCGGAGCCTCCCCGCGCTGTGCGCCTCTTCCAGCGCCCGCCAGGCCGCTCGGTTCCCGTCGGCGTAGTCGCCGCCGCGGAAGTCGGCCCAGGGCTGCGGGCTGTGGATCAGCATGAGGTCCACGTAGTCCAGTCCCAGCCGATCGAGCGACTCGTCGATCGAGGCGACCGCGGTGTCGTAGTCCTTGATCTCGGCGGCGAGCTTCGTCGAGACGAAGAGGTCCGACCGGGGGATCCCGGAGCTGCGGATGCCTTCTCCGACGCCGCGTTCATTGCCGTACGCCTGCGCGGTGTCGATGGTGCGGTAGCCGATCTCGACCGCATCCCGCACCGCCTGTGCGGCGGCGTCGTCGTCGATGAACCACGTGCCCAGACCCAGCCGGGGGATCTCCACACCGTTCGCGAGGGTGTAGGTCTCGTTCAGGATGCTCATGTCGTGCTCCGCTTCTGTTCCAGGGTGTCGTAGTAGTCGTCGGCGACGGGATCGAGCCATTCGTTGGAGGTGTTCTCGCCCGGCACGGCGATGGCGATGTGGCTGAACCACGAGTCGGCTTTCGCGCCGTGCCAGTGCGTGCGGCCGGCGGGGATCTCGACGACCGTGCCGGGTTCGAGGCTGATCGGCTCCTCGCCCTCCGCCTGATACCAGCCGCTGCCGGCGGTCGCGAGCAGGATCTGCCCGCCGCCGGCGGTGGCGTTGTGGCGATGCCAGTTGTTGCGGCATCCCGGCTCGAAGGTGACGTTGGCGATGCTCATGCCGAGACTCGCGAGGGGCGCGAGGTAGCTCTGCCCGATGAAGTACCGGGCGAACGCGTCGTTCTTCTCTCCGCGCGGGAACAGGCTGTCGAAGGTCATCTCACTCGTCCTTGTCCTCAGTGGCGTCTTTTCGCAGACTCCACACACTCAACACCTCTTCGGGCGGAGGAGGGAGTCCCTTGCAAGACGTGTACTCGCAGGGCATCCCACACGGCGGCCCCCGCGCGTAACGTCGACAGCATGGACAACAAGGCAGAGGTGCGCGAGTTCCTCACCTCTCGTCGCGCGAAGCTCACCCCCGAGGAGGTGGGCATTCCTGGGGGCGGCAACCGGCGAGTGCCCGGGCTGCGCCGCAACGAGGTCGCGACGCTCGCCGGCGTGAGCATCGAGTACTACGCGAAGATCGAACGCGGGCAGATCGCCGGCGCATCCGAGACCGTGCTGCACGCGCTCGCGCAGGCTCTGCAGCTCGATGAGGCGGAACGCGAGCATCTGTTCGACCTGGCCCGTGCCGCCGGGCCCGCACCCGCACGATCGCGCCGCACGCGCGGGACCACGGCATCCGTCCGGTCCGGCATGGAGCTCATGCTCGATGCGATCACGGGCGGCGCGGCGATGGTGCGCAACGGTCGCATGGACGTCCTCGCCGCCAACGCCCTCGGGCGGGCGCTGCAGGCGGAGGCGTTCGAGTCGCCGGGTGACGGCAACCTCGCCCGGTACGCGTTCCTCGACCCCCGCGCGCGCGACTTCCACCCGAACTGGGAGAGGGCGGCCGACATCACCGTCGGCATCCTCCGCACCGAGGCCGGCCGCGACCCCTACGACCGCGGTCTGCAGGATCTCGTCGGCGAGCTCTCGACGCGCAGCGATGAGTTCCGCGTCAGGTGGGGTGCCCACAATGTGCGACAGCACGGTGCGGGGGTGAAGCAGTTCCACCATCCGATCGTGGGGGCCCTGGAGCTCAGCTACGAGGACATGCAGTTCGTCCAGCATCCGGGGCTCACGCTCCTCATCTACGTTCCGCAGGTCGGATCGGAGAGCGAGGAGCGGTTCCGGCTGCTCGCGAGCTGGCAGGCGACGCAGGAAGTCGCGGACGTTCCGATGATCGACGCCGACACGGCGAGAGGGAAGGACTGATCATGCACACGCGCACACTCGGACAGGGGCTCGAGGTCTCCGCGGTCGGCCTCGGCTGCATGGGCATGTCGCAGAGCTACGGGCCCAATCCCGGCAGCCGTGACGACATGATGCGCGTCCTGCGCGCCGCCGTCGACCTCGGCGTCACGTTCTTCGACACGGCGGAGGTCTACGGGCCCTACGTCAACGAGGAGCTCGTCGGCGAGGCGCTCGAACCCGTCCGCGACCAGGTCGTGATCGCGACGAAGTTCGGGTGGGACATCCGCGACGGCAAGAGCGTCGGGCTGAACAGCCGGCCCGAGCAGATCCGCGCCGTCGCGGACGCCTCGCTGACGCGGCTGCGGATCGATGTGATCGACCTGTTCTACCAGCATCGCGTCGACCCCGACGTGCCTATCGAGGACGTCGCCGGCACCGTCGGCGAACTGGTCGCCGAGGGGAAGGTACGCCACTTCGGGCTGTCGGAAGCATCCGCCGCGACGATCCGCCGCGCGCACTCCGTGTTCCCTGTGACGGCGCTCCAGAGCGAGTACTCGCTCTGGACGCGCGACCCGGAAGCCGACGTGCTGCCCGCGCTCGCCGAGCTCGGCATCGGGTTCGTAGCGTTCAGCCCGCTCGGCAAGGGCTTCCTCACCGGCACGGTGGACTCCTCGACCTCGTTCGCCGACGGCGACGTGCGATCGACGATCCCGCGCTTCACGGAGGAGAACCGTGCGGCCAACCGTGCGCTCGTCGATCACGTCGCGGCCCTGGCCGATGCGCGAGGGGCGACGCCGGGGCAGGTCGCACTGGCCTGGCTGCTGGCCCAGCATCCGTGGATCGTCCCGATCCCGGGCACCCGGCGCGTGTCGCGTGTCGAGGAGAACGTGGGATCCACGGCGGTGGCGCTGTCCGCGGACGACCTCGCCGACCTCGACGCACTCGCGAAGCGCGTCGGCGTGCACGGTGACCGCTACAACGCCCGGCACATGGGGTACGTGGGGCGCTGAGCGGTCCCCTCCCACGCCCGCGAGAAACCACCGCGCGCGCGAGACACCACGTGCGCGGTGGTTTCTCGTGCGCGAAGTGGTTTCTCGCGGGAGAGGGGATGTCGGGAACGCATCGAGATGACACTGGATGTCACGCATCTAAGGCATTCTCGAGCGCGAGGTGCCACCTTGCCGTGACACTTTCCGGGGTTGCGGGCGCGGAGTTCGACTGGGGAGCTCTTGGGGATAGCCTCGTTGCTCCGCTGGTGCAAGCGATCTGTTATGCGTGTGGGGCCGGTGCGAGTCCGCGAAGGTATGCGCGGAGCAGCCAGGGCAGTTCCGCGGTGATGTCGGGAGGCGCGTTCGGGGGCAGCGTTCGCGTGAATTGGATGATGCCAAGCAGGAATCGTGGAACGGTCACGTCTTCGCTGACAAGTGTCTCAGTTTGCGCTGTTCGAAGAACTGCTGCCATTGCCATCATCGTGTCGTCGCGGTGGGTCACGAGGGGCTGCGAGTCCCTCAGGTGATCGTCAGCGCGGAGAGCCCCGGCGAGAGCGCCGAGGTTCAGGCCGGCGAGTTCTGCGACGTACGACTCCCACCGGGTGCGGGGACTCGTCGTGGAATGGATAAAGCGATCGACTGCTGCATCGACCTCGTCGAGGATCGAGTTCGCAAGGCCGATCATGAGGTCGTCGCGGGTGGGGAAATGTCGATAGAGCGTTCCGATTCCTACTTCGGCTTTCTGCGCGATGACGCGCATTGATACACCGTCGCCCTGCTCAGAAATGAGACGCGCGGCCGCAGTCAGCAGATCCTGTCGGTTGGCTTCGGCGTCGGATCGCATGTGGTCATCCTCTCAGCTTGCGACATTGACATAAGCGGAGCGATATGCTCCACTTGTATATGGAGCGTATCGCTCCGCTTAGTGAAAGGTCAAACAGCGTGTCTCACGATTCCGCCGCTCCCGCGGTCGCTTCCGATGTGTCCTCCGGGGAGCCTGTTCCGGCGAAAAAGGATCGACCGGGTGCGAAACTCGCCGCGATTCTCGTGGGCGTACCCGCCGTCCTCATCGTCATGCTGATGGCCTTCCTGCTCCCAACCTTGAACTCCGGTGCGCACAATCTGCCGCTCGGTGTGAGCGGCCCCGCGCAGGTGGCCGATCAGGTGGTGGCGGCGTTGGACGAGCAGTCGCCTGATGCATTCGAAGTGACCACTTTCGACTCCGCCGCAGACGCGCGGGACGCGGTTCTGAACCGAGAACAGATCGGCGCGATCAGCATCGGCGAGAGCGGCGTGAGTATCGTCATCGCCAGCGGTGCCGGCACCCCGTATGCGCCGTTGCTGAAGCAGGTCGGCGCGGGGCTGGAAGCGGCGGGGCAGACTGTCACCTACGATGACGTCGCCCCGTTGACCGAGGAAGATCCCACCGGCTCCGCAATCGCCGTACTCGGCCTCCCGCTGGTCTTCGGCGGCAACATCTCTGCCATCCTGCTGATCACCTTGTTGAAGAACTATCCGCGGCTGCGCTTGGTTGGCGGCGTGCTGATGTCCGTTACTGGTGGCGTCGCGACGGCCGCTGTGATGCAGTATGGGCTGGGTGTGATCGATGGCAACTTCGCCCTGACCGCCGCTGCGCTGTCCCTGGGCATTGCCGCGATCGGGATGACGCTACAGGGCCTTCACAACCTGTGGGGGATGGCGGGTCTGGGCGTGGCAGGTGTGCTGCTACTGTTCCTCGCCAACCCCCTGGGTGGACTCGCTACCGGTCCGTGGTGGCTTCCTGCTCCGTGGGGCGCGATCGGTCAGATCCTTCCCATCGGCGCAGCTGGCACAGCGGTGCGTTCCGCTGCGTTCTTTGACGGCGCTGGCGGCTCTACCGCGTTCATCGTGCTGGGCTGCTGGGCCGTGATCGGATTCCTGCTGTCCGCGTTCATCTCACGACACAAGAGCCGCAAGACCGCCGCACTTTCCGCAGCTGTCATCCCCGAGACCGTTGCTGCCTGAGCAACCCGCATAGAAGGAGAACGAACATGTCATTCGATGGACTCGCCGCAGTTTCCGACCCCTCCAACTCACAGGTCACCGCGACCACCGACGAGTGGACAGTCGACGATGCCGGCATCGACCGATTCGAGCTCGAAGCCTCCCGCCGCGTTCTCGCGAACCTGCGTGCCGAGCTGTACGGGCAGAAGATGTGGGACCTGCTGGGTGAGCAGATCGACGCCGCCGAGAAGCAGTTCCAGCAGTGGTACGCCGACTCGAACGGTCAATACCGCGGGGGACGGGTGAAACTGCATCTGCGCGGCATTACTGCGGACGAGCTGATGGCCGCATTCATGCAGATCCTCGGTCCCGCGATGGCCGACGGGGAAGAGCGTCGACGGGGCTCGATCAACGGCGTGTTCCCCGCCCACCCTGAGCACTACGGACTCTCCGTCGAAGGCCCGGGCGGCGTCGAGACAATGGGCGGCATGCCGACGCTGACTTTTCCCGCCTACGTCGGGGACGACGAGGTGCCGGACTTCATCGCGCCGTTGGTCGACTCGTCGTATGACATCTCTCGCGTCGGCCGCGGGTTGCTCCGTGACGGATCCGTGCAGAGTTATGTCCTGCAGCAGCTCAAGGACGTCGGCGGCGACCTTGAGGCTAGCCTGCACATCTGGTACCCGGCGGCCTGCCCTGACTCTGTGGTTAAGGAGCACTTGCAGCACTATGCCGTCGAGTTCCGAAATGGCGCACGGATGGCTGCGGCGATGATCCGCGCCAACGACGCTGCCGAGGACGAGATCTTCGTCGACACCGGCGTCGCACCCGCTGAGGGCATTGCCGGAACCTGGCATTTGGAAGGATCGGCTGGACCCGCCAAACGCGAGTTCGACCTGGTCCTCACCACGGGTGGTGTCGGTGCGCGTGGCACGCTGACCTCGCAGGACGGCCGCACGGTCGAGCTCGACAACGGGGTCATCGACGGATCCACAGTCGTGTTCAAGGCCAACATCGGGATGAAAATCACCTTCACGCTCACCTTCGACGGTGACACCGTCACCGGCAAGATGAAGGCTGGCATCATGCCCGCCACGGCTTTGACTGGATCCCGCCGATAGGTCGCGCTGCGGCGTGACCCAACGTCAAAGAGAAAGGAATCGAGGTTGCCGATCGCGACTTTCGCGGGCAGAAGACACGAGTATGACGATGTCTTCTCGTTCTGGTTCCGGCAGCCACGAATACGGTTCGCGGCAGGGCAATACGCACACGTCCAGCTCGGCGTGGCGTGGAAGCGTCTCATCCACGAGCTCTCGTTCGCGTCCGCGCCGTTCGAGGAAGAGCACCGCTTCACCGTCCACCTGGCATCGGGTACCCGCTTCAAGCTCGCCTTCGATACGCTTTCGCTCGGAGACCCGATCCGGATCGCGATGGTGCGTGGACGCATGGTTCTGCCCCGGACACAGCCGGCGCAACCCCTCGTTCTGATCGGCGGTGGGGTTGGCATGGCGCCGTTGCGTTCACTGATTCTCGAGGCGCGCCGACGTGGTTGGTCGACCCCCGAGGTCATTCAAGTGCAACGCGGCGACTACCTATACGGTGATGAGTTTGCCCAGTTGGGCAGTAGGTGGTGCGGCGTCCGGCCCGATACGTTTCTCGATGTCGTGAGTGCTCGTGCCTCTGCCGGCAGCGCACGATACTACGTCTGCGGTTCGACAAGACTGGCGACAGCGGCTCGCCGCACACTTCAAGAACACGGCGTCGACCCGCGCTGCATCCGCACCGAAGACTTCGGATAACAACCAAACAACAGTGTGCGCGCACTCATCGGTGAGGATCCTCGGCGCTGTCAACACTGCTGTTGTCAACGCACTACTTCGTGCACTCAACGGGAGCTTCGTCAGCCGTTTGTGACACAAGGTGTCACCGTCGCCATCGCGTGTGTCACCCATAGCTGACTTGTGTCATCACAATACGTTTCCGACAGGGGAGGGGTTGACGGAGGTCGGGCGGAAGCGTAATGTACAACCAAATGGTTGTACATGGATCCTCCGAGCACAGTGAGCTGACCGACGATGAGATCGACCGCCTCTTCCAGGCGCTGGCGGCGGCCACCCGCCGCGACATCCTGCGCCGCACGATCGAGACGGAGCAGTCCGTCTCGGCGCTCGCCGCGGCCTACGACATGTCATTCGCCGCGGTGCAGAAGCATGTCGCCGTCCTGGAGGCGGCGCACCTCATCATCAAGCGCGCCGAAGGCCGCGAGCGGCTCGTGCGCGCGGACCCCGTCATGATCGCCCGGGCCCGCGCGCTCCTCTCGCGCTACGAAGACCTCTGGCGGTCGCGCATCGACCGCCTCGACGCTCTGCTGGCCGACACCGACCTCTGACAAAGGAGACAGACATGCCCGTCACCGACATCACGACCGACCCCGAGAACCTCACGATGAGTCTCACGGCCGAGTTCGACGCCCCTGTCGAGCGGCTGTGGCGCGCGTTCACCGATCCGCGGCAGCTCGAACGGTTCTGGGGGCCTCCCGGCTGGCCGGCGACGTTCACCGAGTTCGACCTCACCGTCGGCGGCCGCGCGAGATACCACATGACGAGCCCGCAGGGGGAGGCCTCACGGGGTGCATGGGAGTTCACGCGCATCGACGCGCCGGCATCCTTCGAGGTCCTCGACTCGTTCGTCGACGAGGACGGCGCCGCTCTCGACGGCTTCCCCGCGATGCGGATGGTGTTCTCCTTCGATGGGACGGATGCCGGCTCCCGCCTGACCAACGTCACCTACTTCACCTCGCTCGAAGGTCTCGAGCAGGCGGTGGCGATGGGCGCCGTCGAAGGATCGCGCATGGCGATGGACCAGCTCGACGCCGTGCTGCAGGACCTCCGCGCCTACGCGCAGGGGAAGGGTACGCGCACCGAGCTGCTGGACGACCAGCACGTGCGGATCACGAGGCTCATCGAAGGCCCGCGCGACCTCGTGTGGCGCGCGCATCACGAGCCGGAGCTGCTCAAGAAGTGGCTGCTCGGCCCCGATGGCTGGCAGATGGTCGAGTGCGAGGTGGGCGACACGTACCGGTACGTGTGGCAGCAGGGCGACGACGAGTCGACGCGCTTCGGCTTCGAGGGCGAGACCGTGCTCAGCCAGCCGCAATGGCGGGCCGTGACGACCGAGAAGATGATCGGCATGGAGGGCCCGTCGACGCTCAACGACCTGCAGCTGTACGAGGAGGACGGCGCGACGCTGCTGACGCTCCTGATCGAGTATCCCGACAAGGAGACGCGCGACATGATCCTCGCCACCGGGATGACCGACGGGATGGAGACCTCCTACGCCCGGCTGGAGTCGGTGCTCGCCTGATCGGCGGGTGCGTCGGTCGGCGGGTCGAATACAGGCCGAACCGGACACCGTCCTCGTCTGACGGCGTCGCGAGACCGATTCGGCCTGTATTCGCCCCGCCGTCGTTTCCTGCACAGGAGCTCCGGAGTGAGAGTCGTCCACGGATGACGCCCCGCGACGGTCGGAGACCTCGCGGGGGTTCCAGTCTGGGGCGATGACGCCACAGGACGAGATCCCGCCGCTGACCGATGATGTGCAGCTCCAGCGGCTGCTGGAGAGTCTGCTCGGGCGGGCGGGCAGGCGGCAGCTGTGGTTGTTCTTCCTCGACGAGGACGACCGGCCCGTCGGCCCGATCATGCCGACGGACGACCATCCGCTCGATCCGCGAGACCTCTGGGTCACCGACGACCTCGGCGCGCGGTCGGTGGCGGAGGTCTTCGGCATCCGGTTCGCGCACCTCATGGAGACCAACGGCTTCGCCCTGGTCGTGCTGGTGTGGGAGCGTCGCGGAAGCGACACCGTGACCGAGGCGGATCGTCTCTGGGCGACCTGCCTCGGTCGCGCGCTGCGCGAAGAGGGCGCCCGCGTGCGCGCGCAGTTCGTGCTGCACAGTCGCGGTCTGCGCCAGCTCGCCCCCGACGACCTTCCTGGACTCGTGGGCGACGGTTAGGAGAGCCGGCCGGTCAGGCGCGGGTGAGGGCGTCTTCGAGCGCGACCCACGCGAGCATCGCGCACTTCACGCGCGCCGAGAACTTCGAGACCCCGGTGAGCGCCGCGGCGTCGCCGTAGACGTCCTCGTCGAGCTCGATCTGTCCGCGCGAGCGCAGCGCCTCCCGGAACCCCTCGATGAGTTCGGTCGCCTCTGCGCGCGGCATCCCCTCGACGAGGTCGGAGAGCATGGACGCCGATGCCTGCGAGATCGAGCAGCCGGACCCCTCCCACGTGACGTCGCGGATCGTCTCGCCGTCCGTCGACACCCGGGCGCGGAGGGTGATCTCGTCGCCGCAGACCGGGTTCTTCTGATGCGAGGTGGCGTGCGCACCCTCCTCGGCGGCGAGGCCGAAGTGCTGCGGGTGCTTCGAGTGATCGAGGATCAGCTCGCGGTACAGGGTGTCGAGGTCGCTCATGATTCCGCTCCGAAATACGCGCGGATGCCGCGGACCGCGTCCACCAGCTCGTCGACCTCGTCGGCCGTGTTGTACAGCGCGGCGGACGCACGGACGGACGCCGTGATGCCGTACTGCCGGTGCAAGGGGGCCGCGCAGTGGTGCCCGACGCGCACCGCGATGCCGCGGTCGTCGAGGAACTGGCCCGCATCGTGCGCGTGCACGCCGTCGACGTCGAACGACCACAGCCCGACCCGCTCGACCTCCCCCGAGCCTGTCGAAGGGTCGCCGAGCAGCCGGATGCCGGGGATCTCGGAGAGTCCCTCGTGCATCCGCGCCGCGAGGGCCTGCTCGTGCGCGTGGATCGCGTCGAGCCCCACCGTCTCGAGGTAGCGGACGGCCGCGGCGAGACCGATCGCGGGGCTCACGGGCTGCGTCCCGGCCTCGAACCGCTGCGGCGGCGGGAGGTACTCGGCCGAGTCCAGAGTGACCGTCGTGATCATGGACCCGCCGGTGAGGAACGGCGGCAGCGCCTCGAGCAGCTCCGTGCGGCCGTACAGCCCGCCGACGCCGTACGGGCCGAGCATCTTGTGGCCGCTGAACACCGCGAAGTCGACGTCGAGAGCGGGAAGATCCAGCGGCAAGTGCGGGGCCGACTGGCAGGCGTCCATGACGGTGACCGCGCCGACCTCGCGGGCGAGGGCGATGATCTCGGCGACGGGGTTGACGATCCCGAGCACGTTCGAGACGTGGGTGAAGGCGACGATGCGCGTCCGCGGGGTGATGAGCGACGCCGCGGCATCCAGGTCGAGCGTGCCGTCGGCGCGGGCCGGGATGTGGCGCAGCACGGCGCCCGTGCGGGCGGCGAGCTCCTGCCACGGGATGAGGTTCGCGTGGTGCTCGATCGCGGTCGTGACGATCTCGTCGCCGGGTCGCAGGGCGAAGCGGGCGGATGCCGGGGCCCCGCGCCCCACGGTCGCGTTGCCGATGGCGTACGCGAGGAGGTTCAGGCCCATCGTGGCGCCGCTGATCCACACGAGCTGCTCGGGCTGCGCGCCGACGAAGCCGGCGACGGTGGCCCTGGCATCCTCGAACAGGTCGGTCGCCTCGGCGGCCAGGGTGTGGGCGCCGCGGTGGACGGCCGCGTTCGCGTGGGTGAGGAAGTCGTATTCCGCCTCGAGCACCTGCCGGGGCTTCTGGCTCGTCGCCGCGGAGTCCAGGTAGATGAGGGGGCGCCCTCCCACCCGCTCGCCGAGCAGCGGGAAGTCGGCGCGCACGCGATCGACGTCGAGTGTCGACACGGGTGTCGCGGGGGAGGCATCGGTGGCGGAAGTCACCCCTCTAGGCTACGCCGCGGCATCCGGAGCGGGGTCGGTGGGCTGTGACACAGTGAGACGGTGACCGATGCGCCCTCCCTCTCCGTCCTGGCCGACGCCGTGCGCTCTGCGGCGGACGATCGTGCCCGCCGCGACCAGCTGGGAGCGAGGATCGCGGTCGCCGAGCGTCTCGCCGCCGATCGGCGGGGCGAGCACGAGTCGCTGAGGGAGTCGCTGCGGATCGAGGAGGCGGACGTCCGGCGCCTGGAGCGGGTGTCGCCGACGCGGCTGTGGGCGACGCTCCGCGGCGACGTCGATGAGCGTCTCGCGGTCGAGCGGGCCGAGGCGACGGCGGCGGCGAACGCCCTCGCCGCGGCCGGCAGCAGGCTCCAGGAGGCGGAGGCCGCCGCCGAGCGGCTGCGGCGCGAGCGGGACGGACTCGGCGACGTCGACGGATCGTATGCGCGTGCCCTCGCGGCGTACGAGGAGGGGCTGCGCTCCAGCGGATCTCCCGTCGCCGCCGAGCTGGCGCACGTCGCCGAGAACCTCGGTGCCGCGACCGCCGATCGCCGGGAGATCGACGAGGCGGCCGCTGCGCTGACGGATGCGCGCGTCGCGCTGCATGCGGCGCTGGAGCGGCTGGAGAGTGCCGGCGGCTGGTCGACGTACGACACGTTCTTCGGGGGCGG
>Ga0182739_1003012_pt1 | contig 15174 bp, 7 predicted proteins | sample eDN5th30CBELigBY_FD_128873 | JGI IMG/M metagenome (GOLD analysis project Ga0182739, IMG submission 128873) | Enriched backyard soil microbial communities from Emeryville, California, USA - eDNA 5th pass 30_C BE-Lig BY (version 2) (version 2) | ecosystem: Environmental > Terrestrial > Soil >... | reverse complement strand
CCGGCCGGTGGCGCATGTTGGCGTTGCGCGCGGCTTCCACGGGGTAGAAGTTGATGTCGATCACGTTGTCGAGCATCCGCATCACCAGCCGTACGGTGGAGCGGAGCTTTTCGTGGTCGATGCTGCCGTCTTCGCGCAGGTGGTTGGGGATGTTGATGGAGGCGAGGTTGCAGACGGCGACTTCGTCCATGCTGGTGTTCAGCTCGATCTCCGTGCAGAGGTTCGAGTTGTGGATGACGCCGACGTGATCCTGCGGCGAACGGACGTTGGCCGGGTCCTTCCAGGTCATCCACGGGTGGCCGGTTTCGAAGAGCATTTCGAGCATCTTCTTCCAGATGGCGAGCACGCGGACGCGGCGCCCCCAGATGGTCCCGTCGTCGGCCAGCTTTTCGTAATGTTCGTAGCGCTCCTCAAAGGCGCGGCCGTAGAGTTCCGGCAGGTCGGCGACGTCATTGGTCCGGAAGAGCGTCCAGTGGGCATCCTTGGGCAGCCGCCCTTCGGAGATCGCCTGGAGCCGCTTCATGAAGAGATCGGGAATCCAGTGCGCGGTGTTCATGTTGTGCGTGCGGCGGCGGTCGTCGCCGGTTTCCTTGCGCAGGTCGAGGAAGTCTTCGATGTCGGCGTGCCAAAGCTCCAGGTAGCTGCAAAGCGCGCCCGGCCGCTTGCCCCCCTGGTTGACGGCGATGGCGATGTCGTTGGAGACTTTCAGGAACGGGATGACGCCCGACGACTCGCCGTTGGTCCCCTGAATGTGCGCGCCGGTGCCGCGAACCGCCGTCCAGGAGCAGCCGAGGCCCCCCGCCCACTTGGAGAGGAGCGAGAAGCGGGTCCACGTTTCGGTGATCTCCTCGATCGAGTCGCCGCAGTAGAGGAGGTAGCAACTGGAGAGCTGCGGGATGACCGTGCCGGAGTTAAAGAGCGTCGGCGTGGAGGAGCAGGCGCGGCGGTTCTTGTAGACGGCGTAAAATTCGCGCGCTTTTTCCTCGGGATCGCTTTCGTTGAGCGAGAGCCCCATCGCGACGCGAAGCCAGAACATCTGCGGCGCTTCGAGCCGGCGCTTGCGGCCGGTGGCGCGGTCGCGGGTGTGAATGAGGTAGCGGTCGTAAAGATTCTGGATGCCGATGAAGTCGAACTGCAGATCGGCATACGGGTCGAGCGTGTCGGCCATCGCCTCCAGGTTGAACTTGGCGAGCCGGTCGCTCAGGCGGCCGATCTCAATGCCGTACGGGATGTAGTCGAGAAACGCGCGGCGGTGGGCTTCCTTGAGGCCGCCGATGCCGTCGGCGATCTTCCACGGAAGGGTCTCCTCGTAGATGTAGGTCAGAAGGATGCGCCCGGCGAAGAAGCGCGAGTCGGCGTCGAGATCAAGGAGGTTCTTGGCGTTGAGGATGATCGTCTCGCGCTGTTCCTCCGGGGTGAGGTGCATTGAGATGCTCTTGAGGAGGCGGGCGATCAGGCCGTTTTCATCGAGCGTCAGGTTGAGGCCGATCCCGGCAAAGGAGATGCGGGCGCGGATATCGGCGAGTTGCTCGCGCGAGGCGAGTTCGAGCTGTTCGGGCTCCTCGCTGAACTGCTCGGCCTCCAGTTCGCGCAGGGCGGCCCGCTTAGCGCGGTACTTGGCGTAGGCGAGGGCGGTCTTGCCCTGGCCGATCTCCATCAGCGTCTCTTCGACGAGATCCTGAAGCTGTTCGATGTGGATGAAGAGCGGGCGTTCGCGCTTGAGGCGGAACTCGACCTCCGCCTGGACCTGTTCGCCGATCGACGGTTCAGCGCCCGAAGCGAGGGCTGCGGCACGGACGGCGTTGGCGATCTTGTGGCCCAGCCAGGTGACGACGCGCGGCTTGGCGGACTTGGAGGTGGAGGAATCGCGCCGGATGACGTGCGGCAGTTCACCTGCCGTTTCGTCGGCAGCGGCTTGGGTCAGGGTAAAGGTATTCATGTGTGGAGAAGAAGGAAGGTGGAGGATTGGGAGGGGTTTGGAAGGTTGGGCGGACGACCGGGGGCCGAGCGCGCCGGGGGGGAAAAGCGTTCCGACACTGGGAAGGTGTCGGAACGCCGATAAAAGCGGGAACTTTTTTCTCAGAAAAAGACCGGGGAAGGCAAGCCGCTGAAACCGGAAAATTTTTTAGATCAGGTCGTCTTCCCGGGTGTTCTTCATGCTGCCGCCGGTCTGGTATTCGGTCACGCGCGTTTCAAAGAAGTTCTTTTCCTTTTTGAGGAAGATCACTTCGTCGAGCCAGAGGAACGGATTGGTGCGAACCTGCGACTGCGGCGGCAGGCCGAGGCTGGTGAGGCGGCGGTCGGCGTTGAAGTCGACGTAATCGAGGAAATCGCGCTGGGTCATGCCGACACCATCCTCCGGGAGGCAGTCGCGCACAAATTCCTTTTCCAGTTCGACCCCTTCGCGCATGAACTCGAAAAGCTCGTTTTCAAATTCCGGCGTGCGGATATCGGGGTTTTCGTTGAAAAGCTGGGTCAGGATGTAACGCCCGAGCGCGATATGGTTTGACTCGTCGCGCAGCGTGTACTGGAACATCTGGCCAATGCCGGTCATCTTGTTCTGGCGGTGGAGCGAGAGGATCATCGCAAAAAGGGCGTAGAACTGGGTGCCTTCCATCACCTGCGTGATCCCGAAGATCGCCTTGGCGAACTTGCGCTTGTTTTCCGTTACGCTCAGGTCGATCCCCATCTTCAACTCCGGCATCTGGCGGGTGATGAAGGCGTTTTTCTTGGCAATGCTCGGAATGTCCTGGAACTTGGCGGTCACCTCGTCGAGGTCGATGTTGAGGCTGCCGATGATATGGAGCAGCGAGTCCATGTGGATCGACTCCTCGGCGATCTGGCGCAGGGCGGCGTGCTTGAGTTCGGCAGCCGTCAGGTTTTCTTCAATGACGTGGAGGACGCTGTCGCCGACGATCCCTTCCGCCGCCGAAAAGTAGCCGACCCCCATTTCAATGATCCACCGCTCCTTGGGACTGAGCGCGCCGGTGTTCCACTGGGTGCAATCCTTGGTCATGTCGATCACGTCGGGCTCCCAGTGGTTCGCCTTCATCTGCTTGTAGATGCGGTACGCCTCGTGGTACTTGAGCGGCAGGACGTTCAACTCGGCGCTCCGGAGGCCGTTGATCACCTTTTTGCCTGCGAGTCGCTCCCGGGCCTTCGCTTTGTTGAGGCGGAAGGTTTTGTTGCCGATCGTGTAGACGACGTGGTCGCCCTGCTCGACCTCGTTCTGGAAAAGGTCGTGATCAGGCGCGGAGGCGGTGGAAACAGGCGGTTGCGTGGAAAGGTTGCTCATTGGGAAGGTGGCGTGAAAGGGTGTGGTTGGGCGGTGAAGGAAAAAACGGTGGTCAGGTTAAGGGTTGGCGTTGGGGTGGTGGTTGAAAAAAGGAGATGGTCGGCAGAGGTGAATGGCAGGTCGTTTCAGGGGGGAGACGGGCACCGGGAGGAGGGCCTGGAAAGCCTTTCCCGCCGGTGGGTCCCATGCAACACACCATACAACATATGGTATGAGGACAGAATGGATACCGCAATCCATTGTTTCTGTCAAATTTTTTGAAGAACCCGTTGAGGCTCAACGGGTAACAGCTTTTCGGCAAAAAAACGGGAAAAAAAGCTTCCCTTTTCGGGTCGATCGGTTCCTGAGCAGAGCGGCATAGGAAATGCCCCGGGCAGCGCCTGGAAGCTTGCAATTTTCCGCGAGGCGACAAAAGTGCTCTTCCCTGTGAGTGACCAACCTGCTTCCCCATCGAAGAAACCGTTCTTTTCCCGTCTGTTTGAAGATGTGGTGGTCCTGCGCGACTACATCCGCCCGTATCGCGGCCGGTTTTTCGCGGCGCTGGTGGTCTCGACGATCTCGATGGGGTTCGGGCTGATGTTTCCGCTGCTGGTCGGCCACCTGCTTGATGCCGCCGTGCCGTCGATGAACGTGCTCCCCTCCGGATGGCAGCCGACGGTGGAAAGCGTGACGCTGATCCTCCTCGGCACGCTGGCGATCCAGGCGGTGCTGATGTATTTCTCCTCGTACTGGTTTGCGCAGGTCGGCGAGCGGAGCGTGGTGGCGCTGCGGCTCGACCTTTACGAACGGCTCATCTCGCTCCCGATGAAGTTTTTCGGCGAGCACCGCGTCGGCGAGCTTTCCAACCGGCTCGCGAGCGATCTTTCCCTCATTGAAGACACCATTTCGAGCACCGTGCCGCAGTGCATCCGCCAGATGGCGATGCTCGTCGGCGGGGTGATTTTCATCGCGGTGACCTCGGTCAAGCTCTCGCTGGTGATGATCGCCTCCTTCCCGGTCCTGATCTTCATCGCGGTCCTTTTCGGGCGGCATGTCCGCAGGCATTCGCGCATTTACCAGGACCAGTTGGCATTGAGCGCCACGGTGGTGGAGGAGACGCTTCAGGGGGTCGTCAACGTGAAGGCGTTTGGCAACGAACAGTACGAAAAAGGGCGTTACCGCACCAACCTGCTCGCCTACCTTGCCACCGCGCTGGTCGCCGCCCGGCTCCGCGCGGGATTGATCGCCTTTGTGATCATGGGGATTTTCGGGTCGATCATCGTGGTCCTCTGGTACGGGGCGGTTTTGATGCAGAGCGGCGAACTGACCCACGGCGAACTGACCCGGTTTATCTTCTACACCATGTTTGTCGGCGGCTCGGTGGCGTCGTTCGCGGAGGTCTTCAGCCAGGTGCAGCGGACCCTCGGAGCGACCGAACGGGTGCGCGAGATGCTGCTCGAAGTGCCTGAAGCGCTCGGCAGCTCCGCCCCTGCGAGCGAAGGCGGCTGCACCTTGACGGGCGAGATGGCGTTTGAGGAGGTGGCGTTCCATTATCCCTCGCGCCCCGACGTGGAAGTCCTGCGCGGGGTGACGATCCGGGCCCGGGCAGGGGAGAAGATTGCGATCGTCGGCTCCAGCGGGGCGGGGAAATCGACCCTCGCCGCGCTGCTCCTCCGGTTTTACGAACCGACGGGCGGCCGCCTGCTGCTCGACGGATGCGACGCCCGCAGCTTCGGCCTTTCGCAGGTGCGCAGCCGGATGGCGCTGGTTCCCCAGGAGGTGCTCCTCTTCGGCGGGTCGATCCGCGAAAACATCGCCTACGGCAAGCCGGGCGCGACCGACGAGGAGGTGCTCAACGCCGCCCGCCGCGCCAATTGCCACGAGTTCATCACCCGTTTCCCGGAGGGATACGAAACGATGGTCGGCGACCGGGGGGTGAAACTCTCCGGTGGTCAGCGCCAGCGGATCGCCATCGCCCGTGCGCTCCTGAAAGACCCGGTGCTGCTGATCCTCGACGAAGCGACCAGTTCCCTCGACAGCGCCAGCGAAGCGCTCATCCAGGAGGCGTTCGACACCCTGCTCGAAGGCCGCACGGCGGTGATCATCGCCCACCGGCTCTCCACGATCCGCAACGCCGACCGCATCTACGTGCTCGACCAGGGGGTCGTCGCCGAAGCCGGAACCCACGAGGAGCTGATCGAACTCAATGGGATCTATCGGCGGCTTTCGGACCTCCAGCAGGCGGAGCAGTAAGAGGCGGGCTTTCCTGATGGGCGGCGGGTGACGGCTCAAGCCATGGCTGCTGAAGGTAGACCCGCAGTTCGGGGTGGTTATCGTATTGCGACTGCCAACTGGTCCGCCAGGGGGTTTCCGGCCTTCCCTCCGCTTCGTATTGACGGAACGCGGCGGCGATCGCTTCGTCCCAGAGCTTCGTTTCGTCGATCGCCTGGACCATATAGGGAGCCCAGTTGTTCCAGAACATGCCGCCGGAGACATTCCGGTCGAGGAACGCGGTCGGACCGCTCCAGTGGGCGGGGTTGCGGGTGACGGACTGGTAGGTCGCCTTCCAGTAGCCGTTGCGCACGAGCGCATCGAGCAGTTCCCGGTACGGCTCCGGCTTCGGGGCGTGCAGCGCGGCAAAAGCGATCGCGGGCCAGAAGATGTTACCGGTGGACGCTTTCCCCTGCCGGTATTTCGCGTTCATCTCCGGGTCGTTGAGCACCGAGTCCGCCATGGCGATCACGGAAGCCGCGATTTCCGGGTCTTTGGTGAGTTGCTGGTACTCCAGCAGGGCGTGCATGCCGCCGAAAGTCTGGAAAAACATGGTCCCGTCGTTGAGACCTTCGCGGGCTCCGACTTTCAGATCGGGGAAGTGGACGGCCGGGTGGACGTAGAGACCTTTCGGGGAGAGAAAAAACCGGGTGTAGCGGTGGAGCGCTTCGGCTTCCTCCGGGGAACCGGTCACCTCCCAATGAAAGAGCAACCCGCCGAGGCGGCCGCTGTGCGCGGCGGCGCTGCTGACGTTTTTCCTGGAATAAACTCCCTGATAAAGGTTCTCGAGAACTTCACGGGAGCGCGGTTCGCCGCTCAGGAAATAGTGAAGCCGGTATTCGGTGATCGTGGTCTGCCGTTCCTCGTGGTTGCCATCGCTCCAGTGCTGGACGCCGTGCCGGGTGCCGAGCCCGAAGTAGGAGCCCTCCTGTCGCGTGACGACATCGCGTGCGTGGCGGCCCGCTGCTTCGGCGGCGAAGTAGACGCTCCGGTTGCCGTGGCGCAGGTATTCGTTCTGGAAAAACAGACCGGGGAGCCCTTCGGTGTTCGACCATCCCCAGCGCCCGTTGTCGTAGGCCCAGTCGTTCTGGGTCTGGTAATCCTGCGTCAGATCGCCGCGCCCGATGCCGCTGGCTTGATCGACCGCCTTGTTCCATTTGGTTTGTTCCCATGGACGGTCGGCCAGCAGCCGTTCGGGGGTCGCAATCCGCCCATACCCGTCGCGGAACCGGTGGCGGACATCGCCGAAATGCCAGAAACCGTACCACTCGTAGAGCGCCCGGTGGTGGAGCCAGAACTGCGCGAGCCGGGTCCAGTTCTCCCAGGCACGGGGGGCATCTTTCTCTTCGGCGGCGGCGAGGGTGGCGGCGCGGTACGGCTCCCACCCGGCGTAGAGCAGGGGAGGGCTCTGGAAATCGGCGGCGAGCGCTTCGGCTTCCTGCGGCGCGAACGAGAGGAGGAGTTCATGGGTGCGCGAAAGTCCATAGACCGGACCGTTCGCGTAGTAGGTTTCCTTGACCCACGACGCATCGGGCGCGGCCGATTCCCCCTGCGCCCGGTGCGGTTCATTGGAATAGCGGCGCATGTCCATTGGCGGACCGTCGGAGGGCCAGAGTTCAAGCTGGAGCCGGTTGGCGTCAAAGGTGAGCGCGTGGGGAGCCTGTTGCCAGAAGTTGCGGATCATGGCGAAGTGCGTGCCCGTGGTTCCCCAGCCGGGGGCGCGTCCGCCGGGGAGGGGTGCGTCGCCATCGGAGCGGCGTTCGCTCTGGAGCGGCGTTTGCTGGACCAGCGAGGCCGCGCCGCCGCCCGCCTTGTCGGAAAACCCGCCGAAACGGAGCGTTCCTTCGCGGGTCAACGGCAGTTCCAGCCCCAGCCCGGTCAGGAAGATCTTGCGAGGGTCAAGAAACCGGAGGACGGCGGTGTGGGTGATCCGGATTTCCGGACGCCCGGCGAGAAACTCCAGCCGGAGGATGATCCGCGTCGGTTCCCGGTTGTCGGTCAATCCTTCAAGCCGGATGATCGCGCGCAACGGCCCGCTTTCCTCGACGGTCAGCGAATCGACCTTGAGCGTCCCCCGGTCGTCCGCGCCGCCGGAAAGCGTTCCCTCGAACGGATCAACGGCTTTCGGGTCGAGCCGGTAATCGGCATAGGCAAGCCGTGCGGCCGGATCGCCCGAAAGTTGCTCGACGCCTTCCCAGCGGAGGCTTTCGAGCCAGCGGTTGCCGGTGGAGAGGGTCGCTTCGAGCTTCCCGTTGGTGATGGTCGCTTTTCCGTCGGCAGGTTGGGCGACGTGGAGCGTCAATGCGGCTTCCGGCGCGGCTGTTTTCTCTTTTTTCGTGGAAACCGTGACGGGGAGGAAGCGTCCCGTGCGAAAGGAGATGCGCGGCGGCTCTGCGGATTTGACCGCTTTTGCGGGATCAATTGGAAAGGTCAGAAGACCCCACTTGATGCTGCCATCGGGCCAGAACGCGAGTGGTTTGGCCTGCACGGCAACCGGATTTCCGGCGACTTGGACCCGTACGTTCTCCATCGACGTGAGCGTGCCCGCCGCAAACGGATAACCGCCGGTGACATATTGCGTCCCGGTGGCGTCTGGCGTTTCGCGCAGCCACGCCGGCTCCTGCAACGCCGTTTCCGGAGCCGGGCGGTCGATGCGGGTCGGCTTCCCGCGCGCTTTGAGAACGGCGGCTTCGGAAGGGTGGACGCTCAGGACGATTTCATGCGTCGGCTCCCGCCCGGGAAAGACGACCTGCGCCACGGCTCCCCCGGCGGCATCGACCCGCAGGCTATACGGCGAGGCGGTATCGGCAATTTCAACGCTCACACCGCCCCGTTCGTCATAAATCTGCACGCGTGGCTCGGCAGTCTCCCCTTCCTGCATCAGAAGCGGCGAGGTTTTCGCGCTTTCGCAGCGCCAGAGCCGGAAGCCGTCGGGCCTGCGCTGGTCGAGCGCGAAGTAACGCCACTCGTTGCGGTCGGGCCGTGGAAGGAGGGCGGTGAAGGTCGAGGCCGTGAACTGGTAGAAATGGCGCGTGTCCCACTCCAGCCCGCGATCGCCCCGATACCAGATCCGCTTGCGCGGCTGCAAGGCGAGCGGGAGGCTCCAGGAAAGTTCATCGTGCTTGCCGCCAGTCGTCAAGGTGACCCGGAGGCGTCGTCCCCCTTCCTCGATACGGTAGGCGAGCGTCGCCGGAGTTTCACCCCCGAGCTTTCCTTGGATCACCACGCCATCCTTCTCTTGCGTGGCGGACTCCGCGCGGAAACTTTTCTTTCCGGATTGCAGCGGCGGGGCGGCCTGCGCCCGGTTGTCGACCCACGTTTTGCCGTCATCGACCCAATGGATCAACTGGCCGGTGCGGGTCGTGTCGATCTCCACCCGGGTTCCTCCCTCTTCGTAGCGCCACGAGGCAAAGAGAGAGGCGGGGAGGATGAAGAGAAGAAGGAGCGGTTTCATATTATCGGAAAGGAAAAAAGAGCCGGTAGAGATTGGCCTGGAAATCGCCCTCGCGGATAGCGGAAAGGGCGATCCATTCCACATGCCCGTCGCAAAAAAGGGCGTTGCCGCCGCCGTGATGCCGGGAGAAACCCCAGCGTGGGTAGGCATCCTGCGGCGCGCAGTCATCGAGCCAGCGGTAGTTGGAGACATTCATCGCGTCCGGGGAGGGGGAGTCCGAGAGCCAGATTTTTTGCGAGGGCTCGCGGATGTCGCGCAGGCGGACGGGCGAGACGAAGCGCCCCTCTTCGCCCTTCCACGAAAGCGGCGTCTCGGAGCGCATCCGGTGGCTCGGCGCGTAACTGACGGGGCGCAGCGAAGGGTAGGTAAAATGACGCTGGAACTGATCCGGCGTGTAGGATTCCTGTTTTTGCCCCGGGCAGGTGAAGACGACCGGTCCCGGCAGGCCGGTCTCCTTGTCGGGTCCGAGGATGGAGCGGAGGTTCTTCTCGGAGCGGGGGATATTGAGATAGGGCGCGAGGTGCCAGTACCACGAACCGACCGTGGCGTAGCCGAGGCTGGCATCGCTGCTGGTCGGCGGGTAGTGGGGGAGAAAGCCGTCGTGCTCCGCCACGTAAAGGGCCGTGACCGCGCCGATCTGTTTCAGGTTGGCCGCGCACCGGGCGGTGTACGATTTCTCCCGCAGGTTGCCGCCAAGCCCCAGTACGATGAGAAGCAGGACCGCGAGAATGGCGGTGGCGCAAAGCAGTTCCAGCACGGTGAAACCGCGGCGGCCTCTGGGGGAGGGGGGATTCATTTCAGGATGCGGCGTTGGCGAAAGGCGAGGAGCGCCATCGCCCCCAGACCGGCCACGGCGAGGGCGGTGCTGCCCGGTTCCGGGATGACCTGGAGGTAAATGGCTCCTGCAGCGTCATCATAGACAAAAGAGGAGAGGCTTTCCCAGCCTTCAAAACCGCTTCCCGGCTCCAGCCCGCCGGTCAACCCGGAGGCGACGGCGTTGCCGGAACCATCCTCAAACTGAAAAAGAAGGTAGTTCCCGGCCTGGATGCCGGTGACGTTGACGGCGGTCCGGTCAAGGGAAAGATCGCCGACGGTATAGGAGGTCAGCAGGAGCCGGTCGCTCGCATCGTCGGCTCCAAGCCGGAGGGTGAAGGAGGCTCCTTCGTTCATCAGCAGGGTCGGCGCGCTGCCGTTGGACGCTCCACTCAAGGTGAGGGTGGAAAAGCCGGTCGCGCCGGGGAGCGACGGCGCGATGCTCCCGCCCGATGTGACGGAAACCGAATGGCCGTCGCCCGTTTCGATCCGCCCGTTCCCGGCAAGAACGCCGCCGTCGTTCACGGCGACCGCCCCGCTGCCGAGGCCGCTTCCGGTTTCGTTGGCGACGGCCAGAATACCGCCCTTGATCACCGTGCCTGCCGTGTAGGTGTTCCCTTCGGCGCGACCAAGGACCTGCGTGTCGATCCCGTTTTTCTCGACAGCTAGTGTCCCGCCGCCGCCTTCGGAAAGGATGCCGTCGTACCGGTAGGTGTTGGCAACCCCGGAGGTGCCCGGCCCGGTGATTTTGAGGGTGACTTTTGCGGTGGCGGTGGCGGTCACCGTAGCCTGGCGCGCTGCGGCCACGCTGGCGCTCAGGCTATGAACGGAAACGCCGTAGCTGGCATTGGCGCCGCCCGTGGTGGTTGCGAAGTTGATGGTCGGAATCCGGGTTTCGGTGGTGGCGTTGGCAAAGACCACCCGCCCGAGGTCAACGCCGTTGCTTTCCACGAGGTTGAGCTTGCTGTTGCTATTGAGCGTGGTGGTTCCGGTGACCTTGAAAGCCGCAATCGAGTTGCTCCCTCCGAACTGGCCGATGTTGACCACGGCGCTGCCGGTTGTTCCGATCGTCAGGCTCCCGGTTTGGACACTCAGGGTGACGGTGTCGCTACGGTTGAAAAACTGGAAGCTGTTGCCGGAACCCGCCTCAATCGCCTGGACCGTCAGTTGATTGCTGATGGAATCAACGTTTGGCGTATTGCCGCTTCGGACCCGGAAGTTGCCGGAGCCGCGCAGGATGTTGAGCGTCCGGTTGGTCTGAAGAAAAAGATTGCCTGCGGAAAGGACCGTGATCGTGTCCGATGCTCCGGGAATGCCATCCGGGTCCCACGGCGCGTCGTCCCAGTTGGTGCTGACCGAAGAGTCGCCGAGGTCAATTTCATATTCGGTTGCCGCCGGGAGCGGGGAGGCCAACAGGCCCAGAAATCCTCCGACGGCCGCGATTCGGCAACAGCGCGGAAAGGTTGTCGCGGCAAGGAGGGCGGAAAGCCGGAAGCAGAGGGGAAGTTCCATGAACCCCATCGTACCAGTTCCTTTGGATGCGTCTTTCTCTGTACTTGATTATTTTTCACGTGCTCGGAAGGCCCCCGGCGTCTCCCCGAGCACGGAACGGAAGGTGCGGTAGAAGTGGCCCAGCGTCTGAAATCCGCACCGCCACGCGATCTCGGCGATTGGATAACGGGTGCGCCCAAGGAGTCTTTTGGCCTCCTTAGCCCGTTGGACAAAGAGAAACCGCATGACGCTCATCCCGGTGGTGGCGCGGAAGAGGCGGGCGAGGTGTTCTTCGCTGACTCCCACCCCATAGGCGATCTCTCCGAGGGTCAACGGGCGCGGGTAATATTTGGAGATATATTCCTTGGCCGATTCCGCCAGCAATTCATTGCGGGAGCGACAGCCGGGGCCTTCGCCTGGGGGAAGCGGTTCTTCCGCCAGCCCGAGGCTGTGGTAAACGAGCGTGCTGGTCAACGAATGAAGGAGGAGCCGTTCATGGCGGCCTTTTGGCTTGTGCGAAAGGGCGTTGCGCAGCGGTCCGATCGATTCGGCAAGGTCGCGTTCAAGCCACTTCCAACCGGCAGGGTGCATCGCCTTTCCAAGGTGAACCCGCCCCCGGAAGCCGGTCAGCGGGAGCAGGGCGATCCGGAAGCTCCTTCCCCGGATGCGGGTCGGTTTCGCGGTCAGGAGCAGGCTGTTTTCCCCGACGCGGAGCGTACGGGTCTCTCCCTTGGGGAGTTCCACGGTAGCCTCTCCCTCCAGGGCGATCACAAGGTGGGGCGTTTTCCCGGAAAGTGTCGCGGCGCGGGAGCGAAACTGCCATTCCCACGGCTGCGGGTGTTCCCCCGGCGAAGGCAGTTTGAGTTTGTGCGGCGATTCGTTCTTGATCGAGAAAAGCCGGTTGGCCGAATGCCCTCGGCGGTACTGGTTGGGCGAAAGCCCGGCGATCGACCGGAAAACGCGCGAAAAAGTCCCCGGCGAGGCGAAGCCGACCTGCGCCCCGATCTCCCCGATCGGCGTACTCGAGTTGAGCAGCAGCGATTTGGCGCGATTCACGCGGAGCCGGTGGAGGAACTCGGAGGTGCCAAAGCCGAAATGACGTTCAAAAAGCGATTCGTCGCCGCCATCGCGGGGGAGGGCGTTGGAGATGAACATCTCCCGGCAGAGTGCCTCCAGCCGTTCCTGTCCGGGCGGAGCGGGCGGGCGCTCCTCCTGGCCGACGGCCACGGCAAGGCGGAGCAGCATCAGCCGTGCGAGTTCGCACGCCAGCAGGCGCATCCACCGGTTCCGGCTTGCGCACGCCTGGCGGATGCGGATGGCGTTTTCCCAAAGCGGGTAGGGGTCAGTCAACAAATCTTGACAGGCTCGACAGGTTTTGTCAAGATTTGTTGACTGACCCCCTCGTGCCGTCGAGGCGGCCGGCCAGTGTCGGTGGGTGCGGAAGGTTTCGCGCAGCCAGAGGGCCAGTTCCCCTCCCGGGTCGGAAGGAGAGGGAGTGAGGTCGAACTGGATGATCAGCGCATGAAGGCTCCCGGGGTTGCGGGTGCCTCCATCGGTTCCCCGGCGGTAGTGGTACCCTTCGTCTTTGGGCTGCGGCTGGGCGATCACCACATCTCCGGGCCGGATCGCGTGGCAACTGCCGTCGCCGAGCACCAGCTCCACCTCGCCCGCAAAAAAGTAGAGGAGCTTGAACGCGGGATTGGCGAGGGAGAGCTTCCGATCCGCCGGAATGACGGTCACCTGCTCGGTCAACCCGAGCAGGGGGCGGAGACGGGAATACGCCTGGCTGATCGAAATACCCACGTGATCACCTCGCGGGGGCGAGCGACCCGCCCCGGTGGAACGGTTTTACGCCGACGGCTTTTCGGAACGCTGGCGATCCATCTCCTGTTTGACCTTGGCTGCGGTGTCCGTATCGACTCCACAGTTCTTTAACTCGGCTTCGGTGACGCCGCCGATTTCTTTCCGGTAAGCGGCCTTGATCGCCTCTATACGATGCTCCACGGCGAAGAAATCTTTCACCGTTCGCATGATCGTCGGTTGAACGCCCGGGTTGGCCAGAAGGAAATCTTTCAACCGTTGTTGATGAACCTGAAAAACGGTTTCGTAATCTGAACCGACGGAAACCAGTTGATGATCAAAACCGGGCGGCAGGGTCATCTTGGCCGCCTCCGAAGCGTTGTCGGTGACGATGTATCGCCCTTCCGGAAGCTCAGTTCCGCAATCCATCGTTCTGCCGATCTTGCAGCGCATCACCCATAGAAGCAGTCGGACCCAGAATTTTGGTTTGGGATGATAGAGGGCGATACTGATGGTCTGATCTTTCGACACCAGGATGCGAATGAAAGTCCGCAGGTCGATCGCACCCGCCTTGAGGGTGAGATCCTCGAAATCCCCAATCCAGGTACAGCCTTGAGCGACAAGCGCATCCCGCGTCCGGTCATAGAAGCCGAGATCCAGGTGGGGGAAGGATTGGGCGTCGACCTCCCGGTATTCATGCCGTGGAGCGTAGATGATTTGATTCGATTGCTCGAGATCATGGGCCGCTTTTTTGATGTAACTCATGACGGGGGGCTATCTGAGAGTTTCGAGCGCGAGGTTGTCTCTCCCGCCGGTGATCTGTCAAGCCGACACTTACATCAAAAGGATGCCAGCGGCATCCCGGGACCTACCTCCCCGCGAGCAGGCATTCCTCCGGCCGGAACGGCGCGTCGGCCTCGAAAGGGTGGAACGGTTTGCGCCGGTTCACGAACGGGAAGTGATTCGGGTCGGCCGAGGTGAGGCCCGGGGTGTTGATCTTGATGAAGTTGGTGCAAAGCCCGTCGAACGCGGCGAGCGGCGCATTAACTCCCTTGGCGACGATCAGGTCGACATCGTGCGGGTGGACGCCGCAGTTGGTCATCAGGAGGTAGCTGTTGGGGCTGGTCCGCACCGAGGTGATCAGGATATGGAGCGACTCGTTTTCATCGACGACCAGCGCGCTCGGGCCGATGATGAAGTCTTTCCTGCCGCCGTGGCGCACCTTCAGGTCGCGGTACTGGTGGGGCGGGATGTTTTTGACCTTGCCGGTAAAGGAAAACGCCTCGCCTTCCGAAGGAGCGTCGCTTTTCCCGCCGAGGCAGAGGGAGACCGTCGCACCGGGCCCGGCTTCGATCGCCTTTTGCGCCGCCGCCGGGTCGTAGATGGTGAAAAAGGTTTTGAGATCGGTGCGTTTGGCCAGCAGGGGCAAAAGCCACGTCCCCTGACCGCTCCCGCCGCCGCCGACGTTGTCGCCCATGTCGAGCAGGCAGACCGGCTTGGAGGTGGCGTCCGCCTCGGCAAGCGCCGCTTCCGGGGTGAGGAGCGAGGGGAGGAGCGCTTCGCGTTCGTCCCAGAGTTTCTGCCCGAGTTCGAGCGCCTTTTCGCGCGAAAGTTCCGCGTTGCCGTCGGCAATCACCTGCATGCCGGAGCCCATTTCGGGAAGATCGCTGTACGGGTAGCCGAGGATGACGGAGGCGTCGAGCACGCCGGGGGTGTTTTCCAGTTCATCGCAGGCGCGGCAGAGGGAGGCGAGCGGTTCCGAGCCGGAGTGCTGCCGTTCGATGTTCATGATCATCGGCGGGAGGCAGAAGGTCTGCTTCGGGTTGATCTCGCCCTTGAGCGTGCGGAGCAGGAGGGTGGCCGCCTTGACGCCGCGTTCAAAGGAGTCGACGTGCGGGTTTGTCTTGTACGGGAGGAGGGCGTTGGCGGCCTTGGCCATCGCTTCGGTGATAAAACAGTGCGGGTCGAGCGTGCCGATGATCGGGACCTCCGGCCCGACGACCCTGCGGATCTGCGTGAGCCACCAGCCGTCCATATCTTTTTCGATCTCGCTGACGGCGGCCCCGTGCTG
>Ga0182739_1003011_pt1 | contig 15177 bp, 14 predicted proteins | sample eDN5th30CBELigBY_FD_128873 | JGI IMG/M metagenome (GOLD analysis project Ga0182739, IMG submission 128873) | Enriched backyard soil microbial communities from Emeryville, California, USA - eDNA 5th pass 30_C BE-Lig BY (version 2) (version 2) | ecosystem: Environmental > Terrestrial > Soil >... | reverse complement strand
TTTTTTCTATAAGAGGTGAAAAACATGCAGCAAATTAGAATGCAGTCTACGTTTATTCAAACAGGCTTAACCATTGCAGACCCAGTCCAACGTATGGAATCATCAAAGGTGATTCAATCGATTGAACAACCGCAAGCGACTCTTCATATTGAGAGAACCGCAGGGAGGCTGACAATTGACCAAACAGAAGCATGGGAGCAGATGGATATTAAGCATATTTTTCAAAGGACCGCAGAATTAGCTCAGGAAGGGAAGCAAAAAGTATTAGAAGGAATCGCACGAAGATCGCGACAAGGCTATGACATGATGCATATTGAAAGAGGCGGTAATGTACTAGGTGCACATGCCAAACAAAATAGCGAACGACCAATTAAACAATTCAACATTGGTTGGATTCCAACTCCATTCAGTGTCAAAATGCATTATGAACAAGCCAAACTGAATATCGAAGCGCAAACGCATAAACCAATTATTGATGTGCAAATTCAAAAATCCATTCACGACTACACACCAGGTAGTGTAACGACGAATGTTACCCAAGAAAATTCATTAAATATTGATGTTGTAAATGTATAAGAAAGTAGGGATAAAGATGAAGATTTCTACAAAATTTCACGGTGAAATAGAGATGAATGAGGAAGAGATTTATACATTTGAGAGCGGGATGCCAGGGTTTTTAGAGGAGAAGCAATTTGGCTTACTACCACTCGATGAAACACCATTTTTTGTTCTTCAATCTATCAAAACACCGGAAGTCGCTTTCATTATGACGAATCCATTTGGTGTGTTTCCAACGTATGAAGTGAACCTTTCCGATGAAGTACTAGCCGATTTACACATCCAATCACAACAAGATGTTACGGTATTCACGATTTTATCGGTACGAGATCCATTTGAACAAACAACAGCGAACCTGCAAGCACCGATTATTCTCAATCACACGAAGAAATTAGGAAAGCAATACATCATGAAAACGGACAGTTATACAACTCGTCATAAACTGATCCCATCTCCAGTTATACAGGAGGTCAAATAATGCTTGTACTCACGAGAAAATTAAACGAATCGATTATGATTGGCAATGATATTGAGATTACTATCCTAGCGGTTGAAGGAGAACAAATCAAGCTCGGCATTCAAGCACCAAAGCATGTCGACATCCATCGGAAAGAAGTATATTTGTCCATCCAGCAAGAAAACAACCAAGCCCTCAATACCGAAGTCAACACTTTGACAAATTTAAGCGACTTTTTTCGAAAAAAATAAATGTATTCTCTAAATAAAACACTAAAAGCACCGATATTAAGGATGTAAGGTTGAATAGTGATATAGGCGGCCGACTTAATCACTATTCAACCGAAATAACCACATGGATGTGGGAAATGAAAACTCAAGGAGGAAATAATAATGAGAATTAATCATAATATTGCGGCGTTGAACACGTATCGTCAGTTAGGTAATGCAAACAATGCACAAATGAATTCAATGGAAAAATTATCTTCAGGTCTTCGTATCAACAAAGCTGGAGATGATGCTGCGGGTCTAGCAATCTCTGAAAAAATGCGTGCACAGGTTCGTGGATTAGACCAAGCTTCAGCAAATGCTCAAGACGGTAAACTAGAAATGCCGCTCTAAACAGTAATGTTTAGATGAAAACTCCGTGAATTCGGTGGAACCCCAAACCAGCAATATGTGGATGGTGGGCAATACCGAGCCAAGCCTAATGAATCGGGAAATATGTAGTTAGGAAGGTGTGACGGTCAGGTGGTGAGGAACCGTACCAATAACCCACCCACGAGCGCGGGGCACCCAAAAAGGGTGAAGATATGACCTGAACTTTATAGAAATATAAAGAAGCAGAGGATAAAAAGCCACTGCGATAACATATTTGATTTCTTTAATACAAACTGCTGAAGGTGGATTACAAGAAACCCACGATATTCTTCAACGTATGCGTGAACTAGCTGTTCAGGGTGCAAATGATACTAATGAGCAAGTGGATCGAGATGCTATCCAAGAAGAGTTAGATTCTCTAAAAACGGAAATTACTCGAATTGGGAAATCCACACAATTTAATGGAAAGAATCTACTAGATGGAACTTTAGGAAGCAATACTACATTACATGCAGATTTAACTGTTGCAAATGGTATTAATGGAGTTAAAGTTAACGGAGCTGCTGATGACACATACACTTTAACTGTAGCCGATAATGCAGGAGCTACAGATATTACTATTACAAATGGAAGCGGCGTTTCACAAACAATTTCTGCTATTGCTGACCCAGCGGCTGGAGAATCTGCAGATGTAAGTTTTGATGCATTTGGTATTACTTTAGAAGTAAACAGTGGGTTAAATGCAGGTGCAGCTAATATAACTGGTGATACCATTACAGTTGCTGCAGCAGGTGTCGATCTTCAAATTGGTGCTAACAATGAAGCTGAACAAAAATTAAATATTACAATTGATGATATGCAAGCTGATGCATTAGGTGTAGGTGGTTCTACTGCAAATGCAACTTGGTCTGTAGAAGATGTAGATGTTACCAATGCTGCTAATGCTCGTGAATCAATAGATGTACTTGAAAAGGCTATTAATCAAGTATCTACTCAACGTTCAAAATTAGGTGCATACCAAAACCGTTTAGATCACACAATTAACAACTTAGGTACTTCATCTGAAAACTTAACTGCTGCGGAATCTCGTATCCGTGACGTTGATTATGCTTTAGCTGCTTAGTCAGTAACAAGCACAGTCGTCCTAGCTGGTAACGGCTAGTGATTATAATCGGGTGAATTGCTGGAAACCCCTTAGAGCTTTTCTTGCCACAACGTAGTTGGAAACGACAAACGTGAAGGTTTGAAAAAAGAAAAGATTGGGCAATCAGCAGCCAAGCTCCTGTTCTAAAAGGATGGAGAAGGTTCAACGACTAGGATAGACCATCTAAGGCGAAAGCTATGATGATGAAATCTGTAGGTGAAACAATGTCCATCAGCATTGTGAATCCGAAGTGCCCGACCCTTACTAGATTGCTAGAGGGTGAAGATATAGTCTAGTCATTTATGAAAGTAAATGTTCGCACGATGGCGAAAGAAATGATGGAACAAACGAAGAACTCTATTCTTTCTCAAGCATCTCAAGCTATGTTAGCTCAAGCAAATCAGTTACCTCAAGGAGTTCTACAACTTCTTCGTTAATCTTCGCCCTGCGGCTTAGATTAGATTAGATAAAAAGAAAGAGACTCTAGGAATTTTCCTAGGGTCTCTATTTATGCACTCTCATTCTCTAATTCAGGCTGTCTATAGGGTGTTTTATTCTTCATAATGCTAAATACTATGTTTACTAGCCTTCTTTCTACATAAACCATTGCTTGTTTTTTCTTCCGCCCCTCTTTAATTTTATTCTGATAGTATTCATACATGATTGGGTTCATGTCCTTTCTAATCTGTGTAAGGGCAAGAGAGTAAAAGGCTTTGTTCAGTTCCCTGTTGCCTAGTTTATTGGAGTAATTTCTCTGGCTCTCCCCCGAACTATGCTCAAGAGGTGCTATCCCAGCCACTTTAGCCAGTTTGTTTGCCTTAGGAAACCTCATAATATCTCCAATGTTGGCTACGAACGTAGCTGCAAGTACAGTATCAATTCCATTGATAGTTTTGAGCGGGTACCCTGTTACTTCAATCAAGTCATCAAGTACTTGATCAAGGTTGATAATTTGGCTTTCCAGATGTTCGAGGGAATTGATGAAAGAAATCACACTTTCGTTTTGTTCTTTCTGATAATCTGTCTTGTTCCAGCCGTTACTCTCAACCGCTGTTAATATTTCCTGTGCTTTCTTCTTGGGTACTGATTTATTGAACTTTTTTAGTACAATCATTAATTCCTCCTCTGTAACTCCTTTAAGCAAGTTCGGAGAAGGGTAAGTTTTGAAGAAACCTTTTGCCGTTTTACTTTCTACGTCCTTGAAAAACTCTTTGTGCATAGGATAGTGATGAACAAGGATATTCTGAAGAGACGTTTTAATATTAACTGCCATTTGAACATAATTGTTTCTAGTATTAAGTGTTTGTTTGATGGCAAGATATACGTCTTGAGGATTGGCAAAAGGGAGGTGTTTATATTCAAAAATAAGTGTTTTCGCAACGGCATGGGCATCACGTTCATCTGATTTATTGTGATTGGTACCGATACTCCTTTGTTTCTTTGTGTAGGAAGCATTAACTTCTTTCACAATGTAGCCAGCGTCAAGCAGGTACTTTGCAAGGCTTCTACCATAAAAATTAACATCTTCTAGACCAAATACAATTTCTTTACCGTCTGATTTTGTCTTTACTTGTTCCACAAAGGCGGGGAAGGCGGACAAGGCATTCTTCATATTAAACGCTTTGATCTTGTCCCCAAAACAGTCCGTTAATACGGCAACATGGTTGTTTTTATGTAGATCTACTCCTACAAATACACATTTCGTTCTGTCTAATTGGTTCACTTAACTATTCCTCCTAATTTATTGTCAGTTTGTAGTTTAAGTCGGTAAGAGAAAGCGACAGCGTCAGTTATAGCGTTAGCCAGCTCTAAAAGGGCGGCTCGCAATGATACGTTAGTCTAGCAATCTCTTATCCATCAAACTAAAAATGAGTTACAGTATGGCTTTATGTTGACCTTGAGACGTTGTTACATCTCCATATTGATAATTGCCTTTATAAAAATTCTCACGATCTAAAATTCTTTTTACTTGAACCTTTGTAAAGGTTTTTCCTCTGCTAGTGGTATAACCCTCAATATTAAGCTGTTCAGCTATTCGCTGGAGTGTCCACTTGGTGTGCATGCTTCTCAATTTAAATACTCTTTTTACTGCCTCAGCTTGTACTGGTGAGACAGATAGAGCTTTACTGCCCTTTGTGGCAGAATAACCGAAGGCTGCTCTTCCGCCAGCATAGCCGCCTTCTTGAGCTTTTTTCCTTCTGCCCCTAGCTAATTTCAGAGCTATTTCTAATCGTTGATACTGATCTAACAGTTCCATTAAACCGTTAATAAGAAAGTCGTTAGGATCTTTTTTGTAAATACTGTAGGAAGGTTGTTCGATGCTCGTAATATCTACGTTCTGTTTCGTTAATTCTCGATGGACTAATATTTTTACAATGTCTGACCGCCACAATCGACTAGTGTTTAAGACAACCACGCTATGTACTCTGTTAGCTCGAATAAAGGAAATCATGTCCTGAAATCCCTCTCTATCGACCTCTAGAGCATCTTTGTCTACTTTAGCCCCGCTAATCCCTTTATCATAGAAAACCTGTAATAGGGTGCATCCATGGGCCTTACAGTATGCCTTTATTTCTTCTTCCTGGTAAGAAAGGCTGTAGCCGTCGGCCGCTTGCCCCTTTGTTGATACTCTTATATAACCGATAACGTTCACTACTTTCCCTCCCTTGTTACAGTAATTAAAATTAATGTAACTCCACCTAGTTATAACGCTTAAGGGATACAATAATTATATATCTGTTAAGCGATACAAACAATATTTTTTTGATGAAATGTTGTATAGTGAAGGTAGTACTAAACATGAAAGGATAGTTATAATGCCAATAAGAGTAAGACTAACCGAAGTATTGTCTGACAAGGGAATATCCCAAAGAGAATTGGCGAGAATGACGGGTTTAAGACCTAACACCATCAACCATCTTTGTTCAGGGAAAGTGGACAGAGTTTATCTTGAAACCGTTGAAGTAATTTGTAAAACTCTAGATATTCGTATTGAAGACCTTATAGAACTTTCATGAAGTTTTTCAAATACAATTCCCCACAAGAATTAATTTAAAGATGAGAGTGTCTAGAAATTGCAGCCACCCTGTTGGCTGCTGATTCTTCTTTAATATGATTCTTCAAGATGATTCTTTAAATGAGTTTTATATAATGATTTTTATTAGTGAGACTCTCTGTCATTAAGTAACCGACTTTATGTCTATTAAAGAGACGCTAAGTTCTCAACTACAGACAATGGAAGAAGTTTTCTGGACACAATGTCTAAAGTAAGCAATTTTAACTCATTAACAGACAGTCGTACTGTTATAAGGACAGAGAGTCTGTTTTATGTTTACCAATAGTTAACTAAGTTATCGGAACATCATTCAGTATATTTGGGAATTTTTTATTGAACTCCCCTTTTAGAAACATATCCAACTCTTTAAGGTACTCTATTTCTGCGTTAAGATCGAGTCGGCTTCTGTACTTGTTAAGAGATTCCAGTTTATTAATAAACGTTTGATAGTTTTCACCGCTTGTTATTTTTCGAATCCAAGATGTTAATTCACGTTCATTCAAACTGTGCCGCACACTATTAACAAATTCATGTGTTTTCTCTGATATTAGCAGGTATGGATTGACATGTAGATTGTTAAACAAGTAGTATTCGTTGTTTTTTCTACTTTGACTAATTAGGATGAAACTCTTTTGATGGAGCATTTGAAGATGCCGTTCGACAGATTTAGAGCTACAACCAACATTTCTAGCAATGGTTTCAATGGTTGGATAACATTTGTGTTTGTTACTCATATAAGCAACTAAATCGATTAGTATTAGTTTCTCATACTGACTTAAGCCAAAACACCTGTGGATTTTTTGAGGTACTTTGGTATAACCTTTATGGGTTTGTGTGAATTGGCTTTCTTGGGCTATCTTGTCCATAAACTGATTAGCAGCTTCGTAACTAATTTTTGAATTTATCATGTTAAGACCTTCTTCCATTTGATTGTGATGACTGCTTTGCTAATGCTGTTACACATTAGCAGTCGGTTTAATTGCTGAGATGGTTGCGAAGGAATTTAACAATTTTTCATTTGCGGCTACTACATCTTAGTAGTCGGTTTATGTCAGGCAGAGTTACGAAGGAAATAAAATAAATTTCAGAAGATGGAGAGCACGAAAGAGGGGGGAATTGAGGAAAGATGGAGGTATCTAATATATTGGTGGTAACAAAGTGTATCAATAAAACGCTTATAGGATAGTGTGCCTGAGACAGGACGCCTTTTTTACAGTAAGCTGACGTACAAATAGTTTTGTAATAATAACCGGTTGAGTTGATAAGGTTACAAGGCTTGGTATTAATAAAGAGCGGTTTATTCGGCACTGGGCACCTCCTCCCCAAACAGATTAGTCGACATATGTACACGTATCGTCAGTTTAACGCAGCTGGTGCAGCTCAATCAAAGTCAATGGAGAAATTATCTTCAGGTCTTCGTATTAATAAAGCTGGGGATGATGCAGCTGGTGATGTTTTAAAGTTTAAAGTAGGAAATGAAGAGTTTACAATTGCTGCAGCTGATGGTACAAATGCTGGTACTGTGCCAGTAACTGCTGGTGCTAATAAAGTATCTGTTGGTACAGAAGGCGGAGCTGCTACTGCACAACATCTTGCTAATGCTTTAAACCTTTTATCTATTGAAAATCCTGATTCAGTATTAAACGAATTTACTTTTTCTAATGACTCTGGTCAATTGAAAATTACGGCAAAAGCTGGTGGACAATTTGATGGTGTTAAAGGAAAAGACGCAATTTCTATTACAACTGGCCCTGCAGAGTATCTGACTCAGAGCGTTGCTGATGGAGAAGTTGGTGAAGATGGAACAGGTGGAGAAGCAAAACTTCAAATTGGTGCAAACAAAGATCAAAGTTTCACAATTGAAATTCAAGATATGAGAGCAAAAAATTTAGGTATTGCTAGTACATCCGGTGGTGCTGATGCTGATTCAACTGTAGGAAATGCAACGTTTACTAGTACATCAGCAAATCAACTAACTGATGTCTCTGATACTGTAAATGATACTCCTGAGTATGCATTAGATGTAACAACTCATGAAAAAGCTACTAGTGCTATCAAGGTTATAGATAGCGCAATAGAAAAGGTTTCTGCTGAACGTTCTAAATTAGGTGCTTACCAAAATCGTTTAGACCACACGATTAACAATTTAAGCACATCTTCAGAAAACCTAACTGCTGCGGAATCTCGTATCCGTGACGTAGATTATGCTTTAGCTGCCTAAGTAGTGACAAGCACAGTCGTCCTAGCCGGTAACGGCTAGTGATTATTATCGGGTGAATTGTCTGGAAACCCCTTAGAGCTTTCTCCCCCACAACGGAACTGGAAACGGTAAACGTGAAGGGTTAAAAAGAAGAAAGATATGGGCAATCAGCAGCCAAGCTCCTGTTCCGAAAGGATGGAGAAGGTCCAACGACTAGGATAGACCATCTAAGGAGAAAGCTATGATGATGAAATCCGTAGGTGAAACAATGGTCATCAGCATTGTGAATCCGAAGTGCCCGACCCCTACTAAAATGCTAGAGGGTGAAGATATAGTCTAGTCATTTATGAAAGTAAATGTTCGCACGATGGCGAAAGAAATGATGAACCAAACTAAGAATTCTATTCTTTCTCAAGCTGCTCAAGCAATGCTTGCTCAAGCAAATCAGCAGCCTCAGGGAGTTTTACAACTTCTTCGTTAATTTTAATTTTGAAACCCTAGAACTATTCTGGGGTTTCTTTTTAGCTTTAGAACAAATTAAGTATCAATCAATATTGAATGAAGAAAAGGAGTCAGAGCTAATGAGTAATGACAGTTTAGTTACGAGCTTGTATGTAGCTAGTAATGATGATGTAAAAGAAAAATGGCTTTCTTTTGTTGAACAGTTTGATAAGCAGCGGTTTATGATTTCTTCAAGTCACCCATTAATTCAGTATTACTTGAATCATATGTTAAAAGAGGATGAACCTATATGGCTCGATGAAGGTAATATTTTTGTAAGAGCAAGGATTAATAACTCAGAACCTTATCGGGAGTTTCAATCCAAAGATTTGCATGCACCGCCAAATGATAAGGTTGGGCATGGGAGATTAAATCCTAAAGGGATTTCATTCTTGTATGTAGCTGCTAAGGAAAAAACGGCGGCATGTATCGGATAAAGTTGGTATTGCAGAATGTAACCCAATGCAAGAGCTGAAAATTGTTGATTTTACTCGTGAAGATTCAAGTAAGAAAATAAATAATTTTAGGAAGATGATTAGTATATTATTTTCAAAACCTGTTAGCCCTCACTCATCTGAAAAGGAGTATTTACCAACACAATATTTGGCGGAATATATCAAATGTGAAGATTTTGATGGAGTAAAATATCGAAGTGCAGTTAATCCATTAGGTTACAATGTTTGTATATTTAATCCCTCATTAATGAAGATAAAATATGTGAAAACCATTGATGTGCAGGGTATCGAAGTGAAATTTGAATGAGAGGAACAAGGAATCTTGGTTCCTATCCCCCACTCTACTAAAGCGTTGAAGTATAAAGGGGGATAAGAGGTGGACGATGATAGGCCTTTGTAAAGTTGCAAGGGGTCATGGTATCAAACCCTATCCGAAAAAATTTTTGAGCGTCAATTTTCGAAACTTGAGACCATATAACAGGAATTTAAACATTAAAATAAAATTTAGGCTCCTTTTGCTTAATTTGTTATAAAGTTTTCTAATTTTTCACTAAAACATAACTGCGCAATCTGACTTTGATTCCAGCCAGATAGCTGTTTGACTCTTTGAAGGATTTTTCTATTATCTTCATTTAGGACAATTTGATAACCTTTAAGATTACGTTTGTCGGAAAGAAGAGAATTAGAACAGCGATAGAAATTCAAAAAGGTTTGTCTGTTTTCTAATTGATGAAGGATTTTTTGAGCATATAGAAGTTGTTCGTTGATTTCTTTAGTTGGTCGCTGAAGTAGGAGTTGTTCTGCTAAGTAAATGGTTGTGCGCTTTGATTTAGTTAGCTGTGGTGTTTGTTCGTTACATATAGATTTTCTATTCATACAAGGGTGAAGGTATGGTTCAATGAGTTTTAAAAAATAATAGATTTGCGGCTGATCGTAGAGGATTAATCGCTTTTGACTATCTAGTTTAAAAGAAAGATCAAACTTTTCTTGAAGTATTTGTTGTAAAGCTACATGTTCATTTTTAGAAAAGCTATTAGTAGACAGGATAATTTTTTGTGGAAGGCTATGTTGCTTAGCTAAATGACCATCATCTTGATACCACCAGGCTAACGCTTCTTCAGTTAAATACTCATTAATAAAAGCAAGAGGGAGGAATTTTTTTCGGTTGTGATACCATAGCCTTTCTAGCTCTGTAATGGTGGCACTTGTTTTCGATTGAACGGTGTAACATTCGGAATAGCCAGCTTGAATTCTAGAATCAATGACTCGCTTATAGGTGGGCGGATTCAACGGAATAAAATCCTTTAGTTGTTCATAGCAATATTGACTCCATTCAAAATCTTCTATCCGATGAATAAATTGAAACCTCGGTTTTCGATTTACCTGCTTCGTTATACATCCATCACCTAACAACTTCCCGGTTAATCGAGATAAGTATCTGATATTAGATTCGTTCATAGCTCCTCCTACATTAAGGAATGTATGTTCTGGATTTATTATAAAGGAATTTTCCGATAAAGTGAATTGCGTCATAGTGACATTTTGAATTGTGGATATTTTATGGATGAGTATGTGAAACAGAGGAGATATTTGATTTCATAGGTTATTTCTGACGGGGCTAGCGTGAGTATGGTTATAACTGGTGATAAAAGAATGTTAAACTAAGCCTCTACTTCTTCTTGGGAGTAGGGTTTATTTCTATTTTGGGGAGAAATCTTGAAGTAATATGCAACGAAGACAATAGAACGATTAGAAGGGGAATAAAGAAACGACTCACAAAACATGTAAATGTCGTTAGTCTAAAACTTTATAATACTTAAATTTATGATTTTGTTCACAAATAAATGAAAGAACTAAATAGATAGTAAAATATTACCGATATAAATATTAAGTTTAGACTTGTTAGGAGTTTTACATATGATAATCAATCATAATATCTCGGCACTAAATACTTTAAATAGATTAAATAAAAACAATAAGAATACAGCTACTGCAATGGAAAAGTTATCATACGGCTTAAGAATAAACAAGGCTAGTGATGATTCAGCAGGTCTTGCTATTTCTGAAAAAATGAGAGCACAAATTCGTGGACTTGAACAGGCACAAAGAAATATTCAAGATGGTATATCTCTCATTCAAACTGCGGAATCGGGTTTGTCAACTATTCAAGACCCGAATCTATTAAGATTAAGAGAACTAGCTATACAATCTGCAAGTGACACATTGACAGATAAGGATAGACAACAAATTCAAAAAGAAGTTGATCAAGTAAAAAACGGTATTAACGAGATTGCTAATACCACTCATTTTAATGGGATTAATTTATTAAACAAAGAAAATAGTAATCCATTAACTATTGCTCCTACATCTACTTTAGAACCAATTGATAATGTAACATGGCAAGAGAGTGCTATAGGTTTTTCCCACCATTCGGCAGATGTGATTTATGTGAATGATAAATACATTTCAGTTGGTAGAGATTCCTCTGATGATGTAGCTATAGCCATCTCAAGTGATGGAGTATCATGGACTAATAATAGTCCAAGTATATCGGGAGAATTGGAGAGTGTTACATATGGAAACGGGAAATACGTAGCGGTGGGATGGAATGGATTAGCGGTAACTTCAATGGATGGCGTGAATTGGACTCAACAAACTACTGGAACAACAGAAAATCTTACAGGTGTTGCATACGGAAATGGAAAGTTTGTTGCGGTAGGAACGGACGAGGTTATCTTAAGTTCAACCGATGGTGTTAATTGGGTTCAAGAAAATATAGGTGCATTAGATTATTTTCACTCAATTAAATATGAGAATAATATTTTTGTTGCTGGGACAAATAACTACATGTGGTATTCAACAGATGGTGTTAATTGGACAGAAGGGGATAACTTAGGATTAGGTTCTGGTAGAGGTTCACTTACATGGGATGGTTCTCGTTTTGTTGCATCATTAATGAATGGAGATATAGCAACGTCTGATGATGGCATGTCTTGGACGGTAAAATCAACAGGTATAGGTGAAATTACAGCTTCAGTTTTATCATATGGCGAGAATATTGCTCTTATTGAGAGTAATACACCGAGTCTATGGATTTCAACAGATGATGGAAACACGTGGATAAAGAAACAAACTTTTTCTACACAGTATCAAAGTAACTTTACATTTGAAAATGGAGAAATTTTATCAGTAGGTTTAAATGGGGGAGTGTTAAGAGCTTCTGTTGATACATATTCAACACCACTACCTAATCCTATTATTCATAATCATACTTTGGATTTTCAAGTTGGGTCTAATTCAGGAGATGTATTCGCTGTCAATTTAACTGATGCAAGAACAAGAGCACTTGGTATTGATGATATTGACCTTTCAACTAGACAAGGGGCTGAATCGGCAATATTTAAGATTGATAAAGCAATGGAGAAAGTTTCATCAGAACGAGGCAAGTATGGTGCTTACCAAAATGCACTTGAACATGTTCATAACAATGTTTCAAACTATGAATTAAATTTAACTGCTTCTGAATCACGTATTTGTGATACTGATATAGCTAAACAAATGATGATACTAACCAAAAATCAAATATTATCTCAAGCTTCTCAATCAATGCTTTCACATGCAAATCAGCAACCTCAACAAGTATTGCAGCTATTGAGATAAGTAAATTATGTCACAGTGACTTTTTGAATTGTGGATATTCTGTGTATAACTTTGTGGAAAAGCCATAAATCCTATGCGTTGTTTAGGTTTTATGGTTTTTCTTTGTTTTTGTGAAAGTTTTCCTATATTCTCCTTCAAATTACCGATGAAAATCCTTCGTTTCTAACCGATACAAAAGGTAGATTAATTAGAACGGGGGGTAACTTGAATGCAAATTATTCAAAATAACTATAGATCAATTTCACAAACAGCAGTTTCTTCTTCGCAGCCGGATGTTGGGGATTTGCTTCAAGTATCTGTGAAGGAACGAGTAAGTAATCAAGAAGCCGTTGTTTCGATGAGGGGAACGACCGCAAAAGTTCAATTTGAAGGCAATGTTTCGAAACAAGATCAAGTGTTTGTTGAAATTACGGGAAAAACAGCGGAAGGAAACTATACGGTTAAGCTGTCTGATAAAGCTCCTAGTACATCTGCTGCTCCGGTTAGTATGTCGCAGAGTACGGATTCCGAATTAAATGAGATTGTGAAAGCTTTTTCATCACGTGGAATGTCACTGACAAAAGATCAAGTGAATGTGATGAAGGAGTTTATCGCTAAAGGGCCAGGAACAACTGAACAAAAAGCAGAAACGTTACGTGCAATGGCGCAAAAGCGAATTGACGTTACGAATCATACGGTTAAAGCGGTGCATGAAGCGTTAAATGGTAAACCATTATCAGCATCATTAATGTCAGTGCTGGATGAAGTAGATGTACAACTTCAACCGAGAAATACTTCTACGCCAGCTAAAAGTATGGCGACAGTGCGAACAGAAGTACAACGAGAACCGAATGTAGCAAAGTCTATCCAAATGGTAGAAGATTTTTTAAAAAATACGAATTTGAATGAAATAAGCAAAAATAGATTAGAACAAAGCGTTTCGGAAGCAAAGAAACTCTCACAAGCAGGACAAACAGTCCAGGCGAAGGGGCAACTGATTCAACATTTAGTAGCGGTGGAGAAGCAAGTGAATGCTGCAAAGATGAACACAGCTGAGGAGATACTAACTCCTAAAAGTGCTAGTGAAACAATTCGTCAGGTAAAAGAAAAAGTGGCTCAAGAATCGAATGTAGCCCGAGCGCTAGAACAAGTAAGAGAAGTAGTTAAGACGGCGAATCTGCCAGCGAAAGCAGTGGAAAAGCTGGACAAAGTGATACAGGAAGTGACGCGTCTAGCCCAAACAGGTCAAAGTGTTCAAGCGAAGGCGCAGTTAACGCAGTCTTTAAGTCAACTGGAGCAAGAGCTACAAATAGAAGAAGTGAAGCCGAGCGAAGCAATTCGCCAGGTGAAAGAAAAAGTCGCGCAAGAACCGAATGTAGCTAGAGCGCTAGAACAAGTAAGAGAAGTAGCTAAGACGGTGAATCTGCCAGCAAAAGCAGTGGAAAAGCTGGACAAAGTAATACAAGAAGTTGCACGTCTAGCCCAAACAGGTCAAAGTGTTCAAGCGAAAATGCAGTTAACGCAGTCTCTTACCCAACTGGAACAGGCTCTTCAAATAGAAGAGACAAACCCAAGCGAATTAATTCGCCAAGTAAAAGAAAAAGTCACGCAAGAACGAAATATAGCAAGAGCGCTAGAGCGAGTAAAAGAAGTAGTGAAGGCTGCAAACCTACCAGCACAAGCGGCAGAAAAGCTAGATAAAGTGATACAGGAAGTGACACGCCTAGCCCAAACAGGTCAAAGTGTTCAAGCGAAAGCGCAGTTAACGCAGTCTTTAAGTCAACTGGAGCAAGAGCTACAGGTAGAAGAAGTGAAGCCAAGCGAAGCAATTCGCCAGGTAAAAGAGAAAGTAGCGCAAGAGCCGAATGTAATGCGAGCGCTGGAACAAGTAAAAGAAGTAGCGAAGGCGGCAAACCTACCAGCACAAGCGGTAGAAAAGTTAGAAAAAGTAATCCAGGAAGTGACACGCCTAGCCCAAACAGGTCAAAATGTCCAAGCGAAAGTGCAGTTAACACAAGCCTTATTGCAACTAGAACAACAGTTGCAAGTGGAAGAAGCGAACCCAAATGAAATAATTCGCCAACTCAAAGAAAAAGTAACCCAAGAGCCAAATGTGGCCCGAGCCCTCGAACAAGTAAAAGAACTGGTGAAAACTATGAATTTACCAGGAAAAGTAGTAGAACAGCTAGATAAAGTAATGCAAGAAGCGATCCGGCTCGCGCAAACAGGTCAAAGTGCACAAGCGAAAACGCAGTTAACACAAGCCTTATCGCAACTAGAACAAGAGTTGCAAGTAGCCGAAACAAACCCAAGCGAAGCAATCCGTCAGGTAAAAGAAAAAGTAGCGCAAGAACCGAATGTAGCCAGAGCACTGGAACAAGTAAAAGAGGTTGTGAAAAGTGCGAACCTGCCAACAAAGGCGATTGAAAAGCTAGAAAAAGTGATACAGGAAGTGACAAGCCTCGCTCAAACAGGTCAAAGCGTTCAAGCGAAAGCGCAGTTAACGCAGTCTCTTATCCAAATGGAACAGGATCTTCAAATAGAAGATACAAACCCAAGCGAAGTAATT